>Ga0187827_10001078_pt1 | contig 41029 bp, 44 predicted proteins | sample ETNtaG_39_FD_167969 | JGI IMG/M metagenome (GOLD analysis project Ga0187827, IMG submission 167969) | Marine microbial and viral communities from oxygen minimum zone, Eastern Pacific Ocean - ETNP2014_SV_150_PacBio MetaG (Illumina Assembly) | ecosystem: Environmental > Aquatic > Marine > Hypoxic...
TGGTTGTGGACAGCGGGAGGGGGAGGAGAGAGAAGCAAAACGCCACGGGGATGGCGGAGAGCGGTTTCAGGTCACACGGCGTAGTCCGTCCAGGTGCCGGTGCAGCCCAGTCCCCGGCGTACGTGAAGCACGCCGGCGCCGGGATCGGCGATGTAACCGGCCACCGAGTACGAGCCCCGGGCGCCGTGTCGACAGATGCCTCCCGGGTCACCCTCGTGGTCGGCGAGAAAGGCCTGCAGACGCTCCAGGGTGATCGCCCCCCACTCGGCACTCACCAGGGCCCGCAGGCGATCGAGGCGAGGGCCGGAGTCGGGTGTGTTGCCATCCTCGTGCCCGGAGAACTCGCCACTGACATAATGATTGGTGTGCAATCGCCGGCAGGCGTGATCGTCTTCGTACAGAGCAACACCTTCCGGCCGGATCTCGACATCCGCAATGCTACCGTCGCCGTCGCAGAAAACCATATTGCCCGCCGAGCAGGTCCGGTGGGCCCGCACGAGGTTGACACACTCGTCGACGGAACTCATTTCGAAACAACGCCGCTTCAGCGGGTAGTGGGTGAGACCCGGTCGCCACGGCGCATTGCCGAGGGCATTGGCAAAGTGGCCCACGCCGCGTTCGTTCATGCCCATGTAGCCGAGTTGACCGGCGAAGGTGAAGGTCACCAATCGAGGACGTCCGTCCCCGGGAGACAGTCGCAGAACGATGCCGAAGTCGCCGAATTCAGGGCCGAGATCCTGATTCTGGCCGGCGTAGGTCCGACCGCCGCTAGTGCCTTCACCTGTAACCGCAAAGGCCGTGCACCCCTCCAGCGCCTGGTCAGCGCGCTGGGCAGCGGCGCCACGAACCTGGCAGATCATGGCCTCCTCGAAAGACATCCCGGCACCCTCTGCCAGGCCACGGACCTCTTCCAGATAGGCGGGACTCAGGGCCTCGATGAAGGGCACATAGGTCAGCGCCCCGGCGGCGAGCGCGTTGCGGTCGCGTCCCGTCGTCTTCTCGATGAACCCCAGGTAGCGCTCGATCAGTGGCGCCGCCTGGGCGCCGTGGGCATAGCCCATGTCGTAGGCGGATCCAGCGGCCTCGACGAGGGGGAACTGATTCACAGTCGGTCGTCACCCAGATACAATCGAGTGAAGTCGCCGAGGACGGTGGGTCAACCACCTGGGAGAGCGGGAGGAAGCATCAAGCGAACATGGCACAACTCGGGAACCGAGTCCTGCAGGGCGGGGAGCCTACTCGCTTGCCTGCAAATCTAGACACGCGTGCGAGGAATTGGCAAGCGCCATGGACCCGGTCGCCTCTGGATCAACCGCCCCCTCGTGCTGCCTGGCGCGCCGCCACGTGGGCGTCGGCATGCCGTCCCTGGGCAGTGTAGGTACGGCTCAGAGCCTGCAGACTGCTGGTGATGAGCTTCGGATCCTCCAGGCTGCGTGCCACCTGCAGGGCTTCATCGTACATGCGCTCGGCGTATTGGTAGTTGCCACGCTCGAAGGCGACATCCCCCGCATTGTCAAAGGCGTGCCAGTGCCTGTCGTCGAAAGCGATCGTTCCGACGACGCCGAGACCGACGATGACGACGAGAACGATGACGGTCCACAGCCGGGTACGGTCTCCGCGCCGGCGGCGACGACGGCGTTTCTTCCTGCGCTTGCGGGCAGGTTGCCTGCGGGATTCAGCGGCCATCTTCATCACCGGGCGGACCGGGCTCGTGTCCGGAGCAGCCAGACACCGGCAGTCGAGGGTAGCGGGCGTAGGTGGGATCCTCCGCGGCGCGCCGGCAGAGGAAGAAGGCAGAGCCCCTGTCCGAGGCCACCTCGCGGACGTGGCGGCAGTCGGCGCACTGGCCTACGGATTCAGGTATGGTCTGTGTCGCGTGTGGCTGCATCGGGTGTCTGCAGGAAAGATACGACCAAAGCGGACCCGGCAGCGGGCAAACGCCGGGCTATGTGACGCCATCGCCGCCGGTGGGACCGATGTCTGAGGGACGGCACGAAACCGAGCCGGAGATAGAGACGTATGGCATCGAGGCGGTGATCTTCGGTATAGAGCAGGAGCGGACGCGGCGGCAGGCTTCGGGCACGGTCCATGGCCAACCGGGTCACGGCTTCCCCGAGGCCACGACGGCGGTGTTCGGGGTGAACGGTGATCCAGCCAATTTCCCAGCTGTCGCTGGTTCTGTCGTAGACTCCAGCAGCAGCGGCCGGTTGCCCCGCCTGGGTGAGAAAGACCTGCGTTCCCGGCACGACGAGGGCGGTCTCCAACTGCAGTCGTGCCTCATCCCACGCACCCAGTTCGCCACCTGCGCCGAGCAGTTCGGCCCAGGCTGACCTGTCTACCGCCGCAGCGACCGAATACCCCTCAGGGGCTGAGGTTGGCGGCAGTTGCGTTGCCGCGTGAACCATGCACAGGTGGGGGTTCCGCAGGCGCCCCAGCACGCGGGTCCGCAGACGACGGCCAACACGGCCCAGGTAGCCAAGAAGGTCGACCATGGAGGGCCTAGAGTTCCGTTGCCGGTGGGAGAGAAGGAGAATACATTGCGCACATCCAATCCCTTGCTGCCCTGTTCCGCAACCCCCGCGGCCCACAACGAGAGCAAATGCCACCCTTTCAACGTCCCCGATGGCAAGACCTGTCCATCGTACCCCTCACACTGGTACCGGCCGTCGTCCTCGGTCTGGCCGTGTGGGTGGTGGCCGTCGTCCTCGATCTGCCCGGGTGGGCGGCCCCCCCCGCCGTCGTGCTGGTCATGGGAGCCACGGTCTGGACGAGTCTGCATTTTCGCGTACGACGTCCTCTGCTCGTCGCCCAGGCCTGGATCACCCGGCGCGTCGACGGCGATGCGACGGCGAGGCTACCGGTCACCTCGGGCGATGAACCGGGTCGGCTGGCGGCATCGCTCAATGAACTGATCGCCGCCGCCTTCCAGGGAGAGTCGCACATACAGAGCATCCTGCACACCGCGGCCGATGGGATCGTAACCATCGACGAGCTCGGTCTCATCGAGCTGAGCAATCCGGCGGCGGCGCGCATGTTCGGCGTCGAAGGGGGGCAGTTGACGGGAGTACACATCGGCCAGCTGCTGCCCTCCTACGAGCTGCTCCCGATCACCGGCATGGGCCTGCTCACAGAGGAGCAACCCGGGGAGCACCCGGAGCCGTACGAGATCGATGCACGGACGGATGCGGGAGACACGTTCCCGGTCAGCGTCACCGTCGGCGACTTGCCCTCCGAGGAGGAGCTGCACTTCGTCCTCGTCCTGCAGGACATCAGCCGGCGAAGGGAAGCCGAAGAGGCACTGCGCCAGGCGAAGGAATCGGCGGAAGCCACCAGCCGGACGAAGAGCGAGTTCCTCGCCAACATGAGTCACGAGATCCGTACGCCGATGAACGGTATCATCGGTATGACGGAACTGGCCCTCGACACCGAGGGCCTCGACGAGGAGCAGCGCCAGTACCTGCTCGCCGGCAAGGTGGTCGGTGTCGCCGGCGCCGGGTTGATCGTCGTTGCCTCGTGGACGCTGTGCCTGCTGGCCGGCATGCTGACTCTGGCCCACTTCGTGGGTCCGGCGGCACAGGGGCTGGCTCAGGTGGCGGCCGATCCGGGCTTCCTGGTGGCCTTCACCGTCTACTTCTTTCTGGGGTATCTGCTCTACGCCGCCTATCTGGTGGGCCTGGGGTCGCTGTGCACGAATCTGAAAGAGTCACAGAACCTGATATGGCCGGCCATGGTGCCGCTGCTGGTGGCCCTGATGTCGATCCAACACGTCGGCAAGGATCCGAACGGCATGCTGGCGCGGGTTCTGTCCTTTATTCCGCCGCTGACACCGTTTGTCATGATGAACCGCTCGGCGGGACCGCCACCCCTATGGGAATACGCCGCCACCACGGTGGTGCTGGTACTGTCCATCTGGCTGGCGGTGCGCGGCGCGGCACGCGTGTTCCGCGTCGGCATCCTGGCCACGGGCAGCCGCCCGTCAGCACGCGAGGTGATACGCTGGCTGCTGACGGGGTAGAGGTTGCCTGCACCTACAGACCGAGACCGAGTTGCGGGTCTTCTTCCGGCATCGGCGGCTCGACAGGATCGATCATCGTCGCGTCGTCGTCGCCGGCTTTGTTGACCCGGTCGGACACCGGGTGCAAGATGAGGTCGCTCAAGGGATACGGGCGCAGCACACGAGACAGGGCATCGACATCGGTGAGCTCACGGTCCATCCAGATTTCGGCACCGCCGGCGGTCAGGATCGCCGGCATGCGGTCATGGACGCCGCCGGCCACTTCGTTCGGAGCGGTTGTGATGATCGTACAGCTGCGAAGGATGCCCTCCTCCGGCGTCTGCCAGCGTTCATAGAGGCCGGCTATGGCAAAGGGCTCGCCGCCGGCGCGATGCAGCAGCATGGGCGTGCGGAGGCGGCCGGACCGTTGCCATTCGAAGTAGCCGCTGGCGGGGATCAGGCAGCGACTGCGGGTGAAAGCGGTGCGGAAGGCGGGTTTGTCGGCCAGGGTTTCGGCCCGGGCGTTGATGAGCCGGTTGCCGATGCCCGGGTCGCGTGCCCACGAAGGCACGAGGCCCCACTTCAGTTCTTGCAGCACCCGGCTTTCGCCCTGGATGACGGCAGCCACGGGCTGACTCGGCGCGATGTTGTAGCGCGGCTTCAGCTCGAGCAGGGTCTGTTCCACGGCGAAGCGCTCGGCCACGTCCTCGGTGGAGTGATGCAAGGTGAACCGTCCGCACATAACAAGTAGAATAGAGACCATGATGCACCCATTCCAGCGGCACCGCCGATGACGATCCTCGTCACCGGCGGCGCCGGATACATCGGCTCCGTCACCGTGGAGGCACTGCGGACGGCGGGCCGGCAGGTCGTCGTCGTCGACAATCTGTCCCGTGGCCATCGCCCAGCGGTGGACCCGGACGTGCCTTTCTACCATGGAGATGTGGGGGATGCCACACTGATCCGTCGCATCGTCGACGAACACGGGGTCGAAGCCTGTGTGCATTTCGCCGCACTGACCTACGTGGGCGAATCCGTCGAAGAGCCGGAGCGCTACTACGCCAACAACGTGGGTGCCACGGTAAACCTGCTCGACGCCCTCACAGTGGGCGGCGTGCGCGGCTTCGTGTTCTCTTCGACGTGCGCCACCTACGGCGAACCGATACATATGCCGATGAACGAAACCCATCCTCAGCACCCCGAGAACCCTTACGGCTGGACCAAGTTCTTCGTCGAACGGGAGCTGGAGGCATTCGAAGCCAACTATGGCCTGCGCTTCGCCGCCCTGCGCTACTTCAACGCGGCCGGGGCCATCCAGACGCGCGGCGAAGATCACACGCCCGAGAGCCATCTGATCCCGCTGGCGCTGCAGGTCGCTCTGGGACAGCGACAGGGGCTCACCGTGTTCGGTCGGGACTACGATACCCCCGACGGGTCCTGTGTTCGTGACTACATCCACATCCAGGATCTTGCGCGGGCCCACCTGGCCGCCCTCGATCACCTGCAGTCAGGCGGCGCCTCGCAATACCTGAACCTGGGCACCGGGCGTGGCTGGTCGGTCCTGGAGGTGATCGAGGCGGCGCGCCGGATCACCGGGCACGAGATCCCGGCGACTGACGGTGAGCGCCGCGCCGGCGATGCCTCCCGACTGGTGGCCGACGCCACGAAGGCGCGTACCGTTCTCGGCTGGGCGGCACAGACCCCCGATCTGGAGGACATCGTCGCCAGCGCCTGGGACTGGCACCGCAACCACCCGCACGGCTATGGTGAGGCGCCATGATCGACACCGATCACCCCCACCGCCGACACAATCCCCTCACCGGCGAGTGGGTGCAGGTGAGTCCGCATCGCATGCAGCGCCCCTGGCAGGGGCGGGTGGACGCGGCACCGGGCGAGAGTCGCCCGGCCCACGACCCGACCTGCTACCTGTGCCCCGGGAACGAGCGCGCCGGCGGCCATCACAATCCGGAGTACACGAGCACCTTCGTCTTCGACAACGACTTTGCCGCGCTGCTGCCACAGGCCCCTGAGTCGCGGCACCAGACCGCGGAGCCGTCGCTGTTGCGGACCGCCCCGGTCCAGGGTGAGTGCCGGGTACTGTGTTTTTCGCCCCGCCACGACCTGACCCTTGCCCAGCTGGAGCCGTCGGCCACACGGGCCGTCATCGACATGTGGGCGGCGCAGGTCGAAGAGCTTGGCAGCCTCTATCGCTGGGTCCAGGTGTTTGAGAACAAGGGCGAAGTGATGGGGTGCTCCAACCCGCATCCCCACGGACAGGTATGGGCCCTCGATACACTGCCGAATGAGCCCGCCAAAGAGGACGAGACGCAGGCAGCCTACTTCGCCGATCACGGCCGGCCTCTGCTGCTGGATTACGCCAAGCTGGAAACGGAGCGTGAGGAACGTGTCGTGGCCGCCACCGACGGTTGGGTCGCCGTGGTGCCTTTCTGGGCCGTGTGGCCCTTCGAAGTCCTGCTGCTGCCCAAGCGGCACGTGCCCCACCTGACCGATCTGGGAGATGACGAAAGGGACGACCTGACGCGGATCCTGGGGCGTCTGCTGCGCCGCTACGACGCCCTGTTCGACACCAGTTTTCCCTACTCGATGGGATGGCACGGCCGACCGTCGATCGAAGGGGGCGACGGCTGGCAGCTGCACGCCCATTTCTATCCGCCACTTCTGCGCTCGGCGACGGTGCGCAAGTTTATGGTGGGGTACGAGATGCTGGGAGAGGCCCAGCGCGACCTGACGGCGGAGGCGGCGGCTGCCCATCTGCGGTCGGGTATCGCGCAGCATGAAGAGTGAGGTGAGAAAGATGAGTGAGACATCCGCAGCTCCAGCCGCTGCCGTGCGCGACACTTTCAGGCAAGCCTACGGGCGTGAGCCCGACGTGATGGTACGGGCCCCGGGGCGGGTGAATCTGATCGGTGAGCACACCGACTACAACGACGGCTTCGTCATGCCCATGGCCATCGACCGGGCGGTGTGGATCGCGCTGTGCCGCACCGACGACGGTCAGGTGCACGTGCAGGGCGTCGATATGGGCGACGCCGGGGTTTTCTCGCTGAGCGACGTGAAGGAGGCCGGACCCCCGCTGCCGGAGGAAGCGGCCGAACAGGGCTGGCTGGAATACCTCAAGGGCACAGCCTGGTCGCTGATGGACGCCGGTCACACGCTCACCGGCTGGCAGGGGGCCGTCGCCGGAGATGTCCCCATCGGCGCGGGCCTGTCGTCGTCGGCGGCACTGGAACTGGCCACGGCCCGAGCCTTTGCCGAGGTCAGCGATCTGGCGTGGGACCCGGCGGTCATGGCCCGGCTCGGCCAACGCGCCGAGAATAAGTGGGTGGGCGTCAACTGTGGCATCATGGACCAGATGATCTCCGCCGCCGGACGCGTCGGGCATGCGTTGCTGCTGGACTGTCGCAGCCTCGAAGGCCGCCACGTGCCACTGCCGGCGGGTACGGCGGTGGTCGTCCTCGACACCGGGACTCGCCGCGGCCTGGTGGATTCGGCCTATAACGAGCGTCGCAGTCAGTGTGAGAGCGTGTCCGCCCATTTCGGCGTCAGCGCCCTGCGGGATGTCACCTCCGAAGAGCTCGTCGCCCGCGCCGGCGAGCTCGACGATCTGGCCCTGCGCCGGGCCCGCCATGTGATCTCGGAGAATGAGCGGACCACCGAGGCGGCTGAAGCGCTCGCCGCCGGAGAGACTGCCCGCATGGGAGAGTTGATGTACGCCAGCCATGTGAGTCTGCGCGATGATTTCGAAGTGTCATCGGCCGCCCTCGACATCATGGTTGAGTGCGCCCGGGGCGTGGCCGGTTGTCACGGCGCGCGCATGACGGGGGCGGGTTTCGGTGGCTGTGCGGTGGCCCTGGCCGAGGCCCCACAGGCGGAGAAGCTGGCGCAGTCGGTTGCCTCCGCCTACCGCGCTGAGACGGGCAACGAACCACAGGTCTACGTCTGCACCGCCACCGATGGCGCCGGCATCGTATGACGGACATCGCGCCGGAACTACAGCATGCATTGATCGAGCATCTGTCCGGCTGTGTTACCGAACGACGCCTGGCGCGGATGCACGATGTTCTGGCGCAGCGCACCGGCTGGCTGACGGTGGTTCTCGAAGACATCTTCCAGCCCCACAACGCCAGCGCCGTGCTGCGCTCGTGTGAGTGCTTTGGGGTGCAGGGCGTCCACATCGTCGAGGACCGCAACGACTACACCGTCAGTCGCGACGTCGCCCTCGGTGCGTCCCAGTGGCTGGATCTGGACCGCTGGCGAACGGCAGAGGGGCGCACGATCGATGCCTGCTGCGATGATCTGGAGCGACGCGGCTACCGTCTGGTGGCGGCCACGCCACGGCCGGACGCGGTACGCCTCGAAGATTTCGACGTCACGGCCGGCCCGGTGGCAGTGATGTTCGGGACGGAACTGAACGGCCTGACCGCCCCGGCTCTGGCACGGGCGACGGAGGCGGTGAACGTGCCGATGTACGGATTCACGGAGAGCTTCAACATCTCGGTGAGTGCCGCACTCATTCTGCGCGAACTGAGCTCGCGATTGCGCGCCTCGGATGTGGCGTGGCAGCTCGATGAGCAGGGACGCCACGATCTGCTGCTGCGTTGGCTGCGTCGGTCCATCAAGGGCAGCGACGACGTGGTGGCCCGTTTCCTGGCCCAGGCATCGAGCCGCGAATGAGCGACCTGACCACGATCGCCGAGGCCATCGACACCATCGACACGGGGGCCATCGCCCGCGACACTCTCGCCTTCGTCGAGACGACGAGTGAGACGGGTGACGAGGGACGGGGCAGCGCTTTCTTCGCCGATCTGCTGCGGCGCGAGGGATTCGACGTCGAGCAGGACGAATTCCTGCCCGGCCGGCCGAATATCTACACGCGCGTGCCCGGCGCCGGGGACGGGCCATGCCTGGTGTTCAACGGTCACACCGACACGATCCCGGTGGGCGACTGTCACGCCCCCGGGCGGGACGGTGACTGGATCCTCGGTCGCGGCACCGAGGACATGAAGGGTGGCCTCGTGGCCATGGTGCATGGTATCGCTGCCCTGCGGCGAGCCGACATCCGTCTGGACGGCGACCTGTGGTTGACCGGCGTCGTGGGCCACGAAACACCCGTGGGCAGGAAGGAGGGACCCAGGCGGCTGATCGAACACCTGGTCTCCGGCCGGATTCCGGCCGACGCAATCCTCATCGTCGAGGGGCCCCGCGCCGTGTGGGCGGCCAGCCTCGGCTCTGCCCTGTTCACGATCACCGCCTACGCTGACCGCGAACCGATCCACACGATCAAGGTGCCCTGGGTCGACAACCCCGTACGCTGGCTGGGTGACCTGTTGTCCGAATTCGACCGTCTGGAAGAGGGCTTCGCCGCCGGCGTTCATCATCCGCTGTGCGGCCGTCACCAACTCAACGTCGGCATCGTCCGGGCCGGAGACTGGTTCAACCGCCTGCCGGTGGAATGGCAGGTGACCGGCACAAGACGATGGACACCGGGTACGACCTGCGACGACGTCCGGGTCGAACTCGAGGCGGTGTGCGCCGGACTGTCCAGCCGTTCCGGTCTGCGCTTCGAGGTGGAACTGGGCAACGATCGAGAGCCCTTCGAGACACCGGCCGGTCACCCCCTCGTAACCGCCCTGCTCGACGCCGGCGAGAGGGACAGCGGCACGCGCCCCGAGGTCATCGGCATGGGGCTGGTGGGCGACGCCAATCTCTACGCCAACGATGGCGGCGTCAGCACCGTCTACTACGGGCCGGCACACGAGACGGCGCACTCCGATGGGGAACGCGTGTCGATGGCGGGACTGGCCCACTGCGCCCGGGTATATGCACGGGCTGCCGCCCGCTTCTGTGGCGTCGTGAGCTGAGGCGAATCCCGCCGGCTGGGGCACAGCCGGCCTTGACGAAGGCACGCAGACTCACCATACTGCTACTGTCTCATGTCATCCGTAGCTCAAATACGATCTCGCCTGCTGCCGACCCACGCGTCGGTACCCAGTCGCGCCGCAGCGATCCTCGTCATCATACTGCTTGCCGGGTTGGCCGTGGCACTGTGCCATGCCTCCCTGGTGTCGCCGGTGGATCACGACGATTGCGAGATCTGCCAGGTTCTCCTACACGCGGAGAATCTCAGGCCCGCAGTCATTTCCGTCGTGCTCGCATCCATCGTAGTACGCACAGCGGTACGCACGGCGACATCGGGCAACGGCTTTTTCCTACCGCCCCAACGCGGGCCTCCTCTGCCTCTTCAGTAGTCTCGTTCTGAGATCCCCAGTACCTGGATCCCTGTCGATCGCCTTTTCGACGGGGCCGTCGTTCTACGCCGGTTGATATCGTCGCAGTTCGACGTTTTCAGACACTTCAGAGAGGAGGTGCAATCCATGCAATGGACTCGGATTCTAGTTGCTTCAGCGACGGCATTGTGGTGTCATATTCCCTTCGCATCCGCCCAGGATACAAGCGCCAGCGTGACGGGGATTTCTCGTTCTTTCAACCCCGCAATCAGCGCCAACGCGCTGTTCGACGCTGTGTATGCCGACGACGCAACACACGATGACGCTGATGGTGAAGCAGGGCAGGGCCACGGGCATGGCGCCAGTGACGCGACCGGCTTGCGTGTTCAGGAAGTTGAATTGCAGCTGAGTGCAGTCGTCGATGCCTACCTGAAAGCGGATTTGCTCCTTGCGTTTCCGGGCGGTGAAGGCGTCGAACTGGAAGAGGGCTTCGTGACAGCCCAATCGCTACCCGGAGGCATGCAGATGAAGGCCGGCAGATTCCTGGCGGCGATGGGTCACCATAACACACTACACGCGCATCAATACCCCTTCCTCAATGCTCCTCTCGCCAATGAACACGTCCTTGGAGACGAAGGTCTGACGGAAGACGGTGTGGCACTCAGTTGGCTCTCCCCCCTGCCGTGGTTCCTGGAACTGACGGGCCAGATCCTCGATGGTCGTTCCGACCTGTTCGACAGCCCGGAGGGCGAAGAGCTGCTCTATCTGGGGCATGCCCGGAGTTTCTGGGATGTCGGGGAGAACTGGACCCTCGATCTGGGCGGTTCCTATGCGACGGGAGCGAATTCGCAGGGCAAGACATCCGCACTGCTGGGCACCCTTGGCACCATTCAGTGGCGAGACCTGGATGGATGGGGACGCCGGTTGATCTGGCGTGGTGAGTATCTACGTGCTGACCATGGCCAGATCGACGGCGGCGAGGAGCAGGAAGGTGGGGGCTACACGAGCCTCGAAGCGCAGATCGCACGCCGCTGGTGGCTGCAGGGCCGCTATGATCGGATGGGAATGCCGGGCGATGAAAACGACTGGCGGACAAGCTTCCTGGTGGGATTTATCCCCAGTGAATTCTCTGCACTTCGTCTGCAATTCGATCGCCGTGCCGAGTCTGGTGAGACATCGAATGTTGTTTCGCTTCAGATGAATGTGACAATGGGCTCCCACCCGGCGCACCGGTATTGAGCCGAATATGAGAATCTACTCACTCGTACTCGGCGCCGTCGTCTTGACTGCCTGGGCGGTTCGCAGCGATGCCGACGCTCTACACGTTGTAACCACCACGACAGATCTGGCCGCGTTGACCCAGGCAGTTGGCGGAGACCTCGTAGACGTGCAGGCCATCGCCCGTGGTAGCCAGGACCCGCACTTCGTTGATGCGCGTCCCAGTTTCATGCGTCGTATGCGCAGCGCCGACCTGCTCGTCTACAACGGCCTCGAACTTGAGATCGGCTGGTTGCCACTGTTGGTGGACGGCAGTCGCAATCGCCAGCTGCAGGCGGGCGAACAAGGTGCCCTCAACGCGTCAAGGGGTCTGCCCATTCTCGAGATCCCCACCACGGAACTCGACCGCTCTCTCGGAGATATCCATCCAGAGGGGAATCCACACTACACTCTGTCGCCACTGAATGGCAGACAGATCGCCAGAACCATCGCCATCCGGTTGCAGCACCTGCGCCCCGATGACTCTGAGCAGATTGGCTGGCAGCGCGAGCAGTTCGTCGCTCGCCTGGACACACAGATCAGCCACTGGGAGCAGTTGACACGGCCCTGGCGCGGTACAAAGGTCATTGCCCACCACAAACAGTGGGAATACCTGACCGACTGGCTTGGCCTGGAGATCGTTGCCTACATCGAAGAGAAACCGGGGATTCCACCGACTCCGCGTCACGTCCGTGATCTCGTCCGTCTCATCGAGACGCAGGAGATCTCCCTCATCCTGCGATCAACCTTCACGGATACGAGACCGGCGCAACGACTGGCCGAACGTACCATGGCTCGTGTCGTCGAGTTACCCGCCGCCGTGGGTGCCACCGATGGCAGCGAGGATTACATCAGCCTGTTCGATGTCATTCTGCGTCAGCTCGGGACTTCCTTTCCCACTGCAGAGGAACGCTAGATGGACTTCATTTCTCTGATGGCTGCGCCCATCGCAGCATGTCTGCTTCTCGTCCTCATCCATGCCTACCTCGGCGTCCACATCCTGGCACGGGGTGTCATCTTCGTCGATCTCGCACTGGCGCAGATTGCCGCCCTTGGCGCCGCCCTGGCCATACTCTGTGGCTATGAGCTGGGTAGTCCTGCTGCACTGGGCGCCTCTCTGGCGGCAACATTCTGTGGCGCTTCTCTCTTTGCTCTTACGCGCTCTCAGCGTGCCGATCTGCCACAGGAAGCAACGATCGGTATCGTCTACGTGGTGGCCGCGGCGGCAAGTATCCTCGCCCTGGATCGCTCGCCCCATGGAGCCGAGCATCTGAAGACCGTCCTGGTAGGCCAGATACTCTGGGTTTCCTGGGCAGACGTGGCCATCGCCAGCGCCGTCTATCTGGCGGTGGCTGCTGTGCATTGGGTGTTTCGAGACAGCTTCTGTCGTCTGTCGGGAGTCGGTGGATCAGGCACCGCGCAGGGCATGCGTAGCGCTATATGGTGGGACTTTCTGTTCTATGCGAGCTTCGGTCTCGTCATCACCATCTCCGTGCCCATGGCGGGGGTGTTGCTCGTTTTCAGCTTCCTCATCGTTCCAGCAGTCTGCGCCGTGCTATTCTCCGGCAGCCTGCAACAACGGCTGGTGATCGCCTGGGCGACGGGGTTCTTTGTCAGTGTCCTTGGCTGCACCCTCTCCTATAGATTCGATACGCCGACAGGAGCCACAATCGTATGTGCCTTTGGTGTCGTGTTGGCTCTGTTGGCTCTGGTGCGGCGGATCTCGCCAGTCGGCGGCGGCAACAGCCATCCGCCCATCTGAACCGATCTTCCAACTCCGCCGTAACCTCTGTGAAATCAATGAGTTTTCCGGTCTTGTCCGGTCCATGTGAGAACGGGCACGATCATTGCATTGACGGGTGGATCGCGTCACACCCCCACACCCACGACGGAGGATGGATGATGAATCGCGGATTCGACAGGGAGACAATCGAGCGGGTTGCCCGAGTCTACAAGAGCAATCAGGACGCCTGTTCCGCCCTTGGCATCACGCTGCGCAGCTTCGGCAGGTTGTGCAGCAAGTACGACATCGTGACGCCCTATGTGCAACGCCAGAGACGGGCGCAGCTGGCCCGATCCCGCGCCGCGTGAGGGACCGGGGCGGGGCAGCCCTGGCGCACCGACGGCACCACCGGGACAGAGCCGTCCCGATTCTGGTGCTGCCAGCGGGCCTCCACCCCTGTGGCGCAAGCATGGCACGTCCTTCGCAGTGTGTTTCGCCATGGGACTACCAAGACCGGAGCAGGTGCGCCACGAATTGTCGGAAATGGCGAGGGTCTATGCCCTCGTCCTGTTGATCCTGGTGCTGGGTGTGGTGGTGATGCGCTTCGGGGGCGCAGGTGGAGGGATCATCCAACCGGCAGCCGAGGTGGTCGGCCCGTTCTGACTCGGGGGCCCGCGTTGGGCACCCGCTACATCTGCTTCGATCGAGACGAGGCCCGCGACCTTACGGTGGCGGGCCTCTGTCTTTTCTGTCCCGGGCACAGGCGCGGCCGATCTGGCGGCTGGCGCCTGCGGGTTGGCGGATCCGGCCACTGTTCCCGTCCTCGAGTCGATTCTACGACAGTTCTTAACTTCTATTATTTCAAGTCACTTACGGATTTCTCAATGTCTCCTGCGGCGACTGGCACATGCCTTGCAAACAGGGCAGGCATGAGTAGAACGCATTCCACAGGAGCAGGTGTCATGGTCAAAGCAACGCTGTTTCGGATCTCGAATATCGTGCGCTCGAATGTGAACGAACTGCTCGACCAGCTCGAGGATCCAGAGAAGATGGTGCGCCAGATGGTGCGTGACATGGAGGCCGACGTGGACCGGGTGACGGCGGCGGTAGGCACCGCGGTGGCCGGTGTGCGCCGCCTGCAGAAGGAGCAGGAGAGCCACCGAGACAGAAGCACACAGCTGCAGCAGAGGGCAGCGCAGGCGCTGGATGCGGGGGAAGAGGAACTGGCGCGCCAGATTCTCGGCCGACGAGTGTTGCTGGATGGTGCCGCCGATGATCTGGACCCGGCCATGGAAGAAGGACGCGTGACGGTGGAACGTCTGAAAGCGCAACTGACGTCCCTGCGCGAAGACCTGGATGACGCCCGTCGCCGACTGGGCAGCCTCATCGCGAAAATCCGGGCGTCTCAGGGCAAGCCTGCGCCGGCGACGAATGGCGGGACGGGTTCGGAGTCTACCGACCCCGCCGACTACATCCACCGGCTCGAGCAGCGGCTGGAGCACAATCGCGGCGAGTTCGAGCGGCTGCGCCAGCGGCTCGAGTTGTCGGATCTGGCCCAGGAAGTCTCTGCCGAAGTCCGCGGCGAGCTGGGGGAGGATGCCCTGCTCGGTCGTCGCTTCGCCGATCTCGATGTGCGGCAGAAGGTGGATGCTGAACTGGCCGCCCTGCGCGGCACAGGTTCAGATTCAGACACGGAGAAGAAGTGATGACCGGCCACGTCTCGGAACGCTCGAGATTGGCCGCGGCGCTGATGGCTTTCTTCCTGGGGTGGCTCGGTGTCCACCGGTTCTACGTCGGCAAGATCGGCACGGCCATCCTCATGGTGATCACCGTCGGTGGCTTCGGCATCTGGGCGACGATCGACCTGATCATGATTCTCGTCGGCGCCTTTACCGATGAGGCGGGTCGCCCCCTGCGTGAATGGGTGCCGGAGGCCGGCACTACGTCGGATACCCCAGAGAGTGATCTCGAAGGGCGCATGGACCGCATCGACAGCCAGCTCACCGATCTTCAGGGCGTCCTCATCGACATGACCGACAAACTGGATCGACGGCAGTACGGACACTTGGTTTAGCCAGGACGCTCATTCCCGAGGAACGACCCATGACACACCTATCCTTCCCCACACGTTGGGCGAGCATCGGGCTGGCCGCCGCCCTGCTGGCCGGCACGGCCGAGGCACAGATCAGGACCATTACCAACGGCCAGGACATCCTCGCGCCTGTAGCACTGGCCGTGCCGGTGGAGGGGATCCGCATCGACGGTGACCTGTCCGACTGGCCCGAGGGCGTACAGCGCATCCCGATGCGCAACCATTTCCAGGCGTACGGCCCCACCGACCTGGACGACGTCGATCTGAGCGCGAGTGACGACTTCAGCCCATCGATGATGGTGGGGTATGACGACGACGAGGACATGCTCTATGTCGCCGTCGTTGCCCGTGACGACGAGTTGTTCATGGACGGCAGCAACGATATCTACCGTGACGGTATCGAGGTTTACGTGTCGGGGCTGGCCGATGGCAGCAGCCCCTATCAGTAGAGGATGCCGACGGCTCGTGCGCACCACGAAGACGGCATCAGAGGCCACGCCGGCTCGCTGGGAAACTGGCGCAACGAGGGAGATCGGATCGTCTACGAATGGCGCGGCAAGGTCCTCGATCGAAGACGGCCAGTAGAACTGGATGAAGGCGATCTGATCGGCTTCGACGTCGTCGCCATCGACAACGATGGCAACGGCAACGCCGCCTGGGTGCCGTGGGGCCCGGCCGTCAGCGGCAAGAAGATGGACAACAACCGCGTCGGGCGTCTGTTGCTGGGACCGTCAGACTTGTCGGCGGCCGACGCTGCAGTGCTGGTGTCAATTCTCGAAGCCTGGAACGACGGGCACAGTGGGCACAACGTCCACCTGCACAACCTGGAAGGTTTGGAAGGTCTCGAAGGCCTGGGGGGCCTAGAAGCCCTGCAGAAGCTCAAGCACCTTGAAAACCTTGAACACTTCGAGGATCTCGGTGCCGAGATCGGCCAACTCGTGGAACAACTGGTGGAGCACCAGGGAGAGCTGTCCGGTCAGCAGGCGGCGATCGCAGCTGCCCGTATGGCGGGTGAGATCGCTGCTGTCGCTTCACGGGCGGGTGCCATCGCCACAGCCGAGGCACGCATGGCAGGGGTCGAGGCCAGGATGGCGGCGGCAGACCAGATCGGGGCGCCGACCCCGCCCATGGCCCCGACCCCCGTCGGCCTCTACATGGAACAGCGGGGGAGTCCCGGGTACGAGGTGATGCATACGATCGCGAAGTTCTGCGGCGGCTGTGCCATCATTCTCGCCATCGGCTTCACCGCCTATCTCATACGGCGTGGCGGCCGGCAGCCGGCACCCGATCCCGAGGCGGCGGAGGCCATGGACGAGCGGATCTCCCGCATCGAGTCGAGGATGACGGACACACAGGACGTGATGATCGCCCTGAGCGAGAAACTCGACCGCATCGACGATGGCGGTCGTAAAGGAGACGAGGCGTGATGGGACGTGAATGGACACGACTGATCGTCATTCTCCCGGTGGCTGCCCTGCTGGCGGCGACGTCGGCCCAGGCCGACTGCGGCGAAGCTGGGTTGAAGGCCACGGCCCTGATCATGGATCCACCGACCATCGACGGCGACCTGTCGGACTGGCCGGAACTCCGGACCCATGCCATCGGGGGCACGGCGCCGTCCACCTTCCGCGTCGGCTACAGTCCGGAGACGGATCGGGTGTATGTCGCTGTCGAAGTCGAGGACGACGAGCATGTCGTCGGCGGACGTTGGGATCGCACCGACGCCGCCGACATCTACACTTGGGGTGGTGACGTGAAGAGGTGTCGTTCGGGTGGACGGTTTGAGAACCCGATGCAGTTCTCCGTCGTCGCAGGTGACGGGGAGTACGTGCCCAACTGCGGCAATCCCTGTGCCTACAGCAAGGGCGTGCAGCACGTTGTGGCAACGGAGAAGCTCGCCAACGTGGCCTGGCATCGCGTCGGCGCGACCACGATCTACGAATGGGAGGTCCCCGTCTACAAGGATGTTCGTCGGGATCCCATCTCTCTGTCTTCCGGGCAGCAGGTCGGCTTCGACATCATCGTCTCCGATCACGACGGCGACGGGCGTTACAAGTGGAGGGCGTGGGGCAAACCCGCCGCGAACAAGTGGTCGAATCCGACCCATGTCGCCACGCTGATCCTCTCCCCGGAGCGCGCGGAATCCCCGCTCTGGTCAGGTCTGGGCAAGGCCGCAGGTGTGCTGGGCAAACTCGCCCTCTACGGCCTCGGTCTTGTCGCCCTCGTCGGCGCCGGGGCCGGAGTACGCCGCGTCGTACGTAGCAACGGCGGCGACCGCATCGACAGTCTCGAGCAGCGGGTCACCGACACGCAGGACGTGCTGATCGCTCTCAGTGAGAAGTATGACCGCCTCGAGGAACGGTTCGTCGAACTTGCGGCGCAGATCCGCCACGACGACACCACGGGCGATTGACATGTCCGTGGTGGCCTCACTGATCCTGCTTCTGGCCGGAACGCTGACGAGCCTGATCCTGCTGGTGCGGGTTCAACTGCTGCTGCTGGCTCACTATCCGACAGCGGAGTGGCCGGCTATGGCGGCGGGTCTGCTGGCCGGCGGTGTCACCCTGGCGATTGCCGTGGCCATGGCCCTGCGCCTGCGGTCACCTCGCCGTGCCCTCATGCTGCTGCTGGCGTTGCCGACGATGCTGTTGACGGCAGGCTGTCTGTCGGTGACGCACTTTCCGAGGTCCAACTTCAAGAGCGACGAGCTGCGTGCCGAGTGGTACCGGTTGCACCCGACGCTACGCAACGCCTTGTGGGTCGCCCGCCTCGGCGAGGGGGCTCTCATCCTCACAGACGTCACCCGCAAACCGTCGAACTACGGTGAGATGGGGCTGACCGAACCCTCCTGGTCCAGCCACTTCACATCCCCCAGAAACGGCTACGCTCACGCTATCGATCTGCGTGTGCGCGATGCCGGCGATCTGCGAAACTGGGCCCGTCAGGGGGTGTTTCTCGCCCTCGGCCTCAAAGCCGATCGGCACGGCGGCCCCACCGACCGACATGGCGGCACGGCCGATCATCTGCACGTCTCTCTGCCCCTGCGACAGGACGCCATCACGACCCAGTAGCGTCAGCTGGATTCGGCCACCCACTGCTGCAGCCAGTCGGGCCAGTTGATCGTCATGCCGTTGCAGCCCGTGACGGCACCCCGCTCCATGTCCTGCCGATTGCGAATCCCCCAGCAGCGGAGCTCCAACCCCGCGGCCTGTGCTGTGGCCACCAGATCCGGGTCGATGATCTCGACATGGAGAGAAACGCCGTCGTGACCGTCGCGTACGGCCCGGCTGATACTCTGGCCGGGGTCGAGTTTCGGTGACACCAGGACGGTGGACCGCACGCCGGGTGCCGCGGCTTTGGCGGCGAGCAGTTCGGCATCGCAGTCGAAACCAGAGACGAGTGTCTCCCGTTCTCTTCCGTAGCGGCGGACGATAGCAGCCGTGGCGGCGCCGATCCCAGCGCTGCGATCCTTCAGTTCCACGTGATAGGTCAGGCGGTCCTCGAAGGCGGCGAACAGCTCGCCAAGGCTGAGGAGTCGTTCGCCGGCGAATTCAGCGCCCATCCAGGAGCCCGCGTCGAGCCGACGCAACTGCGCCAGTGAGTACTGCTGTGGTGCCCCCGATCCGTCCGTGGTTCGGTCGAGGCTGTGGTCATGGAGCAGCACGAGCTCACCATCCTGTGTGAAATGGACGTCGGTCTCGATCTCGTCGACACCCATGTCGACGGCCCGGCGGAAGGCGGTCATCGTGTTTTCCGGTGCATAGCCGGAAGCGCCGCGGTGGGCGATGATGCGGAAGGGGTCCGGTATCAAGTCGAGAAGGCTCACTGGAAGGGAGTTGGCTGCTGCGGTAGCTTACGCACTCCTCAGATCACAGCAAGCAGTTCCACAAAAGATGAGATAGAGATCGATGGCGAAACGGAAGGGCAGCCGCAAGGCATCTGCGAAGAAGAAGCTACGCTACGCCTTCATCGGCGCCGGCGGCATTGCCGGGGCGCACATGCGCTACCTGAAGGACATGGAAGATGTGGAGATGGTGGCCATGGCGGACATCTCGAAACCCGGGATGGAAACCAAGGCGGAGCAGTTCGGTATCGACGGGATCTTCACAGACTATCGCAAGATGCTTTCCACGGTCAAGCCTGACGCCGTCAGTGTATGTACGCCGAACGGCGCTCACGCCGAGGCCTCGATTTCCGCCAGCAACGCCGGGGCCCACGTCATGGTGGAAAAGCCGATGGCCATGTCCGCTGCCGAGGCGAAGAAGATGATCACCGCGGCAAACCGGAAGCGCCGCAAGCTCGTGATCGGCTTTCAGCACCGCTACGATCCGCGCACGAAATTCATCAAGGATGCCGTCGATTCCGGGCGGATGGGAAAGGTCATCTACGGTCGCATTCAGGCGTTGCGCCGCCGCGGTATCCCCAACTGGGGCGTCTTCGGGCGCAAGGATCTGCAGGGCGGCGGCCCCTTGATCGACATCGGCGTACACGCGCTGGAGATGACGCACTTTGCCATGGGGTCGCCGACGCCGGTGTCGGCCAGTGGCAGCATCTTCACCTATCTGGGCGACCGCAAGTCAGACGTGGTGTCCCAGTGGCCGAACTGGGACCACAAGTCCTATACGGTGGAGGATCTCGCCGTCGGTCAGATCCGTTTTGACAACGGCGCCGTGCTCTCCATCGAGGCGTCCTTCGCCGCCCACATCGAGAAGGATGTGTGGAACTTCACCCTCATGGGAGAGAAGGCGGGGGCCAACTGGGATCCACCAGGGCTCTTTTCCGACGATGGCGGTTACATGTCGAACTCACAGCCGAACTGGCTGCCCTCAGGCCCGGGGGCAGATGTGTTCTCGGCCAAGATGCGCAATTACGTAGATCACTGTCTGCACGATACGCCCACCATGGCGCCCGCCGAACACGGTCTGATGGTGCAGAAGATGCTGGATGGCATCTACGCATCGGCTGAAAAGGGCGCGGAGGTGAGGATCCGGTAGTGCCGACCTCCGGTTCCACCTTCGTTATCGCCGGGGACCTGGCCGCCGGGCGGCACGTGGCTGGCTGGGACGGTATCGATGCGACGGGCCTCAAGGTGGCATCAGGTACCTACCTGTTGCGTCTTCAATCGGGCACTCAGGTACAACGCCAGAAGGTCGTACTGCTGGAATGACCGCCGCAACGACACTCTGTCGATTGGCCTTTCAGGTCCTTGCCGAGGAGCAGGGTCGATTCAGTACAGCGTGGAACCGGCACCTCCAGACCCTCCTGGCAGAAGCCGGACTCGTCGACGGACGACCTTGCGAACGTATCCTCGCCGAAGATGTCGTGGCCTATGTCTTCACCGTGGAGTCGACGGCGCAGATCGGGTCGTTCCGGTCCGTGTTGCAGGGGGATCCGGGCTGGAGCAGGGCGCTTCGGGAAGCCGGGCTGGTTACGGACGAGGCCTGGAGTCTGGATCTGTACCGGGCACCGATCCGCGATGAACCGGCCATCCCCGTTGGCGGCGGTACACGCTCCGGTCCCTGGCTGGGATTCGACGCCTTTGATGGCATGCCGTCCGTCCTCATCAACGACATCACGACGGGCGCAGATGGGTGCCTTCTTCTGGCAACGTACGAAGGGATCTGCCGGTTCGACGGCGCCACCACGGGTCTGCTGACACCCGCGGACGGCGTCATCCAGTGGATTCCTCGCCTGCTGTTCGACCACCGTCGCGGAGTTCTCTGGTTCAGTCAGGTGTCGCCTGGTCTGGCGCGGCTGGACGAGGCCGGGATCGACATATTCACCCACGCGGACGGTCTGACACGGGAAAGCACCGCGGCAATGTGTCTCTCCTCCTGCGGCGACCTGTGGATCGCCGGAGGAGAAGGGGGCTGTACGCGATTCGACGGTGAGCGCTTCGTCCCCGCCGATGCGGGTCTCCCTGGAGACACGCCGATCCTCGACATGCTGGCGGATCGAGACGGCGGCCTCGTGCTGGGGACGACGGCGGGTGTCTATCGGCGGCGAGAGAATGGCAGCGAATGCATCGGACTCAGAGACGAGCGGGTTTCGGCTGTCTGCGAAGACGCGGAGGGCCGTCTGTGGGTCGGCGCCAGCAGCGGCATCTATCTACACGGTCCCGGGGGATTCGAGCGCCACGAAGCTCTATCCACAGTTGGCCCCGTCATTCGTCTCACCGCGGGACGGGAGGGGGGGCTATGGGTCAGTTCACGCGGAAACGGGGCGGTGCACTGGGACGGTGAGACTGTCCGGGCCCACACCGCCGGAAGCGGGTTGTCGAGCAGTCAGGTGAATGCCACCCACGTGGATGAGCGGGGATGTGTCTGGGTCGGCGCGTGGGGTGGCGGGCTGTCGCGCTACGATGGCGACTGGGTCGGCACGATCGCGGTGGAGTCGGGTTTGCCCGCTGGACGTGTCGAAACCCTCTGCGACGCCGGAGACGGCTCGATGTGGATCGGCACATGGGGGGGCGGCCTCTTCCGCGCCCGAGGCGAGGAGGCGGAAAGGGTGCCGGGAACGGAGGAGGTGGGAGATTTCCTCTGGTCGAGCTGTCGCGATCGGGAGGGCCGGTTCTGGTTCGGTACGTTTGGCCAGGGGGTGGTCTGCCTGGACGGCGAACGGCTGTCCAGGTTGACCACCGCCGACGGGCTGGGACACGACAGTGTCTGGGGTATCCACCAGGACCACAGCGGCCGCATGTGGTTTGCCACGCAGGGCGGCGGACTGACCTGCTTCGACGGCGACCGCTGCATCACCTACACAACGGCAGACGGCCTGCCCCACAACCAGGTCTGGTCGGTTGCGGAGGACGCTGAAGGTGCCATCTGGTGCAGCACCGTCGAATCGGGCGTCTCCCGCTTCGATGGCAAGAGCTTTCGGAGCTATTCGACCAAGGACGGCCTGGCGCACGATCAGGTCTGGTGCATCCTGCCGGATCGTGGCGGTGATCTCTGGTTCGGCACGTGGGGGGGAGGGGTGTCCCGCTTCGACGGCAAGGGCTTCACCACGTACACGACGCGTGATGGCCTGGCCCACAACAGCATTCGGAGTATGTGTCAAAGCGCCGACGGCCACCTCTGGTTCGGCACATTCGGCGGTGGTGCGTGTCGCTACGACGGTCTCGCCTTTCAGGCGTTCTCCCGGCGGGAAGGTCTCGTGCACGACGCGGTGCAGCACATAGAGGAGGGTAGTGACGGCCGCATGTGGATCGCCACCGAAGCAGGCGTCACCCGCTACGCGCCTCCCGAGGAGCCGCCACGAGTCGAACTGAGAGGCGTCGTTGCCGACCAGCGGTACGCCGTTGATGACGTGGTAACCCTGGGCGCCGCCCAGCGACTGGTGACCGTCGAGTTCTCGGGCGCAAGTTTCAGCACAGCGTACGACCGTCTCGTCTACGCCTACCGTATCCTGGGTCAGTCAGAAGAGTGGCGCACGACGACACGTCGACGCGTGGAACTGCCCGACCTGCCCGTGGGCAGCTACACCTTTGAGGTTCAGGCCATCGATCGGGATCTCAACTACTCAACATCCGCTGCTGTGAAGTTGGCCATCGAGCCGGATGCCGGCAGTGACCGACTGCGAGCGCTGGAGGCGGAGCTCGGGCTCCCGGGTTCCGATCAGCTTGTCGGTCGGAGCCCGGCGCTGCGACGGGTTCTGGTCGAGATCGACACCGTGGCCGCCTCGGATCTGACCGTGCTCATCCTGGGCGAGACCGGCACCGGCAAGGGACTGGCGGCGCGGGCGATTCATTCGCTGGGCGCCTGGAGCGAGGGGCCGTTTCTGCAGGTGAACTGTGGGGCCATTCCCGAGGGCCTGGTGGAGAGCGAACTGTTCGGTCACGAAAAGGGCGCCTTCACCGGTGCCGTCTCGAGGCGCATCGGAGGTTCGAGCTGGCTGAGGGGGGGACGCTTTTTCTTGATGAGATCGGGGACCTCCCACTCGAGTCGCAGCGTGTGCTGTTGCAGGTGTTGCAGGACGGTGTCTTCCACCGGGTCGGAGGACAACGACAGATCCGGGCACGTGCCCGCGTGATCGCAGCCACCAACCGGGACCTGCAGGCCGCGAGTCGTCAGGGTACGTTTCGCGAAGATCTCTACTACCGTCTGTCCCCCTTCGTCATGCACATTCCTCCCCTGCGCGAGCGACGGGAGGATGTGACGCTGTTGACGACACACTTTCTCGAGCGCTTCTCGCGACACCTGAACCGACCCAGTCCCACCCTCTCCCAGCAGGTGGACGAGCGGCTGCGGAGATACGGATGGCCCGGAAACGTCCGCGAGCTTGAACACCTCATACAGCGGGCCGTCCTTGTCTGCAGCGATGGCGTGATCCGGCTCGACGACCTGCCCCTGATCGAGGAGACCGCCACCGGACAGCCGGCCGATCTGTCGAGTCTGGATGACCTCGATTCACAGCTGGCAGCCAGGGAACGCGAATTTCTGCAGGCTGCTATGGAGTCGGTGAACTGGGTCATCTATGGGGACAGAGGCGCGGCCCGGCAGCTTGGCGTACATCCGGAGAAGTTGCGCCGGCGTCTGCGCCGAGTTGGCCTGCACCGGCCCGACCCGGAAGAATGACGTCGATAAGCGACGCAATTTCGTCGCTTATGCACGAATGATCGTAACTACGTTTACGTTGACGCACGTATGTCTGAACAACAGGGCGTCATTTTAATGCAATCGTGCAATATGAACGATCTATGGTCGCTCATCGCGACAGCGGGTGGTTCTTCTGGATTATTCATAACATATTGTAAACTAACGGGTTGAGGTGGATGTGAGATCGTCTTGGCTACTCGGCACGGTTTGTGCCTGTATGTCATCCGAGAAAGGGTGGTGGCAATCATTGATTCGACTGACGGAGCTGAGACGCCAGGGACACTTCGTGGAACTGAGGATCGAAGGACAACTCACCGGTGAAAGCCCGACGGTTCTGGAGGGAGAGTTGTCACGGTACGAGATGGAAGGCGTGAGAGCGGTGGATCTGGCCTGCGATGGGCTCACTTCCGTGTCGCCCCGGATCGCCGACGACTTGAAGTGGCCCGAGGGACTCCGCGTCCGTTTCGTGACGAGCCGCCCGGCGCAGTTCGAACTGCTGACAGGGTACGGAGTAGATGCCGCACTGGATCGCTGATCACTCCCGCGCCCCCAATCATCATCGGAAGGACGCACCCATGAGACGAATCATGCCGATCACAGTTCTGGCCGGTCTGTTGACGATCGCCGGAGCGGCGTCGGCGAAGGACAAGACGTTCTACTCCAATGGCGAGATCGAGCGAATCATCACCAAGGCGACGGAGAACGTAAAGCACACCGGCGTACAGACTTCGGAGGGCTACGTTGAGACCGTACACTCGGTCGAGGGAGCCGGAGCCAACGAGTGGAAGGTGATGATCAATGGCGCCTGGGGGGTCGGCGACAACACGATCCGCACGGTGACGTATCCCGGTCTGATTCGGGCCCATGGCAGCCGCCTCGAGTTCCTGTTTCTCGGCCAGCCCGTTTACCAGGCTCGATTCGCCCAGCAGGTGTACGATCACAAAGGCCCGGCGAAGGCGCGCAGGTCGTGGGCCAAAAAACACAAAGACGTAGAGCCGCAGACCGGGGTCGAGGATGGCCGGCTTTACCTGACGTACATCTATGACTTCACGGACGGGGTCGATGACGGAGATATCGAGAACCGACTGAAGTACTACTTCCGCGCTGCCAGCGGCATTCTGATCTGGACGGAGCGCGCCTGGCGCGACGTGAAGAAGGAGCACCTGAAGAAGATCCGAGGGAAGATCGACTACCTCGAAAAAGGCGACATCCCGCTGATCACCGAAGACGACGACTGGGGTGACTACGAAGTGGACGTACCCGGTGTCGGGGAGGGAGCCTGGCACTACTCGTACGCCGACCGGTCGATCCGGCTCTACAACTACGGCGACTCCGTCCTCGTCAAGTACCGGCATTCCATCGGCTCCCTCACCGACGAGGCCCAGAAGACGGTGCTCGAGGACCTGAACCAGTGGCTCGAGCGCAACCAGGTGAGGCATGCCGAGCTGACCGAGGCACGCTACGACGACGACCGTGTCACCATCGTCGCCCGGTATCACTTCGATGGCTCGCTCAAAGGCGAAGACTTCGCCAAGAGCTACTGGAACTTCATGAAGAAGCAGAGCGCCAAGATCGGTGACGAGATCGAGGATCTGTCCGAAGATCTCGTCGGCGACGTCGCCAGGCAGGAACTGACGGAACTGAAGGGTGAACAACTGCTGATGATCCTCGAGGACGACCTGTCGGAGCTGGCGGGAGAACACGCCGAGGCCGACGACTTCTGGGAGTTCACCTACCATGATCGCACCTTCGAGGTGCTCAACTACGGTGACCATGTCATCGTGTCATGCTACTTCGAGATGCCGGAAGTCTCGGAGGCGGACAAGGCGAAGGTGTTGCAGGCAGTGGGTGACTGGGTGGTCAAGCACGATGCCAAAGAGGCGACGCGCACCACGGCGCAATGGTACCCCGAATACGAAGGCAAGCTCATCTGGGTCACGGCCATCTACGAACTTGGCGATGGCATGACAGGCGAGAAAATCCACGAGGGCTACTGGCACTTCTGCGACGACTACTCGGAGGATGCCGAGAAGCAGTTCAACAAGGCCGTAAGCAAGCTCTAGCCACTACACTTCAAGAGGGAGTCCACGCTCATGCGTATCGTCACGAGTCTGATCGCAATCTCTGGTTTGTTCCTGGCCGGCTGCGCAAGTTCCGGTGGCGGGGCGGCAAGCGGCCCGTCCCAGATCGCTCTGCCAGGCGGTGGTTCCCTGTCTTTCAGCGATGGTGGTTACGAGGCCCAGGGGATGGGTGACTACGAGGATCCTGCGGAAGCTGTGGCTGCACTGCGGCCACTGGTAGAGGAGCTGAAGGCGGCCGGCGACGACCCGCAGGTGGCCCAGAAGCGCTGCGTAACCATGAGCATGCTGGCCAACGCCCTCTACGCCCGCTATCAGCAGGCACAGGATCTGTCCTTCCTGAAAGAGTCGATCGCCATGGGTGAGCAGACCCTGGCCGAGGTCGAGCGGGTCGAGTCGGCCGGCATCGTCACCGGGATCTCCATGTCCCTGATCAACGCCCAGACGGCGCAGGAGGGAGCCGTGCCAGAGCGTCAGGCGGAACTGGCCAAGGGAGGGTCCTTCTGATGACGCGCCTCGCCCTGACGCTGCTGACGGCGGGGCTCATGGGCGTCACATCGGCCGGCGCCCGTGATCTGCCCTCGTTGTACGGGTATCACGTCGGTGTCGCCACCACGTCGATGAGCAACAGCCTGCCGAGTGGCTACGATCCCGGCACGAAAGAGGCGGATGGCAGCTTCTTCCTGCCGACGTTCAGCATGCACTCGATGCACGAGGATGGCTACTGGGAGTGGTACTTGTCGCCGGTCTACGGCGACCTGGTGGCGTTGCTGACGTACGCTTCCGACCTGGAAGAGGACGATCTCGACGGGGCCGTGTTCTCCAGCGGCATCGTCGGCCAGTTCATGAAGGGCTGGTACTTGAAGCATACCCCCTTCGCTTCGATCGGCGCGGGCTTCACGATCGGTGAATACGGGTTTGACTCGGAATCTCCCGACGAAGGATACAACCTGACCCTGGGGCCGAACGTGAGGGTGTCGATGCCGATCGGAGGGCGTGCCCTGATGGCGAACCTGACGGCACGCTACGAGTACACCGTGTGGCACCTGACACCGGGTGACCGCAAGGGACAGGACTTCGACAATCCCAACTTCCTCGTGATCACCCTCGGGCTGCTGCCGTACGACATCCTGCCAGCCCTGGCCTTTGACGCCGAATACTGGAGCGTCCTGTCGGGCAACGACGATCTCGAGGTGGACCGCATCCAGTTGAAGGTCAGCTGGCGCTGGAGTCGGGACGACACGTACTAGCAGCCCGTTGACAGAGCCCATCTGGGCTGCGGCCGGCCCTTTCGACCGGTTCGCTCAAGAGCGGCGCCCCGCCTTGCCGGTGCGCCGCTCTTTTCGTTATGTGAGCACCCTGTCCCGAAAGGAGGGGGCTCTTTCTTGAACTTCATCTGGATTGACTGGATCACCGTCATCGTCTTCCTGGTGCTGACCACCGGGGTGGCACTGCTGACGCGGCGTCTCATCAGCGACTACGATTCGTTCCTGCTGGCCGGCCGCACGCTCAGGCTGTACCTGGCGATGGCCACCATGGGGGCCACCGAACTGGGCCTGGTGACGCTGATGTACTTCTCGCAGCAGGGGTACAACAGCGGCTTTTCAGCTTTCTCGATCGGTGTCATCGCCCTCATCGGCTTCGTCTTCGTCGGTCGCACCGGGTTCATCATCAAGGGCCTGCGCGATCTGCAGGTGCACACGATTGCCGAGTTCTTCGGCCTGCGCTACAACCGCGCGACGCAGATTATCGCAGCGATCATCACCTTCGCTGCCGGTCTGATGAACATGGGACTGTTCCTCGTGCTGGGGGCCAAGTTTCTGCTCTACATGATCGGTTTCCCGCCCGACATGCTGCCGTACCTGATGGTAGGCCTGCTGCTGCTCGTACTGGCATATACGGTCATTGGCGGCATGGTCTCGGTGGTGCTCACCGACTACGTGCAGTTCCTCATCCTGTTCTCCAGCGTCGTGTTCACCACGTACTTCGCCATCACTCACGTGGGCTACGACACCGTCGTCGAGACGGTGCAGCGGGAATACGGCGCCGGCGGTTTCGATCCCTTCGTCAGCGACGACCTGGGATGGCTGTTCATCATCTGGCTCATCTTCGGGATTCCCTTTTCAGGCATGTGGCCCCCGGCGCTGTCACGGGCCCTGTCGACGGTGGATTCAGAAACCTCGAAGAAGCTCTACAGCTTTGTCGGCCTGTCGTTTCTCGGGCGGGCACTGATGCCGATGATGTGGGGAATCTGCGCCCTGGCCTACTTCGCCGGCGACAACTCGATTCCGCTGCCTCTGCTGGATGGCAAACCCGACACGGCAGCGGCCATGCCCGCCTACCTGTCGCAAATCCTGCCCGCCGGGGTGCGCGGCCTGATGGTGGCGGCGGCGCTGGCGGCGATGATGTCGACCTTCGACAGCTATCTGCTATGTTGGAGCTCGATACTGGTAAACGACATCGTGCTGCCTCTGCGTCCGGATATGAAGGATGCCGAGAAGATCAAGCTCACCCGGCTCGCCGTGATCGCCTGCGGCATCTTCGTGCTGTCCTGGGGGTATCTCTACTCGCCACCGGAGACGTTCTTCCGTTTCATGGCGATTACGGGCACCATGTACTCGGCCAGCGTGCTGCTGACGACGGCGGCTGGACTGTACTGGAAGAAGGCCAACACGGTGGGTACGCTGACCTCCCTCGTCGTTGCCGGCGCGCTGCCCCTGACGACGATCTTCCTCGGCGGGGCCGATGTCCTGCCGCCGGAGTACGAGTGGATGGTGGAGGACAAGGTCGTCGGCATCGCCACCTTCGTCTCGAGTCTGATGTGTATCGTGGTGGCTTCCTTGCTGACGCAGAGATCACATCCGCCGAGACCCCTGCCCACCCGGACTGGAAAGGCTACGACATGAGCGGCTGGCAGACGTTGTGGACATGGACTCTCGCCCTGTCCGTTGTGCTGTTCTTCGTCGTCGAAGTGGTCGTCGTTATCGGCGGGGCTGGCGACGTCAGGGACATGCTCAGATCACTGCGTGAACACGCTGCAGCCGAGGCCGACGAAACGACCTGAAGAGGAGGATCAGATGTTGCTGCAGGACAAAGTTGTCATCGTCACCGGCGCGGGAGGGGGGCTGGGTGCCGGCATCGCCCGCGTGTGCGCCCGCGAAGGTGCGAAGGTCGTGGTCGCCGACGTGCGGGGAGACGCAGCGCACGCGGTGGCCGCAGAACTGAGTGGGGCGAAGGGTCTGAGTTGTGATCTGCGCGACGACGCGGCTCTCGACGGACTGGTGTCCGACACCGTGGCGGAGTTCGGACGCATCGACGGTCTGGTGAACAACGCCGGCGCCAACTTCGCCAAGCCCTTCCTGGAGACGACGGAAGCCGATTGGGACTGGGTCATCTCCCTCGATCTGCGGGCCGTGTTCTTTCTGGCCCAGAAGGTCAGCCGGCAGATGCTGCAACAGGGAGACGGAGGCAGCATCGTCAATATCTCATCGGTGCACTCGCAGTCGTGTCTGCCCGGGGCGGGGCCCTACGACGCCGCCAAGTGGGGGGTCGTAGGCATGGGCAAGAGCATGGCGGTGGAGCTGGCGCCACAGGGGATCCGCTTCAACGCCATCTCACCCGGCCTGCTGAATACGCAGATCTGGCAGGATCTGCAGAGCGCCGCACCCAGCCCCGAGGCCTGCCTCGACTACTGGAAGCAGAACATTCCCATCGGTCGTGTCATCGAGCCGGAAGAGGTGGGCGAACTGGCGGCCTTCCTGCTGTGTGACCGCAGCGCCTCGATCACCGGTGCCAACATGTTCGCCGACGGCGGCATGACGAGTCAGCTGGTCAGCAAGGAACCTTTCGCGTCGAAGACAATCGAGGGACGCTAGTAGGATGTCGGCGACACGGCCGAACGTCCTGCTTGTCTGTGTCGACCACTGGCCTGGACCGTTGCTGGGTTGTGCCGGCCACGAGAGTGTCCTGACGCCGACGCTGGACGAGCTGGCAGCCAACGGCACACTGTTCACGCAGGCCTACACCGCCACGCCCAGTTGTATCCCGGCGCGACGGGCCCTGATGACGGGGACGACGGCGCGAACCCACGGAGATCGTTCCTTCGACGAACACCTGCCGATGAATCCGGGTCTGTCGACGATGCCGCAAGTGTTCCGCGAGCACGGCTACCGGGCCTGCGCTGTGGGCAAGCTGCACGTCTATCCCCAGAGGGACAGGATCGGCTTTGACGAAGTGATTCTGTGTGAGGAGGGGCGCCACCACCTCGGTGGCAACGTGCAGGACGACTTCGAACGATTCCTCGTGCGCCAGGGACATGCCGGTCGCGAGCTGACCCACGGTATGGGGAACAACGTCTACACGACGCGCCCCTGGCACCTGCCCGAAGAGTGTCATCCGACGAACTGGACAGTACGGCAGATGTGCGAGACGATTCAGCGACGCGATCCCACACGGCCCGCCTTCTGGTATGCGTCGTTCATCGCGCCCCATCCACCGGTTGTACCGCCCCAGGCCTACTACGACATGTACGAACGCCTCGGCGTGGACGAGCCCGTCGTCGCCGACTGGGCTCGCGATACGGAGGCCATGCCGTACGCCCTGCGCCTCCATCGCCAGCGTGTCGACCGTCCGTCGAGTGCCGCTGCCGCCCGGCTGGCTCGGCAGGCGTTCTATGGCCAGTGCACGTACATCGATCATCAGATTCGACTGCTCATCGGCTGCCTGCGTGAGGAGGGCCTGCTCGATGACACGATCGTCATGTTCACCTCCGATCACGGTGACATGCTGGGGCATCACGATCTGTGGGCGAAACCGCCGATGCTGGAGTGGTCGGCGAAGATCCCGTTGATTCTCATGCCCACCGCCGCGTATGCGCCCAGCGGCCACCACGTGCGTGACGACCGGCTGGCGGAACTGCGCGATATCATGCCGACGCTGCTCGACCTCTGCGATCTGCCCGTGCCCGACTCTGTCGAGGGACTGTCGCTGGTCTCACAAGAGCGACGGGACCATCTCTACTGCGAGCATTTTGAGGACGAGAAGGCGATGCGTATGGTCCGCAGCGGCGCCCATAAGCTGATCTGGTACCCCGTCGGCAACCGGATGCAACTGTTCGACGTCGACAACGACCCCATGGAATTGCACGACCTCGCCGACGAGTCGGACACGGTTGGCGTACGGGAGAGACTCACACAGCTGCTCGTGGCCGAGATCTATGGCTCAGACGAGCAGTGGGTTTCGGGCGGCGTCCTGACCGGCGAACCGGATCGTGATCTGGCGCCGATGCCGAATCGAGGCCTGAACGGGCAGAGAGGGTGGCGGTGAAAGAGCCTCTGTCAGATCACTCGGCTCCACTCAGATCGTAGTAGTCACACTGCTTCCGACACCAGATGCACGGGTCAGGTCTCTGGCCACAGTAGCTCTGGCGCTTCCGGATGGCGCGCAGAACAAGGCTGGGCAGAACGACGGCGGCAACGCCGAAGAAGAGGACGGGTATCATGAGTACTTCTCCTGAGGGTGAGGGGGGCGCATAATGGCAATGTCCCGGAATCTGTCCACAGCGCGCAAGCCGCTCGGAGTCGTCTTGCTCCTGGCCCTGGCGATACCGATCCAGGCAGCCGATCGCCGGCTCGAGCTCACACCGTGCACCCGCGACATCGGTGTTACCGGGGCAGAGTGCGGCAGTCTGGAGGTCTCTTGTGAACGGGAGCGGATCGTCTTCGGACGATAGCCCAGTCTTGAGAATGGCGCCTCTCGTTCCCTGGCTGTTCGGCCTCGTCGGTGTGTACCTGATGTGGCTTGTGATTCTCTATGTGGCACAGCGCTCCATGGTCTATCCCGGCACACGGATCCACCAACGACCACCGCTGGCAGAGGATCGAGCCGATCGCGAGACGCTCTGGCTGGACACCCCGTCCGGCCGTGTCGAGGCGTGGCTGCTGCCACCACGGGGGACCGATCTCACGACGCCATCTCCCGCCGTCATCCTCGGGCACGGCAACGCCGAACTGATCGATACCATTCCTGGCGGATTCCTGGGGTTTCGCGATCGTGGCTATGCCGTACTGCTGGTGGAATACCCCGGATTTGGCGACTCGGCCGGTAGACCGACGATTGACACGGTGACCGAGGTTTTCATCACCGCCTACGATACCCTGGCGGCACGCACCGACATCGACGCCGGACGCATTCTGGGGATGGGGCGTTCGCTGGGAGGGGGCGCCATCTGCGCCCTGGCGGCCCGGCGCCAGCTACAGGGGCTCGTGCTGGTGTCGACCTTCGCCGACCTGCCGTCCCTGTCGCGGCGCTATCTGGCGCCGTCGTGGTTTGCCACCGAGCGCTACTACAACGAGGCGGTGGTGGCTGACTTTGATGGTCCGGTGCTGGTCGCCCACGGGACGCGGGACGAGCTGATCCCTCTGGATCATGCCCGGCGCAATGTGACGGCGGCGGCGAGGGGGCGGCTGGTCACGTATGACGCGCGCCACGATGAATGCCCCGTGGACTTCGAGCGGTTCTGGCGCGATGTCGATCAGTTCCTGGCCGAAGAACTGACACCCTAGTGCCCTGTCTCAGAATGATCCTTGTATTCGTCCGCCGAGCCATCCTGGCTCGCCGCGTTCCGCTCACTCCGTGGGTCCCACTGACCCACCTCGATCGCGCGCCTTGCGAGCCAGGCGTCTCGACGCCCGAATTCCACAAGGCTACTTCTGAGGCAGGGCACCAGAAGGGGGCGGGGTAGGTAGGCTCAGTCCGCCGCGGCTCTGTCCCGGGCTTCACGCATCAGATCGTGGCAGCGTTGCGCCGTTGACCACGGATCGTAGTCATCTCGTTTCCATATCTGGCCGGTCACCTCGGCTGTGATCGGCAGCTCGATGCCGGCCTCCCGCACAATCCGGAAGTAATCGATCAGGTCGAGGCTGCCTTCGCCCGGCAACTCAAATTGCACGCTGCCGTCGACCATGGCGCCGTCCTTGATGTGGGTGTGCACCGAGTAGGGCGCGCACAGCTCGGCACAGTGTTTGAGATCCATACCCAGGACGTGGAAGTGACTGTGGTCGAAGTTGAGGCGGACAGACGCCCGGCCGATGGCTTTGACGAGCCACACCGCCTTCTCCGGCGAGTCGAGCTCCTGGCCGACGTGAGCCTCGATAGCGAGAGTGACCCCGTGATCCTCCGCGATTGTGGCGTAGGGTGCCATGGCCTCCACGACACGGTCTCGACAGGCGTCCCAATCGCCACAGTTGGCACCGAGGGTACTGGTGACGACGCGCCGGCCACCATCGAAATCGAGATCCGCCGCCAGCTGGCAGGTGTCGGCCAGGGCACGCTCTTTGGTGGCGGTATCCTCGTCCCGGCCACACAGGCCGATGAGGTTCATCAGTACCGGTGCCGGAAAGCCGGCTGCACCATAGGCGTCCCGCAGACGACTGCGGGCGTCGCTGTCCAGCTTCGTCGGCGCCGTAGGCCAGTCGTCGCCGACATTCAACTCCAGGCCTTCGTAGCCGATGGAGCGCACACGGCCCACCGCTTCGAAGGGATCGACGGACTGCAGAGCGTAGGTGCTGTAGGCAAGTTTCACCGGGTCTCCTCAGGGCGGTGCACGTGGTGATCGTTACTGCGCCGTCTCCTGCCAGGGCAGCCGTTCGGCCAGGGCGGCGATGCGGTCATCGTGCCATGTGACACGGTCCGCATACTTCTGACGTAGCTCTTCGATATAGGCCTCGAAGGCCTGGTACTGCCCCCCCAGCTTGAGGCGATGTGTGAGCCCGAGGCGCATTTCCTCAAACGTGCGCAGCTGGTCCCTTTCCACGGTATCGATGGTCAACACAACAAAACCGTCGGCCATCTCCAGAGGGCCGACGACATCGCCCGCAGAGGCACGCCACACGGTGTCAAAGTGGTCACCCCAATGCTCCTGGTCGTCGGCTCCGACGTGGACATGGCCCTCGGAACGCGCCGCTCCCGGTCGGAGGCTGAGGGAGTTCACCAGAGCCGCCATATCCTCGCCCCGGCGCAACCTGTCAGCCACACCTTCACCCTCGCGACGGGTGGCCACGAGAATCTCGCGGGCGTTCATCTGATCCGGCTTCTTGTAGCCGTCCTTGCCCTTTTCGTACGCCTGGCGGACGTCCGCCTCGGAGATGGTGATCTTCTCGAGCACCTTCCGTTTGCGCAGGAAGGTGACGATCATGCGCCGGTAGAGATTCTCACGGTACTGGGTGAACGCCGCCAGTGTGTCCAGTCCCGCTGTCTGTGCTTCGAGAACGAGGAGGCTGTCGGCGAGTACGCGGGCTGTCAGTACTTCCACCACGCGAGGGCCGTCGACCTCTCCCCGCATGCGGGCATTGCCGACGACAAACCGCTGCACGTCGGCCACGGTGAGGATGTGGGTCGCCTCGAAGGTGATGACCGGCAGATCGGCATGCTCATCGCCGGGATCGGTTGAGTTGTTGGCGGCTTCAGCGAGAAGATCGATGGCGTCGGCATGGAAGACGACACCGTATTTCTGCTGCAGTGCGACGACGAACTCACGTCTCTCGTTGGCGAATTTCCCGAGGTAAATGCCGCGTGTCAGCTGCTGTCGCACGTTCTCGATGGGTACGGGACTGTCGTCAAGGACCTTGATGATCTCAAACCCGTCCTTGGTGCGCACCGGCTTGCGGGTGAATTCGCCGACAGGCAGCCCATGGGCGGCTTCGACCAGTTCCCCCACGGCATCATTCGGACCGAAGTACTGCTCGAGGAAACCACCCTTGTCGGCATCGGCAGCGATCGACCGTTCGCGGGCCACCTCGGCGAAGTCGCGCCCCTGGTCGAGCAGGCGGATCACCTCGAGGGCGTCGGCCTCGGTGGCGCTGAGGATATGGGCGGGCAGAATCTCACGATCCCAGTGGTAGGCCCTGTACATCTCCTCGACTTCAGCATCCGTGACCTGGACATTGGGACCGACAACCCGCTGCAATACCGTCTCGATGAGACGTTTGCTCAACAGCCGGTACTGACGGGAGGTGAACTCAGGGTCCTGATGGTAGCCGAGGGCCTCACCCTCGAGAATCATGATGCGGCGGTCGACGAGGGAGGCCAGTAAAGATCGGATGACCTCTTCATCGGAGCCCTCGGGGAGCAGGCTGGGAGGGAGTTTGCCCCTGTAAGAGACCAACTCAGCAGTATCAGCACCCCAGTCGCTGATTTCCACCAGCGGGCCGCTGACCTGGTCCGGCTCGCCGGCACAGGACCAGCACACGGCCGCCGTGGCCACCAGTGCACCCCAGCGACGATGGCGTGAGTCGCTCGTCATGATGTCGACCTCCGAAGGTTTGTCATGGAATCGCGTTTGCGGACAAGCAATAGAAGCTACGGAGAGATGAAGAGAGGGACAACGAGGGGCGCTCTTGATCTCACTGTGCGGTTTGGCCAGATCCGCCCAAGGAACAGACACACGGGTCTCTCTTTATTATGTTGTATCCGGGCACTGATTCCGGCAACCCACAGAAGGACGCAGACTCCCGATGGCAGATGATGACCGAGCCGCCGCAGATTCGGACGAGGAAGAGAGCGAACTCCCCGTCATGCAGAAGGTGGCGATCCTCTTCGTCGCCCTCGGTCAGGAGACCTGCGGTGAGGTGATGAAGTTTCTCTCCGATTTCGAGATCGAAGAGATCACGCAGGCTGTGGCCAATCTCAAGGCAGTATCGGTGGAGATGCAGGACAAGGTGCTGGAGGAATTCGAGCAGCACCTGCTGGCTGGTGAATGGGTGAGTCAGGGCGGCATGGACTTCGCCCGCGGCGCCCTGGAGCGGGCCGTCGGGCCGCGCAAGGCGCAGGAGATTCTCGACCGTGTCGCCAGCACGGTGTCCTCGGGCTTCTACATGCTGAAGAACGTCGCGTCAGAACAGGTGGCGCCCTTCATCAGTCATGAGCATCCCCAGACCATCGCCCTGATCCTGTCGCAGCTGGAGTCTCCACAGGCCTCCGGGATCCTGGCGCAGCTTCCCGAGCGTCAGCAAGCCGACGTGGCCTATCGTATCGCCACCATGGAGAACATCACCCCCGCCGTGCTCAAGGAGATCGAGGAGGCCCTCGAAGCCAGCCTGCGGGATATCCTCGGTGGTAACCAGGACGTGGGTGGTCCCAAGGTCGTGGCCGACATCCTCAACCTGACCGGTTCGTCGGTGGAGAAGAATGTGCTGGATCAGATGGATGCGCAGGATCCGGAGGTGGCCGAGTCGGTGCGCAACCTGATGTTCACTTTCGCCGACATCAACAAGCTCACCGACCGCGAGTTGCAGATTCTGCTGCGCGAGGTCGACCAGAAGGACCTGGTGGTGGCCCTGAAGGCGGCCGAAGACGAGTTGAAGGACAAGGTCCTGGGCAACATGTCGGAGCGGGTACGCCAGTTCATCTCGGAGGAGATGGAATTCCTCGGCCCCATGCGCCTGAGCGAGGTCGAGGAAGTGCAGTTGCGCATCGTCCAGCAGGTGCGTCAGCTCGAGGAGCAGGGCCAGGTCACCATCGTGCGCGGCGACTCAGACGACACGTTCGTGTAGCCAATCGCCTGCGATTGGCCAGGTGGCGCACTACAGCGATTCTTCTTCCCCGACGCCTCTGGCGACTCGGTGCCAGCCGATGGCTGCCAGCAGTGCTACCACGGGGTACGATGCTGCGGGCAGAGCACCGGCCAGCCAGCTGACCGCTCCAATCAATCCTGACATCATACCCTTGGACGCACGGTAACCGAAGGCGTCGATCACCTCCTTGGCGCGGTAGCGTGCATCGTAGGGCAGGGGCATGTAGAGCACTTCCTTGGCCGCCCGGAACAACGAGTAGTCGACAGCCTTGAAGAGGATGTAGACGCCGGCGGCGATGACCAGTCCCGGCTTCAGCAGAACAAGTCCCGCTGCCACCATATGCACCAGGGGAATTCCCATGTGGATGTGGCGCAGGGCCACGTACCGCAGCAGCAGGGGGGTGACGACGAACTGCATCACGAAGGCGCAGCCGTTGAGCAGGGCGTGGAGATTGCCCAGGTAGGCGGTGCGCTCGTCGCGAAGGGGGATGGCATCGGCCAGCATCCCGTTGAAGCACAGGTCGAGGACAGTCGACACCGTCTGCGTCAGCAGAATCAGCAGCCCCAGGCGCAGCAGCACGCGATGCCGGCGAAACAAATCCAGTGCGAGGGAGCCGTGGGCTGATCTCGCCTCTGTCTCCCCACGGGGCGTGCCACCCAGACGGTAAGCCAGCAGGCCCAATGCGGTAGCTGGCAGCAGTGAACCCGCCGTGAGCAGGACCAGGGGCTCGGTACCGACGATGGGCGCCAGACGTCCCACGGTGAGCCCGCCGAGAATCGCTCCGATCGAGGCCAGACCGCAGATCGGGCCGTTGACGCGTTTGGCCTCGGCAGGCCTGAGGGTGCTGTTGATGAAGCTCCAGTACTGCTCGATGATGAGGACGATGTAGCCTTCGCGCAGGATGTAGAGCAGGGCGCTGGCCGGCCCACCCGCGAAAGGCAGTGCCGCCCAGCACAGTGCGAGCACCATGGCGGAGATCAGACTGCAGGCCGCCAGTGTCCGCCGGGCCCCGAGCCACGTCAGCAACAGTCCGTAGCCGTAGAGCATGACCACCGTGCCCACCGGGGACAGGGCCATCACCCAGGGCAGAGACGCGGTGCCATAGTGCGCGACAATCAGCGATGTCGAGGCGCTGCGCACGGCCTCGTAGCCGAAAAGCAGAAAGGCCGCTGCCGCGGCGATGGCGACGGCAGCAGCGAGTCTTCGGGATTCGATTCCTGTCACGTCAGCCACAATCGAGAATGAGCCGGGCGATGTCGCGCACGTCGGCCGCCGGCAGGTGCCGGGTGGTCGTCGGCAGCTCGGCCAGCAGCTCCGGTCCAACGAACACCGGAAGGCCGGCGGCGTGCAGGAGCGGTAGATCCCCGCGCGAATCCCCCACAGCGGCTACCTGTCGGCGTGACAACCCGGCCGTTCCGAGCCTGGACTCGAGCCACCGGGACTTGTCCTCGGGCCATACGTGTCCGATGCTGCCGTCCGGCTCGAGAGACGTGCCGATCCAGGCGCTGGCGCCGAGCTGCCCGGCGAACCACTCCACGGCAAATCCCCAGGTCACCGACAGAATGGCGATCTCGATACCCGCCTCGACGAGAAGGGCGAACCCCTCCCGTGCCCCAGGCGCCAGACGTGCCTGCGCCGCAAAGTCCTGAAGCTCAGCGGGTGTGTGATCCTCGTACCACGAGACCATCTCGGCGCGGGCGAGCAACTGCGCCTCGAGATCGGTGGCCGTCGCCTCGAGTTCGCGCATACGGTCGAGACGGCCGAGGCGACGGGCGAGAACTTCACACACCGTGTCGCCGCGCAACAACGTACCGTCCAGGTCGAAGGCGACCAGACGGATGCCGGATGGGCCAGGGGGGCACTCGTGCTGTTTCACGAGGGGACAGAAAGGAGAGGAGAGATGGGGCGCAAGTCGAGCTGCGACGCTCAACCGGAGGCGGGGGTCATCATGGCCCTTGCCTCTTCTTTGATGATATGGATCAGCCGTGCCCGAGGGGTCTGACCGAGAGGCGGTCAGTCGCTCAGGACGCTGTCAGCAGGGCCCCGCTCCGGAACCACGCGGGATGGCTCCGGCACGATGAGGGGCATGGAGAACTCTCCAAAGGGCGAGACTCGGGGCATGTACAGACCTGTCGCGGAGGGGACAATTCTGGGCATGTTGTCCAGGGGATGGATATAGATGCCAGGGCTGATAGCCGGCTGTGGCGCTACGGCCTGGACTGCGCCCTCTCTCGCAGTGTGGATTGGTTCGTCCGAGTTGGTGGTCAGGCCCAATGTCGCTGCGGTAGCCACGAGAACGGATAGGATCTTCACGTCATGCCCTCCGTGAACTGTCTTGCCTCAATATAGCCATCTCACCCGAGAGGTACACCCAGGGCTCTTCTCTTCACGGTGTTCCATGATGCTGGTGGCCTGGTGCCGGGGAGTGGCCCCCAGGCTGTTCCCGTTGCCGCTCCGCCATCAGTGCAGGAGCCGAAACTGACTCAGCACCTCCTCCAGTTCGTCTATCCTGGTGGGCTTCCTGATCACGCGATCCGCACCCATTTCGAGGAGCCTGTCGGTAACCTCATCAGTAGCGAAGCCAGAGACGGCGATGATGGGGATCTGGCGGTCGTGGGCACGAACGCGCCGGATGAGTTCCTCGCCTCGGGTCGGCATCTGCAGATCGGTCAGAATGGCCACAACGTGTGTCGCAGGGAGCTGATCGAGGAACGGCTGAGCATCAGAGTAGCACTCGACATCGTAGCCAGTCAGGACGTGCACCAACCTTGCGAGAGTCTCTCTGACGATAAGTTCGTCATCGACTACGACGATCTTGCCCTCGCCAGGCATCCGCTCCCTTGCCGCCATATCACCTTCGCCTCGTTCGACACGTGCTGCTCGCGATCCGCTGAGATGGAGGGGTCGCTTCGTACACTGACGCGTGAGCCTGTCAAAGGTGAGATGGGACCATGCCGTATGCCTTCATGTCGACTCCCAGGCATATCATGCCGCGCCGTCGGTCCGCTCCAGTAAATAACTGCGCAGCCTGACGGCGATCGGAGTGAGTTCATGGCTTTCCAGAGGCGACGGCACGTCATCGCCAAGGGCCGAGAACACAGCGGGACCGTTGAGTTCGGGGGGCGAGTCATGAGCCACCGAAACGACATGAAAGTGCACATGCTGGAATCCCTGACCCTCGGCAAACTGCATGACATACTCCTTCTTCGATTGCAGGATGCCGTGAAGGCCGGCGGTTACATGGTGTAGGAGACTGCCGTACTCCACCATCTCCTCGGTGATCAGGTCGTGCAATGCTTCACAATGGCGGTTTAGTACCAGGACGACCCAACCCCTAACACTGGTGGGATGGACGTGCTCTACGGTCCAGTACTTGTGTCCGTAGTATCCTCGGTGCGTTCGTCAGGCTGATCTGACCACTCAGAGCTGCACACGTGCGACATTCATCATAGCCATCCGACAAGTCGTTCAATCGTTGTCCATTCCTGGCGGAGAGGCGGCCCCCCTTCAGTCGTTCAACCCGGGAGTCACCAGCCCTTCACGTCGGCAACACTGTTTCGACTGCTCCGGGTCCGGTGACCTTTGACCGCTGGATCAGGCGATCTTTCCGTCCTGAGCGAGGCGGTGTTCGGCGATTCTCTCCACGCATCGCTCCAGAATGCAGCGGATCTCCGGGTCCCTCTCCTGCGCGCTCGGGCGGAGATGACCACTTCGAGGGGATAGTGGTAGGCCATCTCCCCGGCCCCCGCACCCACCGCCGCGAAGCGTCGTACGGATCTGCTTCTGTCGAAGAGCATGGCTGCGAGAAGGGGCGCGAATTCCTCGCAACGGCGCTTCTCCGGAGCATCGAGCCGAAGAAGCGCCCGCACGGCGTAGCCTCGCACTTTCTTGTTCGTATCCTGCAAGCCCCGCTTGATCAATTCGATCAACTTCTCAGTGGCTGGCACCTTCGAGATGCGCACAGCCATCAGGGCCCAGGCGCGGCTGCGGGAGTGAGGCAGATCGAGGGCGCGCTCCACTCCCGGGACGCCGTCCTCGCCGATCCGCCGCAGTTCCTCGAGGACGGCCATACGATCCGTCCCCGGACTCTCATGCAGGTTCAGCATCCGGAAGACACGTTCGGAGAAGTCCGGGCTGGGTCTGTCCTGCCTCAGTACGTCCTCAACCATGGTCAACAGTCTTTCGCTCAGTTTCTCACGCGCCGCGTGCAGTCGGTATTTCACCGTGCCTGCCGGCACCTCCAGGATGCGCGCCACTTCCTCGAGGCGGTAGCCGTTGAGGTAGTAGAGCGACACCGTTTCGCGCTGCGTCGGGCTCAGGGCGGCCACCGCCTGTCGCACCTGCAGTCGGAGCTCCCCGCGTTCCAGGGAGGCATCCGGTTCGGTGTCCGACGTCTGGCCAAGCCCCGCGGCAGCCGGTGCATCCGGGTGGTCTCCGGCGCCAGCCAGAGAGTGCTCGGCATGGCGTCC
>Ga0187827_10001081_pt1 | contig 40973 bp, 39 predicted proteins | sample ETNtaG_39_FD_167969 | JGI IMG/M metagenome (GOLD analysis project Ga0187827, IMG submission 167969) | Marine microbial and viral communities from oxygen minimum zone, Eastern Pacific Ocean - ETNP2014_SV_150_PacBio MetaG (Illumina Assembly) | ecosystem: Environmental > Aquatic > Marine > Hypoxic...
GAACCAAATGCTATAATAAATTCATGGTGGGATTTTGGCCACTGGTTTAAATTTTGGGCAGACCGAGCAGTTACATTTGATGGAACAAGCCAAAATACACCTCAAGCTCATTGGATAGGTAAAATGTTATTAACAGATGACGAGCAATTAGCAATAGGAATCTTACGAATGCTTGATTGTGGCGGCAACGAGGGATTTGCTGCTGTTGCTAGTCTGACTAGTGATGGTGTAGATTCTATAAATTTATTGTATGAAATAATACCTGAAGACAAAGAAAACGCAAGAAAAATTTTAAGTGAGAAGTTTAATGAAACTAGTACTGAAAAAATACTTAACTTTACGCATTGCCAGCCGCCTGAAAACTATTTTATAACCTCGGAAGACATGATAGGAAAAGCCAGTGTATGGGGGCATTTTGGAAGCTGGAATTTTGACAGGGCAATGATTTACAACACACTAAAAAAGAAAGAGTACAGAAATGATTTGGATAAGGGTGCTGATTTCCTGCAACAAAGATTTAATATGTCTAAAAGCCAGGCAGAGGATCTCTTTTATGAGGTACAATCTATAACAACAAGCTCGCAAGCAAATAACTGGATTGCTCCCTGGCCCGGCTACATTGATACAAGTTGGCATTCGTGCTCCTTTATGGATGAGAATACAACTGTTCTTAAATGTGATTATTTTATGGATATTGGAGACACACAAAATAATCAAGATATAATCTTAGAATCATCTTTTATAGATGAGAATAATATCGCAGAAACTTATGTGATAATCGGTTATTATGATAAAAGATCAAATAGCAGGGTGGGAGACAGTGCATCGACGCCTAACGCGTTAGTTATATCAAGCCATGATGATGTAAGTAAAACAGAAATAGAGAGTAGCAACCTTAATCTAGATATTTTATTGGAAACAAGCACAGGCAGTTATAGGTCTATGATATTTCAGCCAGCAATAAGCGCATCCATATTTAACCGGTTGTTTATGTTGGATGGCATTGGGCTAAAGCACTTCAAAAAATTCAGCGATGAGAGAAGTGTTTTTGGAGGACATATTATTGTATGGAAAGTTGACTGGGAAGGCAAAGAAAAAAATATTATTGAAACTCCAAAACCAGAGTTAAAAGACGAAGAAAAAGAGCTTGAAGAGCCAATAAATGAAACAAATACCTCAGAATCAGATAGTTCTCAAAATACCCAATAATTTTTAAATGTGCTGGACTTACCTTCTTACAACTATGAAAAAGAAAATATTTGCGATAATACCTGCATATAATGAGGAAAAGCGCATCAATAAGGTAGTTAACAAAACAAAGAAATATGTTGATAAGATTGTGGTTGTTGATGACGGCAGCAAAGATAAAACAAGAGATATGGCAAAAAAGAGCAAAGCTATTGTCTTAAGACATTTAGTAAATCTTGGGAAGGGTGCTGCATTAAAAACAGGTTGTGATTATGCTGTAAAAAATAAAGGTGATATTTTAATTGTGGTAGATGCTGATGCACAGCATGACCCAAATGAAATTCCAAAATTTCTGGAAAAACTAAAAAAATATGATGTAGTGCTTGCATACAGAAAGTCGAATAAAAATATGCCTTTTATATTAAAATTTGGAAATTGGTTTCTTAACAAAACAATAAGTTTTTTATATGGCATTAAAATCAAGGATGGCCAATGCGGATATAGAGCTTTTACCGCAAAAGCTTATAGGAAGTTAAGGTGGAATGCGTCTGATTACAGCATGGAAAGCGAGATGATAGCGAAGATAGGCAAATATAAATTATCTTACACAGAAATTCCCATAAAGACAATTTACTCGGACAAGTACAAAGGCACTACAGTAATTGACGGGGTAAAAATTGCCTTTAATTTATTGCTGTGGAAATTAAACAATATATAAAAGGGCTATGCCAATTCAGGGGTGGCGGGCGGGCAAAAGCACGCTAAATGTGAAATTAAAATGCTGAGTATCATTATCAAATTTTTCACAAAAAGTAATCAAGATGCAGCATTTTGACTTCAGTGCGGCTGCGGCATAGCCCAAAGAAAAATTTATTTAAATAAGACTAAAATAGCTAAAATAAAAATGGCGACAATACTGGGCATTCAGATCATAGGCATTTTATTTGGATTTTTTATGATGTACTATACATTCCTGCAATACAAAAGAAGGGAATTCACAATAAAAGAGTATAGTTTCTGGTTCATATTCTGGGGCATATTTGTAATCATTACTTTATTCCCGCAAATCCTGGATCCAGTACTTGGTACATTAAGTATCTCAAGGACATTGGATTTTTTCATAATTACTGGATTTCTTTTCCTGATATTTGTTATCTTCTACACATACACTCTAATGAGAAAAAACCAAAAAAAGCTTGAAGAAGTAGTTAGGAATGTAGCTCTAAAAAGAAAATAAATGATATCTGTCAATACAATAAAATTTCTGGATAAATATGTTGGTTCCTTATTGTGTTTATTCCTATCCATAAACAGGCTGTTTAGGCATAAAAAAATCAACAAATATAATAGAGTATTAATCATCCAGTTGTGGGGCATAGGGGAGACAATATTAACGCTCCCTGCAATACAAGCATTAAGAAAGCAATATAAAAAAAGCAATATAGATATTTTAGTGACTGAAAGAAACAGGGAAGTTTATTATAAAAATAAATTTATTAACAATGTAAAAGTTCTGAAATTAAATCCGTTTTCTATCAAATTATTTATTTTAAGAAATTTAAGAAAATATGATCTTGTCATAGATATGGAAGAGTACCTAAATATTTCCGCAATAATAGCCTTTTACACAGGCAAAGAAAGAATTGGATATTCTCATGGCATCAGGTCAAAATTATATACTGAAACAATAACCTATAATGACAAGCAGCATGTTATTTACACTTTCCTGGACCTTCTTAAACCATTAAATATTAAATCAAAGATTGATAAATTGCCAAAACTTAATTATTCAAAAAATGATAAAAAAAATATTGATAATTTATTAAAAAAATTTAATATTGGGAAAAAAGATTTTCTTGTTGGCTTTGGAGTTGGCGCAGCTGAGTCAGCAAAATCAAGAATGTGGCCAAAAGAAAGATTTGCCAAATTAGCAGATCAGTTGATTAAAAAATATAGGGCAAAAATAATTTTGATTGGAAATAAAGAAGAAAAAAAAATAATCAATCAGTTGCAGGAATTAATTATTAACAAAAATAATTCTTTCAATATTGCAGGTCTGATAAACACTAGGGAAATGTTTTATTTAATTTCATTATGCAAATTATTTATTGGAAATGATTCCGGGCCAATGCACGTCTCCGCAGCGCAGCATGTTTCAACAATAGGACTTTTTGGATGCAATCTTCCTATAAGGTTTGCTCCATTTGGAAAAAACAATTTCTCTGTTTATAAAAAATCCCGCCTCGCACGTAGTGTGCCGCTTACTTTTCAAAATGCCTGCATCAATGTCCATAAAGGTCAGGTTGGTGAATGTAGGTATGGAATGGAAAACGCATGCGTAAAAAAAATACAGGTTTCTGATGTTACGCAGATAGTTGGTAAGATTATGGAAAGAAAAAGGAAATGATTATTCTAAATGCTCATATTCCCCATAAGTAAAAAAACCAATCAGCTGTTTTAATCTTGCTAATTTAGGAAATAAATCTTTTTCTAGGCTGTTAACATTTTCAAACAACTCAAAAACTTCTGGCTTGAAGATATAAATTCCGGCATTCACAATATTTGTAGAGCTTTGCTTGGGTTTTTCCTGGAAATCAGCAATAAAATCTCCATCCAAGATTGCAGTGCCATAGCCCGCTATCTTTTCTCTTGTCATTAATCCCATTGTAGCCAATTTATCCATCTCCAGATGCTTCTTTATCATTTTTAACAGATCAAAATTATTGTAAGTGTCTCCTGACATTGCTATAAAGCTGTTTTTTATTTTATCCTTTATAGCTTGTAAGGCCTGTGCATTTCCCTTTGCCTCTTTTTCAACAATATCAACATTAATTTTTGCATCAGAAATCTCATTTAATAATAAATTAATATTCTTTGTATGCTGGGTAATAATATAAACATTATTTATGCCGTATTTTGCAAAAAAATCAAGCTGGTTTTTTATCAAAGATTTTCCTTTTAACTTCTTCAACAGATTTTTTTGATGTTCTCCTTTAATCAACAAAACAGCTGTGTTTATAGACTGTTCCTGCAATCCTTTTTTCAGAAAAAACTCCATTGCCTGGCTTCTTGACCTTATTATTGAACCATCTACCTTGCTGTCTACCAAATCAAGCAGACTTTTATCCAGACTTATAGCGATTTTAGGCTTGGTCATGGGTATGAAATAGTAATATATATTCATACTTTATATATCTTTCTGTTTATTTATATCCTACAGTATACATTCATTAACGAAAGATTTAAATACTAGAAGTATGAACTATTCATACTATAATGATACAGCATAAAGAAGTAAAGAAAGAATGGGGAAAAGAGATTTGGATTGTGAATAGAGATTATTGTGGAAAAAAGTTAATCCTAAACAAAGGTTTCAGATGTTCAATGCATTATCACAAAAATAAAGATGAAACATTCTACATATTAAGAGGCAAGGTTTTGATGGAAACAGGCAACAAAAAACAGATAATAATTCCTGGGCACTCAATTCTTATAACACCAAATACAAAACATCGTTTCACAGGTCTGGAAGACAGCGAAATAATAGAATTCTCAACACATCATGATGATTCTGATTCATACCGCGATGAAGTATCAGGAAAAATTGATTTAAATAAGTTGGAGCTACCAAAATGAAATGCTTAGTAACCGGCGGTGCAGGTTTCATAGGCTCTAACCTTGCCTTGGAATTAGAAAGAAAAGGTCATGAAGTTACAATAATTGATAATTTAAGTTCTGGAAATAAAAAAAATATTGAAGGGTTTAAAGGAAAATTTATTGATTTGGATGTTTCAAAAAAAATTGAATTAAATAAGAAATTTGATATTATCTTTCATCAAGCATCTATAACTGACCCCAGACATCCAAATGACGAAGAAACTTATAATAAAAATATCAATGGTTTTAAAAATATTATAGAATTAGCAAAAAAAAGTAATGCAAAATTAATCTATGCTTCAACAGCAGGATTGTATGGAAATGGTCCTGTACCAATGAAAGAAGATCAAAAAAAAGAAATCCTGAGTATCTACGGACGTTCAAAGCTAAAGATGGATGAAATTGCTTCTGGATTATTTGGCCAAATGCATATTATAGGTTTAAGGTATTTTAATGTATTTGGACCAAGGGAAGCATACAAAAATCGTGCAGCATCTATGGTTTATCATTTAGCTAAGCAAATTGTGGCTAGAAAAAATCCAAGAATCTTCAAATTTGGTGAGCAAAAACGTGATCACATTTATATTAAAGATGTAGTTGATGCAACAATAAAAGCAGTAAATACAAAAAAAAGTTGCATTGTTAATGTTGGGACAGGTATTGCAACAAGTTTTAATGATTTAATAAAAATAATTAATGAAATATTAGGTAAAAAATTAAAAATAGAATATTTTGACATGCCTTATGACCCTAAAACCTACCAAAGCAGTACCCAGGCAGACACTAAAAAAGCAGAAGAGCTTCTTGGCTTCAAAGCTGAATGGGACTTAAAAAAAGGAATAAAAGATTATTTTAATTGGTTAAATGAAAATGGGTGGGATAATGAATAATTTAATTAGAATTATTGAGCAATTTAAAAATAAAAAAATATTGGTTTTAGGAGATGTAATGCTGGATAAATACATTTGGGGCAATGTTTCAAGAATAAGCCCTGAAGCTCCTGTTCAGGTTGTAAATGTCGTCAAAGAAAGCTATGCGCCTGGTGGTGCTGCAAATGTAGCAAACAATATAGCAGCTTTAAATGCAAAAACATTTATGGTGGGTATTGTTGGCAATGATACAACAAAAGAAAAACTAATTAGAGAGCTTAAAAAAAGAAACATTGAGGTAAGTGGATTGATTAATGATGAAAATAAAAGGACCATACAAAAAGTAAGAGTCATTGGAAGAAACCAGCAGCTATTAAGATTTGACTATGAAAAAAAAGGTTACGTTAATAGCAAAACAGAAAACAGCATTTTTGATTTTATTTCAAAAAAAATAGATGACATTAATGCAGTTATAGTCTCTGATTACGCAAAAGGCACTATAACAAAAAATTTGATGGAAAGATTAATTGTGCTATGCAAAGAAAAAAATAAGATAATTGTAGTTGATCCAAAGCCAAAGCACAAAGACTTCTATAAGAATGCCACATTAATAACACCAAATAATACTGAAGCGCATCAGATGACCCACTTTTTAGAAGAAGAAGCTGATGATAATGTAGAAAAAATAGGCAAACAATTATTGGCAGAGCTTAATAGCAACATTCTAATAACAACCGGGGAAAAAGGAATGTCTTTGTTTGAAAAAGACGGAAAAGTAACAAACATACCAACATTTGCCAAAGAAGTCTATGATATCATCGGTGCAGGAGACACATCTGTTGCTGCAGTGGCATTAGCATTAGCATCAGGGGCATCATTTGAAGAAGCTGCCACAATAGCAAATCATGCGGCAGGCATAACAGTAGGAAAAGTAGGAACCTCTACAGTTAGCATAGACGAACTAAAGAAAAGCATTGAAAATGAATAAAGTGATTTATTTGGATAGGGATGGCACATTAGTTGACGACCCAGGTTATGTCCACAAAGTCAAAGATTTCAAGCTATTGCCCAGAGTCGTTGAAGGGCTAAAAAAACTTTCAAAAGAATTTATTTTTGTCATAATAACAAACCAGTCAGGCATTGGACGTGAAATACATACAGAAGATGACATGAATATATTTAATGAAAAACTGGTTAATGAGTTAAAAAAAGAGAACATAGAAATAAAAAAAATATATCACTGTCCGCATACCCCAGAAGATGTTTGTGATTGTAGAAAACCAAGTACAAAATACATCAAGCAGGCAGCAAAAGAATTTGATGTAGATATAAAGCAGTCATGGGTCATTGGCGATCATCCACATGATGTTGAAATGGGATTGAAAGCTGATTGCAAAGCAGTTTATTTGCTTACAGGGCATGGAAAAAAGCATATTGATGACTTGGAAAATAACAATGTAAAGCCAAATTTTACAGCTGAAAATTTTATGGAAGCTGCTGACTTCATTATGGACAATAAAAAATAATAATGATAAAACACAATGGAAAAATAAGTCCAATAAAAATAAATTATAAATTAATATAATAAAAAATAATGACTAAGAAATAAAATTAAATATTAAAAATAAAAAATATATAATTAAAATTAATGAAAATTAAAATAATTAAGAAAAATAATAAAAAATGTCAAAAAATAAAATAAAAACTATTGAAGAATTGAAAAACATTGTTAATGAGTTGAAAAAACAAAATAAGAAGATTGTAACCACAAATGGTGTATTTGATATTCTGCATATAGGCCATATAAGGTACTTAAAAGAAGCAAGAAAGCTAGGGGATATTTTGATTGTGGCCATAAATTCTGATTCTTCAACAAAACAAATTAAAGGATCGAAGAGGCCGTTAAACAATGAAAAAGACAGGGCAGAAGCTCTTGCCTCCTTAGAATGCGTTGACTATGTAGCAGTATTTAATGAAAATGGTCCAATAAAGATTCTTGAAAAAGTAAAGCCAGATGTTCATGTCAAAGGCAGCGATTATAAAATTGACCAAATTATTGAAAAATATACTGTAGAAAAAAATAACGGCAAAATAATTTTAATACCAGAAATCAAAGGCTATTCCACAACAGATTTGATAAAAAGGATTGCTGGATTATACAAATAAGTAATTCCAACCAATAACTTTTAAAATACACTATTATCCTACACCATAGATGAAGCTCTCGATAATAATTCCAGTGTATAACGAAGAAAAGACCTTTTTAGAAGTACTGGACAAAGTAAAAAAGGTAAAACTAAAAAACACTAAGAAATCTGCAGAGCAGATTTCTGGTGTGCCAGAAATTCAGAGAATTTCTGAGCATATAGCAAAAGAAATAATCATTGTAGATGATTTCTCTACAGATAATACAAGAAAAATACTGTCAAAATTAAAAGAGAAAAACATAAAAATATTTTTCCATCAAAAAAACCGTGGAAAAGGAGCAGCTATAAGAACGGGCCTTAAGTATACAACCGGAGATATTATTATGATACAGGATGCTGACCTGGAATATGATCCAGCAGAATATCCAAGATTATTGAAGCCTATAATAGAAAATAAAACAAAAGTTGTCTATGGCTCTAGGTTAGAAACAATAAGAAAGAACCTAAAAAATATGTACAAGCTGCATTACATAGGAAATGCATTTCTCACCCTGATGACAAATTTACTGTATGGAACTAAGATAACTGATATGGAGACATGCTACAAGGTATTTAGAAAAGAAGTAATAAAAGATATGAAATTAAAAGCAAGACGTTTTGATTTTGAGCCTGAGATAACAGCAAAAATACTGAAAAAAGGTTACAAAATAAAAGAAGTTCCGATTAACTTCGTAGGAAGAAGCTTTAACGAAGGAAAAAAGATAACATGGAAGGATGGTATAAAGGCCTTGTATTCCTTGGTCAAATACAGGTTTGTTGATTAAGTGGCAATATAAATTTTTTTTAAATTTTAAATAATTCTATTTCAATAAAATCTTTGCGCCTGCCCAATATCTCTTAATATCCCCAAAACCCCTTATGAGTAATGCAAATTCCAATATCTTTTTTGGCCTTAGGTAATACCTTCTATGAAGTTCTTTCTGCTTTTTTAAGAGAAATTCTTGTGTAAGACCTTTTGGAGTAAATACAGGGAACATCTTCGAAAAGTAAGATTTATCGCTTGTATCAAAGGTTCCATAGTCTTTTGCAATCTCATAAAGCTCAGTTCCTTTGAATGGTGTTGAAATTGTAAATTCAGCAGTATAGATTTTAAGAGATTTAGCAAAATTTAGTGTTTCCTCAATAGTTTGTTCCGTTTCTTTAGGATGTCCAATCTGAAAAAATCCTCTTACCTTAATACCTTCTTCATATGCCCAATCTGTGACCTCTCTTATTCTTTCTAATTTCATATCCTTTTTTATAAAATCCAGAATCTCCTGATTACCGCTTTCAATACCCAGGGCAATCATCCAGCATCCCGCTTTCTTCATGCGCTTAAGTAAATCTCTATCAAGACAATCTGCTCTTGAAATGCAGCTCCAAGCTATCTTTAATTTTCTTTTTTCAATTTCATCACACATCTCATAAACCCTTTTTTTGTTTAATGTGAATAAATCATCCTGGAACGCTATTTCCCTTATACCATGTCTTTTCTGCAGCTCTTCAATCTGATCTACAATCTTCTTGCCAGCAGTATACCTAAACCTCTTTCCAAAAATACCTTGGTCACAGAATATACATCTATATGGGCATCCACGCGATGTTACCATAGGAACTACTGGTTTATGCCTATATGTATGTATCTGTGGATGGTACAAGTCCATAGATGGAAGAAGGTGGTAAGCAGGCATCGGAAGTTCATCCAAATTCTGTATTAGTTCTCTAGGTGGATTTTTTATTAAACCCTCTTTTGTCATGTAGAGAATGCCCTTTATGTTATGAATATCCTTACTCTTAAGTACGTGCTGAACTAATTCCAGTGTAGTATATTCTGCTTCACCAAGAACTCCAACATAAAAGCATTTATTGTTCATTGTACTCTCTGAGTCAGTCGCTAAATGAGGGCCTCCAACAATTATTTTCAGATTTGGGTTTCGCTTCTTTAATGCATTTGATAACTCCACTACAGCATCATAAGTAGCTGTAAGAATTGAAATCATTAAAATCTTAGGATTTTTCTTCTCAATTTCTTTTATAGTTTGCTCAAATGTTAAATCCAAAATGTCAGCATCTAGAATTCCTACATCTATGCCATTTTTTTCAAGAACCGCAGCTATAAAGCATATTCCAAGAGGCGGCATTCTTCCTCCTGCTTCTGCATATTCTCCATAACTCTTTCTAAATGTCGATGGGTGAAGGATTAAAACATCCATTTTATTACACTCCGTATTTTTATAAATGCAAACTTATATGAATTTATAAAATTTACTATTATACAATTTGGCTAAATTTTTTCATTTTTATAGTAAATTAGAAATTTTTACTTAATGTATAGTAAGTGCCCTAAATAATTGAGCAATAGATAGGTACTTACTATATCAGGAGAACGCAAACTATTTTAATTAATTATTTGTGTTCTCCGCTATAATCATAAAATTATTATAATGGCATAAAAATGCATATTATAATGCAAATAAAAGATTTAAGAGTATTTCTGGGCTCAAAAAAAGGAATGTACCTTATAGTTAGTTTAATATTGCTCTTACATTTTCTTTTTGTTATATCAAGTGCATGGAATACTTCCCCCACTGTAGATTTATCACAAAACATTGACAGAGGATATAAGTTTTTTTCTCAAGGAATTATTGCTAACATTGTACCTGCAAATACAGGCCAAGCGCATCTTTTTGGTTTGTCTCCTATAATTTTAGGCATAGAGTTAGATGAAAAAACCTGGTTCCTAAGTAATTTCAAGTCTGGTAACAATAAAGGACTTCTTGCTTACCATGACATGTTAGATAAAAATGAGATGAATATTAAGTTTTATGAAGGCGCCAAGAAAGCACAAAAAGAAGATATCCTAAGAAAAATTTTGCGAGTTAGTATTTTAATAGAAGCAATAATATCTGTCTTAACAGCATTTGTTGTATTCCTATGGGCTAAACAGGCATTCAGATTAAAGAGCGGATACATAGCGCTTTTGTTATATTCTTTCAGCCCTTTTGTAACTTCACTAGTGCATGGCTTACATGGTGATAATTTAGTTAGATTTTTGACCATATTAACTTTTTTTTATTTGTGGAGATTTATAACATTTACAAATAAGAAGGATCTGATTTTTACTGGTGTATCTTTAGGAGCTGCAATGGTAATTAAACCAACAACAGCTTTTTACCCAATTCTTTTATCGATTATTTTAATAGGAGCCTTGTTTATGAATGATAGCTTTAAAAGTAAAATAAAGACGCTGTTTAGAGTTAAATGGTCTAATAAATATATAAATGTTATCGCTGCTTTATTACTGATAGGCATAACAGCAGTTTTTGTAATAAATGGGATGTTTCTATTTAAAGATGTTTTTAAACCAATGTCCGAGTATAATTACGAACATCACCAGATCAGCAGCGAGTTTTTCTTATCCTTAAAAAATTCATTTCTGGGGGCAATACCCCTCCCAATATCGCCTTACTGGATTCTTTCTATAGATTCCGGGAAATTTATATCTGAGGGAGCAGGAAGTTTATTCTTTATGGGAGAATATTTCTTGGATATTGCTCCAAAATCTTTTTATTTAGTTTCTTTTCTGGTTAAGACTACCACCCCTGTACTTATTTTATTTCTTATTGTACACCTGCTGCTTATTCTAATTCTTTTATCAAAAAACAATGAGAAAATGAATACTATAAAATTCAATTTTATTTATTTGTTATTTATAATCTATTTTATCTTTCTCTTTACAACTATTGCTACTAAGCAGGTTGCTGGGCTTAGGCATTTAGGAGTTATATACCCCTTCATATTTATCATTATATCTTCCATAATATCAATTAAATTTCCATTCTCGAAGTATATCAAAACTTTTATATTGGTACTGGTAATCTGGCATATAATCATTTATTTATTTGCTTACCCTTTTTTTATTCCGTATTTTAATGAGATGGTTGGGAAGAATAACGGTTACCTCTATTTTAGGGATACAAATATAGATTATCACGAGCTATACTATCATGCAATAGAATACAAAAAATCCAATCTAGAGGTTATATTATTCCCTCCATGTGTTATAGAAAAAGGAAAAGTATCTATGTCTCCTAACGATCTTAATTTCCAAAGAGCCAATTGCTATGGGTGGTTAAAAAATTTTGAGCCAGTTGATTTTATTGGAAACAGCTGGCCTGTTTATGATATAGAGGGCAAATGGGTGCAGGAAAATGACGGCCAGATTCGTTTTGTACCCTCAGAAAAAATGAAGCCAAGAAAAGCTAAAATAAATTCTTTTCTCAAGTGGTTCATATAATATTGCTATTTGACAGATATTTCATAAACAATCGCCAAACTAAAGAAATTTATGATATATGTCAAAAGTTCTAATAACTACATTTTAAAATAAATTTTTAATTATAGCCCACATATATTTAAATGCATCTCTCGTTAGCGATATGTTTGATTTGCCAAATTTTCTTTTTAGCTCCCTACTTGGAACCTCAACTATTTTAAAGCCTTTCTTATAGCATTTCATGCACATTTCCGTTTCAATTTCAGTATGGTTTGAAGTTAACCTGAGTTTTTTTGCGACATCTGCTTTTATTGCTCTAAATCCATTTTGAGTGTCCATTATAGATGTTCTAAAACGCAAATTCATAATTTGAGCAATACACATTGAAAAAAACATCCTCAAGAATTTATTAAAGTCTCCATGGAGTTCCTCGCTTCCTCCAAGGTACCTTGATCCTATTACCATATCTGCTTTATCTCTTCTTATTGGATCAAGAATTTTTGGAATATCTTCAAGAATGTGTGATCCGTCTGCATCAATAAAAACAATAATGCCCTCTTTTATTTCATTAATAGCGCATCTCATTCCATCCCCTTTCCCTTTTCCATTATCAGTTATAACTCTTGCTCCAAGAGATTGTACTATTTTTCCAGTTTCATCTCTGGATTTCTTAGCTAAAGCTACAATGATAGCATCGCAAAAAGGTTTAGCCTTAGTCACAATCTCTTTAATAGTTTTTTCTTCATTAAATGCGGGAATTACAACAGTAATTTTTTGTTTCTCTTGTTTTATTTGGAACACTCTCCTAATTTGCAGTTATCACCATCTATTTATAATATTTTTTATTGGAGTATTCTAAACACCCTCTATATCAATAATCTTTTAAATAGAACTTCCATCCTTTGAAGAATATCACACACAAAAATTCATAATATTCCAGTATACAATGAAACCAGATATAACAATGTTTTTTCCTGCCTACAATGAGGAAGGAAACATAAAAAAATTAGTAAAAGACGCAGAGTACATTCTCAAAAAAACTGCAAACGAGCACGAAATAATTATGGTCCTATATGAAGGCTCAACTGACAATACTAAAACAATAGTAAAAGAGCTGATGAAGAAAAACAAAAACCTCAAACTTGTTATGCAGCCAAAAAAACTCAAAGGGGTTGGTTACGCAATTAAGATGGGATTTGACGCTGCAAAATACGACCTTATTTTTTATGCTGATTCAGACAACCAGTTCAACTTAAACGAGTTTAAGCTGTTACTTCCTTATGCAAAAGACTATGATGTGGTAGCTGGTTATAGAATAAACAGAAAAGATCCCTTAACAAGGATATTGGTGTCAAGGATATACAATATGCTAATAAAAGTTATATTTGATCTTAAAGGCAGGGATTTTGACTGTGCATTTAGGCTTGTAAAGAAAAAGATTTTTAAAACAATCAGATTACAATGCAAAACAGGGCTGGGCACCAGCGAACTGTTGATAAAAGCAAGAAAGGAGGGTTACAAAGTCAAGCATATAGGTATCCATCATTTCCCGAGGTATAGCGGTGCATCAGTTTTCGAGCAAAAAGGATTTAGCATACCAAAATCCAGCGTAATAGCAGAAATCATAAAAGAGATTGTATCATTAAAAAAAGAAATTAAAAGGTAGAAAAAATGGCAATGAAAGACGCATACGAATCAATGTTTGGAACAGAAACAACTGCTGAGGCAGACCATTTTATGCCTACAATCCTGCCATTAACTCTCAACAAGCCATTAATAAATTCTGTTATGGAGCAGGCTAAAAAAAAGCGCAAGTGGGTTCTTGCTTTTGTAATTGGCACAAAACCATGTTTCTATAAATTCTACGGAAGCATAGTGGCTGCAACAAAATCAAAAATTCCTTTTTTTATCATTAATTCAAACCAGCATTATGATGATATTCTAACTCGTGGTATCGAAGAATTCAACTTTCAGAACAAAATTGCGTCCAATCTCTCAATAAGAGGTGACTTGGCCCAGAAATCAGCAGAGCTGATGATGAAAATATCCTGGTTTGCAAAATATCTGAAGAAAAAATGGCCTAATGTAACTGTAATTCCTGTTGTACTGGGGGATACAATAATGACTAGCATTGTGCCTGCTGCATGGATGTTTTCCAGAAGTGAAAAAGCCATACAGAATGAGGCTGGCTTAAGGAGTATGAGTCCTGAGGTAATGAAAAGGTACAACAAGGTAGATATTGAAACGTTTATTGACCAGCAGTTTTACGGCAAATGGATACTTATGAGGAATGAGCCGTTTCCAGAGCAATGGGATACATACACATCTGCTGCAGGCTCCCAGTATTTATTTTCTCCTGTACAACTTAACAAAGATCATCTTCTACGGGAAGGCTATCCTGAAGAAAATATATGGGTTATAGGTGGTGTAGTCGTTGACGCATTAGATCTTAAAAGAAAAATTAAGCCGGAAAAAAGTATTTTTAGTGTCTATCCTCAGCTTGAAAAAGACAACTGGATACGAGTTGATATACACAGAAGGGAAAACCTTACTCCAAAAAGATTCAGGTCAATAATAGGCGCTATAAAAGACCTTGTTAAAAAAGGACATAACATAAATTTTATTGAAATGAGTGCAACAAAAATGGCCCTTGATTTTTATGGCTTGAGAAAAGAGCTTGAGAAGCTAAAGAAAAAGAAGAATTTTCTCTATACAAGCATATGGCCTGAATATGGCCATGTCATAGAGTTTTTTGAGTCAGATAATTGCATTGCAGCTTTGACAGATTCTGGTGGTGTCCAAGAAGAGATGAACCTTATTGGAAAGACGTGCATGACATGCCGTCTGACAACTGACAGACCAGAGACAGTATTTGATGCAAAAAGCAACATAATTGTGCCTCCTGCAAATAAAGAGATAATAGCCAAAATGGTAAAGTATATTACCAATAATGACGGCCTAAGAAAGAATATGGAATCTTCAAAAAAGCTTTATGGAAGCAATGTAGGCAAAAAGTTTATTTCTATAGTTTCAAGATTGATAGAAAAAAATGATAATCCTTTCAAATGGGCTCATGACACCTTAAAATTATGGAGAGACGATGAAAAAGGAATCGATTATCTCTAGATCAAAAAATCTAATTAAAAAACATTTTTATGTTTTAATACTGCTTCTTATAACATTGATTTTCTTTTCCGGGATATTGAGCTCTTCAAAAATCCTCAGCAATATACACTACATAAATGATATGACTTTCCAGTCTGAGAATATGAGAAAATATCTGCACGAGGATGGCTCACTTCCTCTCTGGACACCCTACTTCTACTCTGGGCAGCCCTTTATGGCAATACCTGAACATTACTTATTTGACCTCAATTTTTTATATATCTTTTTATTCAGGAATATTTTTATTTCAATGAATCTGGCTGTAATAAGCTATTTTTTCCTTGCCGGATTGGGAATGTATCTTCTTGCCTATGAAATAATTAAAAAACAAAATGTTTCATTTATTGCAGCCCTAATTTTCATGTTCAATGGTCTTATGCAGAAATTTGTCCTTCACGGCCATCTCAATATTCTCGAAAGTTATGCCCTCCTGCCCTTTGTTTTTCTATTCACATACAAAGCATTGCATGGAAAGTCGTGGATTAGCAATTCCATAATTGCCGCAATTTTCTTTTCAATGATGGTTTACGCAGGAGGAATAATATTCTTCCTTTATGCCGGGTTAATAATTGGTATATATATGGCTTGGAATTTAATAAGCAGCAATTTCAAAAAGATTATCGTAAAGACCTTGCTTGTTTCTGCAATCATAGGGATTTTATTATTTGGCTTGTCAGCATTAAAGCTATTGCCTGTTCTTGAATTTACAAAAATGTCCAGCAGGGGGTCTGGAGTAAATTATCAGGAATTTTTAGGAGAGCCAATAAGCCTGGGCAATTTGTGGAATTCTTTAATCAATGTTTTTTCTGGCATACCCTTTTCCGGGGCTATAGGAATAACCTCTTTTATATTATTGTTATTCGGTTTGTTGTCTTTCAGAAAAAAGATTGTCATATTTTCTATTCTGTTGATAATACTCGCCATACTGCTTGCTGCAGGGACTTTTGCTGCAGAATTCTTCTACAAGCTTCCCGGATTTGGCCAGATGAGGCACATAGAACGTGCTTTAGTAATGTTTGTTTTTGTATCTCCAATAATTGCAGCGTACGGTTTTGATAATCTGGTTAATATACTGAGAAAGTACAAAAAAAATATCAAAGAATGGCTTGTTTTTTCAGTTGTATTAGCGCTCCTGGTTATTGAGCTTATATTGTTGCAGGGATTTCCAGAATCTGTTGAAGTTGTAAAACCTAATGACATACCAATTGTAGATGAAATAAGTAAAGACAGCAGTGATTTTAGAATTGCAACTTATGCCATGTCAACCCCAATAGGCGCATCTGGTTATAATTATTACACGCAACTAGATATACCTGCAATTAAAGGTGGTGGTGGAATATGGATAAATGATTATGTCCAGTATCTTGCTGTCTCGCAGCAAACAGTTCCTTCAAAAATGTTTGGGATATTAAACGGCAAATATATAATTTCTGACAGAGAAATCAATGATTCCGGACTTTTATTAAAAGGACAATTCCGGGACTGTAAAAATTGTACAGTATGGGAAGCTTATGGACCTTATCTCTATGAAAATAATATTATTATTCCGAGAGCCTTTATTGTTAACAATAGTGTTTTGATTTTAGGAGACGATAAGGAAAAACTGGATCTCTCTTATAATCTTTTAATAAGTAACTTAGACCCATTAGCAACAGTTTTAATTCAGGATAAAAATTCTGTAAATGAATATGGCATTGATGAATTAACAAGGTTCAGCAGCATAATACTGCTAAGCAACTCTGTCATCCAAGATGACATTCCAAAACTGCAGCAATATGCAAATAAAAATGGTAAAATACTGCCAGACCTGCCCCAGGGAAAAAATTCAATAACACAACAGGAAATTATAGATGCTCTAAGCTCTGGCAGAATGAATAAAGAACTAAAGCTAAATGAAATTTCTGTAAATGAACTTTCCATTAATCTTGATGGAGAAGAAGGATGGCTTGTATTAAGCGAGAGGTTTGCCCATTTTCCCGGATGGAAAGCCGCGATAAATGGGAAGGAATTGAAGCTCTATAAAGCAGATAATGTTATAAGTGCTGTATTCCTGCAAGGACAAAAAGGAAAATTGACATTCGAGTATAACCCAGACTCATTCAGAAAAGGAAAACTAATAACAATAGCAACGATTTTGATATTGATTATATATTTGATTTATATTGCATATTCAAGAATAAAAAAATGACAAAAATAGACTTGGAAAAAATAATACTTTTAATCTTCTTTATAGTGATACTTTTCCTGGGCCCCGGAGTTTTATTTGACCACCAAATAAAGCATGATTTTCCTTTTGCCTACAGCGCATCTGATTCTTTCCAGCACCAGGTAAGGGCAGAAGCAATTAAAGACATGGGGAATTTCAGGTATGAGGCATCGTATATATCAAATGGTCTTGAGGGAACAGTTGGAAGATATCCTCCAATGATCTACCATATTGCAGTTGTTTTCTCATATTTTTCAGGACTTGAAGTTTATGATGCAATATACTTTATGGTAGTATTCTTTGCCATTACCGCAACTTTTATCATGTATTTTATAATAAGAAATTTCAACAAAACAGTAGCCTTAATTTCCTTGCCATTATCAATGCTTATTTTTTCCCTTCCAGTCTCAACAGGATTCCTATGGGGCCACTGGCCTTCTATATTGTCCCAATCATTCCTTGTGCTTTTTTTCTGGTGCATTATGAGGATGAATATGAAACATGCATATATCCTTGTAGCATTGTCGCTTTCTGCAACTGCTTTAACACATACTTCTGAAACAATCTTTGCATTTATATTTTTGGCATTGTTCTTTGCAATAAAATTAATTGCAAAGAAATTAAACAGGAATGACATTAAAAACATGGTACTATCCCTGATAATTTTTTCCATAATCTCATTTTATTATTTGATAATCTTCCAGAACACCTGGGCAAAAGGCCAGCCTTATTCTTTTGCTGTCCAGCCTGTCTGGGAAGGTAACCCCGGATTTTACATAGCAGGGTTTGGTCTTTTATTAGCACCAATGATTCTTGGGCTTATTTTTTCCATCCCTAAACTGAAAAACCTTCATGTTTCAGTAATTTTGGGCCTTGCAATGCTTATAAGTGGTTTTCTTAATTATATAGGCTTTCAACTAAGATCTTTCCAAATAAGATTTTTCTGGCCAATCTATCTCTCTGTATTTGTTGGGTTTGGAATTTATGTTCTCCTTAAGTTTATAGTAAAAAAATGGAATTTTGCCTATATCTCTGCTGTATTTATTGTTCTTGCTGTTTTATTTGCAGGAGCAATAAAACTTCCTGCATTAAAGCAAACAGATACGCAGGTAATACCATCAATACCTTATCTTAACAAAGTCACAAGCCAGGGCATAATGGACCCATACCATTGGCAGGCCCTCAAATGGCTGAGTGAAAATACAGAGCAGGAATCAAAAATTTATTTTTTCTATGGAGATATTTATAACCAGGATGCCCTTTTAAGAAACTCAAAAAGAGCTCATTACCAGGTTGATCCTGATGATTTTGTAAAAGCTATCCAAGACAGGAAGATTAAAAAGTCTTATGTAAGCGAGCTGCCCGGAGACACAGGAGGGGGAATAACAATAATGAACAGCCTATTCAGTTTTGAACTTGCCACAAAATCACTACCAGAAGAATATTTTCTTGGCCCACAAAACATTTGTATGTTTAACTACTTTATCTTTGATAAAGTTTCAAGGCAGCAGGTATTTGCGCAATATAATATTTTGATAGCTAGTGAGATGGTGAAAAAAAATGCCCAGGTTGTTTTTGAAAATGATATTGTAGTAATATTAAAAAATAATCGAGTAGGAGCTGATTGCATTGAAGAAAGAAGTTTTTGAGGTAGTAAAAAAGGAATCCCAATACATTGGTTTAGTTTTTTTAATAGTTTTAATAATTTTTAAAATTGCATTTTATAAAGAAAATCTGATTGTTTTATTCAGAAATGTTTTATCATTGTTCTGGCTCTTTGCTCTTCCTGGCTACTTCATAATGCTTTACTGGAAAGAACAGCTAAGATTTGTAGAACGGTTTGTAATAGGAACCGCAATGGCTGCAGCCATAATTGGAATCCTTAGCTATTACATTGGACTTATTGGATTGAACATAAAATACCATTCGATTGTATTGCCTCTGGTTTTGATTTTGGTTGGAATAGTAATTAATTTGAGAAATCATAAAATTTAACTATTCTTCTTCCAAACTTTCCTCATAACAAAACCAACAACAATCAATATAACAAAAGTAATGAGAATAGCTATCCTGAAAGATATCAGCATTCCAAGCCAGTACGTTATCGCAGGGAATATTCCAACACCAATAAAAAATGAAAATACTATTTTCTCATCCTGGCTAAGATCAAAATTATCCAGTATCAGATAAAATGGAACCATAAACAGCAATATTATTCCTAACACAGACATCATTCCTGAAAAACCCAGTATAAAAAAGAAAAAAACCAGTATCACAGCTATAATGATTCCAATGAATCCAATATTTTCAATTTTAGGAAAGTTCATATTTATACACCCTTATGTTATCTTTATTATACAACAATGTATGACCCGCAAAGTTTTGTTCTTCAAATGTTGACCATCGCTCAACAAGGCTCCTGTCACTCAATAATGCAATATCTGAATAATCAAATACTATATAATCATTTAAAATATGGTATCTAATAACCTCATCCCTATTTTCTTCAAAAGTACCCCATGTTAAGAATCCTTCAAAATAATGGCTTGTTCTGTGAGAATAAGAGGCCATCCACCAGACTTTCTGCATTATCTCTGGAGGAGGTCCAATCACAGATACATTATCATCTTCATCTATATTATCTTTTAACCATTCACTAACCTCAACCTGTGCAGAATTAATTCTTATAAATGGTGAATCATAAGCTTTATCAAGTGTTGACTGTGCTGCAGGAAAATTATAGACTAGAGTTAATGCGACAACCAATATTACTGCTCCATATTTTAAAAGAGATTTAGATACTTTCAGTATTTTAAAAAATGAAAATATGGAAAGCACCCCAACCATAGTTATCGGTACAAAGATATGCGCAGATGCAGAAAGAGACCTATGGAGAAACATAAATTTGCCAATCAAATCCCTATGCAAAACCAGATATAAGCTTATTAACCAAGCTAAAAGGAATATATCTCTATTTTCCCTTCTCACCACTAAAATCAAAAGTCCTATCAAAAGAAAAGGCAATGTCCATAAACCATGCATATCTTTGAAGGAAAAATAGGACTCTGGCACAGACCCTACAAAATCCTTAGGATTAGGAGACCATTGTAATAATCTTGATAAAGGAGAATATTTTTTATCTTCGGGAGTAGAACTGCCAAAAAAAGATACTATAACATTCCCGCTTTGGTAAGGGAATACTGCAAACAACAATATAAAAATAAGTAAAAAAATCCCTATATGTCTAAAATTTAAAGGAATTTTCTTATGTTTTATAATTAAAACCAGTCCAAACACAAAAATTCCTACAAGAGAATGGAAGAAAACCATGGGATGGATAAACACATTAACAGCAAGAAGCAAAGACATTATGTAAAGATAAATTGGCTTGCTTTTTTCCTTGGAATAAGTAGTGTAATACATATAAAAACAGTATAAGATTAAAGGAATGAAAGCATAAGCAAACCTTTCAGGCCACTGTCCCCACAGATAAGGAAGGATATCCCTCATTGAAAAAGTAAGCACAAACGCAGACAATATTCCCGGAAGAAAACCAAATAACCTGTTTATTACAAAAAAGACTGAAATTAATATTGCGCTTGCAAATATTGCATTTGTAATGTATATAGGCGCCATCCTGTCATTGGAAAAAGCAGATATTATTGCAAAATCAGTATGAAATGGCGGATGATACCACAAAGTATGGGGCTTAAACCTGTTATCAGGCCCATAAGAATAATCCAAAAAAGGAGGCAAATTAACAAATGTCCTGTCTCTTTGAGCAATAAAATCCCCAAGCTCCCAGTGCGATATTGCATCCCATTCACCATAAGGAACTTTATTATCCTGAAAAGGCAATGTCCACATATAAAGAGCAAACAAGTAAACAATTAGAAAAATAAATACTTCGAGGTATTTTTTATTAATTTTCATATATTCTTGTAAAAATAATTATCTTTATAAATCTTTATCTCTTGCCTGCTTTAAATAATGAACATACTCATAATAAAACTAGGCGCAATAGGAGATGTTATTAGAACCACTTCTATTCTTCCAGGGCTGAAGGAAAAATACAAAGACTGTTCAATAGACCGGGTTACAAAAAAGGAATCATTTGCTATTCTAAAAAACAACAACTTAATTAATAATATTTATTTAATTGATAATAATTTAAAAGAATTGGAAAATAATGAATACGATTTAATAATAAATTTGGATGATGATTATGATGCATGCAAACTAGCCACAAAAATTAAGCATAAAAAGATTATTGGTGCTTACTTAGATAACAACAAAAAAACTTACACTGAAGATTCTTCCCCATGGTTTGACATAGGCTTAATCTCAAAGTTCGGTAAAGAAAAAGCAGATGAATTAAAAGCTCAAAACAAAAACACTTACCCGGAAATCTTATACAAAATTCTTGATTTAGAATACAAAAAACAGGAGCCAATATTAATTTTAAATAATGATGAAATAGAATTTGGAAAAAAATTTACAAATAAAAATAGTATAAAAAATAATGACCTAGTTATTGGAATAAATACCGGAGCAGGAGGAAGATGGCAGGACAAAAAACTAAGCATAGAGAAAACAGCAGAATTAATTGATAATTTAAATAATAATTTTAATAATGCAAAATTAATTTTATTTGGAGGCCCTACTGAAACAGAAAGAAATGAAAAAATAAAAAGCCTAATAAAAACAAATATTATAGATGCAGGCTGTGATAATTCACTCATGGAATTTGCTTCTTTAGTGAACCTATGTAATATTTTAATCACATCAGACAGCCTTGCAATGCACATAGGTATAGCATTAAAAAAGAAAATTGTGGCATTTTTCTATAGCACTTCGGCCGCAGAAATTGAGTTATATGATAGGGGTGCAAAAATAATAGGCAAGGGAAAGGATTACTGTTCCTATAAAACTAAATGTGATATTCCACCAGAATGGGATATTGATGAAATGGTGAATGGTGTTAAAAAGCTTATCTGAAAAATGAAAACCTTTGTAATGATTCCAACATACAATGAAAAAGAAAACATTGGGAATTTAATAAATAATATTCTGAATTTAAAGATAAAAAACCTGCATATAGTTGTTGCTGATGATAACAGCCCGGATGGAACCTGGAAAATAGTACAAGATATAGCTAAAAAGAAAAAAAATGTTCATTTATTATTAAGAAAAACAAATCGTGGCCGCGGCTCAGGTGGAAGAGATGGTTTTATTTATTGTTTAAAAAATAATGCAGATATAATAATTGAAATGGATGCTGATATGTCTCATGATCCAAAATACATTCCATTAATGCTTAAAGAAATAAAAAATGCTGATTTAATTCTTGGCTCAAGACAGCTTAAAGGCAGCAAGGAAATTGGAAGAGGCATTATAAGAAGAATAATAACATATTTTGCTAATCAATACATAAAGCTTTTACTTGGACTAAAAGTCAAAGACTGCAACTCCGGCTACAGGTGCTTTAAAAGAAAGGTGCTGGAAAGCATTAAAGCTGAAAAATTGCAGTCAAAAGGACCTGCTATTGTTCAGGAAGTTTTGTTTAAAGCTCACTTAAAGGGCTTTAAGATAAAAGAAATACCAATAACTTTCATTAACAGAACAAAAGGAAAATCTAAACTTGGTATTAAGCAGCTTGCATCTGGTTATTTTATGGTTACGAAATTGAGGTTTTTAAAATTGATTGGTGAAATATAATGCGAATAGCAATTTTAACTCCAACATTTAATTATTATAGCGGAATTGATAGGGTTGTAGAGCAGCAGGCTAAAGAATATGCTAAAAAAGGCAATAATGTAACAGTTATAGCATTGGAATCAAACATAAAGCCAGAAAACTACAAAGTAGTTTCTCTTGGCATGCCTAAAAATGCAACATTACAGCGCTTATATAGGCTTTTCTTCTTTATGGATTTTAAAAAATTAGCATACTATAAAAAATTAAAAAATTATGATATTGTAATAAGCCATTTCTACCCAATGAACTGGCTTGCATATCTGGCAAAAAAACATTATAAAATAAAATATATTTACCATGACCACGGCATTAATACAACAGGCTTGATTAATAATATTTCTCAAAGATTGTATATGAAATTATTTTTGTTTTTTAATAATATAACATTAAAAAATATTGATGCAGCTTATTCTGTAAGTAAGTATCTAAAAGAAGTATTAAAAAAAGAATCTGGAATAAATAGCAAAGTCATATACAACAAAATAGACAAAAAAAGATTTAATAAAAAGATAAAACCAAATAAAATAATAAAAAAATATAATTTAAAAAATAATAAAGTTCTGTTATTTATTGGAAGACTTGCTCCACACAAAGGCATTCATTTACTGTTAAAATCATTTATTACAATAAAAAAACATATTCCCAATGCAAAACTGCTTGTTGTTGGAAAACCAACATTTACTAATTATTTCAAAAAATTGAGAAAATTAGCAGGAAAAGATGTAATTTTTACTGGTTTTGTTCCTGATGAAGACCTTCCTTACTATTATGCAGCATGCAACATTTATGTAACAGCATCATCATGGGAAGGTTTTAATTTACCAGCTGCAGAAGTCCAAGCTTGTGGAAAAAAAGTTGTTGCATTCAGCATAGGTTCGCATCCGGAGATTGTAAAAAAAGGAATTTTAGTTAAAAATAAAGACATAAAAGCATTCTCAGAGGCAGTAATCAATCTGGTTAAATGATGCTACATAATAAAAAGCTGGGAAAATATGAAAAATATGCGATTATCGTAATAATCCTAGCAATAATTATACGCTTTTCTTTAATCGCAATTTATACTGTCTCAGGAGATGCGTGCTGGCAGTTTTCTGTCTCAAAATTCATAGGAAACAACATGCAGAGTCCGCTTTCTGAACCGCTTGGAAGAGATGAGCCATTCTGGGCCCCTCCTTTGTTCCACATCATTGCATCCTTATTCAGTTCAATCTTCTCTGTATTTGGAAGTGAATTTGGATTGAAACTCGTATCTCCGTTATTCGGGAGCATGTCATTAATAGTGTCTTACCTGCTCCTAAAAAAATTCCTAGATGAAAAAGCATTGTTTTACAGCATATTATTCCTGTCATTTATACCCATTTTCATAGACTACAGCATCTTAGGTTATGTAGGATCGATGCTCACTTTCTTTGTACTTTTAAGCATATACTTTGCATTAAACAACAAAATTATATTAAGCAGCATAGTAGCAGGACTTGCCATATGGACAAAATACAATGGTATCTTTGTTATGCCTGTTATACTTTTCATTATCTATAAAAGATATAAAAATAAAAAATTATTATTGAGAAACGCATTAATTACAATTATTATACCGGGAATCATTGGTCTTCCATGGTTCATAAGAAACTGGGTTTTGCTTGGAAATCCAATATGGCCCTTCTTAAATTTCATATTCAAAGGCATTCAACAGCAAGCATTTTCAACACTGGACATAACCCGCTTGTTTTCAATAGACACATATATTGTAACATATCTTGGATTCTTCGGAATTCCTGATGGTAATTACAACACATTGTTTTTCATAGATTTACCCTACTTACCGATTTTGTTTTCAATATTTCTATTAGCAACAATTATTTTTATCATTCCATTGTTCTTCGGATTAAGAAAAAACAGAGGAAGAATTTTTTACATCCTGCTTCTGTCATATGGCATATTATTCATCCTGTACATAATTAATGTAGGTCCTCATGTTTCCAGAGTTTTGCTACCTGCCATAATCTCGTTGGCATTCTTTTACGGCATTGGCATGGAAAGGATAACATCAAAATACAAAATATTGCCCCTAATAATAATCCTGATTTCTGCAGGCTTTGTCGCAACAGAAGCAGCAAAATTCACAATAGCTTCCAGAAGCTGGGATTTCTACAATGAAGACTTCAACTGGGTAAAGACAAACACAAACAAAGAAGACATATTTATCGCAGGAGGGCAATGCATACAGTATCATATAGAGAGGACCTCATTATCCCATACAAAGCTAAAAGAAAACGACTATGACTACATCTGGGTAAACCAGAATTTCATGCTTGATAAAAGATCCATATTAAGCAAAGAACATCTTCAGGAAATAGAAGGCAAAAATAAGGAATTAATATACGAGAACCAGAAGACAAGCACAAAAATTTACAAACTAATAGAATAACTTTCTTTCCATTACTTTGATATATTATTTAAATTCATAAGTTTTATTAATGGTATTTTCTTACCCTTAGTTATGACAATTAAAAAATTGAAAGTGGCAGTTGTTATTCCAACCCATCACAATATTAAGTCTTCTCTTCACGTTCTTCTCTCAGGGTATAGGAGATTAATGAAGAACAGGAATGTAGAGGTAACTATTTTTACCGATAGGAAAAACAAGGTTGATTATAAAGGTTTTAAGGTAGTGAACATACAAAGTATTGATTATAAAACTCCGATTGAAAAAGCATTATTTGTACTTGGTGTTCCTCGTTTCTATTACACAGACCTCATCCAGAAGTTAAAGGGGTATGATGTGATTGAGACTAGTAATCCTGAATTCTATATGTTTGCTTATCAAAGTTATTTGGCAGCCAAAAGGTATGGCACTAGACTCATCTATAGAACATCGCAAACAGTAGATGGATTTTTCCTTTTCCACATAACAAAGTACCTTACAAAACCTTTCATCAAAAAAGCGTATGATTTTGCGTCTGCCCTGCTTTTCACTAATCCACAAGCAGCGCAGCGCTGCTTAAGATTAGGCTATGCTATTAACAAAAACAAGTTCATTATTTTAGGCCATGGTGTAGACACTACCTTATTTAAACCAGTAAAGGTGAAAAAATCAAAAAAGAAAATTTTGCTCTCTGTTGCCGGGCTCATTCCATTAAAAGGGCACCAGTTGATAATACGGGCATTGAAGAAAATCCATAAGCAAGGCATAAAGAGTGTTGAATTGTGGATCGTGGGAGATGGTCCGTATAAGAAGAAACTGCAGAAATTGACAGCTAGTCTTGGACTTCGAAACAGCGTAAAATTTCTTGGAAGTGTTGAGCATAAAAAACTGCCTAAAATATACAACCAGGCGGATATATTTGTATTGGCTAACTTTCAGGAAATAACGCCGGCAGTGAGTGAGGCATTAGCCTGTGGCACTCCAGTGGTGGTTATGGAATGCGGTGGGAGAAATTTTATCCTTCCAAATGAAGAGTATGGATTGATTTCTAAGAAGTTTGATGTGGAAGATATGGCAAAAAAGATTACAATTTTATCAAAAAATCCTTCATTGCAGCGGAGTATTGCGCAAAAAGGGAGAGAAAGAATCATCAAGAAATTTTCTATTTCCGTCTATGCTGAACATTTATACAAGGCAATTAAGAGGGAAAGAAAATGAAAAATCCTTTTGGCATTCGAACAAGAAAATACAATGAAGAAGATTATGATTTTGTGTACACCAACAGAAAAAAATCATTATTTCCCTGCATAAAAGAATATGAATCTGTCAATAAGAAAGATTTCGACAAGGATTTTACTAAAAGATACAAGGAAATTATTATCATCATGAAAGGAAAACGGAGGATTGGATTTTACCATATTATCCCAGATTCATTTGTTAAAAATGCATTGTACTTGGTAATGATTTTCATTTCCCCAGCTTACCAGAAAAAAAAGATGGGGTATTTTTTAATGAAGTATTTTGAAACTTGGGGGTATAAAAAGATCAGATTGCAGGTATGGGACAATAATCCTGCAGTTAAGTTTTATAAGAAGTTAGGCTACAAAGTGATTTCTAAGAAGAATCACAGGTATCTAATCGAAAAAACACTATGAGTGATTAGATTCAAGTAGGCAAAAATTTAAAAAAGAGCATAAATACCCCCTATTATGGTAGACAAATTGCAGTACAAAAAATTGATTATTTCGCCGCATGCAGATGATGAAGTTATTGGATGTTCAAGCGTATTAGATAAAGATTCTTTCGTCTATGTGTGTGGTGTAGATGAAGAAAAGTTTCCTATTGATGGTATTCCAAAAAATGAGAGAGTCAAACAACTTGACGAGGTATCAAAAGTTCTTGGATTTTCTTATGAATGCAATAAAGAATCTAAGGTAAATCATTTCAAAGAAAATGATTTTATTGATATTATTGAAAAGTTGATAAACAAAATAAAGCCTGAGAGCGTCTTTATACCCTGCCCGGATTATAACCAGGATCATAAGGCTATACATCATGCCTGTATCATTGCATTAAGACCTCATGACAAGAATTTCTTTGTAAAAAGGATCTTGGTATATGAGATGTCCCATAATGCAGTTTGGAATCCTGCAGCAATGAACCTTAACTATTTTGTGCCATTAGACGTAAACAAAAAAATGGAGGCTTATGCAAAATATACTGGGGAAGTTCGAGGCATGAGATCTCCAAAACAGCTAGAGCATGTTGCCTCCATAAGGGGCGCGGCAGTAAATATGGCCCATGCAGAAGCATTTGAGCTCATTCGGTGGGTTGACTAGAATCTAAGTTTTTTACTTAGTTATCATCATCTCTTTTTAGAGGGAGATAATGTATAATGGAAAATAAAAAAATTAAAATTCTTTGTGATCATCAAACCGGTTATCTTCCATGGTTGGGGTTATTCCACCGCATTTCTTTGTGTGATATTTATGTTTCCTTAGACACAGTAAAATTTAATCCCAGGTCTTTTGATTCCCGGAATAAAATCAAGACTCCTGACGGGTTTAAGTGGCTTAATGTGCCAACATTAAAAGGGAAATCCGGGCTGTTAAAAGATATAAAGATCAATAATGGAATAGACTGGAAAAATGAGCATCTTAAGGCCATTTCATATTCCTATGGCTCCACTCCGTTCTTTACTCATTATTTTGATAATATAAAAAAAATTTTGAATAAAAACCATGATTTTTTAATGGATTTGAATGAAGAGTTATTAAAATTTCTTTTACATGAATTGGACATACAGGTAGTCATTGAAAAAGCATCTGCACACACTATTAATGGAATAAAAAATGAGTATTTGATCAATATCTGTAAAGAATTTAAGGCAAATACTTATATCTTTGGGCAGTTAGGTAAGGGCTATGTTGACCAAAAATTATGGAAAGCTAACAACATCAACGTATACTTCCACGAATATCACCATCCAGCCTATAAACAAAAATCTAAGAACTTTGAACCTAATCTCTCAATTATTGATCTCCTCTTTAATGAAGGTCCCAAAAATTCCAGGACCCTCATTCAGAAAGGAAATGTGAGCAGGATAGAAATGCTCCGCCAGATAAATCACTAACAATATAACTCAAAAAATAAAATGACTAAATCCCCTTTTGTTTCGCTTGTGATCGTTAATTATAATGGAAAAGATATTTTGAATATCTGCCTGCCTTCCTTAGAAAAACTAAATTATCCTAAGAATAGGTATGAGATTATGGTGGTGGATAATGGGTCCAGTGATGGAAGCATCCAATTCCTTAAAAAAAAATATCCAAAAGTAAAAGTAGTGCAAAATAAAAAAAATTTGGGATATGTGGGAATTAATCGTGGATTGAAAAAGTGCAAAGGTGAGTATATTTACTTCCTCAATAATGATTTAACTCTTGAAAAAAAATGTTTGTACCATCTGGTAGAAGAACTCCAAAAAAACGAAAATGTTGCGTTAGCGGTGCATAAAGGGGTAAATTATTACAACAGGAAATTAGTTTCTGGGGGGACATGGGTTTCCAGGACTTTGTATTGCGGGCATCACGCTCCAGATGACAACAAACAAGTTAGTGAAATACCTTACATGGGAAGCGGTCTCATCAAAAAATCAGTTATCACAAAATACGGGTATTTGTTTGATCCTGATTATTTCATTTATGTCGAAGATCTCGATTTGGGATTGCGCATTCGACTATTGGGGATGAAAACAGTGATGGTAAAGAAAGCACTTTGTTACCATATGGATTCAATTACGATGAAACGATTCAGTACTCCAGCAAGGAATACATTTTTGCTTGAACGAAATTTATTAATTACTTTCTTCAAGATTTTCTCCCTAAAAACAATTCTTCTACTTTTTCCTCTTGTTATTGCTTCCAGAATAGCTGCTATAGCAAAGGATGTGTTAAGGGGTAATGTGAAGAATGCTTACGCAAGAATCCAGGCAATAGGATGGGTGATTGTCCATCCTGCCCTCATTAATAGGAAAAGAAAGGCCACACAAAAGGCAAGAAAAGTATCAGATTCCACTGTGTTAGGTATTTTCAGTGAAAAATACATCTTCAAAAAGCCGTATCTGATTTAATCATAAATTCTCAAATCTTGTTAAAAATATAAGTTACTTATTAATAACTTCCAGCTCAAAATATATTTTGACAATTATCTCCCCCAATAAATAACTAAATAGATGCCTAAGATTTTTTACATTGGGGAATAAAAACCTAGGCATAGGGATAGGTGGGATTAACCATCCAATTTTAGATGGAATCAATTTGACCTTTTCTAACTTAAAACAATAAAAAGAATCATAAGTCCTATTAGGTTCTGTAAAAGATTTTAAACTGTCAATATTAAAAAAATAATTGTGATTTGTATAAAAAGCACCTGAAGAATGCCAATAAGGTACGATTATCCTTACTTTTGCACATTTCTTAGAGATTCTATGAATCTCCTTCATTGCTTTAAATAAGTCCTTTAAATGCTCTATACTATCCCTTGCATAAATTTCATCAAAATAATTGCTCTTAAAAGGCCAGGGGTACTTATCCAGATTATGTACAACATCAACACCTTTGATTTTTGACTTGTCCAGATTAATATATCCATTCTTTATATCCCTACCACAGCCTATATTCAGCTTTCTAAGATTATTAGTTTTTTTTGTCATTCTATTTTATACTTTTTCCATCTCTTTGTAGAGAGGCTCATATCAACTGTCACAGGTGGACCTTCATACTCATCCAGAGTCATTTTCCCTACATTTTTTGAGCCAGCCAATAATGCTAACTCGTACATGCTCATTCTTCTGTCCCCAACAATATGAATAATTCCCTTCTCTCTCTTCTCCACAACTTCGAATATACCTTTAGCAACACCATCAGCAAATAAATAAGTTCCAAACCGGTCTGTAAATGCTTTTGGATATCTCCATTGCTCTTTTGGTACGAAGTTTGTTCTTATAATACCTGTATTCTCGTACTGCTTTACCACTCCTTCTCCCTCTAGCTTCGTAAGCGAATAATAATTCTTAGGATCTGGTTCATCATCTTCTGTATAGAATTTTTCATTCTCACCTGCAAAAACACATGCAGTAGACATATAGACAAGATAGCAGTTATTATTCAGTTTTTTCAGTGCATTTACAATATTCTGAGTCCCTTCTACATTAACTTTCTGAGCTTTTTCTTTATTTTCTTCACATTCCCTTATATTAACTAGTGCTGCAGTATGGATAAGAACCTCTGGTTTGTAGCCTAATATGGTTTTTTTAACAGAAGCCGCATTAGTAATGTCCATCTCTTTACGAGTTGGAAAAAAAGCTTCTGGAAAAACTTTTTTTAAGGAAGTTCCTAAAGCTCCTGTACCCCCAGTTATGAATATTTTCATAGCGCTTTGTATATAAGGGGCATATATAAAAGTTACTATGAAGTATCTCTACAAAAAATCTAAAAGAATTTTTTCTACGTCTATTTTTTCCATACTTTGAAAATGTCTTCTGATTTTACTACAACACCAAAACGTTTTTCAATAGTTTTAAAAGTCGCTTGACGTAATTCAGGATCCCATGAATAGGTACAATCTTCCAGTAAAGCTAAATAATAGTTAAGGAAGAAAGCATCTCGGAGAGTACTGTCTATACAAACACTTGTTGAAACCCCGGTAACAATGCATGTTTTAATGTCATTACTCCTTAAGATTATATCTAATGGTGTTCCTGCAAAGCCACTATAACGTAATTTTTTGACTATTGGTTCACCTTTAATGGGTTTTAATTCATCAACTATTTTCTCCCCCCGTGTTCCTTCTAGACACATGGTGAGATCTGTATATGGTGAACGTGTTCTTTGTTCTAACCATGGTCCAGAATCACCCAAACCATATGGAAGCACAGTAGTTATAACGTGAACTACAAGAACTCCATGCTTTCTAGATTCTCTTAAGAACCTTTGAATATTAGGAATAGCAAGCTTATAATGCTCCAGCGGCCTTCCAGCTTTATCACCCTTTCCTCCCGGCTTAGCATAATCATTTTGCATATCAATGATTAATAAGGCCGTATATTTAGGGTCTATTTTTTGTTTTAAAGTCCTTAAAATTTCTTTATCGCGCATCTCAACATTTCCAATCTTAAATTTCTTCACCATATTTAAAATATTTTTAAAACTAGTTTATAAGATCTACTATAAATAATCCTCAATCTTCATACTGGGCTTATACATATCATCATTTTCTATAAACATTCTTTGCCACAATTCAAGATTAGTTAATAATAATAATTTTCTTAAATCACTATCTTTAATCTCTCGGATCTTATCCAGCTTCCCGATTTCCATTTTTTTAACTCCGTCAATAAGTTTCGTGATTCCGTGCCCGTTTAGATACGGTCTTTTCGCAATTGTTTTTTTATCTAATAAACTATCAACAACATGAATAAAATCTTTTTTGAAATACCTCATAATTGGAATGCCAAACGGAAATTTTCTTCTGTAAACAATCTTTTCTGGCAATAAATCTTTAGCTACTTCCTGTAAAACATATTTTTTCCTTGTGCCATTAAATTTGAAGCTTGGTGGTATTTGAACTGAAAATTCTATCAGCCTATGATCAAGATAAGGGAACCTAAATTCAGTACTGGAAGCCATTGTCGTCCTGTCAACGCGCCATGTTTGCGCACCGGGAATTTCATACTTAATATCAAACAGCAAAGCATAATTAAGATAATCATCTTTTGAAACACCTTTCAAAAAAGGACTAAATAAAGTTTCAGTTTCATATTTTTTCCCATTATTAAGATTAAATATTTCTCTAGAAGGGCCATCATTAAACAATCCCCAGCTTACTCTGGATATTTTTTTCTCTTTACCTGCATTGTACCATTTTTCTAAATCTTTGTATATGCCGGAATTAAACTTGTCCATTGTTTCTTTTAGTGTTGGTTTTGGTGCAAATGGAGCGTACCTGTTATAGCCTGCAAAGACCTCATCTCCTCCCTCTCCACAATAAGCTACAGTCACAAATTTTTTTGCAATCTCGCCAAGAAAGAAATTTGGGAATATTGCTGGGCGTGCATAAGGCAGTTCCATATGCCACAGTATTTTTGGTAAGTTCTTCGTAACTTGTTCGTAACTTAAAGCTACTTCCTTGTGATTTGTACCGCAATGCTCAGCAACTAACCTTGCTTCATCAAACTCGTCCAAAGGATCGTTAAAGCCCATTGTAAAAGTTTTAACTGGCTCTTCACTTAACTTGCTTAATATGCCCACAATAGTACTGCAATCTATTCCACCAGAAAGTGCAGCTCCTATAGGCACATCACTCATCATTCTATCCTTAACAGAATCAAACATAAGTTTTCTTGTATTATCCACATAGAATTTTTCACTTTCATTAGTGATATTTACATTAACATCCCAATATCTTTTTATTTCTAAACTTTTGTCCTTTAAGACAATATAATGGGCAGGTAATAACTCTTTAATATCCTCAAAAAGTGTTTGGCCATCAATGCTAAAAGATTGAAGAATTAATTGTATGTATCCACTTTTGCTCATCTTTCTCTCAACACCTTCATACTGGAGAATTGATTTAATTTCAGAGGCAAAAATAAACTTGCCATTTTTGAAATAATAATATAACGGCTTAATGCCCATCCTGTCCCTTGCAATGAAAAGTTCCTTTTTCTCACTATCCCAGATTGCAAAGGCAAATGCACCTTCCAAATATTTTAAACACTCTACTCCATATTCTTCATAAGCATGAATTATAACCTCTGTATCTGTGTTTGAAAAGAAAGTGTGTCCTTTTTCTTCAAGTTTTGGCTTTAACCTTAGATAATTATAGATTTCGCCATTAAATATTATCCAAATGTCCTTATTTTCATTGGGCATTGGATTTCTGCCTTTTAATGACAAATCAATTATGCTTAATCTCCTGTGACCTAAACTAATGTTTTTATCAAAATAATAACCAGAATCATCCGGACCTCTATGAACAACTACATCAGCCATCCTTTTGACTAATTCCTTATCGTCCCAATTAAAACCGCAAATACCGCACATTTTTATTTCACTAAAGGGTATATCTCATCTTTAGCCTTGTTATAATGCTCTAGAAAATCTATCTCAATCCAGGGCTCATCTTCTACAAACTCAAAACTAACTTTATGTTCCTTAGCTACCTCTACTAAAGGAATAGTATAATAATCATTGTCGTGTTTTGGGTCATCTATCATTCTTTCCATTTTCTCTATTAAAAGTTCTGCTCCTTTCTTTGAGAACTTTCCCACACCAATAAAATTCCCATCTCCTTGTTCAGGGAGTATATGTCCTCCAATATCAACTATGCTTCCATCTTTTATCTTAACTCTCATAGTATCTGAAAGCACTTTTTTATTGTGCACCAAAAGACTAAAATCCTCATTGCTTTCTGCACATTTTCTCAATACTTTTTCCCCAAAAACAACATCAGAAAACAAAATTACAACATCATCATTAAGTTCGTCCTTTATACTATACAAAGTATGCATATTATTGTATTTGGCAAAATCGTCAAAATCTCTGTATCTTACCTTATCTTTCAGATAATTTTTGATATGGTCTTTAAGATAACCAGTAACAACAAGAATATTTTTTATCCCGCATCTTTGCAACACATCTATTTGATGCTCAATTATTGTTTTTCCTGGTTCAAGTTCTAATAAACACTTTGGATTTTTTAATGTTAGGGGATAAAGTCTTGAACTTACACCTGCTGCTAATATTATAGCTTTCATTATTTTCCTAGGATAAGTTTCACCGCTTCGTATTTTGGTTTCGCAATTTCTTTTGCTTCAGGGACAAACTCTAATTTGCGGCAATATGCTTTGTATCTTTTAATCAGCTCTTTCCTGCCTTCTTCGACAGAGTATTTTTTAATATTATAAACAAAATACGACAAATTCAAGAAATTGTCCAAAAGCGACAATGCGTCCGCGCTCGCAACAATTTTCGCTTCTTTAGAGTCTGGAATATTATCTCTATCGGAAGAGTGTGTTAAAATACAATGTTTTATTCTTTCAATCCTTTCTTTAGGATAACCATATCCATTCAAAATTCTAACAGCTTCTTCAGATCCCTTGATATGATGTTCAGCTTGTTCACTATCTTTAAGTTTGATGATATCATGCAGCCATGCTGAGATTTCACAAATTTCTTCATCAGCACCCAATTTTTTTGCCAGTAATTTTGAGTATTTTACGACTCCTTCTATATGCGGTCTCCAATCCCAACTTTTACCTTTGCATAAATCCAGAATCATGTTCCTTATTTCTGCAACCATATCCATGTTTTCTTCTTTTATCATTTTCAAACACTATTTTGATGGAATCTTAACTTTTTCCATAATGCTCCATCCGCTCCCTTTCAGCTTTTTCTTTTCCTCGACCCATTTTTCCCATTTTTCCGGACTATCTCCATGTTCCGCTGCGGCAGATTTTTTCCTTTCATTTATTGTAAGAACTGTCCGGTGTTCAGGGCCATCATAATATTCTTTTGGTGTCAAACGCTGCCCCAGCCTTTCAAAATGTTCCCTCTCCACTTCTTCACAAGAATGGGCTCCGGCAGCAAATGCCCGGGTAATAGCTAGAATAGCCCACGTAGCATCTGGAGAGAAGCCCAAATCCATCATGGTGGCGCCTATTGCTCCCAGCATATCTAAGTCTACAGGTTCTTTGTTAATTTTCTGAGTTGCCTTTACAATTTCTTTTGTAAAGCCTATGTATTTTCCGGCCACGCCAAGTTTTTCTGCGCGGACAAACATTCGTTTAGCAGAAGGGTCTTTGAGCATCAAACCAGAGACACCAAGAAACTCATCATTAAGATGTTCTTTTACAAGAAGTTCAGCAATCTCCCCTGAAGTTTTGCCTTCTTTTTCTGCCTTAGCCAGGTATTTATCAAGCATATTGCCAAATGCTGAATATGCACTATATGCCTGTCCAAAAGCCAAAATCGATGCACCTGCTGCTTGAGTTAAATAAGTGTTTGACTTGGCAATCATTCTTGATATGGCTACTGGAGTGGAGAATCCATCTTCAAGCGCTAAAATCATCACATAATTCAGCATTTTTTGTTCCTCAATCAAAGGAATCCTTGCCTGAAAATCAATAAAAATCATATCCGCTAAACCATATCCTTGCTCAACTAGTTCTGTTGTATCATAACCTCTGGCAACTATGCGGTGGATGTTTTTGTAAGATACTTCAGAAACCCATCGGAATGGTGCCCTCTTTATATCCGGCTCGACAGTACCATATTCTCTATTCTTGTAATCATAACAAAGCTTTGGATCACCTAAATTGCCTACAGTACCCATTTTTTATACTCTCCCTCCTCTTTTTGATTTTTGGCATATTCCTGTCTTTCTTCTATGCTGGGTACAGGTCTATCTTCTGGACCTACATACTTGATCATAGAAAGATCGAGCATCTGGACCATCGGTTCTCGCTTCGATGCTGCCCAGGCATGCCCTTTCTTTATGGTGTAAAGTGCATGCGCTGCACAACTAAAACCACGGCAGACAGAACCGATACACCACGCCGCGTTTGGAGAAAAACCGAGATCTGCCAAAGCCGTATTGCCTGCTCCAATCATATTAACGGCAACAAAGGATTTTCCTTGTTTTTTCCGCCTTTCATTGAAGTGTTTCTCAATAGACCTCTGAAGCTTAAGGTATGCGCCACTTAACCCCAATTCCTCTTGTTTTATATGAGTTGGTTCTGCTCTTGGGTCGCCATCAGTGTGTTGGGGCTGCCCCAATCCCATGACAGGGAGCCCAGCATCAAGATACTCATCCACCAGGATCCTGCCCATTTCCTCAAGGGATTTCCCCTCTTTAATCGCACGCTCAATATATTGGTGCATCATGTATCCATGAGCTGCTCCAGGTCCATGAGCACCACCAAATGTCATAACAGCAGCGGCTATTGCAGCAGGAAGATGGGGCCTTCCACTAATAACAGCAATTGCTCCAGCAGCTGATGGAGACATAGAATGCTCCAAAAATTCTGCTGTCTCATATTCAAGCATTTTTTCTTCATTTTCAGCAGGAAGCCTTCCCTGAAACAACACAAACAGAGCATCACAAAAAGTATATCCTTCTTCTGCGAGGTCACTCAAGTTATATCCGCGTAAGATTGTCTTCCCTTCTGTCTTATAAGAAATAGCAGTTTTTCTGCGAAACTCATGCAACCTGAATATTTTACTAACAACATTCTCTATTGACAACTTTTCATAAAAAGGTGGCTGTACTATCTCGCCTTTAATTTTTTTAATATATTCTGCCCCGGGAACCTTTTTCCAGTTGGAACCGCAAACCAGAATTATTTTTGCATCTCTGAATTGACTATGGATTTCTTTTAAATTTTCCGTAGGATCAAGGCTTCTTTGGGTAACAACCTTACCAACACATCTAAGAGCAGAAACTATTGCCATCCTCTCCTTCAGACTGGCAATTGGCTCTTCTTTATACGATTTTATAGCCTCATCAGTCAACACACCACAAATGAAAAAATCTCCAAGCACATTTGCTTTCTCCAATAAGCGAAGATGTCCATAATGAAACATATCGGCAGTGGTAGAACAATAAACTATTGTTTTTATTTTTTTCTTCATCCCCCATCAACTCCATCTTTGTAGAGATTAAGAATTTTACCAATCATCTTTTTTGTTGATAATTTTTCATAAAAAGGTAGTCGTACAACTTCTCCATTGATTTTCTTAACATACTCGGCCGCAGGTATTTTTTTCCAATTTGACCCATGTACAAGAATCAGCTTTGCGCCTTTAAATTGAGAATGAATCTTCTTTAAATTCCCCATAGCACTTTTACCATCCTGTGTAACAACCATATCAACACATCTAAGAGCAGAAACTATTGCCATCCTCTCTTTTAGGTTAGTAATCGCCCCTTTCTTGTAGGTTCTTATCCCTTTATCAGTCACTACACCACAAATATGGAAATCCCCAAGATTATTCGCAGCTTCTAGTATTTTAAGGTGTCCATAATGAAATAAATCTGCAGTTACAGGAGTATAAACAATCGTTTTTATTTTTTCTTTTTCTACGTTAACTATGTCTCCGGCCTTTATTCCAGAATCCTTTGGAATTGTTACACAAAGTTGCCCATTGGACTTATTTAACCATACTGCCTTTTTCATAAACACTAGTGACACTAGTAAAACTATATAAATATTTCTATTTTAAACAGGAAAAAATAATTCAACACAGGTTGCCTTTTTTAAATTGTATATTATGAGTGCTGCAATCTTTTAGAGTCATTCCAAAAGAGAGTGCTTTCTTTTGAATAGTTAGTGTGGCTAGTGCAGCATCTTTCACCTGACTAAAACAATATTATAAAGTTTATCAGAAATGTTTATAAACAAAATAGGAGTCTTTTGTCCAGATGAGAACTGTAACTATTGTCGGCTTAGGCTATGTGGGATTGCCATTAGCCTGCTTATGTGCAAATAAAGGATATAATGTCTATGGTTTAGATACTGATAAGAATAAAGTTTCTTTGATTAGCCAGGGCAGTAGCCCTATAGATGACGCGAGCTTAAAAGAAGCAGTTAAAAAAACAAAAGGGAAAATAAAGGTCACAGATAACATAGAACGGGCAGTTAAAGATTCTTCAATTGTAATTGTATGCGTCCCTACACCAGTAGATGGCAATCATCTGCCAAATTTAGGGCCATTGAAAAGTGCATGCGAAAAGGTTTCAAAAAGTCTGCAAAAAGATACTTTGGTCATAATTGAATCCACAATTTTTCCCGGAACCATAGACGAAATTGTTTTACCAATACTAAAAAAATCAAATGTTGATTTCTATCTGTCCCATTGCCCTGAAAGACTAGACCCTGGGAACGAAAAATTCACTATACAAAATATCCCAAGAGTAGTTGGTGGCATCAACAAGGAATCAACAAAAAAGACAGCTGAATTTTATCGAAAGATAATTGATGCTAACATAATAGAACTAAGTAGTGTCAAAGCAGCAGAGGCAACAAAAATAATGGAAAATACATTTAGAGACATTAACATAGCCTTCATAAACGAGATGGCAATGAGCTTTGACAAAGAGGGGATTGATATATTAGAGGTAATAAAAGGAGCATCTACAAAACCATTTGCATTTATGCCCCACTATCCCGGCACAGGTGTAGGTGGTCATTGTATTCCTGTTGATCCCTATTACTTGATTGAAAAGGCAAAGCAGATTGGCTTTAGCCATAAGTTCCTGAGTTTAGCAAGGGAGATTAATAACAACATGCCGTATTATACAGTTGAATTGCTGGAAAGTCAATTGCAGAAATTAAAAAAATCAATAAAAAATGCAAAAATAGGAGTTCTTGGCCTGGCTTACAAAGCAGATGTTGATGATATAAGGGAAAGCCCAGCACTCAAGATTATAGAATTACTCAAAGCAAAAGAAGCCGATGTTTTCGTTTTTGACCCATATGTAAAAAAAGGTAGCAATGTTGAGAATTTGAATGAATTGATACAGAAAAGCAATTACATTATCCTGGCCACAGACCACAACGAATTCAAGAACATGGATTTAAACAAATTAAAGGAAAATAGTATCAAAATAATTATTGATGGAAGGAACTGTTTAGATAGACAGAAGATAAAATCATTAGGAATATTATATCATGGAGTTGGCAGGTCTTAGTTATTTAATTGTTCTTATTATTCTTCCTGAACTCCCAAATCTTCTTTATTCCTTCCTTAACTGTTGTTTTTGGCTCCCACCCAAGTTCTTTCATTTTAGATATATCGGGAACTCTATACTCAATTTCCCTTGACTTTAATCTTGTCTCCTTCCCAAAACCTAATTTAATTATCTCTGATTTACTGCCAGTAAGTTCCTTAACAACCTGAGCAAGCTCAAGTATTGTTGTTGGCTTATTATTTCCGATATTATATGCTTCCCCGGCCTTGCCTTTTTCGAGAACCTTAAGAACACCATCCGCAATATCTTCCACATAAGTAAAGCATCTTGTTTGCAAACCCTCCCCAAAAACCTTTAAAGGCTTGTTTTTCAAAGCATTATTAATGAATATAGGTACTACAAAATTGTTTGATTGCCCCGGGCCATAGACATTGAAAAACCTGACTATCTTAATGTCAGTCCCGAATTCGTGGTTGTAAGCTTTTGCATATATCTCTGCTGCGAGTTTAGATACCCCGTATGTTGAAATCGGGCCTTTTACACTATCTTCCTTAATAGGAAGCTCTCTTGGCTCCCCATAAACCTCTGAAGATGATGCATATATCATCCGTTTAACACCCGCTTCAACAGCTGACTTGAAGACATTAACAGAACCCTCCAAATTAATCCTCATAGTCTCTAAGGGCTTATTATCAGAATTATCCACACCCAGCATCGCAGCAAAATGATACACCACATCGCAGCCATGAATATCTTCTGCCAGCTCATCCATAATTGATTTATTTATAAATTTCAGGTTCTTGTGCTCAATATTCGGTTTTCGTAAATCAACAACTTTGACTTCATTTCCATTATCAAGTAAATGTCTTACCAATGTAAGACCTATAAACCCGCTTCCCCCTGTAACCAAGATTTTCATTTTTTGTCAATGTCTAGTTCATCATCCTGTACATAATCAAAGTTGCCCTGTAAAGCGATATATGCTTTCTGGCATTCCTTGCCTAAATACGCAATATGATCTGGTTTTTTTATTAATCCTTTTTTAATAACTTCATAGTATATATCAGAAGGCTTTTTGCCAGTTATTTTTACAAGAATTTTATTGTTTTCTTTGCAAAAACCTGCAACAATCTTCTTATTCTCCCTATCCAATTTTATCAGAAAATAACCCTCTCCATCTAACTCAAAGTCCTTAATCTCATCATAATTTCCCTCTATTATTTCAATATTTTCGTCTTCAGTTGGTTTATTAAGTTTCAATTAAATCCCCTTAAAGTTAAAAGGTGTTATTTTTTAAACCTTTCCAATAAAAGCTCTATAATCCTCTCAGCAGCTTTCCCATCCCACAATTCGGGTATTTTTCTATTTTCCCCAATATTATCCTCTATCACTTTTAATGATTCTTCAGTTACCTTATCTGCATCAGTACTTACCACCAGATTAGTGCCTTGTTCAACAGTAACAGGCCTTTCAGTATTCTTCATCAAAGTAATGC
>Ga0187827_10001082_pt1 | contig 40963 bp, 31 predicted proteins | sample ETNtaG_39_FD_167969 | JGI IMG/M metagenome (GOLD analysis project Ga0187827, IMG submission 167969) | Marine microbial and viral communities from oxygen minimum zone, Eastern Pacific Ocean - ETNP2014_SV_150_PacBio MetaG (Illumina Assembly) | ecosystem: Environmental > Aquatic > Marine > Hypoxic...
GCTGACGATGCCCCGTTCGTTCGCAAGCTCCGGCCGCATGGTCATGTATTCGATGCCCATGCTAAGGCCGTACTCATTGATTCCGCCCGTAATGCTGTCAGCCAGATGCCCGGCAGTGAAGATGCAACGGCAGGACCGCTCGATGGGCAGATGCCCGACCGGCGTATACCCCTGCTTCACTTGGGTCTCGTGTTCTTCCCAGGTCGAAGGAGCAGGGAAGTCGTAGAACATCTGGACGCCGCCATCGCCGGAAAAGTCCCTGGCCGGTTGCACGTATACCCGTCCCATCATGTTCCCGTCGCACGACGTAGCCATCATGACCGATCCGTCCGCGGTGGCGCCCCTGCCGACCAGAATCGTCGTGCATGCATCGACGCGTTTGACCGGAGGGGATGCTCGGCCGATCGAGTGCGGAACAGGGGGACATTGTCCGGGGCTTTCCGTCATGGCAGCTACTCCTTGGGAGAGGAATGGAGGAAAGAAGAGTGGAGGAATGGAAGAATGGAAGAATGGAAGAATGGAAGAGTGGAGGAGCGAAAGATTGGAAGATTGGAGGAATGAAGGGTCAGTTCTATCCCCACATCCCGTTAATCAATTCAATCGTCCGCTTAACCAAGATGTTTCCTCCTTCCGGGCCGACGATGTTGTCGTTGACCCCCGCGCCGTAAGAACCGCCGCGGATTGCTTTTTCGGTCGGCAGGTAAATGCCGCGGTCGTTGGTGATTTGAGTAACAAAGGTCTGTTGGGCTTTGCTGCGAGCCTTCATTTGTAGTCCGTAGTCGAGGAAGAGCTCGAAGGGGTTCGTCGCGATGGCGATGTCGCCCAGGCGCATGACATGGATATCCGCGACGTAACAGGGATCTTCGCCCTGTGTCTCGAAACGCTCGATCGTTTCCCTGGCTCTTCCCACCATTCGCTGGTGGCTGGGACGGACTTCGTCAGGCGAAAGCGAGTTAAGCCTCTCGAGTTCCTGTTGGGCAGCTTCGACGTCCCCAGCAGTGGCTTTTCGCCTCGGCAGTGACAAGTCGTCGGTGATATGTTTGAAAACGGATTCACGTTGGACAGAGGTCTGCCCATTCTGGAACGCGTCTTCGACGGCCAGAGCCAACCGGCGCCCGTGTTCGTTCATGCCTTCGATGTCCCGCATGCTCGGTTCGCCACGGTTGCGACGCACCAGATCCCTTGGCGATTGGTCCCCGGCCGCACCGCACATGGGATAGACGAACAGGTCATCGCCCAACCTTCGTCGAATCTCTTCGCGCGCTGGATGCCAGAAATCGGCGGACAGGAACGTCTTGCTCTCGACAACCTGCGAGGGGCACGCAAGGTTGACGACGACGCCGGTCAGCTTCGCCTCTGCGTCCCACGTGAAGAGCAGTTCAACGCCGGGATCCATGCCGCCTTCAATGCTGACGAAGTTTTCATCATCACTGCTCCCATACATTTTTGCGGATCCGTCCCGGTAAACGACGCGACGGTTGAATCCGATGGCCGCGTGACCCAGCGCGTGGCTGATCCCGGACGGCCGTTTCGCTTTCCACGCCTGCACGGCCGCGTCGGAAACACGCTGAAAAAAGAGGTCAGCGTATTCCGTGGGCGTCATCACCCCCTTCGGCGGCGTGTATAGATTCTCCATCATGACCGGGCCGGTGTGCGTGTGTGTCGCATTGACGAGCAACTTGCGGCGCTGAAATCCCGGAATCCGCTCTCCCAGGTTCTGGCGCAGTCTCTCAATCATGTCTCGGCCGATGTTGACCAGGTCACAACTGATAAGGATCGCCTGTTCGGCTTCGTCATCGGCATTGGCTTCCAAAGCGAGCGCGGTAGCCGTCAGTGGGTCGTGCACGAATTCGGAGATGCGTTCGTGCATCTGGCCGTGGATTTGGACCGGGCGATCCGGCGTGATGTCGATGGATGCCCAGCCGATGGAGATGGGTTGAGGGTTCATGGGATTCTCTCAGTGAAGTAGGGTTGGGACCCGCTGACGATCATCGATGTGCTCTGATCTACGATTCGGGTCATCTGGTTTTGCTGGACTTTTCTTCGGTGCGAGTGATGTTTTCTGGATTGCTGGCGGCCAGTGTGACTTTGGTGCCGCCGCAATCCACTTCGATGATGCCGCTCTGATACTCGGACTTGACGAACGGGTCGTTGAATCGTTTTCCTCCATACTCCGGCGTCTTGCCATTTACAGCGGGGCAACGGCCCTTGAAGATCACAGGCTGGCAGCCCGTGGCCACGATGCCCCTTAATCCGCAACAGAAACTGTTTAATCATTTCGTCAGCTCTCCTTCGATGGGCTCTTTCGATGTTGCGCTTTTGCCTTTGAGATTGCCGTTGAAATGAAACACGGCGCGGGTGTGCTCATCCAATTCCATTTCACGTTTGCGCGACGGCGGGTCGAAGTCTTCACGGTAGCGGCGGACGTCTGAAATGCGGAGTTCGTCGTACGCTCCGCCGGGATGAAGCGCCAGCAGCGAGGCCGTTCCGACCATGTGCGCGTAGCGCGCGCCGTTGCCGTAACAGTGTCCCGCGCGGCCGTCGACGTAGGTGAACATTTGCAGCGAAGTGAAGCCATGCTTCCGGTTCAACTCACGGCTCCAAGTCCAGGCGATGTGAATCCACCGGCCACGCTCGATGAGGGTTGGGCGGCGATAGCAGCGAATAGTCCCCTTGCCCCATTTGCCGTCGCGCCAGGCCATTCCCCAAAGGTTGTAAACGAAGTGCTCGCCCATTTTCGGGCGCATGTAGTAGCTGAGAGTCCACGGCTTCGGTTTCGAGGTTACGGATACGAGGCTGACGTTCTTTTCATCGAGGTCGAACGTGCTCCAATCGGGTTTGTAGAAGAACTCGATGGTGCCCTCCGATAGCGGCAGGAACACCGTGCCGTCCCCGCTGGGATGCACGGGGCCAGCCGGCATGCGGAACTGGCGACGCGGCGCCAGGTGGAGCGACTGGTTCCCCTTCGTATTCACCGCTCCCTCGATGAACACAACTTCTCTTGGGATCGATTTGGGTTCGGGTCTCTCCTCAACACGTTCCCAGGCCACGCCGGGATCGAAGTAGTCCTCTGCGCTTCGCATGGCAAAAAAAGGTGGGAGATTTTCCACTTTCACGAGTTTCGGCTTGGGGAGCTCGAACGACCACACGCCTGGCCGATCCGAGGGGAGCTTCATCCAACCGGACACTGGATCGTCGCTGAATGATTGGCCATCCGGACTGAAAAGCCGGGCCGGGCTCTCAAAGAAGATACGCGCGGCTTTCTCTCCTTCAGGAATACCGAAGTAGATGCGCCGGGGAGGAGTCTCTTCGGGCCAGGGCCGCCAATAGCCGGGCGCGTGGACGACGAGGGGAACGCCGTTGCCGGGAGCGCCGGAAATCGGCTCTCGAAAGCCCCCTGCGTCCGGCGCCGGCGCCGTGCCGCTTCTGGCCAACACAACGTGCGGCACGCTTCGATTGGCCGAGACGACTTGATAGACGCCGCTCTCAGCTTCCATGGGGATGACAAGTTGCGTGCGGCCTGCGGTGCGGAGGATGGGAAGACCAGTCGAACTGCCGTCTGCACGAAGGATCCGCACCTCGCCAAATCCTTTCACCCATATGTCGATTCGCTCATCCTGGTCTTTCTTCAAGAAGGCGCTGGACGGGCCGAACGGCTCATAAGAAGCTGCGGACGCCAGGGGCTTTTCCAGAACGCCCGTCCTCAAGACGAGATCCTGGACGTATGGAAAATCGCGAAGGAAGAAATAGTTGTAGGCGCCGATGTAGGCGTGGTAGTCGCGGAACAGATTCTTACCGCTGTCATAGTGGGTCGGCGCTTCCCGGAGCCGGACGCGCAGCCACTCCGGGATCGTCGGGTCACCATTCTGTTCGTACAGCCACGGCCCAACGTAACCCGGGGTGTAGCCGTACTGCTGTATCGACGAGGCAACGCTGGCATGCCACCACCACTCAGCCGACTTGAGCGCCATCTCGTAGTAACGCCGGGAGCCGAACACCCGCCACGCCTGTATAAGGCTCGGCACGTCCGTCAGGTTGGTACACGGTGAAGTAGAGCTCTGGAAATTGTTCGTATTCGCCGGTCTCGAACGAGCGCCTGCCCCGCCGGGGATCGCGCTCGCCTTTGGTGGTGTTGTTGACGAATACGTTGCCTTGGAGGATAAGCCGCTGCGGCTGGTTGATCCAACTTCCGCGGCCCCCGTTGCGGAAGGTGTTGCCGGTGATGGTGACGTCCTCGCTCGACTTCTCGACACTCATCACGCGCGACCCGTTGGTGCCGTCGACCGTGTTACCGGTCACGGTGGTGTTGCGGCAGTATTCGGCGATGAAGAAGGCGCCCATGCGCGAGCCGGTGATCTGGTTGTTGGAGAACACGTTGTCGTGGCAGTGCTGGAGGTGCATGGTGTCGCCCAGCGCACTGAGTCGGTTGCCGCTCTGAATGGTCTGGCGGCAGGCGACCAGCTCCACCGCTCCCTTTCCTCGGCCGCAACCTATGGGCTGAAAGAGATGCATGTACGCGTGGGAGAGGTTACCGATCAGGCCCGCTTCGGGACCCGCCGAGCCCTCGAAACGAATCGGCGGTCCGTCGTGCTTTGACGAGACACGGATGTAATCGTCCCCACGATCCACGACATAGTAGCGCAGGCCGCGCACCAGGTTGCGCGGCAGCGTGCTTCCAAAGAAGCACAAACTTTCCGTGTCGGAACCCGAACGGCTTTGCTCAACCGGGTCGCGTGAATTGTCGAAGCGCACTCGGTCGTCTCCGTCGTCCATACGGATCGGACGACGCACGAGATCCTGGCGGAAGTAGCGCCAGGCCATCTCCGTTTCCGCGGCCGTATACTCCTCCGGCCAGACGAGCATCTGCCAGAGCAGGCCGTAATCCCACATGAACTTGCCGCAGTCGATCAAGTGACAGTCGCGCACGTCGACCGCAGTCGCAAAGGCGTTGACCGTCCGGCCAGGTGCATCGAACTCGCCTCGGACGGTGACCACGGCGCCGGCCATGCGGGTGCCGGTAATTTCGAAAAACCGCAGATTGCGCGTCTGGCCGCCGGCAGAAGTCTCGACGTCAATCGCGCGGGTATTGGCATTGGGTTCCCAAGTGTTGTCCGAGCGCCGGGGATCGAAACAGTGGCCCTCAAAGTGGCCACCTCGCCACGAGAAGTCGCAGATATCGGTGCCACCAAACAGGGTCAGATGCGCCTGGTCTCCAAGTCGCTCGGGCAGGCGGAAGCGCGCTCCGTTGGCCAGAACGGTTAAACCGGAGCACAGCGGGATGGTGGTGTCGCCGGACAGAAAGTAGTCGCCCGGCGGAATGGTTAACACCCCTCCGCCTGCCTCGGCCACTGCGGTAAAGGCACGGCACAGCGCGACGGTGTCGTCCGTGACCCCGTCCATGCGAGCACCGTAGTCAGAGATGTTGAATGAACGGGACATGCTTACGTCACTCGGACTACTCCCCATTTGCGAAGGTCAGCTTGCCGAAGTTCTTTGCGTCCTGGAAGCCCCAGGCCAGGGGCGTCCAGGTGGAGTATTTCATCCCGTTTCCCACGCGCAGCCGGCGGTTTCGACAGATATTGAACCCCCACAGGGGAGCCTCGGCCTCTTTGCCAAAAGCGGAAAGGGGAACACGAAACTCCAATGTCCAGGCATCATCCAACATGTTGCAGTATCCCTCTACCGGCCAGTCTTTGTGGACATCGTTCTCTTTGCCGTAGAAGCCGTAACGGACAGAGTCAAAAACGAAGCCTTCCTTGAGACCGTAGGGATTGAGCATAATCTGGGTGACGTCGCGCCGGTCACGGCCCGGGTCAAAGAAGATCTCGACCGATTCAAACCACCACAGGTAACCGCTGGGCTCAGGGTCTATTCGCAGGGGATAGGTATAGCCCGCATCAAAGAAGGACGGATCCTTGATGTGGGGTTCTTCCGCGCGAACGGCGATGTAGAGCGCCTTGCCGGTGCGCAGCATGCGCAAGGTGGTCTGTTGGGGCGCTCGCCTCTTGCCCGCCAGATCGGTCATACCGGTAATCTCGACGGCCTGCTTCCACTCCGCGTCGTCCAGCTTGCCGTCGAGGCGCGGGCCGCGCTTCACAATCGGGCAGACGAGGGAGCGTGCGGCCATCCCCTGGGTGTCTTTCTTCTCATCCGCAGCCAGTCGCTCCAGCCACTTGTCTTTCTTGCCCTGTCCTCCATAAGTCCACCCTCTTTGGTCTCCCTGGGGTTGGCGAAAATAAAATTAGGAAAGGGAACGGACAGCAAAAGAAAAAGTGTGATGATGCGCTTCGTCTGGAATGTCATTTCAGTTCTTTCATGATCCGGGCTTTTGGGTATTTGGGGCACAGGTTCTTCTATATGACGCTGTTGGAGTTTGCCACCTCTGTTGTCCGCAGCCGAACACAGGTAGAATCATTTCGGCGAGGCGTATAGCCCGGTGATCATCGAACAAACTTCAGGAGTGGCTGTTTCTTCTTTCAGGTAAGATATTGCGTCAACCCCATCCAAGCCGCCGATCTGCAAGCCATCGTATGAATCCAAAACCAACTGCCTCCGCAGGATTCACTCTCATCGAGCTCTCCCTCGTCGTCGTGCTGCTCAGCGTATTCACCTTCCTAGCAGTTCGGAGCCTCGATAACCTGCTCCCGCGGCATCGAATGGAAGCGGGTGCAAGAGATCTCGCGGCCACCATCCGCACTGCCAGAGACCAGGCCATCCTTACTTCGCGAAAGACGGGATTTTTCTTTGATATGGACAGGCAGCAGTTCTGGATTCTGCTGCCGCCAACGGACGGCTCAGACGATCTTGTTGACCCCACGCAGCAGAAGTTCGGCAGCAACACGCTCAGCACGCACCAGTTGCCGGAAGGGGTTTCATTTGCCGGTATCCAGCCTGTCGGAGGCGACCTCCAGGAAAGCGGGGGCATGAGCATCGAAGTCAGCCCTCTCGGCGCGTTTTCAGACCTCATCATTTACCTGGCGAACGAAGAAGAGAAGGAACTGACCCTGATGATCAACGGCATGACCGGGCTCCCTGAATTTTTCAATGGCCGTATCGTTTATGAAGACCTTGTTGCATCGTACGAACCGAAGTGAGGCCGGGCTGACGCTCTTGGAGGTCCTCGCCGCGCTGGTCATTCTGAGCACGAGCCTGATGGCGGTTCTTCTGATCCGAAACAAGTCGGTTCACAAAGCAGCGAACGCCCAGGGACTCATGAAAGCGGTTCAACTTGCGGAGCTGAAGCTCAACGAATTCGCCCTGCACGGATATCCCCAGGCAGATCTGCAGGCGCCGTTCCCAGAGCATCCCGGTTTCGCCTGGGCCACCCACACCGAACAGGTAACTGTCCCTGGCAAGGCGAGCATTTATCGCGTGGACCTCGTGGTCACCTACCCATCGCTCGGTAAATCTGTCGGCACCTATCGGGTGACGACCGCGTTTTCGAAGGAGACGGAAGAGTAGCTTCGTCGGCCTTCAATAACGGCGGGCCCACGCGTTCGCCCAATCTTGCGGCAATTCAGCAAAGTCCGGCTGGCGGCCGGATCGGAGCAGAGCTGCCTGCCCGAGAAGCCTCGATGTAATACACTCTCGCCGAGGCACATGTAAGCCCTGAGAAAACTGATGGCTACCACAGAAAACGAAAAGACCGAAAGCACACCCGAAGACGAACAGGAACCTGCTGATGGTCTGGACAGACATGTCAGGATTGGATTGTTTGTCCTGCTTTTCGCTGGTCTTGCAGCAGGGGTGATACAGGCAAACAGAAAGAAGGGAAGTGAGCTCAAGGTCTACTTGACAGGCGCCGCCCGGATGATGAAGGGAGAGAACATATATCGAAAGACCGATGCCCATACCTTTGCATACCCGCCATTCTTTGCGCTTGTATTTGTCCCCCTTGCAGCACTGCCTGACGTTGTCCGCCGAACGGTCTGGTTTCTAATAAACGCGGGCCTACTTGCATGGATATTCGTTCTGCTGAATCGGATGCTGCAACCGGTCTTCAGGAAGGACGAGCCTCGTTGCCCTCCACGCTGGCTTTTCTGGATCGTGGTGATGGCCGTTGCCGGAAGACATCTCTCCTCCGTCTTCCAGAACCAGAGCCATGATTTCATTATCTTTCTGGTGTCTCTTCTGGCGGTCGTGTCCCTGGCGAATGATCGGGAAAAGAAGGCTGGCGCGATGGCTGGAATCGGCGCAGCCTGCAAAGCTACTCCGGCATTGTTCCTGGTGCTGTTTGCCTGGCAGCGAAGATTCCACGCGGTCCAGTTGTTCGTCGTGGTAAGCGTCGTTCTCACCTTTCTGCCGGATCTTTTCCTGCCGCAGGAAGAAGAAGGCTCATGGCTGGTCTCGTGGACCAACACGATGGTGAAGGACGTTCGCATTGGCGAGCCCGCGGATTCATCGGGTGTCTGGGGCGCATGGAATGTGTTGAACCAGAATCTGGCCGGCACCGTGTATCGTCTGTTTACGAAAGTTGAGACTGACGGCAAAGTGTTTTTTGATGTGAGCTTGTGGCATATGGGCCGGACCCAACTGAAAGTCCTGACTATGGCATCGCAACTGACCGTCGTTGCAGTCATCCTTCTTGCCTGCCGGCCGTGTTATTCGATAGACCTTGCCGAGGATGACAGAACTTTCCGGCGTCTCGGAGAGGGAGGAATGATTTTGTGCGGAATGGTTCTCCTCTCACCGATGAGCAGCAAGGCCCATTTCTGTGTACTGCTCGTGCCAGTAGCGTTCTGTGCCGCACACGCTCTTTACTGTAAAAGTGACCGAATTCAGATCGCTCTGCTGGTCGCCATGTTTACTACCGGTACGCTCAGCACAAAGGGAATTCTTGGCAAAGAAATTGGCCGCAGAGCCCTGGCTTATGGCACGGTTACCGCCTGCACCCTCTGCGCATTGGCCGCCACAGCATGGATACTTTTGAAAAACAGCGGCTGCCCGATGGGACGTGATTCAACCGGAGAACACCATGCCTGAACAATTCACTGTTCTGATACCTGATGTCCTTGACAGGGCCGACATTGAAGAAGAAGTGTTCGGCGATGAGTATCGCGTCCTCGTGCCCAAGGCTTTGAGGCCTGACGAAATCCCGGCCGAGACGTGGGCTGAAACGGATGCGGTCCTGGCCTTCCACGAGTTGGTTTTTACCCGTGAAGTGTTGGAGAAAATGCCCAAATGCATGGTGGTCGTTCGGAACGGCGTCGGCTACGACAATGTTGACCTCGAGGCCGCAGGTGACCTCGGAATCCTGGTCTGCAACATCCCCGATTACGGTACGGATTCAGTCGCCGATCATGCGATGGGTTGTCTGCTCGCTCTTGCGCGCAGGCTGACCATGTACACCGAGTCGATCCGTGAAGGCGCGTGGGATTTCGCGATTGATACTCCTCCGCATCGGCTCGGAGGCACCGTCCTTGGGATCGTCGGCATGGGCCGCATAGGAACGGCCACAGCCGTCAGGGCAAAGGCTTTTGGATTTGACGTCCGTTTCTACGATCCCTATGTGCCTGATGGCACTGACAAGGCGATTCAGGTCACACGTTGCGACACGTTGCACGAGTTGCTCGCTGACGCGGATTACGTTTCCATGCACTGCCTGCTCTCAGACGAAACTCACGAGATGGCCAACGCCGAATTCTTTGGAGCGATGAAAGACGGCGCGATTTTCATCAACACCGCAAGAGGCGGCGTCCTGGATGTGAAGGCACTCACCGACGCCCTCCGCAGCGATAAACTCCTGGCCGCAGCCATCGATGTCTGGCCAAACGAACCCCCGGCAGAAGGCCCGCTAATCAAAGCCTGGAAGAACCGAGAGCCCTGGATCGCCAACCGACTGCTCGTCACGCCACACGCCGCATTCTTCTGCGTCGAATCCATCGAAGAAATGCGAATTAAGGGCGCAAAAGAAGTCATTCGTGTGCTCAAAGGAACACCCCCACGCAATTGCGTTAATCCGCAGTTCTTAAAGCATGTCAGGGCCGGAGATCACATGCTGCCGCATCTCCTTCGCAACAGGCCGTTGTGATTTCTTGGGGGCAAAAAAATGAAAGGCAAAAGAGCAAGAGAATGAAGGCAAAAAAATAGGAGGCAGAAAAATGAAAGGCAAAAAAATGAAAGGCAAAAAAATGAAAGGCAGAAAATTGAAAGGCAAAAGAGCAGAAGAATGTAGGCAAAAAATGAAAGGCAGAAAAATGAAAGGCCCAATGATGGGAACCTCTTCTTTTCCTCATCTGTCCGAATCCCTTGGCATTTCCCCTTCAACCTTCCTTCGTTGATCAGAGGCAAGCCGGGGATATGGTGACAAATCCCCTGACCTCACCCTCAGAGAGTCCATTCATCCGTGTCCCTCTTCGACCTCCAGGCCCCGGCCATCGATCCTGACGCACCCCTCGCTCACCGAATGCGGCCCCGTTCGCTCGATGAGTTTATCGGCCAGGATCACTTCATCGGCGAAGGCAAACTTCTCTGGCGCGTGCTCAAGGCAGACCGGCTGATGTCCGTCATTTTTTACGGCCCGCCGGGCACAGGCAAGACCGCGCTTGCGCGCATCATCGCCACTGAAACGAAAGCACACTTCGAGGAGCTCAACGCTGCCGGCTCAAAAGTCGCAGACGTCAAGCAGGCTCTTACTGACGCGGAGAATCGAAAGGAGATTGGAGAAAGGACGGTTCTGTTCATCGACGAAATCCACAGGTTCAATCGCGCACAGCAGGACGTCTTGCTGCCGGGAGTTGAAAAAGGGCTGGTCACTCTGGTGGGAGCAACGACGCATAATCCGTTCTTCAGCATTAATTCCGCGCTTGTATCGCGCTCGCAGTTATTTCAGTTTGAATCGCTCGCAACAGAACACCTTGTCGAGATCATGCAGCGCACTCTCGAGGATGATGAGCGTGGATTCGGTGACCGAAGAATCCACGTAAGCCCGGAGGCCCTCGAGCACTTGGCCGATGTATCCGACGGTGACGCGCGGCGCGCGCTGAATGGACTGGAAGTTGCCATTCTCACCTCCGAGCCTGGCGCTGAAGGCATCCTTAGTCTTGATCTCCAGACAGTCGAAGAGTGCATCCAGCGAAAGGCGGTGGTCTACGACAAGAGCGAAGATTCCCATTACGACGTTGCCTCAGCCTTCATCAAGAGCATGCGCGGGTCCGATCCGGACGCGGCGCTTTACTGGCTGGCGAGAATGCTGGACGCGGGGGAAGACATCCGTTTCATCGCCCGGCGCATCGTTATCTGCGCGTCCGAAGATGTGGGCAACGCAGCCCCATACGCTCTGGTTATCGCCAACGCCGCGTTACAGGTAGCCGAATACGTTGGGATGCCAGAGGCTCAGATACCGCTGGCCCAGGCAGTCACTTACGTGGCCACGTGCCCCAAGAGCAACTCAGCAGTGACTGCGATCGGCAAGGCCATGAAGGCCGTCCAGGAAGGGCGAGTTCTTGAAGTGCCGCTCCATTTAAAGGATGCCCACTACGACGGAGCGAAAAAACTGGGCCACGGAAAGGACTACCAGTATTCCCACGATTTCGAAGGCCACTATGTGCCACAGGATTACCTGACCGAAGACCTGATCTTCTACGAACCCTCTGACCAGGGCCACGAGGGAGACATCAAGAAGCGTCTGGAAGAATGGAGGCGTCTGAAAAAAGAAGCCCGCGAGGAAAATGATCCTTCTCATCGATAATTACGACAGCTTTGTCTTCAACCTGGCCCGCTACTTCGAACAGCTCGGCCGCAAGGTGAAGGTGGCGCGAAATGATGAGTTGAAGGTCTCTGAAATCGCCGGGCTGAAACCAGAGGCCCTAGTCATCTCACCCGGTCCGTGTGACCCCGGTAAGGCTGGCATCAGCATCGATGTGGTTCGGGAGTTTGGCCACACTATTCCTCTGCTCGGAGTCTGTCTTGGGCACCAGTGCATCGGTGAGGCATTTGGCGGAAAGACCGTGCGGGCAGTCGAACCCATGCACGGTCGGACATCCAGGATCCAGCACAACGAAGCCGGAGTATTCGCCGGTATACCAAATCCGTTTACTGCGACACGATATCACTCGCTGATAGTAGATTCGGCGAATCTTCCCGACTGTTTTGAAGTCACCGCTCAGACGGAGGATGAAGTAATCATGGGGATTGCACACACGGACCTGCCCATCATCGGCCTTCAGTTTCATCCCGAGTCCATCCTGACCGAGTATGGCTACGATCTATTGAAAAACTTCCTGAAAATCGCCGACAGTTTTGACTCATGATTCTGGAAGGCATCGTCACCACTCTTGACCCGTCAGGCGAAGTAAACATCTCACCCATGGGGCCCCATGTTGAGTCTGAAACCTTCGAGCAATTCGAATTAAAGCCCTTCAACACTTCCCAAACTTACAGGAATCTGAAATCGCACAGGGAAGGAGTTTTACATGTCGTTGATGACGTCTGGTTGCTGGCAAGAGCTGCCGTAGGGAAAGTCGACGCACCAACGTTCGCCGCGAAGAAAGTAGACGGTCGCGTCCTGAAGAATGCCTGCCACTATTATGAATTCACAGTGCGGGAAATGGACGAAAGCGCAGAGAGAACAAATATTCAGGCAGAAGTCGTTCACAAAGGAACGATCAGACCTTTCTTCGGCCTGAACAGGGCAAAACACGCAGTGGTGGAAGCGGCAATACTGGCGACCCGAATCAGTTTTCTGCCTCTGGATGAGATTAGAGCTGATTACGACAGGCTCGCAGTGCTGGTACAGAAAACGGGTGGGCCTGATGAGTGCAGAGCATTTGATTTTCTCAGTAGTTTCATTGCTTCAAAATTCCAATTCGATCCCGAGAGCCCGGACCAGGCGTGCCGATGAGGAGACCGGTTTGGCCCGGAGTCTTCACTGATCGTTCCAGGATATCTTTTCAAGTACATGGTCGTGCCCTCAGCCCGGCGCTGTCCGTGACGAAATGATAGAGAGCCTTACTTGTCCGTCGCGAAATATGGCGACAGATTTGTAAACAAATACTTTCTGCGGCGACTGAATCTGAGGGCACCATCAGAATACTCTCATGCTGACAACTTTTGCCTTAATGGCCGGCACCTGTTTTCTGGCTTACACAAACGGTGCTAACGACAACTTCAAGGGCGTGGCGACGCTCTTCGGAAGCCGGACGACGAGTTATTCGTTTGCGATCAGGCTTGCCACGATTGCTACTTTGCTCGGCTCTGTCTGTTCCGTTCTACTGGCGGAGCAATTGGTCAAGAGTTTTTCCGGTATAGGGCTCGTTCCTGATTCAATCGCCGGGTCGGCTTTTTTCCTGATGAGTGTTTCCATGGGTGCCGGGCTTACAGTGCTGTTTGCGACGCTCACCGGCTTTCCCATTTCGACGACTCACAGCCTTACCGGCGCGCTGGTGGGTGCGGGCATGGTTGCCGCGGGCCCGGAACTGCAACTCTCTGCGCTGGGCAAATCGTTTGTTCTTCCATTGCTCTTCAGCCCGCTCGTTGCGGTGGGGCTGGCTGCCATCCTCTACATAATATTTCGATCCGCCCGCCTGAAGCTGGGGGTCACCAAAGAGATGTGTGTCTGTGTGGGCGAGACGCTGGAGCTCGTGCCGCTGACACAGCTTTCGTCCAACACTTCCGAGGCAGCGGTCGAGGGAGGACGGCTGTTGGCTTCGGTGGCGTCGGAGGAAGAATGTGTCGAGCGCTATTCAGGGCAGGTGATGGGCGTCAACACACAGAAGGCGCTTGATGGGCTGCATTTCGTGAGCGCAGGTCTGGTGAGCTTTGCCCGTGGATTGAATGACACTCCAAAGATAGCGGCCATCCTGCTCGCTGTCTCGGCCTTCAGGATCGAATGGGGCCTGCTGGCCGTCGGCGCAGGTATGGCCGTTGGCGGTTTGCTCGGTGCGCGCAAGGTTGCTCACACGATGAGCAAGCGGATATCGCCTCTCAATCACGGCCAGGGATTTACTGCTAATCTCGTCACGGCGTTTCTTGTGATTGTTGCCAGCCGATTCGGCATGCCGGTCTCCACTACGCATGTTTCGTGCGGCTCGCTGTTCGGCATCGGTCTTTCAACAGGCGAGGGCAACAGGGGAGTCATGGCGCAGATCCTTCTTTCATGGATTCTCACCTTGCCCTGTGCGGCGCTGGCGGCAGGTATTACGGCATGGCTGCTGGGGAACCTGATCTGATGCCGCCTGTGAACTTCGTTGCGTTGCTCCTGGCACTGTTCATGGCCTGTGCCAGCGACTAAAACCTACCCCACTTACTTCCTCTCATAAACGGTGATGGTGCTGTTTGCGTTCCCCACGAGAAAATACAACTGGTCGGGAGTGAACCTCAGCACGGTCGCGCTATCACTGTGCCTGAACTCCTGTAGCAGTTTGCCCGCTGCCAGATCCCAGAACTGCAGCCGGCCGGCCAAGGTGTAGGACACGAGTATTCGGCTGTCTGGAGAGAACCTGAGTAACGAAATGACGCCTGCCTTTGTGTGAAAGATCTTCACCATTTTCTGAGTTTTCGTATCCCAGACTCGGATGTAACGATCTCTACCGCCGGTCGCCGCGAACATTCCATTGGTAGAGAGTGTCATGGCCTGGTTGCCTTTTGCACCGGTTGTGAGGGAGCCGAGCATCGACATCCGAGTCAGATCTGCCACGTCAACCTTTGTGGTCCGTTGAACAAGGCCAATGAATCCGTTCCTGTCTGCAGAAACTCTGGCCACCGGGCGAGTGGAATCCTGTACCTTAATGACTCCGGCGGGCAGATCTGTGGCATAGGTGGGCTTTCCTCGCGGGTCGGGTGCCGCAGCCAGTTCCTCCGGATCGATGGTCTCTCCCTCTCCTCCGATGGGCGCTTCAGAAGAATTGTCCTCTGCGGCATCAAGGAAACTCTCGAGTGCCAGTCTCCAGAATTCTCCTTCAGTACCATTGGCTAATCTGCCGGTCTTCAGGAAGGGGAAGAGACCGCGGCCTTGCTCCGGGAAGAGAACCGCATACTTGAGGTCTTTGCGAATCCATCTGTAAACAGTGCCCACTTCCAGTTCTTCACCCAGCTTGATCTCACGCACGTCTTCTTTCGTCGAGACAAGTGCGACCATGTCCGCGGTGCGAAGGGACATGTCAATAACATCCACGCCAAGGTTGAGCGAGGTTTTCTTATGGAGCCCTCGCACCGGCCAGAGCTCCAGCCTGCCTTTGGAATTAATTGTGAGCAAGTCCTTTCCATCCGGTGTGACTGCCATATGCGAAATCCCCGGTTCAGTATTCCGAGGCAAGCCGGCCACGTGCTTCAGACTGAGCTTGAAGCCGGTAACGTCTTTGAATTGTTGTGCCGCCGGGCGCAGGTCACGGGCGGCCATCCATCCCTGGTATTGCCAGCGGCCCAGAGGGGCGAAGACGCTGTACCAGCCGCCTCTGCCTTCAAAAACCACCACAGGAGATCCCAAAGGAAGTTTCACCAGTTCAAACTTGCCTCGCATCACCTTCGCATTATCTGAACTTGCCTCTGCCAGATATGGAAAGATCGCGTCGGAAGAGTGTCTCTTCAGCGCTTTGCCGTTTATCCATCCTCGTCGTGCGTTATCGCCAGTGCCGAAATCTGCCGCGTACCAACTGCCCTTCATATCGTAAACCTGAATGATGGTACCCTCGTCCAGTTGGCGGAGAACTTTCTGTCCCTGGTAAACCGGCGTATTGGCCTGGGTGACGATGGCAAAATCGCCGGCACGAAGAAGCTCAACCGCCACCTCGATGGGCCCGTACTGTTCGAGCTCGGCAATTGCCGCGTGCGTCGCCCTCTTCGGCAAGAATCCTTTCTGTTCAATCTTCTTCTTCAGTAGTGGGATGACTTTTCGGTTGCCGAGGCCAGCCAGAGTGCGCACGGCCGCGAGCTGGATCTGCGGATTCGCATCCTCGAGAAGAACCACCACACTCGGGAGGAACGACATAAGCTTCTTCTGTCGAACCGTCTCCAGTGCGGCCTTCAGCCGGTCCAGTGGAACCAGGCGTGGGTTCAGCTCCTGGCGAAGCACTCGGAGGGCATCTGTTGAGCCCAGCTTGATCAACGATGCAAGTATCTCGCCCTTCTCCTCCCCCTTGCTTCTGTTTAACATGGACAGAAGCGGCCTCAACACACGGGGGTCTCCCAGGCGGGCCAGACCGTGTGCGCAGGCCAACTTTACCTTCAAGTCTTCATGTTTGAGCCCTGCCAGGAAAAGAGGGCTCGCCTCTTCACCTGCAAATTTTGAGAGTGAGATCAGCGCCGCGTCTTTCTCATCGGAAGCTTCTTTCGCCTTCGCCATCTCAATCAGCATTGGAATGGTGGATGGATACTTCAGGACGGAGAGCCCTTCAATCGCCTGCATTCGGACGCTCTTGTACTTGAGTGAGAGCATCTTTCTGAACCGCTCTTCCGCTTTCTTCGATTTGATCTCGGCGAGCAGTTCAAGCGCGCGTTCCCGCACATCGACTTCCCGTGAATTCAGGTCGCTCATCAGCCGCGGCTCGGCCTTGTTGCCCAGTTCCCTAACGAGAGAAATGATGATGCTCCTCTGCTCGGGGACGAACCAGGACAGCTCTGTCAAGACCGTCGGCAAAACGGAGACGCCTCGCTTCGCAAGCTCAGCGACCGCTGCCTCCATGTCCTGGTTTTCAGGTTCCTCTCGAACGCGTCTGAGAATCTCCGCGGTTTTGATACGATCAATGCCCTGAGATTTCAGGTAGCTCCGGTTCTTCCATCCGGAAATCAGATCCTGATACTGTTTGGACGAAATTGCCTTGATGATCCGGCCATCCTTCAGCAGCAGCAGGTGGATGCCTTTATGCGTGGTCGGTTTGGTCCAAACCAGCGGAATATTTGAAGACAGGCTGTTATCGAGCTGTGTCCGCACCATATCGAACGCGGAAAGGTAGCTGACGTAGACCCCGTCCACCTTTGACGGTGCACCATCGTATTTGGATCGCAGACCATTCTTACCGAGAACTTTTTCTGAAACGAGATCGCTGAGTTTCCTTGGGTAATGTCGGCCGTCACCAATGCGGACCATGTATTGTCGCAGCCCGCGGTGGATATCCTTCAACTGCTGTTGGTCGACCTTCACACCGATGGAGTCTTCCGCCTGTATCGGCAGAAGAAACAGGACTGTGATGAGAGCCATTTTTTTATATATATTCAGAGGGGAACTGCGAGTGATGACTGCCCTCACTCGCGCACATCCAGAGGATGCATGATCCCGCCAAGGATTTCAAGGATTAGGAATCAGGAATCGGCAACTGGGAATCGGGTATCAGGATTCAGGATTCTGACATCCGCACCATTCACCAGCATTCACCATTCACCTCCGCCCCTCCTTCCTCTCCTTCCTCCCCACCATTGCGCGGCATACCCCAATTGCTAGAATCCCTCGCATCTTTGGGTTGTTTGAGACTGTTTAGTTTCAGGCATTAGGGCCATTGAATGAAATGCCCCAATGTTTGGACCTTCCTACTGCAGCGCGCCACTCCTTCCTCTGCGCTGTCATCCATAACAATCAGACAGCCTGGAGATTCGTGTTCCGCACGAAGCGTTGATTAGTCCTTCCATCACAATCAACTCAACCAGGGCCCATCAGTGACTGAATCAGAACGCACCGAAATCGAAGGCCGCATCGGCTACAACTTCATAGACCCCTCAAAACTCGAACTCGCTCTTACCCACTCGTCCAGCAAATCGCCGGATGGCGTCTGCAACGAGCGCCAGGAATTTCTGGGCGATGCCATTCTGGGCATGGTGATTTCAGAACACCTTTACCGCCATTTTCCGGATTACAACGAAGGGGAGCTCACCCGTATCAAGTCCGTTGTGGTCAGTCGCCCCGTCCTGGCTGTCAGCCTCAAGGAGATGGGCATGGATTCGTACATCCGTGTCGGCCGCGGCCTGGGGCAGCGCAAGCTTCCTCGTTCAGTGCTTGCCAACGTCTTCGAAGCCATCATCTGTGCCATTTACGAGGATTGCGGTCTCGAGCAGGCACAGGCATTCATCCTCTTCGGCCTCAAGAGCCAGATTCTCACCGTCATCCAGGACGAGCATGAGAAGAACTACAAGTCTCTGCTCCAGCAGTACACTCAGAAGGAGATGGCCTCGACGCCGACCTACAAGGTGGTCTCGCAGAAAGGGCCCGATCATTCGAAACAGTTCCAGGTGGTCGCAGTGATCAGCGGCAAGGAATACATCTCCGGTTGGGGGCGGAGCAAAAAGGAGGCGGAACAGCGCGCGGCGGAACAAACTCTCAGCCTGCTCGCGGAAGAACTCGGAGGCCAAACCACTGCCGCAGCATCCGAAGCTTGAAACACTATTGGCCGGCCTCCGCACGGGGGATATCTGCCACGGCTCGGGGCTTGTGGGGCCGTCCTATGTAATGGTCGCCTCGACCCTCGCCGCGGAAGCGCCCGGCACCGTTCTGCTGATGACGACGGATGGAGACGGGGCGGACGATGCGGTGGTGGACTTCAGATTCTTTCTGGAGGATGCAACGGTCGAGCAATTCCCCGCCTGGGAATCCCTCCCCTCCCCGGAAGTACCGCCGAACAAGGAGATACTGGCCGAGCGATTCGAGATACTGAGCCTGCTTGCAGACCCGGATCGGCCCAACCCCAAAATCATCGTTGCACCCATCCAGGCCCTCCAACAGCCGGTGGTGAAACCGGAAGTCATCGCCGAAAGCTATCGCACCTTAAAACCCGATGAGGACCTGCCACCCGCCGAGCTGGCTGACTGGCTTATCGAACGGGCCTTCATGCGCCTGCCCCAGGTGGATGCGCCGGGCGAATTCAGCATCCGCGGCGGCATCATGGACATCTATCCCATCGGGGGCGCGTGGCCCATCCGTATCGAATATTTCGGCGATACTATCGACAGCATCCGCCGATTCGATCCCGGTAACCAGCGCTCGACCCACAAGCTGGAGGATTTCCAACTCCTCGCGGTCGACGAAACCAAGCTGCACCATCTCAAGCCAACGGAGAACGGTCTCAGACTGATCGATTACCTGCCCGGCGATACGTGGGTCTTCATCCGAGAGCCGGCATCCGTCCAGGAAAAGGCACAATCGGCCGGCCGCAGCGAGTATTTGCAGAAAGAGCTCTACAGCTACGGGGCCCTTCAGAAGGCATGGCGTGAATGGCCGACGCTCTACCTCAGCGAAATGCCGCAATCCCGGAAAGAGAATCACGCAGACTTTCGAGTGCGCTCGACCGAACGGTTTACAGGCGAGATCGATACCGTGGCCGCAGAGCTACTGGCCGCTGCCGTGCCAAACGACAAGCTCTACCTCACCTGCCACAACACTGGCGAAAAAGAACGACTGGAAGAGCTCCTTGAAGGCAGTCCCCTCGCCACCGATCCCAAGCTCGAATACCTCGTCGGCGATCTCACCAGCGGTTTTGAGATCGATGATTTCCGGATGGTATTCGTCACGCACCATGAGCTCTTTCATCACTACACAGGGCCAATGCGTCCCACTCGTGCCCGGCACGTGAGCGCGCCTCTGGAAGACTGGCTCGAGCTGGAGGAGGGCGACCTGGTCGTCCACCTCGTCCACGGCATCGCGCAATATCACGGGATGGAGGCATTCGAGCGCAACGGGGAAATGGGCGAGTTCCTCGTTCTGGAATTTTCGGGCGGCTCGCGCATCTACGTGCCGGTCACCCATGTCGAGCTGGTTCAGAAATATCTCGGCCCGTCGAAGACGAAACCCAGGCTCAGCAAGATCGGCGGCAAGCGTTGGGCCAAGAAGAAAGAGGACGTGCAGGAAGCGGTCGAAGACCTCGCTGTCGAGCTCCTGCGATTACAGGCGGCCCGAGAATCCATGCCCGGCCACGCCTACCCACCCGACGATAAATGGCAGATGGAGTTCGAGGCAGCGTTTCCCTTCGACGCCACCGAAGACCAGGTAACCGCGACCGAATCCATCAAAGATGACCTGCAGCAAGCCCGGCCCATGGACCGCCTGCTCTGCGGCGACGTAGGATACGGCAAGACGGAAGTGGCGATGCGAACCGCTTTCAAAACGGTGATGAGCAACAAGCAGGTGGCCGTGCTCGTGCCGACCACCGTCCTTGCCGAGCAGCATTACCGCACCTTCACCGAGCGCATGGGCACGTTCCCGGTCCGCATCGAAGTCATCAGCCGTTTCAAAAATAAAAACGAACAGAAGGAAATCCTCGATGCCGCGGCCAAGGGCGCGGTGGATATCCTGATCGGCACGCACCGGATCGTGCAGAAGGATGTGAAGTTCCGCGACCTCGGCCTTCTGGTCATCGACGAAGAGCAGCGATTCGGAGTGGAGCACAAAGAATTCCTGAAGTGGCTCCGGCAAACGGTAGACGTGCTGACGATGACCGCGACGCCCATCCCGCGCACGCTGCACATGTCGCTGGTCGGCATCCGAGACATCAGCGCGCTGAACACCCCGCCGCAGGATCGGCAGAGCATCCGTTCGGAGGTCGTCCGTTTTGACGAGCGCCTGATTCGCGATGCGGTGTTGCGCGAAATGAATCGCGGAGGGCAGGTGTTTTTTCTTCACAATCGCGTGCAGAGCATCAGCGAGATGGCCGCAAGGCTGGCGGAGATCATCCCAGAAGCCAAGTTTGTCATCGGCCACGGGCAGATGGCCGAGGGCGAGCTCGAATCGGCCATGCGCGACTTCATTAACAAGTTTTATGACATCCTCGTCTGCACCACGATCATCGGCAGCGGCGTCGACATCCCCAACGTAAACACGATCTTCGTCAACGACGCAGACCGCTTCGGCCTGGCCGAGCTCCACCAACTCCGAGGCCGCGTGGGCCGCTACAAGCACCGGGCCTACGCATACTTCCTCATCCCGGAAGAGCGTCCCATCACCCAGAAAGGGCTTCGCCGTCTCAAGGCCATCGAGGAATTCGCCGAGCTGGGCTCCGGCTTCAAGATTGCCATGCGGGACCTCGAAATCCGCGGCGCCGGCAACATCATCGGCCCTGAACAATCCGGCCACATCGGCGCAGTCGGGTACGAGCTCTACTGCAAGCTTCTCGAGATGACGGTCCACCAGCTCAAAGACGAGCCCATGGTCGTGCCGGTAGACGTCCGCGTGGAGCTTGGTTTTACGGCCTTCCTGCCCAACGATTACGTTCAGACCGACAAACAGAAGATGGAGATCTATCGCCGCATTTCTCGCAGCTACACGATCAATGAACTAAACGAACTGAAAGAAGCACTGGTGGACCGTTTCGGAAAGATCCCCGAATCGGTGCTGATGATGCTGACCCAGGCAGAGATCCGCATCCTCGCCCAGCCGTGGGAATTCACCCACATCCGCGTGCTCGACGAGCGCCTCGAGCTCAGAGCTCCAAACGCGTCAAAGGCGGCGAGAGACCTGCAACTTGGCCGGCAATACGTTCGTGAAGTAGATCGAAAAACAGTCCACGTCCTGTTCCCACACGATGTCAAGGGCGAAGATGACATCTGCGCGTTCATCAAAGAGATCCTGGCAACCAAGCAGGCCCGGGACCTGGAGGGCGCATCAGTCGTGCCTGCTGCGCTGCTGGATTCGATGAGGCCGCGGAACTGATGAATGTGTTCTCACTTAGTCCGTGCGGCTGATTGCCGCAACGGAAACGCAGCATAGTATCTTGCGGCATCGCCCCGAGAAGAAAACAAACCAATGAAGAAAATCGTCGTTGCCGGCGCTACCGGTTTCATCGCTTCCCAGGTATTGCCTGCCCTGCAGGAACGCTATGAATGTGTCTTGCTTGACCTGAAGACCGAACGCAGGGACGGCACCACAGTAGAGGGCGTGCACATCGTCGATCTCTTAGACACGAATTTCGATGATTATCGTGAGCACTTTGTAGATGCCGATGGGGTGGTGAACTTCACCTACAATACTCCAACGAACAGAGGGCCGGACGGTTATTTCACCGAATGCAAGAATGTTGATCTCGCGCGCAATCTGCTCGAGGTCGCACGGCAGGAGTCCATCCCACGGTTCGTGAGCGCGAGCTCGAATCACTCGGCCGATTTTTATGAGCTCCTCTACTGGGAAAAGAAAATCGAGCACATTGACGAAAGCCTTCCTCCGCTTTCTGACAATCTTTATGGTTGGTCCCGCCAGGCCATGGAACATCTCGGATTTGTGTACTCGAGCGGAACGCTCGGTTCGCAGATGGAAGTCGTTTTCATCCGTATCGGCGGGCCGAGGGAAGCGAATCTTTCACGGTGCAACGGCAACGTGAATAACATGATCCGCCAGATCGCGGTATACCTCAGCGTGCGCGATATTCAGCAGCTTTTTGTGAAGTCTCTCGAGACAGAAGATCTGATGAACGAGCACGGGCGCCCGTACCAGATCTTTTACGGCATATCAGGAAACGCCCGGGCGTTCTGGCCCCTGCAGCGCGCCAGAGATGTGATCGGTTATGAACCGGAAGATGATTCAGAAGTGAAATTCGCCGACCAGATAGCGGAATACCTTGTGCCGGCACAGCGGGAGCACATGAATCAACAGCAAAGCTGAGCTGGCCTTCTCCGCCACAATCCGGATGCCCGCCCTCTGCCGCTTCAGCTCGCCAGATAAAGCATCCTCGAGCACGTCGGGCACATCACCAGCTCTGAGCTGCTGCGCAGGTTGAGAATCATCTGCGGGGTGAGTGACATGTAGCAGCCCTGGCAGACTGTATTGACGACCTCGCTGAGGGCTGCATCTTCCTTGGCGTGCATGATGCGTTCGTAACGGGAGATGATTTCGCCATCGATGCCAACCGCTGCGGCGTCGCGTCTTTCCTGGAGGCCGCCGAGTTGTTCACGGAGGTCAACGAGCTCACTCTCAACTTTGGCTTCTTCTTCCTTGAATTTTTCCTGTGCGGCCGTCACATCATTCTGAAGTTCGTCTGCCTCCGCCTTCTGCCCTTCGACCTGTTCCATCTCTTTCAGTATTTCGTCCTGGATAAAAGACGAATTTGCCTTTTCGCCCTGGATTTCGTGGCTGAGGGCCTGAAATTCTTTGTTTTTGATTCCGCGGCTGTATTGCTGCTGCTTCAGCTTTTCGATTCGGGATTCGTGCTCTTTGAGCTCTGATTCCTTGACGCCCATCACCACCTCTTTGGATTTGATGTCCGCGAGCTGGGCATCAAGAACTGCCTGCCGCCGCTCGATCTCTGCACGAGCGGCGGCAAGGGCTTTTGGGTTGCGTTCAATCCGATTCTTGACCCGGATCAGTTTCCGGTCGATCGCCTGCAGTTTAAGCAGGCCGTCTATCAATGGGTTCATTGGCTGATCTAATCCATTGGATGGTCCAGGAATCCTTCGAGCTGACGGCTTCGGATCGGATGCTGCAGTTTGCGCACGGCCTTGGCCTCGATCTGTCGCACGCGCTCGCGAGTGATCTTGAAGCGCTTGCCAACTTCCTCGAGGGTGTAGGTCGAGCCATTGCCGATGCCGAAACGGAGCTTCAGGATCTCTTGTTCCCTGTAGGTCAGGGTCTTGAGGACCTGGTTGAGCCGCTCCTTGAGCATCATGGTGGTGGCTGTCTGGTCGGGCCGTTCCGTGGACTCATCTTCGATGAAGCCACCGAGCGTTGCATCATCACCTTCACCGATGGTCCGGTCGATGGATGCAGGGTGTTTGGAGATCTTCAACACGCGCTGTGCTTCGTCGAGCGGCACTTCGGCAAGTTCGGCGACCTCTTCGATGCCGGGCTCGCGTCCGGTTTCCTGAAAGAGCTCACGGCGCACTTTGCGGAGGCGGGTGATGGTCTCAATCATGTGGACCGGGATGCGAATGGTGCGGGCCTGGTCGGCGATGGAACGTGTGATTGCCTGGCGAATCCACCAGGTTGCGTAGGTGCTGAACTTGAACCCGCGGCGGTATTCATATTTCTCGACGGCTTTCATCAGGCCGGTGTTACCTTCCTGAATCAGGTCGAGAAAGCTGAGCCCGCGGTTGCGGTATTTTTTGGCAATGCTGACCACGAGACGCAGGTTGCCGTTGGAGAGCTTTCGCTTGGCGCGCTCGTAATCGCGCAGGCGATGGCGGGCGAGGTCAAGCCTGTGTTCGAGATCTTTCGGCTCTTCCAGTACCTCTTCGCGCAACTGGAGGAATTCGAGCTGAAGGGCCTCGATTCTTTCCCGGTTGCGGCTCGGACGTTTCTTGAGCTCTCGGAGGTCAGACTGCAGTTGCTTCATCTGGTTCAGGTGCTCTTCGAGCAGGAAGAATATGGGCTGAACCTTGTGGGTCTGCATGGCGAGCTCTTCGATAAGAATGGCACACTTGCGCCTGCGGGTCTCGATGCGTTCGAGAATCTCTTCTTTGACGCGGACCTTGATGTTCTCCTTTTGAAGGAGTCCAAAATCGGTCTTGTTGAGCTCCATGAGCTGGCGCACGGTGGTCAGGTTGACCGGTATCCGCTTGAGCACGTTTCGGGTGCTGATGTCTACCTCGGAATCCACTTTGAGAACTCTTTCGACAGGGGTTTCTTCATTTACGATTTTCTCGAAAATCTCAATAACTCTCTCCTGTGCGAAATCCGATTCGAGAACTCGAGTGCGGAAACGTTTCCGGGTGACCTCTATCTGCTTGGCGAGCATTATCTCTTCCTCACGGCTGAGGAGAGGAATCTCGCCCATCTGAGACAGATACATCCGGACCGGGTCGCTGATCTGGCTGACCTCCTCTTCTTCGACCTTGGGCATGTGCATGCCATCATCCGAGTATGATTCGAGGGGGCGCATCTCGGTAAATTTGCTGCCCACATACTCGGGGGTGTCATCGACCAGCTTGATGTCATGACGCCGGATAGCGAAAAGGACATCATCAACTCTTGCCGGCTCGGAGTTATCGTCCGGCATCAGATCGGTAACATCCTGAAACGAAACAGAACCGTGGTTTTTACCTTTTTCAATGAGCGCTTGTAGTGCAGGGTCCAACACTTCCATCAGATAGTCTCCTGGTGTGCATGAAAGGGTTATGCGAAACGATGGATATAGATGTGTTGAGGCGTCTATTCAGATGCTTTGTCTCAGACTTTTCAGCAGGCAGTGCCAACGGCTCGTTGGATTTATTTTCGCCCTCGCCAGGTCAAGCTCTTCGCTTCCTGAAACGTTCCTGGGCCTTTTTGAGCAGTTGACTCTCCAGGTCTGAATCGCCCTGAGAACCAGCGTCTTTCATTTCTGCCTTAAGGTCTTCCAGCTCCTTTCTAGCTCTTTGTTCCTTGAACCAAGCTTTTGAACCTTCCACACGTTTGGGAAGATCCTCCGAAACATTCTCAGCGAGAATTTCTGTGGCCAGCCGGCTGACTTCCTGCCCGGGCCAACGGGCCTCGAGCGTGCTCAGCGTCATGACTGGATCGATGGCGCCCTCCAGATCGTAGATATCGCGGATGACCTGGTAGATGGTGCGAAAAGTACCATCCATAAAATCGTCGACCGCGACCTCATGAAACAGCGCCTCTCCCTGCTCGGGGAAATGCAGCAGGCAGGCAACCAGATCACGCTGCGCTTTGAACGCGGCCGATACTACCGGCACGGCTGCGGGCTCTTCGGCCCTTCTGTGATAGCTCTTACGTACGAGGGACGCGACCTGTGAACGCAGCGTCTGTTCCGGCACTCGCAATTCATCCGCGGCGCGCTGGATGAACAGGCTCTGCTTCACGGGGTTTTGGATTTTGGTGATGAGCCCCAGGATCTCTTCAGTGGCGCGGGTCTTCTGATCGATGCTGTTGAAATCGTAACGATTTCGAGCCAGGTGCAGTTTGTAATCCAGGATTTCCCGGGCCTGGAGAATCGCTTCTTCGAAGGCCTGGGGCCCGCGCTCTTGAACGAAATCGCAAGGGTCGAGGCCGCCTTCGAGAGTAGCGACGCTGACATCGACATCTTCTTCGAGAAAAAGATCGATACTGCGGTCGCTGGCTTTCTCACCGGCCGCGTCCGCATCAAACACGAGCACGACACGTGGGGCGTACCGGCGAAGCAGGCCGATGTGTTCTCGGGTGAGCGCCGTGCCCAAAGTGGCGATGACGTTTTCGACGCCCATCTGATGGGCCATGAGGACGTCCGTGTAGCCCTCGACAACCACCGCGCAGCCCTTTTCGGTGATGGCTTTTTTGGCACGATGGAGTCCATACAGACATGCGCTTTTGTTGAAGAGCGGCGTCTCCGGTGAATTCAGATATTTGGGGCCGTCGTCCTGACCGAGCATTCGCGCGCCGAAGCCGATCACACGCTCACGAACATCGCGAATCGGAAACATGAGGCGATCACGAAAGCGGTCGTAATGACGGCTGCCGTCCTGGGCCTGGGAGATGAGACCGGCCTTGGTAAGAATGCCGGGATTGAGGCCCTGATTGCCCAGGTACCGGGACAGGCTGTCCCATGAGTTTGGGGAGTAGCCGAGCTCCCACAGGTCGATAATGCTTTGGCCGAGTCGGCGTTCCTGCATGTAGTTTCGGGCCTTCGTGCCTGCTTCGGATCGGAGTTGGTTTGTAAAGAATGCGGTCGCCTTGGTCAGGGCTTCCAACATTCCCTCCCTATCGCTCTTCTGAGCGGCCCTGACTCTGGGATCAACCCCGGTCTCTTCCGGAATATGGACACCGTTGCGGTCCGCGAGGTATCGCACGGCTTCCGGAAAATCCATACGCTCCTGTTGCATGAGAAACTGAAAGACACTTCCACCGGCCTTGCATCCAAAGCAATGGAAAAGCTGTTTCTCTGGGCTGACAGTAAAAGATGGCGTCTTTTCCTGATGAAAGGGGCAAAGGCCTTTGTGGTCTCTTCCAGCTTTCTTCAGTTCGACATACTGCCCAATAACGCCAACGATATCTGTCGCTTGAGCAACCTGAGCAATAATGTGCTCGGGGATGTGCCCGGCCAAAAGGCGCTCCACAACCGAAAGGGAAAAATCGGCACAAGACGTCAGGGTCCTGCGCCACATCTCTAATCGCTGCTTTTTCAGGAATAAGCCAGCACCAAAACTGTCCCCGAATCATCCGTTTGTCAGGAACAAAAATTCATTGAAATTGTGCTGCTCTTGTATCTCCCCGGAGCCCCAAAAAAAGCGCCCGGGAGTATAGCAACGCGATCCTGGCCTGCAATTAAGGCGTTACGATTCAGGCAATTCCTGACGGCCTTTCATTATCTCGGCCGCATCAAGGCACTCCGTCCCTTGTACGGACCCAAAAAAAGCCCCCTGTCAGGAGACAGGAGGCTTTACCTTCTTGCCGAATTAAGGCAACTGGTTTTAGAAACTGTAAAGGAGTTGGACGCCGATCGCGTTCTGATCATCTTCGGTGTTCGCTCCCCCGTCACCATTGAATCCCTGCTGGTTGGAGGCATCGTGGCGGTACTCGAGGCGAAGAGTGATGTCTTCGGTCACTTTGCAGTGGCCGGTGATCGTGATGTCCCAGTTATACTGGCCGGCAAGCGCTGTTCCCCTGTCACCATCATCGACATACTCGAAACGGCCGGAAAGGCCATACTTATCGGTCAGCCAGTGGATGGCACCCAAGCCGATACCCCAGAAATTGAAATCTTCGGTATTCGTGGGGTTTTCAATACTGGTATAGGTGAATTCTAGGTAGGCCGATGTCTCTTCGGAAAGGTCATAGCTGGACCAGGCGTTGACGGCGAAGGTCTTGTCCCTCTCATTTGCACCTTCAGCGCCGAGATTCAACTGGATGCTGTTTGTCCAGGATTCAGAGACGCTGTAAGTGACCATACCTTCGATGGACTTGCCATGGTTGCTGTCGACATCTTCGTCTGCACCGTTATTGATGCCGAGGACGGCATCCAGATTATCGGCAACAGAGTAAGTTGCGCGGACACCAACGTGGGTAATCGGAACGAGATGCCACAAAAGGCCGTGGGTCATGTGGTTGTTGCCGGATGATTCATTGACTTCCCAGCCCAACAGGGTGGCCATACGACCTGCCTGGATGGTGAGGCCGTTGCCGACGTCGGTATTCCAGGTGAGGTATGCCTCTTCAGCGGAAATATCATCCGTTCCGCTGTTGCTGGCATTCAATGCATCGTCGTCAGCGATCAATGCCTGATTGAAGAAGCTCAGTTTGAGATCGAATCCAACGGGATCGGCTTCGATGTGTGCATTCAACTGAGCCGTGGCAATCTGGAACGTGTCGTCCTGATTTGTCAGGCCGAAGACCTTGTTGCCTGCGAAGGCCCCAACATTGTCGACTTTGCGTGGGTCGTTCGTGTTGTGAATGAACCCGACATCAATCAAACCGGAAAACTCGATATCTGCAGCGGGGGCAGATCCACACAGAAGACTGACTCCTGCGAGTAGAAATAGAAACCTTTTCATAACCTCTCCTCCCTTTGGCTCCCTCAGCAAATCTTTTTTTGAAGAAGCTGAAGCGTGATAAAAGGACGCAATTGCAGTGCAACGAAACGTTCCAAAGCGCCCGATTTAATAACGAAACCTTACGAGAAACGGCCCTGGAGGTGGGTATCGCACTGGTTGTGCCAGTTTGGGAGGAAGTGTGGAGGTCGGGAGGCGATAGCGATTAAGAGCAGGACATAGGAGCGATCTGTGGGTGGCAAACGGTAAGATGAATGGTCTCCCTTTCCTGACCCGCTAACCTACCCGCATGCCGACAATCGCCGCCTACATCCCGGCCCGTTACGAATCTTCACGCCTCCCCGGCAAGGTGCTCCTCAAAGACACCGGGAAATACCTCATCCAGCACGTTTATGAACGCGTCCTGGAGGCACAGCATATCGAGCAGGTGATCCTTGCCGCCGATGACGAACGCATTCTCGAGGCCGCGGCTGAATTCGGGGCCCCGGCGTTCATGACCTCGCTGGAGCATAAATCCGGCACGGATCGCATCGCGGAGGTGGCGCGGAATCACGACCACCAATTGATCATCAACGTCCAGGGGGATGAGCCGGATATTGAGCCCGCCGCTGTGGATCAACTGGCACAGATGATGATCGCCCATCCAGAGGTCCGTATGGGCACGCTGGCAGTGCCGATCAACGATATGTCGCGTTATGAAAATCCGAATGTGGTAAAGGTTGTGGTTGACAATGCTGGGGACGCTCTCTATTTTTCACGGTCGCCACTTCCTCATGGCGGCAATCACGGAAAACCTCTCGCAAAGTTGCCTTTTCAGCCCCTGCATCACTTGGGCATTTACGCTTTTCGTCGCGAATTCCTGCTTGAATTCGTCAGTCTGCCTCAAGGCCGATTGGAGCAACTGGAGAGGCTCGAACAGCTCCGGGCCATCGAGCACGGTCACAAGATTCGGGTCGGACTTCTTGAATCCGCCAACACCGGTATCGACACCCCTGAGCAGTATGAGGCATTCGTGAAACGCTGGAAGGCATTGCATGCCTGACTCGAAGTTTCTGACCCGGTAACCATGGCCAAGCACATTTTCGTCACAGGCGGCGTTGTTTCTTCCCTCGGCAAGGGTGTCACCTCGGCTGCCATCGGCACCTTGCTCGAAGCACGCGGCCTCAAGGTGCAGCTTCAAAAATTCGATCCATATGTCAATGTCGATCCCGGCACGATGAGCCCGTTCCAGCATGGGGAGGTGTACGTCACGGTCGATGGTGCGGAGACGGATCTGGACCTGGGACACTACGAGCGTTTTACCGGCGCGAAGATGAATTCGGATTGCAATGTCACGACCGGCAAAATCTACAACTCAGTCATTCAGAAAGAACGGCGCGGGGACTACCTTGGCAAAACGGTGCAGGTGATCCCGCACATTACTGACGAAATCAAGAGCTGCGTGCACCGTCTGGCTACTGACGATACAGATGTCGTTATCTCCGAAATCGGCGGCACGGTCGGCGACATTGAAAGCCTGCCCTTTCTGGAAGCTCTTCGTCAGTTCGCGTACGACGTCGGGCACGAGAATGTCCTCTACATTCATCTCACGCTTATCATTTATCTGCGAGCGGCAGACGAGATGAAGACCAAGGCTACCCAGCACAGTGTTGGCCGGCTGCGTGAGATTGGTATCCAGCCTGACATCCTCATCTGCCGGACGGAGAAACCGATAAGCCAGGACGACCTCGCCAAAACAGCTCTGTTCTGCAATGTGAAGAAAGAGGCAGTCTTTGAAGAGCGGGACGTAGATCACAGTATCTACGAGATACCGATCCTTCTGAAGGAACAGGGGCTTGATGACTTCATCTGCAAAGAACTCGATCTCGAAGGCAATGGCGGCGACATCAGCGCGTGGCATGAAGTGGTCGAACGGGTTAAGAACCCCACGCGTAAAATTAAAATCGGAATGGTCGGCAAATACGTTTCGCACCAGGACGCGTATAAGTCTGTTTATGAGGCCATCAATCACGCGGCCATTGCCAACCAGGCAGAGGTAGAGGTCGAGCGAGTGGATCCCGAGATCATCGAAGAGGATGGGCCTGCCGGGATGCTTGAGGGCCTTTCCGGCATCATCGTTCCCGGCGGATTCGGCTACCGCGGCGTGGAAGGAAAGATCGAAGCCATCCGGCACGCGCGTGAGACCGGGTTGCCCTTCTTCGGTCTATGCCTCGGCATGCAATGCGCTGCCGTCGAGTTCGCACGCAACGTCTGTGGCATGGACAAAGCCAACTCAACGGAAATCGACGAAACAACGCCGTATCCGGTTATCAGCATCATGGCGGATCAGCTGGCCCTCCGGAACAAGGGCGGCACCATGCGGCTTGGCTCGTATCCGTGCGAATTGGCGGAAGGCTCACTCGCCCACAAATGCTATGACGAGGATCTGATCCACGAACGACATCGGCATCGATACGAATTCAATAATAAGTATCGGGAAGTCATGGAAGAGAACGGCATGTTGCTCTGTGGCACTTCACCCGGTGGCGAGCTTGTCGAGATGGTGGAGGTGAAGGGCCATCCATGGTTCCTCGGCTCGCAATTCCATCCTGAATTTCAGAGTAAGCCCCTCGAGCCACACCCGCTCTTCAGAGATTTCATCCGGGCCGCGCTGGAGTTTGATGAAGGAAGGTGAGGAGTTGCCGGTTGCGCGGGCCCTTGAAGTCATCACTGGGAGCGGAGGCAATGATGACACGCTGAAGTGGATTCACAGTTTTGCTTGAGAATCATATGCTGACCAAAAGGAATTGAGTCAGCGGCTTGGTTTCGGGGGGGGATCGTGGCAAACCACATTGGGATTTAGAATGTCTTCCACAATAAAAGTTGGAATCGTTGGGCTGGGTATCGGGAAACAGCATCTGCGCTGCTATCAGGAGATCGATGGGGTTGAGATTGCCGCCGTCGCCGATGTCAGCCGGGAAGCTGCCGAAACATGCGCAAAGGAGTACGGAGGGCAGGCATTCATCGACGCGAACGAGATGCTGCGGTCTACCGGGCTCGACGCCATCAGCCTTTGCACGCCGCCGCGTTCCCATGCTGAACTGACGGAAGCAGCAGCGAAGACGGGCGTCCACGTGCTGTGCGAGAAGCCAATGGCGCCATCGGTTTCCGATTGTGATCGGATGATCAATGCTTGCTCGGACGCGAGTGTGCATCTGATGATCGGCCAGAAGAAACGATTCCATCCGAACGTCCAAAAAGTGAAAAGGCTGAGTGAAGAGGAGTTCGGTCCCGTGCGCTGGGCGGTGTGCAAATATGCGCTCGGCAAGGTCGAGAAAGAGTGGTTCTGGGATGAGGAAGATGGGGGTGGCCCGCTCCTGGAGAATTCCGTTCATACGATCGACATGCTTCGTTTCCTCATGGGCGATATCAAGCGTGTGTACGCGGAGGGGGGGAACTTTTTTGCGCCGAAGTTTGCGCCTCAGCTTGACGTGGCCACCTATACATTTCGATTTGAAAACGGCTCTATCGCCTCGGTGGGCTCAGGCATGGCCAGCGAATGGGCGTTTGCGAACGAACACTTTTATTTTGCGCTTGATGGAGCTGAGATTCGCCTCCACGGCAGTTTCGACAGACCTGAAAGCTGGTGGCTTGGACGCCGGGATAATCCGGCTGAGCCGGAGGAGGAGACGCTCACCGGAGTCGATTGCTTTGCGCTGGAAATCAGCCATTTCGTCGAATGCATACGTTCCGGGGAACGACCATTTGTCACCGGAGAGGATGGCCGCGGCTCAATCGCAGCCTGCCTTGCGGTGAAAGAGAGTGCAAGGACCGGGCATCCGATTGAGCTGTAGTGTTGAAGTTCAGCTTGTTGTCAGTTTAGTCACGAAGGAATAGAGAAATGAGATACATCCTGATTGGATTCCTCTGCAGCCTGGTAAACGCATCCGAGAATTGGCCGGAATACAGGGGGCCTACGGCTGATGGCCACAGTGATTCCACGGGGCTGCCGGTATCATGGAATGAGACCAGGAACGTCAAATGGAAGACGGCGATTCATGGAAGGGCGTGGTCGTCCCCTGTTGTCTGGGGCAAACAGGTCTGGCTGACGACGGCTGCACGGAATGGCAAAGAACTCTCTGTGCTCTGCGTGGAGCGGGACAGCGGCAAAGTTCTTTTCGATAAGAAACTTTTTGATATCGCAAAGCCGCAGTTTGCGCACAGTTACAACAGCTATGCCTCGCCTTCGCCGGTTATCGAGGAAGGACGAGTGTACGTATCGTTCGGTTCTCCTGGCAATGCGTGCCTGAATACAGAGACGTTTGAAGTGATCTGGCAGCGTTCCGACCTTGAATGCAATCACTTCAGAGGCGCTGGCTCGTCTCCCGTCTTGTACGGCGATCTGTTAATCCTGACCATGGACGGTTCGGATCATCATTTTCTGATTGCATTGGATAAGAAAACTGGCAAGACGGTCTGGAGACGCGACCGCTCCACGCACTTTGGTGACCTGAAGAATGGCAGGCCGATGCTGGACGGGGATCTTCGAAAATCTTACGCGACCCCGTTTTTCATCGAGGTGAACGGCAATACACAAATGATCAGCCCAGGCGCGAAAGCGGCGTGGTCCTATGAGCCACTCACGGGAAAAGAAATATGGCAGGTGCGATACCGCAATCATTCGAGCGCGTCTCGGACACTTTTCGGCCACGGCATGTTGTTCGTCAACACCGGATACAGCAGGGCGCAGCTATACGCCATCAAGCCGGACGGAAAGGGTGATGTGACGCAGACTCACGTGGCTTGGAAGCTGATCAAAGGAGTTTCGAATAAGCCTTCACCAGTACTCGTTGGTGACCATCTTTACATGGTCACGGATAAGGGTGGCATTATCTCTTGCGTTGATGCCAAGTCAGGTAAGGTGGTCTGGCAGGAGCGTATCGGAGGCGCGCAATCCTCGTCACTCATTTATGCCGATGGCAGGATCTACACTTTTGGGGAGGATGGCCGCACGGTGGCTTTTCAGCCGGGGACGTCATTCAAGAAAATTGGGGAGAGCAGGCTGGATGGCGGGTTCATGTCCTCCCCTGCTGTCGCGGGCAGTTCGTTTTTCTTACGGACGAAGACTCACCTGTATCGCATTGACCGGGAATGAGGTTACCGAATTGGGGGTAGTTTTGAGGCCCGGTATTAGAATCCGAGAATCAGCCTCAGGAAGAACAAGATCAGGCCCCACAATCCCCATCTGACCCAATTCCTGGGAAAGAAACCTCGAAAAGCGCCACGACGGACCGTCTCTACTATTTGGCCGTCCGACAGAGTGCCATCGCACTCTTCCTGTTCATCGCTGTTGGTGGGACTGTCAGTGCCGTCACTGTTAGTGGAATTGTCAGTGCTGTTGTCACCATTCTCCGGAGGAGTTTCAGGGGTGTAAGTGTCGGGCTTTTCTTCATGGTGCTCTGGCACAGGGTCGGTGTGAATGTCGGGCTTTTCTTCATGGTGCTCTGGCACAGGGTCGGTGTGAATGTCGGGCTTTTCTTCATGGTGCTCCGGCACAGGGTCAGGTGTGTGTGTGTCGGGCTTTTCTTCATGGTGCTCTGGCACAGGGTCAGGTGTGTGTGTGTCGGGCTTTTCTTCATGGTGCTCTGGCACAGGGTCAGGTGTGTGTGTGTCACGATTTCTGTCACTGTGATGTTCGTGATCTCTGTCATCACTGTCTCGATCTTCCCGGTCTCCTAGCTCTCTGTCTTCACCGTCTCCTCTGTCCCGGTCGTTTCCGTTCCCTCGATCTCTATCTTCACCGTCCCCTCTGTCCCGGTCGTTTCCGTTCCCACGGTCTCTATCTTCACCGTCCCCTCGGTCTCGGTCGTTTCCGTTCCCTCGATCTCTATCTTCACCGTCCCCTCGGTCTCGGTCGTTTCCGTTCCCTCGATCTCTATCTTCACCGTCCCCTTGGTCTCGGTCGTTTCCGTTCCCTCGATCTCTGTCCCCTCGGTCGCTTTCGTTTCCTCGATTTTCGTTGTCGCGATCGTTCCCGTTTTCTCCATCGTTCCCACCACCATTGTTCACACCTCCCCCGCCTTCGTTGTTGCCTCCACCTTCGTTTTGTGCGAGGTCGCCATCATCTCGTTCCCCATTGTTGATCTGCACTTCGTCATCACCGTCAGCGACTGGTGCCCATGGGGCTTTGCCACCGGGCCAGGGAGCTGGGCCCATCGCCCATGGTGGATTCCCACGTTGAATGACCGGTTTCTCACCAGGACGAGTGGCCAGACCAGGCAATGCTGGTGGAGTATTCGGAGACCTGAATGGACGCTTTTTCTGCTCACACTGAATGGGTACACCCCAACTGGCCAGACGTTCTCCCTTTCCGGTGGACTCTGTTACGGCAACAGATCCTTCATAAACAAATACATCGGCCGCCTTCCTGCCCTTCTTGTCGGCGATAATGTCAACCATAAAGACGGTGCCGCGAACACCGGCAATCGCTGCGGGAGTGATAACCTCAAACTTGGAGCCCGGTATAACATCGAAAATGAGGCGTCCAAAAGCATCATTCGCAGGGACCTTAATGAGAGTATATGTCTGCCCAGAATCAAGACGGAATGACTCTACGATTTCAGCCTCGAGGCCAGGCGTCTGGATGGTCATCGAAGATCCGTCAGGAAACCATGTTGTACCTGTACCGACAACGTCGCCGGAATACTGACGGTCCTGGTTTTCTCCCTGGGAATGATGTAGTGGGCCGAGTTGATTTCTGGTGGCATTGCCTTTCTTGAAGACATTGACCGCAATGGTCTGATTGTCATGTCTGGGGCAACCGGCAATGAGGCTGTCGCCATCCGCGAGACTGGTTCTTGTAACGTAGAAATCTGAGTAGCTGTCGACGATGTCGACATCTTCAGGCGGGGTTTCGTCGACCGGGCAGGCAAATGCCTCTCGATTCTCTATATATTCCGCCATCGTCGTGGGCAGGCGATTGGCATTCTGGAATGGCTGGGGAGGATACTGCCTGTAATCAATCTGATAGTGCCCGCTGGCAGTTGCGATGGTTCGCAGGCTGTGCATGCACGAGGCCAGCCATGCATTCACTCTGGTTTTGCGGATGATTGGAACGGCCACCAATGCAAGGACTAGAATAATCACCAAGACAACCAGAACCTCTGGCAGGGTGAAGAATTCCTTGTTCCTGTTGCTCTTGCCAAACTTCATTAGAATGAACTCCCTACGGACGCCGGGTGATAAAGTGTAATCAGCGACTACTTGCCTCTACAAGCAGCCCGCTCCTCGGAAGCAACGATCGTGCCAGCTAGCACAATCAACCAGATCCGGCCTGTAACCCAAAAACCGGGGAGTAATCCCAAGCCATTGTTGGTGATTTATCACCGGCTCTCTACGACTTAACGCTTTTCAAAAAAGCAATTTAGACAGGCCTCTGGAAACGAAGAGCGCTTTTTGGCCGAATTACTGGCCAATCCAATTATCGGCATCCAATTCAAGCAATTGAGCTCTTTTCAGAAAAAAAATGCCGACAAAGGGCTGGATGCAACCGGAGGAGGGAATCCTTCCAGATTTAAGTGGCTTCCTCTCAAAGGTTTGTTGAGGTAAGCCACCGGGTAACTTGGTAAAGCTACGCGCTGAACATGAGGCCGTCAAAATCAAATTCGCTGAAACCTTCAAGCCAATACTTGAATTCTGCATTCGGTATTCGTGCCATTTACATGGAATGGATTCCATGCCACACAGATCATCCAAAAGATGTCTAGAAAACCGATGAAATCTCGGTTCAGTGAGAGCAGATGTCCAGCTTTCCGACTTCTTTCAGTTCGCCGCGCCAGACAGACTCGACTTTTACCACCAGGACCTCGCTCAAGATTGCGGCAGACATATCTTAAAGGTGGTTCCCTCGTCCACTTTGCTGTCGACTCTGATCTCGCCGCCGTGTTCCCTTACGATCTTCTGACAGATGGCTAACCCCAGACCGGTGCCCTGGCCCGGCTGTTTCGTGGTCATGAAGGGCTTGAAGATGGATCTGAGTTGGTCCTCCGGGATGCCACAGCCGGTATCGGTAAAGCTGATGGTTGCCATCGGAGTGCTTCCGAGAATCTCGGTTTGGGTACGGATGCTCAGACTCCCGCCTTCCTCCATTGCATGGCAGGCATTCATGATCAGATTAAAGAAGACCTCCTGGATGCGGCCCCGATCCACGAAGACCTTCAAATCTGGCTCTGAAAACTGACGTTCTACTTCTATCAGCTTAAATTTGGAGAGATAGTATTCAGCGAACACCAGAAGGTTACTGATGAGCTCGTTCAGGCCTTCGACTTTCTTCTCAGGAGGCTTCTGCCTGTAAAAATCGAGAACCCTTGTGACAATCTGAGAGATCTGCGAAGAAGCTTCCATAATGGCTTCCCCAAACATCGGGGCCTCTTCCTGGACCTCGGCGCTCCTGAGCAACTGCGCATACGCAGAGATGACTGTGAGAGGATTCTTGATGTCATGGACCACAGCCGCTGCCAACTGACCCAGGGCAGACATTTTCTGGGTCGACATCAATGCTGCCTGCATCTCTTTGATCGTTTCAGTGCGCTCCTGCAGTTCAGACAGTGAGTTCTGCAGGTCACGAACAAGCCGAACGTTCTGAATTACCGTGGCTGCACAGGTGGCGATAGTCTGGAACAGCTTCAGGTCGTCCGTCAGGAAAGGCTCTTCCGGGTTCTTGCGCGCCAGCAGCATGAATCCGAAAGTGTTCTCCTTAACTCGCAGGGGAGTCCATACCAATGGAAAACTTACGAGTGGCGATCCCTCCAGCCCCTCATGACCCTTTGGCAGATTCAAGGGGTCATCACAGAGGAAGGCCTCCCCAACCATTGAGAACAAGTGCATGGCTGCATCTTGATAGGTTTCGCTCTTGCCGGGCCCGCCATCTTCCTGGCCGGCGTGTGCGAAGACAGTCCACGATTCCGGCTCTTTGGCCTTCAAGACCAGCGACGCGGTATCCGCGGGAATACCTTCGAGCGTCTGTTCCAGGCAAATGTCGCAGATGGCATTGATATCAAGAATATCGCCGAGGCGGGTGTTGAGATCGTATACGACATTCAGAGTGCGGTACGAATGAACGATCTCGGCGGACAGCTCATCGATCTCGTAATCCGTCTTGACCGCCGCCTGGATCTGGTCTTCAAGCAGGCGAAGTCCGTTCAATTGCTTCTCCTTCGGCTCTGCTGATCTTGCTGTAACGAGGATGCCTGCGTATTCACCATTGAGGCGCAGGCCTCGCCGTATCGGTTCGCTTTCGAGGACATCGGCCTGCCCCATGCAGAAGCCTCCATCCGTATCCAGGATACAGACGGGCGATCCAAATATGTCCTCGAACCGATCGAGAATCTCCTTAAGCCGCGCTTTAGAAACGTAACGGGTCGCATCCATTCAGGTGTTACTCGCAGAATTCCTGATACCGGGGAGTCTTCAGAAACGCGTGCACCAATTCACCGTTGAACTGTGTCCCAATCCCTTCGAGCAGCCGTTCCGTGGCTACCTCCGGTGAAAGTGCATTCCGATAAGGCCGGTCACTTGTCATGGCATCGAATGAATCCGCGACTGAAACAATCTGTGCTTCGAGGGGGATTTCATCCCCCTTCAGACCGAGCGGATATCCTGTGCCGTCCTGTCGCTCATGGTGGCCCTGAATCCAGGGAATCAGCGGCTCGAGTTGCTTGATGCCACTGAGAATCTTGGGGCCGATTAAAGTGTGAGTGCTCATAATCTCGAATTCATCATCTGTCAGCCTTCCTTCTTTCAGAAGGACGTCATCCGGGATCCCAATCTTTCCCAGATCGTGCATCATTGCGGCGATTTTGAGCATCTCGATGCGTTCCGGATCGAAATTCATTTCCCGGGCAATCTCTATCGAATACTCGGTCACCCGCTCGATGTGGCCCTGCGTGTACTCATCCCTGGATTCGATCGCATTGCTCAGGGCACTCAATGCGTTCAGGAACATCTGCCGGACATCTTGAAACAGCCGATAGTTGGAGAGCTGGCTTGCGGTGTGCGCAGCGATGGTCTTTATCAGTTTAGCTTCCGTTGAGCTGAAGAAATCGGTGACCTTTTTGCCGCTGAAACAGACGGCGCCGATCGGTTTTCCATCCGCCTCGAGACGGACACCGAGCAGCGGCAGTTCGAGTCCATCGGCATCCAGGCTGACGCCCTCAGGTAAATCTTGCTCAGAGGCTGCATTGATGGCATTTCCGGTCTCGAAGCAAAAGGCCCACGGAGTTCCCTCCCACTCATCAAGCCTGAGGGTTCTCCGCTCAACGTCCCCACCACCCCAACTGAGGAACACGACACTCTCATCATCCTCCTCCTCCTGAAGAATCATGTAGGCGCGGTGGGCACCAAACAGCCCGGCGGTCGATTGCAGGACTGAGGCCCCATTGCCAACGGAGTCAAATCTCGTGAGCGAGGGCAGATTATGGATGATGTCGAAAACGCAGTTCAGCTCTTCATAGTTTTCGGCAATGTGCTGCGCCATCGTGTCAACATCGTGCCACGCGGTGACTCTGGAGGTGATGTCTTCACTCAGCCAATCAAGGGCCTGGCCCAGCTCATTTCCGTTGGCGCCCTCGAGAGATGCAAAGTAGAGGCCCTTGTAAGACAGGCCGATAGTTTCTTCCTCATCAAAAAACTGCTCCGTCGAGGCAGCAATGGTCTGGCCATCTGCTGAGAGCAGCCTGATCGATGAGCCGGAAACCTTGGCCGCGCGGCACACCAACTGGTTCAGACTATCGGCTGAGAGTATGTGGGTAATGTCCAAAGCGTTCGCGCGAAATGGAAGGCTCACGATGATGCCAGTATATCAGCGATCTCCTGCACTTTGGCAATGACCTTGCTCGGGCTGAATGGTTTGGTCATGTATTCGTCAACGCCGGATTCCATGATCTTGTTCTTGTCAGTCTCCTGCCCGCGGGCGGTCAGAATGATAGCGTACGTGCCTTCCAGTTCCGGGTCCTGTTTGATGGCCTGGCATACCTCGTCGCCGTTCATGGGCGGCATCTGCAGATCGAGGAAGCAGAGCTGCGGCTTGTGCTCACGCGCCTTGGCGAGAGCATCTTCGCCAAACTCGGCGAGGACGATTTCGTAGCCTTCTTTCTTAAGGACGAATTCGAGCGAACGCCGAATGTGAACTTCATCATCAGCGATGAGAATCTTCTGAAGACTCAAAACTCTCTCCCTTCTAATCTTTTCCCGCCATCGAGCATTCTAACTCGCAGGCCGCGCCTCGGCCAAAGCCGCTGCCTCTTGTACTTCGTCCTCTTCCTGGAATAGAGAACATCCTTCACAGAATAGCGTGAAGTGAAACTGGCTTCCTTTGCCTACCTCACTTTCGACCCAGATTCTACCCTCATGTTTTTCTACAAACTCCTGGCAGAGCGGCAACCCCAGCCCGGTCCCTTTTCGTTGAGTCGCCTTGACCGATTCGTCATCTGTCTCCACCTGCCCAAACTTCTTGAAGATGGTTTCTCTGGCTTCTTCAGGTATTCCCGGCCCGGTATCCGCCACAGTAATCTTCGCCATCGGCTCTCCCGGATGCGTCTCGGATTCAATGGCGCTCACGATGACCCGGACCTCTCCTTCTTCCGGCGTGAACTTTAACGCGTTGCTCAAGAGATTCGCCAGTACTTGCGCTATCCGATCACCATCGCACATGATGTTCGGGAGCTCATCTTCAATCTGCGTCTCAAGCTTGATGCTCTTTGGATCCGCATGGCCGCGGAACACAGCCATCGCGTGATCGATCAGTTTCGAAATATCCGTTGCCTCGATGTCGAGCTGGAAGCTGCCGGATTCGATGCGCGACAGATCGAGAAAGTTGTCAATGAGTCCGTTCAGTCGGACCGATTCGTCATTGATGATGGTTAGAAACTCTTCGTAAGTTTCAGGTGGCTCGTCTTTGTAGGTGAGCATGATCTCCGCGTAGGAGCGAATCGATGTCAGCGGCGTTCGGAGGTCGTGGGCCACCATGTTCATGAAGTCAGACTTCTGCCGGTCGATCTCACTCAGGCGATCGTTGGCCATCTGGAGATCGAGTGTGCGCAGGTGGACACGGTCTTCGAGGGTGCGGTTGTACTGCGCAATGACAATACGATCCGACCACTCACGAGCGAGAGCGCGTAAGAACCGCAGATCTCCCTCCTGGTAGCGTGCATCACCGCGAAAACGCTCACGAAGCTTGCCGCCAATGACCACGGTTCCAATCACTTCCGGGCCATCCCGCATCGGCACGGCCATGGCAGAGGGACAGATCGCCACCTCACAGTCCGGAAACTCCGCCGACACGTGTGTGAGGAGCTCGCCCCGTCCGGATTCAAACACTCGCTTTGATAATGCCAGCTCGACTTCCTGGATCTCCTTCGCGTCCCATTCCCCGAACTGCCCGATGATTTCTTCGTCCCCCTCGAGGCCCTGAATCTTCTGCCTCACAACACACCAGTCAGCCTTGAGCTCCTGCCCCATCGCTGTCTGGGCAATCTGCCGATCCACGTGGCGGACATCGATGCCTTCGCTCTGCTCATACTGATCTTCTGCCTGGAGGACTTCGATTTCACGCTCTCTTTGCGAGACAAGCCGGTCGGCGAGTCGTGTCCGCAAAAAGAAGATTCCCACCAGGTTGACACATATC
>Ga0187827_10001085_pt1 | contig 40942 bp, 39 predicted proteins | sample ETNtaG_39_FD_167969 | JGI IMG/M metagenome (GOLD analysis project Ga0187827, IMG submission 167969) | Marine microbial and viral communities from oxygen minimum zone, Eastern Pacific Ocean - ETNP2014_SV_150_PacBio MetaG (Illumina Assembly) | ecosystem: Environmental > Aquatic > Marine > Hypoxic...
CTGAATTGTCTGAAACACACCCTTGCTATATTGTCAGGTTGGTGCAGGAAGAACCCAGCTTCCGGGTTGGCTGGCTGCGCGATGGGGTCTTAACCTTCTTAACAACTTTATGAGCAGACTCTATGTACTTGTCCGGCTTCAAATCCGCACATGCCAGAGACCTCAACAGGTTCTTGCGCAATTGGCAGGACACGCCCGATATTGCCGAGTTATTCCAGGAAACTTTTGCTGCTGCCGGCATCCAACCCTAGTACGCTGTCCACTCAATTGCCGGAGCATGCTATGGAGTCGTGCAAGGGTTATCCATACCAGACCGATATCTGCCTGATCCAAAGCAGTTCTCGAACTGCTGCACGCAATGCCACTTTAAAGTCTTCAGCATTGTGGTCGGATCTGTCCAACAGTGCCCGGGGCAGATAGATCTCCACATTGATACCATCGTTAAGATAGTGGAGGGTGACTTGACTGATGCTCTCTGCCATGGGTACGTGCTTCCAGGCGTCGTTCAGAATGGCGCGGACTTCAGATCGCAAAGGTGCGATCGGCACGGGAGAATCCCGACCTTCGGCATCTGCGTCGTCCTCTGCATCGATATGGAAAACCACATCGCCTATCTTTGGAAATTCCTGCACGAGACCACGGGTCACCCATTCGCCGATATGATGCCCTTCAGAGACGCTCACTGACGGGTTCACCTGGATGTGGATATCCAGCAGCACTTCGGCACCCATCATGCGGCTTCTGAGACTATGTACGCCTTGTACACCTTCGATGTTTAGAATGTGTTTTTGGATGGCGGTGACATCGGTTGTGGACAAGGCGGTGTCGACCAGTTCCGCCATACTCTGACGGCCGAATTTCCAGCCGATCTGGGCGATCATCAGCGCGACGATGATGGACGCTGCCATCTCCAACCAGGCGATGCCGATGATGGCCCCGCCGACGCCGATGAAGACAACGATGGAGGAAAAGGCATCACTGCGGTGGTGCCACGCGTTGGCGATCAGCAGGTTGGATTTGACCCGTTCTCCCGTGATGCGGGAGATTCGATAGAGCCACTCCTTGGTGCCGATGGAGACGATGGCTACCAGTAGTGCACTCCATCCGGGCACGATCACTGCGGCGATGTCATAGATGCGCAGCACAGCGTCATAGATGATGGTCGCGGCAACTGCCAGCAGGATGGCGCCGAGCAGCATGGTGCCAAACGTTTCGAAGCGGGCATGGCCGTAAGGGTGGTCAGCGTCCGGTTCCTGGTCAGCGATCTGGATAAAGAACCAGGCCATCAGGTCGGTCAACAGATCTGAGAGGGAATGAATACCATCTGCGATAAGGGCATGGGAATTGGCCAGCCACCCGACAAGCACCTTAATGAACGCCAGGGCCAGGTCCAGGATGGTACTGAGGACGAGAATGCTTTGAGAATCCTGAAAGCGCTTGTCTACCATGAGATGGGGTACCTGTGGCAACCCATGTGATTCCTTTAGGATCGGTTGTAAACAGCCCTGACAGCGAATACGCGATGGGGCACGTGTAGTACTTCGTCTGCGAAGCTGGACGCCAGTAGCTGCTTCAGGTCAGCGTCGAATTGACTTACTGCAGCGGCTTCCAGACTGGCAGCTATTCCGGCACTGGCGCGGACTCTGCCGCGCCAACTCTCGGCAGTGTAGACGGCGGCCTCGTCATATGAAAACGTCTCGATACGCTGATAGCCGGCTTCCCCCAGGTCCCGCAACCACTGCGGGTACAGGCCGGAGAAATTGCCGCCACGCCAGGCGGGATTGTGTGCTTCAATCAATTTCTCCGTTTCTCTGACCAGGTTACCCTGTAGCGGAATCCAGTCGTAGTGGGCAATCACGACAGTACCACCCGGTACCAGGATGCGGCTGACCTCCTCAGTCGCTCTGGCGCGATCGAACCAGTGCCAGCACTGTCCGGCGGACACCACGTCGGCATAGTTGGCGGGGAGGGAGCTTCGCTCTGCCGATGCACACAGGTACTCTATCTGAAGGCCCTCGGCAGCGTCTATCCTGCATGCCTGCGCCAGCATGGCAGGGGCGGGATCGATACCGATCACCCGGTTGTTGTTTCTCGCGAATCCGCGCGCCAGGCTGCCTGTACCGGTACCCAAATCGACGATGGTTTGATTACCCGTGCCGATCTGCCACGCTTTTAATCTGTCGAAGAGACTGGCGGGGAATCCCGCCCGATGGCTACTGTAATCGGCAGCAGTCTTGCCGAAATCCGCTGTTTCGATGGGTTTCATCGGTGTGTTGTCCATGCTCCTTTTCATATCGGTGCCTGGCCCTGCCGCCCCGACAGTATCCAGCTGATCATGGGTAGATGTTGCCTGCCATAGAAGATCTCATCCTGGATCAGGTAGGCCGGAACGCTGAAGACGCCTGCTTGGCGCAGTTCGATCTGTAATTGGTCGAACTGGGTACGCCCGACGCCTTCGATAAACCCGGCCAGACCTTCGGTAGCAGCGCCACACCCCTGCAGCAGCGCGGTAATGGCCTGCTGGGATTCTATATCCAACCGGCCATCCCAGAATCCAGCAAATACCAGGTCGATATAGCGATGCTGAATCTCGGCAGCCTGCTGCTTGACCCAGAGCAGGGCGATTCCGGCCAGAGATGAATCCGCTGTGGTGTGGATGTCGTCGACCTTCAAGTTTCTAATCTCAGCATAGCGCAAGATGTCTCTTGTTGCGGATTCGGCCCGATAGCGGCGGTGCCGTGTACCCCGGTCGTCTCCTTTGCTTGCTGTCTGTGGCAGCGGTATGGGGGAAGTCAACAGCGGCTGCCAGTCGATGTCGATGGCGAACTGCTGATGCAGAAGGTAGCTGGGATCTTTGGCCAGATATGCCAGGGGGCTTTTGAAATCGATGCAGACGGTTAAGGCAGCGGCGGATGAGAACGCGTCACTCATCAGCTGTCCCTTCCGGATCGAAGTGCCGATAGGCGATATCCGGCGCCGTTCCAACCCTGCCGGTCAATATCCAGCGCACCAGGGGAAGGTGTTCACGTCCGAAGAATACCTCCCCCCCGACGACATAACTCGGTACACCAAAGATATGGGTATCGAATATCGTCGCTTGCATCTCATCATGGAGGTCCTTCCCCTCACCGGTGAGGAACGGCATGAAACCGTCTACCTCAGCCCCGGCCTCCTTCAGCACTGATTCGATCACCTGTGGATTTTCGATGTCGAGATCCCGCTTCCAGAATCGTTCAAAGACCCGGTTCGAGTAACCTCTCAATATGGCACGATGCTGCCGTTTGGCCCACAGAAGGCCAATAGCCGCCAGAGAAGAATCCCAGATCTTGGTGGTACCGCGGAGCGTGTAGCCGTTTAAGCGCGCATAGCGCCTGGCGTCATGATAGGCATATCTGACGCCACTCCACTGCTGCGGGGAGCGATTGTTCTCCACCAGCTTGCCCTTGCCGTCCAGTTTCGCCGAGCCGAGGTAACTGGGTATGTCCAGTGTAAGCGGTCGCCAGTCGATTTCGATGTCGAGTTGATCTTCGATGGCGTAGGTCGGATCCTTGGCGACAAAGGCATAAGGACTCTTATAGTCGATGTAGACGATTAGAGGTGAATCGGAAGCCAACGGATCGAATCGACTCATATTGAACCCCCAGCAGATGGATTGAGGCGGAAGGATCAAGCCTGCTCCCGTCATTTTAACATCAAGTGGAGAGAATGCGGCTGAGGTAAGAATCAAACCTGCTCCCGTCATTTCAGCATCAAGTGGAGAGAATGCGGCTGAGGTAAGAATCAAACCTGCTCCCGTCATTTCAGCATCAAGTGGAGAGAATGCGGCCGAGGTAAAGCATGCAGACAGCTACAGGAAACCTGTGGATTGCTCTTGCAGGTGTTTTTGAGCATACTGCCGGCCCATGAAAACCGTCTATTTCTACGAGGCGTTTGAGGAAGAAGCTGCCTGTCTTCGTACCTATCTCCCGGAGGATATTTCCGCAGAATTCAGCGAAAAGACGATCCAGGAGCTGGATTCGCCCGAGCCGCCGGCGGAAATCATCAGTGTCAGAACCCAGTCGATCATTCCGCCGGAATGGTCCGGCAAAGTGCGGGCCATCCTGGCACGCACCACTGGTTATGATCACATGCAGGCATACCAGCGGCTGGTGGGCCATGAAGTTCCTTGCGGTCATCTGCCCCTCTACTGCGCCCGGGCGGTTGCCGAACAAGCCATGCTGCTGTGGACGGCACTGATCCGCAAGCTTCCCCTGCAGCAGGCGCAGTTTGAGACTTTCAACCGCGATGGTCTTACCGGGCGGGAATGTCTTGGCAAGAATCTGCTCGTGGTAGGTGTCGGCAACATCGGTCATGAAGTGGTTTCCATCGCCACTGCGCTGGGTATGAATGTCAAGGGCATCGATATCGTCGAGAGGCATGCCGAGGTCGAGTACGTGGACTTTGGCAAGGAACTCATGCATGCCGATATTCTTGTTTGCGCCATGAATCTCACGCAGGACAACAGGAACTACTTCAATTATGAGGTGCTGAGGAACTGCAAGCCGGGATTGATATTCGTAAATATCTCGCGCGGCGAATGCTCACCGGCAGTCGAGCTTGTGCAGTTGATCGAAGCGGGGTGCCTCGGCGGAGTTGGACTGGATGTCTATGATAACGAGGCGGCGCTGGCTGTAAGTGCCAGGCGAGGGGAGCAGCAGGATGACCCTGAGAAACAAGCTGTCGAGCGGCTTGCAGGCAAGTCCAATGTAATACTCACGCCGCACAACGCGTTCAACACAGAAGAAGCCGTACAGAGAAAATCTGAACAGAGCGTCACCCAGATCACCACTTTTCTGGCCACCGGCTCCTTCCAATGGCCGGTGGCGGATGACCGGTAGTAGCCAAACGACCCCAAGCGCGGCCTCAAAGCTGGATGGAGACGACAGATGCGCCAGCAGCAGTCGTCTCTCGCGGAGGGATACGCTATCCCCTCGGTGATCATGTGCAGGCTGTCGGTGCGAGACCTACAGCTCATGACTCTGACTTACGGCAGCGCCAGCGTCACCAGTTTCGACGTCTTACCGCCACCCACTGACACAGAGATGTATTGTTTGCCATCCACCATATAGGTCATGGGTGCACCCAGGGGCCGAATCGGCAACTCCACTTCATGGATGGTCGTGCCGGTTGCCTTATCCAGGGCACGCAGTAGAGGCCTGCCGTCATATCCGCCTATAAATAACAATGTCTTGGTCACTAACGGACCCGTTCTGCCGCGGGCACCCACCGGACCCGGGTCGGGAATGCCCATGTCCATTATCCGTTTGCGAAGTGTTTTGCCCTCTCCATTGGGAACGACCCACTCGTATTCACCCGTATTGAGGTTAATGGCACTGATCCGGCTGTAGGGGGGTTTGATGAGGGGTAGGCGTTGGGGGCCACGAAGACGTCCAACGCCGCCCCGCACATAACGGTGTTCGGTCTTGCCGGGATCAGCTTTCACAAGTTGGACGAGGGTCGCGCCTGTAGAGGAAGGGACGTAAAGAATCGATGTTTGCGGATCGACTGCAGCACCTGACCAGTTGGCTCCGCCGCCATCGTTGGGTAACTGGATCGTTCCCTTGATCGAAGGCGGCGTAAATATCTCACCATGCCTATATTGACTGATAATCTGCAGTGCTTCAGCGTGAAGTTCCGGGGTGAAGTCGATCAGAAGATCTTCCGATATGCCCTGAACCTCAAATGGCGCTGGCTTGGCAGGGAAAGGTTGCGTTGCCGAAGTGCGCTCGCCGGGCGTGTCGCTCTGGGGTACCGATCGCTCTTCAATGGGCCATACCGGCATTCCGGTTACCCGGTCAAAGACGTAGATGAATCCCTGTTTCGATACTTGTGCGACCGCCTTGATCCGTCTTCCATCCACCGTGATGTCGACTAGATTAGGCGCCGCCGGAAGGTCCCAGTCCCATAAATCGTGATGGATCATCTGAAAGTACCAGACCAACTTACCAGTACGCGCGTCAAGGCAGACAAGACTGTTGCCAAACAGGTTGTCACCCAGTCGATGCCCCCCATACCAATCGTTATTCGGTGCGCCAAATGGCAGATATACATAACCCAGTTCTGGATCCGCACTCATCAGAGACCAGACATTGGTTGCACCTGTGTATTGCCACGAATCGTTCTCCCAGGTTTCGTTGCCTTTTTCGCCGGCTTGCGGGATGGAGTGGAAGATCCACTTCTGCTCACCGGTATTGACATCGAATCCTCGGATATGACCTGGGGGACTGTCGGTAAATTTGGCGGGGATCAGAGAGAACGTCGGAATGTCGAAGACGACCGCGCCCAGAACGACGGTATCGTGCACGATGACCGGAGCGGCCACCACCGAGTAAAAGGACCGTTTAATCTGCCGCCCCAAGCCCACGGTGAGATCGACTTTGCCATCCGTGCCGAACGTTTTGTCCGGCAATCCGGTGTCTGCATCCAGTGACCACAGGAATGCGTTGTTGGTCCCCATCAATATGCGACGTTTGCTGCCTTTCTTCCAATAGGCTACGCCTCGATGGTTGAAACCGAGATTGGCCGGCCTGCCGTGTTCCCAGGTCCTCGTATCAAACACCCACTTCTGTTCGCCGGTCGCTGCATCGATGGCCGCTACATGTCCCATCGGGGTGCTGATGTAAAGTAGATCTGCAATCTTGATCGGCGTGCTCTTGAAGCCACCTGCAGCGTACTCGGTGTGGCTCTTCAGAAATTCGTTGTCCGGGGAGTCCCAACTCCAGGCAATCTGCAGCCTACGGACATTGTTCCGGTCGATCTGATCCAGGGCTGCGTATTTCGATGAGCCCGGATCATTGGCATAGGTTGGCCAGTCGTAATCGGCTATCCCGGCCCCTCTGCCGGGCTGTGTACCGCATGCGGCAACGATTATTAGAAGAGTCGCGGCGAGGCGTGGCAGATCTGCAGGGAGTCGTGGTAGATGTGCAGCGAATCGTGGTAGATGTGCAGGGTTTCGTGGTAGACCTGCAACGATGCTTGGTAAACCTGCAGCAATGACCGGTAATTGTGCCTCGAGCTTAGTCTTCATAGGTCCAGCTGGATAGGTTGAAGTCCAAGTCATTCTTTCACGATTATCGAACGGAAAGCAACCGAGTCAACTCAGCCGTGGGTCGTTACGACGCACAAACTTCCCCGTCAACGATGAACTATTGTGAGACCGGCGTGGACTCATCGGGCGAGGTGCCTGTTTTGAACAGGTACGAATGGGCGGATTTTCTATGGATGAAGTACATACATGTGTCATCGGTGCGGGCGTCATCGGCCTGGCTGTCGGTGCCAAGCTGGCCGCATCGGATGGTAGCCTTTTCATTCTGGAAGAGCAGGCTGCTTTTGGGCAGGATATCAGCTCGCGTAACAGTGAAGTGATTCATGCCGGCATCTACTATGCGAAAGACTCTCTCAAAGCGCGTCTGTGTGTGGCTGGCAAACACCTGCTCTATAGGTATTGTGAAGAGCGGGACATCTCCCATCGCCGGATAGGTAAGCTCATCGTGGCAACGAGAAAAGGTGAGGAAGCCGTACTGGAATCCATCTTGGGTAAAGCCATAGCCAATGGCGTGGCGGATCTTGAATACTGGTCGCAGCAAAAACTCAATGACGAGGAACCTGCCATCGATGGGAAACTGGCACTCTATTCTCCCTCTACCGGCATCGTCAGCGCCCATGAGCTGATGCTCTCTTTGTTGCATGATTCTGAAAGCAGTGGTGCCACGTTTACAGGTCGCACCCGTGTCACCGGCGTCGATGTCGAGCCGGACCGGTTTATCGTGCACACCCTGATTGAAGAGAAGGATGAATACTCCTTCTGCTGTCAAGTGCTGGTCAACGCAGCCGGCTTGGGCGCGCAACGGATTACACATCAGATGCATGGCCTGGATGGCTGCACCATACCGTCACTGCACCTGTGTAAGGGCAACTACTATGCTCACAACGGCAAATCACCGTTTTCCCATCTCATCTATCCGGTTCCCGATACATCCGGAGCCGGACTTGGCATTCATGCAACCCTGGATCTAGCGGGGCAGGTTCGTTTCGGCCCGGACGTGGAGTATGTCGAGGAAGTCGACTACCGCGTGTCCGAGACGCGGGAGGCGAGCTACTATGAGGCGATCCGAAGATACTATCCGGGGCTCAGAGATGGTGAGTTGAGTCCGGCCTATGCGGGAATCAGGCCCAAGCTTCAGCCAGCGGATGGCAAGGTCGAGGACTTTGTTATTCAGGGAGCCGAGACCCATGGAATCGAAGGGCTGGTGCAGCTGTATGGCATCGAATCACCCGGTCTGACTGCATCGCTTGCCATCGCGGATGAGGTCGGGGCATTGCTCAGGGACCATTTCTGACGCAGATCAGCTCGCGAATCAGCTAGCGAGCCAGCTCGTAGATCAGCTCGCGAATCAGCTAGCGGTAGCCACAAACTGCTTGACTCTCGTGCCGCTTCAGGTTCTAAAGTGACGAATTGACCACAACATCGCGGCGTTGGCAGTGATCGAGAATTAGTGACTGAGATTGACACAGCGGTTGATTATGACCGACATCTCCCGCACGACCCGTTGGATCAGGCGGGTCATGTAAACACCATCTTCTTCGTGGCGGTGAGTGCCAACCTGGCCTTCACCGTATTGGAAGCCACCTATGCCTATATAGCCGATTCAGTGAGCCTGTTGGGGGATGCCGGTCACAATCTGGGAGACGTTTTGGGTCTGTTGCTGGCATGGGGAGCTGCCTATCTGGCAGGCAAGAAGACCAGCCGGATGTACAGCTATGGTTATCGCAGAACCACTATTTTGGCTGCCATTATCAATGCACTGGTGCTGGTATTCGCCGCATCGCTGATCGCCTTTGAATCGCTAGAGAAGTTCATCCAACCGACCCCCATTCAGGAGATACCGGTCATCGTGGTGGCGTCCATCGGTATTGTGGTTAACACCGGCGCCGCCTGGCTGTTTATCAAAGGCAGCAAGAAGGACCTGAATCTGAAAGCTGCCTTTCTGCACCTGGCTTACGATGCACTGATCTCCGTCGGGGTGGTGGTCACGGCGACTGCTATTCTATACACCGGTTGGATGTGGCTGGATCCACTGGCTGCCGTCATGATCGTGGTGATCATCACCTGGGGCGCATGGGGGCTGCTGCGCGATTCGGTAAATCTCATTCTGGATGCAGTGCCACAGGGGATCGATCGTACCAGTGTGGAGAACTACCTCCATAGCATCGACGGGGTAACGAAGATTCACGATGTGCATATCTGGGGGATGAGCACCAATGAGAACGGACTTACCGCCCATTTGATCATGCCCGACAATTCGCTGTGGGAATCCGAGACAGGCTATGCGGAAATCAGCAGACAGATGCAAGAGAGATTCAATATTCATCACATCACCCTGCAGGTGGAGAAAGATCAGGATTGTGCCAACGAAGACTGTGATTAACAGGTGCCTGCAGGGGCAGGTCGAGAAAGATCAGGATTGTGCCAACGAAGACTGTGATTAACACGTGCCTGCAGAGGCAGCTATAATCCCACAGACTGACACTTCTCGCCTTCATTGGAAACTGCACGATGAACTCGCCCGTATCCCTCGATGAATTTATCAGCAGCCAGGTTTCTAGCCGTGCCTGTCAGCCGATCAAGCTAAAGGAACCGGTGCCGTTAGCGGATCTGCATACGCCTGCCCTGGTGATCGATCAGGATGTCATGCAGGCCAATCTTGGCAACATGCAGACCCATCTCAACGCACACGGTATTGGGCTGCGAAGCCATACCAAGATGCACAAGTGCCCGATCATTGCCAAACTGCAGATGGATGCGGGCGCCATCGGCATCTGTGCAGCTACTGTCAGTGAAGCTGAGGTGATGCAGGCTTTCGGCATTGACAAGATCCTGATTACCTCGCCGGTGACGACCCGGGAGAAGATTGCCCGGGTGTTGCATCTGGCCTCAACCAATGACCAACTGCAGATCGTCGTCGATCACGCAGCGGCTGCCGATGGGTTGAATCAAGCGGCGGCCGGAGTTGGGGTGACCCTCCAGATCCTCATCGATCTGGACCCGGAGATGGGCCGGACCGGTGTGGAACTGGGAACCCCTGCACTGAAGCTGGCGCAACATATCAGAGATCGCTGTGACCACCTGAGATTCAGCGGCCTGCAGTGTTATGCCGGACACTGTATGCACATTCACGGATTTGAAGAGCGGCGCAGCCGCTACCGGCAGATTCTGGCAAAGGGTCTGGCAACCAGAGATCTGTTGGTTGCCAACGACTTTGCGGTTCCGGCGTTTAGCGGCGGCGGCACGGGTACTTATGACATCGAACCTGAGATAGGCGGCATAACGGATCTGCAGGCCGGTTCCTACCTTTTTATGGATGTCGAATACCGGGACATCGGTGGTCGCGACAGCGAAAGGTTCCTCGATTTTGAACCATCGCTGTTTGTCCTGGTGACTGCCATCTCGCAGCCTCAAAAGCGTCTGATCACAGTGGACGCAGGTTATAAAGCATTTGCCAGCGATACCGTCCATCCGCAGTTCAGGGATATCGAGGGAGCGCAATTCCACTGGGGTGGTGATGAGCACGGCATTATCGAGCTTGGGAACCCTTCCAGAGAAATCAATCTCGGGGATAAACTGGCCATGATCACCTCCCACTGTGATCCCACCGTGAACCTTTATGACTACTATTTTCCCTACCGCAAGGGTATGGTGGAAGAGATCTGGCCGATTGCAGCCAGGGGACGTTCCCAGTAACCTTGTACGCTGGTCGAATCTGCAATCACACGGTCGAGACCCCATGTCGAGAGAATCCAAAGACGCACCAGGTACGGAACCCGGGCATGAATCGAATGAGCCCACCGTTCTCTCCGGTCCCTGGTTCGAAGAGTTGGAAACTGGTGATCTGTTCACTGATGCGCCCGCCGTAACCGTCACGGAAGGTCACGCGGCGCTTTACCAGGCGATTTTTGGTGACAGGCAGCGACTGCCCCTGGATGCTCATCTGTGCGCTCGGGTAACCGGTTCAGAAAAGCTGCTGGTGAATTCAGGTCTGGTCTGCAACGTGGCCATTGGCCAGACCACCTATGCCTCCCAGCGAGTAATGGGAAACCTGTTCTATCGTGGTCTTATCTTTAAGGCGCCGGTCTATATCGGCGACACCCTGACGACCACGACCAAGGTGGTGGCGCTCCGACAGAATCGAATCAGGGAGGGACGTGCGGCCAGCGGCATGGTGGCTCTGGAAATAGGGGTGAAGAACCAGCGGGGAGGACAGGTGATGCTGTTCTGGCGTTGCCCCATGATTCCCTGTAAAGACCCGGCTGCAGACACAGGCAGACAGGATTCCTTCGATGAGTTGCCGCAGCAATTGACCCTGAGTGAGGTGACCGACGCAGTGCCGGACTGGGGGCTTAACGAATTTCGCGACCGGGTTCACGGCAATCATTTTACCGAGCTGGTCAGCGGCAGTAAACTCATCGTTGAGTCCAGGGATACCGTCACATCTGCTCCCGAGCTGACCAGAATGACGCTCAACATGGCGATGACCCATCTGGATGCAACCAGGAGCGTGTATGGCAAACGACTTGTTTATGGCGGTCACACAATCTCAATCGCCGCAGCACAGATGACGCGTGCACTGCCCAATATTGTAACGATTGTAGGATGGCGCAGTTGTGACCACAGCGCCCCGGTGTTTGAACAGGACCTGCTTCGCTCTGAAGTCACGCTCGGCGAAAAGTACGCCCTGAAATCTGGCGGCGGCTTGGTGGATGTGCAGATTGAGGTGTATGCAACCAGAGGAAGTGAAGCTCCCGAAAGCGGCGATGACATCAAAGTGCTCGACTGGCACCTGGTCGGTCTGTTTGCATAAGCGAAGTGGGCTTGTTCGTCTGCGTGAAGTTGTCCTGTGAGTGAAATCTCCTTGCTTCAAGTCGTACTGTTTGTGTAGGAAAATTCAATGAGTGGAATTCTCTCCGGTTTGCGAGTAGTTGAAGGATCCGCGTTCGTGGCTGCTCCTTTGGGCGGCATGACACTGGCACAGATGGGGGCCGATGTAATTCGTTTTGATCCCATCGGCGGCGGACTGGATCACAAACGTTGGCCCGTCACCGCGCAGGGCGACAGTCTTTTCTGGGCCGGCATGAACAAAGGTAAGAGGTCGATTCAGGTCGACCTGACCATACCGGAAGGGCGGGAACTGCTGACGGAGTTGATAACGGCTCCGGGAGAAGATAATGGCATCTTCCTGACCAATTTCCCCGAGCGTGGTTGGCTTGGATATGAAAGATTGAAAGCGCTTCGCGACGATCTTATCTATGTAAACGTGATGGGCGATCGACACGGTGGCTCTGCTGTCGATTACACTGTCAACTGTGCCGTCGGCTTTACCCATTCCACCGGCGCTGAAGGAAGCATCGAACCGGTGAATCATCTATTGCCGGCCTGGGATAACATTACCGGACAGATGGCTGTGGTGGGACTTCTGGCCGCAGAGAGACACAGGCGACTGACAGGGGCGGGACAACTGGTGAAACTTGCCTTGAAGGATGTTGCCCTGGCAACAGCCGCCCATCTGGGCAATATCTCCGAAGTGGTCATCAACGGCACGGACCGGCCCAAATACGGCAATTATCTATACGGGGCTTTCGGTCGTGATTTCGTGAGCTCCGACGGCAAGCGACTGATGATCGTCGGCCTAACGGATCGGCAATGGGCAGGCATCAAGAAAGCCATGGAAATCGAAGCGGAAATTGCACAACTCTCGGAAAGGCTGGCGCTCAATCTCGATTTGGAAGGGGATCGCTTTGCCGCCAGGAAGGATATTGCCACCCTGGTGGAATCATGGTTCAGCAACCATCCATCAGATTGGATTGAAAAGGTGTTCGATGACAACGGGGTGTGTTGGGGGCCCTACCGTACCTTCAAGGAGATGGTGGTGGAGGATAAAGATTGTTCGGAGGAAAACCCCATCTTCAAGCTGATGCAGCAACCGGGTATCGGGACATATATTGCCCCGGGTTCACCGTTCAACTTTAGTGGCGTGCGACGTCAGGATCCGGCGCCGGCGCCTCTTCTGGGGCAGCACACGGACGAGGTGCTGGCCGGCGAGCTGGCCTTGTCATCAGGGCAGATTGGCGAGCTGCACCGTAAGGGAATTGTTGCAGGTGGTGGAAACTAATCTACTCCGGGAACATCAAACCATTACTAGAGGAACATCAAACCGTTACTACGGGAACATCAAACCGTTACTACGGATAGATAGCGCAGTCTCGGCATAGTTGTCGGGGTGTGATCCGTCCGGTTGTTATGAGATCTAAAGAGACTCGGTTTGTGTTACAGTAGGCGCGTAAATAACCGCTGGAGAATCATGTAAGTGTTTGAATTAGTTAGGGCTGGCGGCTGGTTGATGCTTCCCATTATCGTCTGTTCCATCATTGCCGCTGCCATCTGTATCGAACGGTTCTGGACACTTCGTTCGAATCAGATCGCACCGAAGAATCTGTTTGCCACCGTCGTGAGTTTGATTCGCAGTAATCAACTGGATAACAAACGCCTTAGAGAACTCCGCATGGGTTCGCCACTGGGCCAGATTCTGGTCGCAGGATTGAACAATTCCCGGCGGGGCAGAGAGATCATGAAAGAAGCGATCGAAGAAGTGGCCGGTCAAGTAGTGCATGAGATGGAACGATATCTGAATCCGCTGGGCACCATCGCCGCCACTACGCCCTTGTTGGGGCTACTGGGTACGGTAATCGGCATGATCAAGGTTTTCGCTTCAATCAAACTGGAAGGTACCGGAAATACAGCAGTCTTAGCCGGAGGAATTTCAGAGGCGCTGATAACGACTGCTGCAGGACTTACCGTTGCCATCCCCAGCTTGTTCTTCTACCGCTTTTTTCAGCGTCGCGTTGATGATCTGGTGGTGGGGATGGAACAGGAGGCGATCAAACTGGTGGAAGCTCTGCATAGCGATCGTGGCGACAGGCAGGAAGGCAGAGAAAGCAGGGAGAGTAAAGAGTCCAAGGAGAGCGGCAAGAACGCATTTTCCGGGGTGGTTAGCTGATGAGATTCGCTAGAAGAGGGAAGGCAGAAGTTGACATCAATATAACGCCACTGATCGATGTGGTGTTTCTGCTTCTGATATTCTTTATGGTTTCAACGACCTTCACGAAGGAGACACACCTGTCCATCGATCTCCCTGAGGCGAGTGCTGATCCCGTCAGCGTTGTCAAGAATCAGATTGACGTGTCCATCTCCAAGGCGGGCCACTTCGCGGTGAATGAGGTCGCACTTGTCAACGACTCCCTGGAGACATTGAAACGTGCTATAGAAAAGATAAGTCAGGGAGATCACAGCGTACCATTTATCATAACGGCTGATGCTGCCACTACCCACCAGTCAGTGGTGAAGGCCATGGATGCTGCCGGGCAGATGGGTTTTGTTCACCTCGCCATCACCACCAAGAGCACCGCCGAGAGCGCTGAGATGGAGGAGTGATGATCACGGAACGGATCAGCGACTGGACGATCTACGCGAGATTATTGGGCTACGTTAAGCCCTGGTGGATCGCGTTTCTGGTCAGCGTGATGGGGTATCTAGTCTACTCCGGTTCCAACGCTGCCCTCGCGGAACTCATGAAGTACATTGTGGATGCAATTGGCAGCGGAGATGCTGCCGAGAGGATGCTGATTCCCGTTACCCTGGTAATTGTCGTCTTCCTTCGTGGCATCGGCTCATTTTTCGGCACCTACTTCATTACCTATGTGTCGGCCAACGTCGTGCACGCACTTCGTTGCGAACTGTTTGAGCAACTGTTGAAGCTGCCCAGCAGCTTTTATGACAAAAACGCGTTAGGCCATCTGGTGGCGAAGGTGACGTTTCACGTGACCCAGGTCACCGGCGCGGCAACGAACGCTGTCAAGGTGGTGATTCGTGAAGGGTTTACCGTACTGGGCTTACTGTTGTATCTGCTCTACAAGAATTGGCTCCTGACGATTATCTTCATTCTTGTCGCACCTCTAATAGCACTGTTAGTCAGCTTTGCAGGAAGGAGATTCAGAAAGATAAGTGAACGAATTCAGCATTCCATGGGTGATGTTACGCATGTCGTATCAGAGGCCGTTCAGGGGTACAGGGTGGTGCGCACCTTTGGTGGTGCCGAATATGAGCGAACAAGATTCCACAAGGTTAGTGATTACAACCGACAGCAGTCAATGAAGATGGTGGTGACCTCAGCTATCAGCACGCCAATCATACAACTGGTGATCAGTATCGCCATGGGATTTCTTGTATGGTTGGCTCTTGATCCATCTCTGATGTCGAATATGACAGCCGGTGACGTTATTGCTTTCATTACCGCTGCGGGTCTGTTGATGAAACCGGTTAGGCAACTGTCGGAAGTGAATGCCACCATTCAAAAAGGATTGGCAGCAGCCAAGGATATTTTCAATCTCTTTGATGAAGGAATTGAAGAGGACGAGGGCGAGACAAGCTTGACGCAGGTCAGAGGAGAAATCGAATTCAAGAATGTGAGTTTTGCGTATGGCCGGCAGACACCCGAGGTCCTAAAGGATATCAGTTTCACTGCCAGCCCGGGTCAAACGATCGCCCTGGTAGGCAGGTCAGGAAGCGGTAAGAGCACCCTGGCAAGCCTGATTCCAAGATTTTATTCACCCACACGAGGCAAAATACTGATTGATAGTGAACCCATTGAAGACTTGAGTCTTTTGAACCTACGCAGCCACATAGCGGTCGTCACTCAGCAGGTCACACTCTTCAATGACACCGTGGCGCGCAACATTGCCTATGGCAGCCTCGGGGATGCCGATCTGGCAGCAATCACGCGAGCGGCCAGGAAGGCTAATGCCCTGGAATTCATCGGTGAACTGGGAGAAGGAATGAACACCGTTGTGGGTGACGATGGTGTGCTTATATCAGGTGGTCAACGGCAACGGCTGGCATTGGCTCGAGCTTTTTTGAAGGACGCGCCGATTCTAATACTCGATGAAGCCACCTCGACATTGGATTCGGAATCGGAAAGACTGATTCAATCTGCCCTTGAGAATGTGATCAAGGGAAGGACCACGTTTATCATCGCCCATCGACTATCCACCATAGAGAGTGCCGATGTGATTCTCGTTATCGATGAGGGCAGGATCGTTGAACAGGGCACCCACAGAGAGTTGCTGCAAAGAAATTCGTTCTACGCGCAATTGCACAAACACCAGCTCGCCTCCAGTACTGATGACGATAGGTCTAAGGGGCAGGAGCAGGAGCGCAGCAAAGGATTGTTTCCTGTGCACTTTAGTCGAGATACCGGCATACCCTGGCGGTCCGAGCAGTTCAATCCGCTGCTCAAGGCCTGGTACAGCAATTCAGTTTGGGTGAAATTGTTACGACCCTTCAGCTATCTTTTTCAGCTGTTAGCCAGGAAAAGGCGTCAAGACTATATTCACAAAGCGAGTGAATTGTGGGAGCCGCCTGTACCAGTAGTTGTGGTCGGCAACATCAATATAGGCGGTACCGGCAAATCACCTTTGGTAATCTGGTTGGCGGAGCAGTTCAGGTCTGCCGGTTTCAAGCCTGGCATCGTCAGCAGGGGATACGGTGGCAATGCACCACAATATCCCTTTGAAGTAACGGAAAAGAGTGAGCCTGCTGAGGCCGGTGAAGAAGCCGTGATGATCGCCAAGCGCACAGCATGCCCGGTCGTTGTTGACAAAGACCGAACCAAGGCTGTGCAAACACTGCTTGAGAACAACGAATGCGAAATTGTAATCTGCGATGATGGATTGCAGCACTATGCGTTGAAGCGAGACGTTGAGATAGCAGTTCTTGACGGAAAGAAAGGGTTGGGAAATGGATTATGCCTGCCAGCAGGCCCCCTGCGAGAACCTCCCGAACGGCTGAGAGAGGTAGACTTTGTGGTGGTAAATGGCGAGGAATCCATGGACCTTCCCTGTACGGCAACCCATATGTCCCTGAAACCGGACGCTTGGGTCAATCTACACACTCAGGAGGAGTTGGCTATCGCAGATTGGCCTGGCAGCAAACAGGTTCATGCTGTCGCTGGCATCGGTAATCCCAACCGGTTTTTCGATACATTGAGGGAGTTGTCCTTCGATGTGGTAGAGCATCACTATGAAGATCATCAGATCTACCACGTGAGTGATCTTGTCTTCGGTGATAAACTGCCGGTAGTGATGACCGAAAAAGACGCGGTGAAATGTCGCTTGCTCAATCGGGAGCTGATGCACAATGACTACTGGTATCTGAAAGTGTCTGTGGACATAGATGATCAATTCATGCAACTGGTCATGGCGAGCGTACAGCGCGATGGCAAGTTGGCACGAACTGTGATTCTCGACGACAATGTCAAGCGTCAAAACTGGCATTGAAGAATCAACGAATGTATCAATCGAGTGAAATCGTATAGATGGATAACAAACTTTTGAGTATTTTGGTCTGCCCGGTATGCAAAGGGACCCTCAACTACAATAAGGATGCACAGGAATTGGTGTGCAAGGCAGATGGGCTGGCCTACCCAATTCGTGACGACATTCCCGTGATGCTTGAGTCCGAGGCCAGGAAACTCAGTTCGGAAGAAAAACTCGCGAAATAGAACAAGCTGTGGCTTTTAACGTCATCATACCTGCACGTTTCCAATCACAAAGGCTGCCTGGCAAACCCCTTATTGATATTGCTGGGAAGCCGATGATCCAGCATGTGTATGAGAGGTCCTGTTGCAGCGATGCTGACAGGGTTATCGTGGCGACTGACAGCGCCGAGGTCCAAGCGGCCGTGGAGAGCTTTGGCGGCGACGTGTATATGACGTCCGAAGACCACCCCTCAGGGACCGATCGCCTGCAGGAGGTCACGTCCAGGGAAGGTTACGACGATGAACAGATCGTGGTAAATGTCCAGGGCGACGAGCCGTTGATCCCGGCTGAAGCGATCAATCAGGTAGCGTCTAACCTGGCCGCGAGCACTGCAGAGATCGCTACCCTGTGCGAACCGATCGATCGCATCGATGATCTATTCGACCCCAATATCGTCAAAGTCATCACTGATCACGGTGGCCATGCCATCTATTTTAGTAGGGCGCCAATTCCCTGGTGCCGGGATTCATTCAGTGGGGCCCAAAAGAAGCTGTCGTCGATCTTCGTGCACCAGCGGCATTTGGGCATCTACGCCTACCGGGTCAAGGTATTGAACGACTTCGTGACCTGGCAGCCCAGTCCACTTGAGGTCACGGAGAGATTGGAGCAGTTGCGGGCCATGTGGCACGGCGCCAGGATTCATGTGGCCCAGGCGGTCGTGGCGATACCGCCGGGGGTCGATACGGAGAAAGACCTGGAACGAGTACGAAGGATTCTCGTCGACGCGTAGATATCGCCATCAGTGAGGGTGGTATTCGCCATCAGTGAGGGTGGTATTCGCCATCAGTGAGGGTGGTATTCGCCGTCAGTGAGAGTGATATCGGCGGGCAGATCGCGGCAAAAGCTTACATACAAAATCGTGCCGGCTGTCTAGCATTAGGAAAATGCTTCGATTCCTAATGACCATGAAATATCCTTTGAGACTGGTACTACTCCTCGCCTTCCACATTCCGCTATCCGTCTCGGCTGAGACAAAGCCTGAGTTGTTGTTGGCCAACGTCTATCACCCGGACATTGCTCTCGCGGATTATTGGGTGAGTGAGAAGCTCGATGGTGTTCGCGCGTACTGGGATGGTAAGCATCTTCTCTCTCGTCAGGGCAATCGCTTTAATGCACCGCGTTGGTTTGTGGCAGACTTCCCGGACCAGCAACTGGACGGCGAATTGTGGATGGGACGCAATCAGTTCGAAGTCGTGTCCGGTGCCGTGCGCAAACGAATTCCGGTTGAGCGTGAGTGGCGAAGGATTCGGTTCATGGTTTTTGATATGCCGAAGCATGGCGGTACATTTGATCAGCGGGCGGAGTCGATGAAGAAGCTGCCGGTGACAGCTTATCTCAAGGTCATCGAGCAATTTAGAGTTGCCAGCCAGGTCTTGCTCGAGACGAAACTGGATCAAACGATTGCGCTGGGTGGTGAAGGCCTGATGTTGCATCGGGGTGCATCCTATTATCATGCGGGGCGCAGTGATGACTTGCTTAAGTTCAGACGCTACCAGGATGCGGAAGCCAGAGTGATTGCCTACATTCCGGGCAGTGGCAAGTACAAGGGATTGTTGGGAGCACTGCTATTAGAGACGCCTCAGGGCATGCAATTTGCCGTGGGTACCGGTTTTACCGATGCAGTTCGCAGGAACCCACCCTATCTGGGAAGCGTAGTGACCTATAAGTTTTTCGGTAAAACGGTGAATGGGGTGCCGAGGTTCGCCAGTTTCCTGCGCGTCAGGGAAGGGCTTTCCCCAGTGGATATCGAGGGGCGGTTCCAACGCAGAAACCATCTAACTCAGCCCTTGCCGGCCGACGAGATTTGACGCAGGGCAAGGAGTCAGTCCGATATCTCGGACGGCCTTCCGGGTTCTGTCTAACGGGGCTGCATCCTGATCGATGCATCCAGCCGAATTGTTTCGCCATTGAGATAGCTGCACTTCACAATGTGAGCGGCCGTCTCGGCAAATTCCTCCGCATTACCCAATCGCTTTGGAAACTGGGTCATTTCGATCAGTGGGTCCCTGACCCTGGGAGGCGCTCCGGCCATCATGGGTGTTTCGAATATTCCCGGCGCCGATGGTCAAGACTCGAATACACTGCCTGCTTAGATCACGCGCAACTGGCAGCGTCATGCCGACTATGCCGCTCTTGCTGGCACTGTAAGCAGCCTGACCGATTTGCCCATCGAAAGCGGCGACCGAGGCAACATTGATTATTACGCCGCTCACCGTCTTCATTGGTGGGCTCGTTATTCTGCATCACCTCAGCACAGAGTCTGAGCGTGTTGAAAGTACCCAGCAGGTTTATGCGCAGGACAGTTTCAAATACATCCAGACGGTGTGGACCATCCTTGCTCACGGTTCTAGTAGCGAAGCCGATCCCCGCACAGTTCACATCGATGTGGATCGTACCGAAGGCATCCACGCATTTTTGGATGGCAGCCTTGACAGCTTCTTCACTGGCGACGTCGCCGGCAGCAAAGATGGCGTTGGCACCTAGTTCATCGGCGGCCTTGTTGGCGTTCTCTTCGTTTTGATCATACAGCAGTACCTTGGCGCCGGCAGCGATAAAGTTCTGTGCTGTTGCCAGACCCAAACCGGAAGCGCCACCGGTAATAAAGGCAACCTTGTCATTTAGATCCATGTTGATGTCCCCTACTGCTCGACGATGATCGCAGTGTCGCTGGAAAAACGGCAAGAATACACGTTAAGAACTGGCATAGGCAGCGCCTCAGCCGGTAAGATAGTCGATCAACCGGCGCAGGCAGTATGCCACAGCGGGCCGAAGCACGGCGGCGATATATTTGTTGATGATGGGCAACGTCAGTGTCACATAACATCCAGCAGAACTACTCCATGACGCACCTTAATACACTTGGCTTAAGTGTCAATGCTCGCTACTACGTTAAAGTGAATTCAACTGATGAACTTAAGCATGCCCTCATGTTCGCCCGAGACCGGTCGTTACCAACCTTTATAATGGGGGAGGGAAGCAACGTAGTTTTTAGTAGTGACTACAGTGGCCTCATAATCGGAATCTCGCTACGGGGCATTGCAGTAACAAGGCATGGCGAGGACGCGATCGTTGAGGCGGCTGCCGGAGAAAACTGGCACCGGCTGGTCGTATATTGCCTGGACCGGGATCTATATGGCCTTGAGAATCTTTCCCTTATCCCTGGTTCGGTAGGTGCCGCGCCAGTGCAGAATATCGGCGCGTACGGTGTGGAACTTAAGGAGGTCCTGTTGGATGTCAAGGTGCTGGACACAGATACGCTGATGGAGCGAAATCTAACGATGGCGGAGTGCCGGTTTGGCTATCGAACCAGTATATTCAAAGAGAGTTTGAGAAACCGATGTGTAATCCTGTCCGTACGTCTCAAACTCTCCGGTCGTTCAAAACTCAATCAGTCCTATGGTCAACTGCGACGCGAGCTGCAGGAGATGGGTGTGCACAACGTTGATGGACGTAGCATCGGCGCAGCGGTGTGCAGGATTCGGCAGAGAAGACTACCCGATCCGTTAGAAGTTGGAAATGTCGGCAGCTTCTTCAAGAATCCTATCGTATCGTCTGAGCAGTACGGTCAGCTGAAAAGTGATTATCCGGGTCTTGTCGGCGTACCCGACCAGATGGGAGAGGGGACAAAACTGCGGGCTGCATGGCTGATCGATCAGTGTGACTGGAAAAACAAGGGAGTTGGCGATGCGGCAGTGTCCGATCGCCATTCGCTGGTATTAATCAATAAAGGCAAGGCTAAACCGTCAGATTTCCTGCAACTGGCCGGCCGCATTCAGGATTCTGTTCGCCGCAAGTTCAACGTTGCCCTTGAATTGGAACCGACTGTCTGTTGAGAGTTCCGTTTTAGCGCATCGAGTGCCAGTCAATCTTCAGCCGCTGAATCGTCCGTGGCCAATTAGTCGACCGTTGCTGCTGCCTGATCGTGTTGCTGCTCTTCAGGTGAATTTGTCGGCCTGGTTTCGGACAACTAATCCCTCTTATTGCGTGGATCGTTCTTCGCCCTTCCTCTCTGGTCAGGAGTGAGGGTGGTCACTGCTACAGGTTCGGTAGTTTCTGCCACGGATTCAGCAAATTCTGCTACCTGCTCGGCAGAATCTGCTGAGGGCTCAGCAGCTTCTGCTACGACTTCGGCGGTTTCTGCTACGGCTTCGGCGGTTTCTGCTGAGGGTTCTGCAGCTTCTGCTTGGGTTTCGGCAGCTTCTGCTTGGGGCTCTGGAGCTTCTACTTCGGTCTCGGGAGCTTCTGCTTGGGTCTCGGCAACTTCTGCAACGGGCTCGACGGATTCCTCTACAGGTTCTCCAGTTTCTACTGCGGCAGCATCCACTGCGGCAGCATCCACTGGGGCAGCATCCACTGCGGCAGCGTCCACTGCGGCAGCCTCTGCAGTAACTGTTTCACTGGGATCGGCACCGTATTCCGACGGGTCGTCGGAATCCATCGATGGATCGTTCCCGGCCTGTTCCGCGGATCCTTGATTTCTGGGGTCGTTGGATGCCCGGCCACGTTGCGAAGCACGTTCTCGATGTTCCGACCGGTTGCTCTCGGTAACGGGCGAACTCTCCGCCCTTGGTGATTCGTTGGCCGCGGCTACGGGTGCATCAACGATGTTGCTGACATCGTTGTTGCCGGCATCAGCCTGATCGACCATCGCCTCTTCCGCTACAACGGTGGCAGCTTCTTCGCTCTGACGAGAAGGTTGTGGTTTTTCCGTTCGAGGACGACGACGTTGCTGGCTTCTGTGCCGATTACCTTGATTGCGCTTGTCTGAATCGTCTGACCTGTTCGAGCTGGCGCGTGCTGGAGACTGGTTCTTGTCCCTTTCTCTGTTTCCTTCTGCAGCCTTCTCTTTGTTGCTCTCTTTGGCCTTGTCCTTGCCACTCTCCCTCGATTTGTCCCTATGACCATCTCTTGACCTGTCCTTGTTTCCGTCTCTTGACCTGTCCTTGTTTCCGTCTCTTGACTTGTTCCTGTTCCCGTCTCTTGCCTTTTCTTTCTGGCGCTCTCTCGACCTATCCTTGCCTGTTTCTCTTCCCTTCTCCCTATTCCCATCTTTATTGCTGTCACGGTTCGGTCTTCGATTGCGCTCTTCCTGCTGGCGTTTGCGCGGCGGTCGATTAGCGCGGTCGTTGCTACGATTCTTTCGGGTGTCGACGGGTTTCTCGTCTGTTGCCGAATCCGCTTCCGATTTCGCCGTTTTACCGGGTTTGAATAGGCTGTCTAACATCCGACTGATAAAACCGACCTGCTGGGGGTGCGCCCGCGGGGTGAGGGATTGCACCGCTGCCTTCTGCGGGGCAGCCGGTTTAGCTTCCGTGAACGAGGGTTCCACATTGCCAACTTCGGTGTTGATTCGATAGCTCGCTTCGCTGTTGTCGTCATCGTCCTGGGAGCGTATTCGTTCCACGCTGAAGTGCGGTGTATCCATGTTGGCAGAGGGTACAATGACGATCCTGACATCGTTTCTCTGTTCAAGCTCAGTGAGGACATTCCGCTTTTCATTGAGCAGATAGGAAGCCACCGAGAGGGGCAGGATCGCCCGGATTTGAGCGCTGCTTTCTTTCAGTGCCTCCTCCTCCATCAACCGTATGATAGACAGAGAGAGTGATTCTACATCCCGTATCGACCCCAGACCGTTACATCTCGGACAGACAACCCCACTGGTTTCCCCAAGTGAAGGTCTTAGGCGTTGACGTGACATCTCCAACAGACCAAACCGGGAGATGCGTCCGATCTGCACCCTGGCTCTGTCCATCTGCAGTGCGTCACGCATGCGGCTTTCAACCGTCCTCTGATTGCGTACTGCTGTCATATCGATGAAATCGATTACGATCAAGCCACCTATATCCCGGAGTCTCAGCTGTCTGGCAATCTCTTCACTGGCCTCCAGATTGGTCTGTAGAGCGGTTTCTTCTATGTCCGAACCCCTGGTCGCCTTAGCAGAGTTGATGTCGATGGACACCAGGGCTTCGGTTGGATCGATTACCAGTGAGCCGCCGGATGGCAGGCGAACTTCCCGCTGAAAAGCAGATTCGATCTGCCCCTCAATCTGATAGCGATTGAACAAAGGTACGGAATCCTCATACAACTTCACACGGGACTTGTACTGGGGCATTACCTGTTCGATAAATTCTCTTGCCTGCTGGTAGGCTTCTTCTGTGTCGAGGAGAATTTCGACGATATCGTCTCGGAGGCAGTCACGGATAGCTCGGATAATGACGTCACTTTCCTGATAGATCAGGAAAGGTGCCGCTTTCTCGGTAGCCGCCTTTGTGATCGCTTCAGACAGCTGGACCAGGTAATTGAGGTCCCATTGCAGTTCTGTCTGACTCCTACCGAGACCGGCGGTTCGAACGATTACTCCCATTCCATCCGGAATATCCAGTTTGGCGAGAGTCTCTCTGACTTCTTCTCTTTCGTCACCCTCTATGCGCCGTGAGATACCACCCGCACGAGGATTGTTGGGCATCAGGACCAGGTAACGTCCTGCCAGACTAAAGTTGGTAGTTAGTGCCGCACCCTTGTTGCCCCGTTCGTCCTTATCCACTTGGACGATAATGTCCATTCCCTCTTTGACCAAGTCCTTTATGTTGGGACGGCCATTGGTCTTGTTGTGGGAGGGGCTGAAGTACTTCTTGGAGATGTCTTTTAGCGGTAGGAACCCGTGACGGCTCGAACCAAAGTCTACGAAGGCGGCTTCGAGACTGGGTTCAATTCGGGTAATGCGTGCTTTGTATATATTAGCCTTTTTCTGTTCCCATGTTCTGTTTTCGATGTCTAGGTCATAAAGCCGTTGTCCCTCGACGACGGCAACCCGCAACTCCTCTGTGTGAGTTGCATTGATTAGCATTCTTTTCATTGCGATATCACTTTATTTTGGCGCCATCAGGCGAACAAAACTCAAATATCGTCAAATCGTTATTTGTCTTGAACCTTTACTTAGATTTCTCCCGGGTACACTCGAATGAATGTCTATTGATATCAATCAGAGAGAGCAGGCGTCTGTTGTCAGAGTCGTCTGCACTCACTGCTTAAAATTCGAAGATGACTGGTTCCAAAATAAACTGATTTGACCAGCGATTTGAACTGTTCGTATTGATCTGATCGCAGTTAATGTCTAAACCCAACCCTTTAGTTGGATTTTCGAAACTTGGATTACTGGTAATATGGAAATTCCTTCGGGTGGTTTGTTACCCCGATACATCCAATGGTTTGTGCCAGGCTGCTGACCCATGCGGGCCCTCCATGTCACTTTGTGTTTGCCTGCACGTGATACATGATAGCAACTAATGCCGAGCGCTTCAAATCAAAAGGCCCTCTATTTGGTTAAGTACCTAAGAATAAAGGGCTTTTTATCGAGAAGGCAGTATGGTCGGCTATTCTGCGTAGATTCACTGACTTCCGTTCAGCACTCCAACTACCTGGAATCGGCGGCTTCCCGGGTTCGCCCGCAGGGGGCTTACCAGATGATCGCGGTCGCCCAGGCTACCGCCCTTGTAAAGGACTCGCCTGCGGGGCCCGACCTGCGCGGCCCGACCATTCCCTTCGGGTTGTGCCTTGTCCTGGCCTCGGCGGCCCCGATATCTGGTAAGCTCTGAACCCATTACTTCTAGGTAGTTGGAGCACCAACTCGATGGGAACAGTTCGCCTGGTATGCATCGGCCCCGAATCGGACGGACAGCGGATCGACAACTTTCTGATCACACGGCTGAAAGGAGTTCCCAAGTCCAGGATATACAGGCTGATTAGGAAGGGGGAAGTGCGGCTCAACAGCGGCCGGGTCAAGCCGGATCGCAGGCTGCAGGAGGGTGATCGAGTGCGCATACCGCCCGTGAGAATGAGTCGATCTGAGCCCGGGCCCACCTTCACGGATCGACAGTCGGTCCGTCTGGCGAGGCAGCTGGAAGAACGAATTCTGCATGAAGATGATCGCTTGTTAGTCATCAATAAGCCGGCCGGGATGGCGGTTCACGGCGGCAGTGGCATAAGTCATGGGGTGATTGAGGCCCTACGAGCGTTGCGGCCGAGGGCCAGCTACCTTGAACTGGTGCACCGACTGGACCGGGATACATCAGGTTGTCTTCTGATCGCCAAGAGGAGAAGCGCGCTGCGCCAACTGCACGAGAATCTGCGTAACAACAGCTTGCGCAAGGTCTACGTGGCGCTGCTGGCGGGCCGTTTTCCGAGAGGAAGGAAGCAACTGTCGGCGCCCCTTCTGAAGAATGAACTGCGGGACGGCGAACGCATCTCCCAAGTGCGCGCAGATGGCAAGGAAGCCAAGACGCTGTTCGAGGTGATCAGTTACTACGAGGAGGCGACACTGGTGGAAGCGAGGCCGTTGACCGGTCGCACCCATCAGATTCGAGTCCATTGCCAGTATCTGGGCCACCCCGTACTCGGAGATCGCAAATACGGGGATGTCGATCACAACCGAGTGATGCGAGCAAAGGGTGTCCGGAGGATGCTTCTACACGCCGCCGAGATCTGTCTCCCGGACGGCCTGAACGACCCGGTTGGCGTTGTGAAAGCGCCTCTGGATGGAGATTTCCAGGGCATCATAGATGACTTTAATAATAATAAAAACAAATAGTTAGCGTAATTACTTAATCTTATTCGAGAAGTTTGATCCCCTCACTTCTCAACATCCCCACCAGGCTTATCAAGGGTAAGCCAATCAGCGAAGACGGATCTGTGCCAGCCATCTCCGTGAACAGCGCTATGCCGAGCCCTTCAGCTCGGAAGCTGCCTGCACAGTCATAGGGGGTATCCTTATACAGGTAGCTGTCTATATCGGTTGTACTGAGATGACGGAAACTCACCCGATAGTCGGAAACGCTGCTCTGCATGGAACCAGTCGTGCTGTTAAGCAGGCACAGTGCAGTGTGAAAGAGAACAGTCCCGCCGCTGCAGCGGCGGAGTTGCTGCACGGCCTTGGCATGGGTCAAGGGTTTATCGAGGACAGCATTGCTCGACTCGTCCAACAGCAGGGCAACTTGATCCGAACCGATAATCAGACTGTGGCGATCGAGTGCGTGCAGCACCGATTGCGCCTTGCCAATCGCATACCGCAGCACCATGTCAAGAGGTGCTTCTCCCTTGGCAGGCACCTCTCTGAAATCCGGCGTCATCTGTACAAAAGGAATCTGCAATCGCTCCAGCAGCTCTTTTCGATAGCTGGAAGAAGATGCCAGGATTAGAGGTGTCATCGCCGCTCCCGCCCGTTGATATGAGATGGCTACGGAGATTAGGCTAATTGGGCGGGTTTGTTAATTTTTCTTTTGACACAATGATTTGCTGGGCCTAAGATGCGCCGTTTATGTTAACTCCGACCCTACCAGAATGCGTGAACCCGCACCTGTTAGCTGAGGAAAGTGTGGTCCTGGAGGGGGATATCCCCCTGCCAAGATTCACACGCCTGACAGACTACCTTTGTGAGCGCTGTGGCGCGGTACGGATCACGCTACAATTCCACAAGGGTAAACATCGCACCCTTTTGATTATCGGCAAGGCGCGAACCACACTAACCATGCAATGCCAGTATTGTCTGGATCCAGTGGAAGTCGCCGTGGAGGCAGATCTCGACCTCGTATATGTGGAACGCGATGAGAGTTCCGCATCCTTGGATGAATCCGCGGATGGCATCTTGGCTGAGGGAGACAGCATCGATCTGGTTGCGATCGTTGAAGATGACCTGATCCTGAGCTTACCGATGGTGGCAAGGCATGGGTCTGGTGACTGCATCGGTAAGCTGGAATACCATCAGGACGAGGCGGCAAGTGAAGGACCTTTCGCGGAACTTGAGCGACTGAAGAAGAGGTTGCGGGACGCGTAGTCCGCGATGTATGAATTGTTAGGCGTAAGCAGATATCTAGGAGCATAGGTCAATGGCAGTACAACAGAACAAGGTCAGCCGAGCAAGGCGAGGACAGAGAAGGTCCCATGATGCACTAAAAGGACCAACCCTCTCTGAAGATCCGACTACCGGCGAAACCCATCGACGTCATCATGTGACCGTTGATGGATTCTATAAAGGCAAGAAAGTCGTTCACTCCAGCGACGACGATTAGCCCCCGTTATCGGGAAGCGGGGACACCATGCGGATCGCCATTGACGTCATGGGTGGTGATGTCGGACCTGAGGTCATCATCGCCGCCGCACTGAGATGTGCCGCTGACCATCCCAAACTCGAGCTCGATCTGGTAGGTGATCGTCAACTGATCGAGAAAGAGATGGGTGAGGGGCCAGTGGACCTTGCCAGAATCTCAGTATGCCACGCTCCCCAGGTCGTCGAGATGGGCGAAAAACCAGCGCTGGTATTACGTCACAAACGCCAATCATCGATGCACTTTGCTATCGGTAAAGTGAAATCCGCAGAAGCGGACGCCTGTGTCAGTTCAGGTAACACAGGGGCCCTCATGGCCATCGGCCGTCACCTCTTGAAAACGCTGGCCGGCATAGATAGACCTGCCATCATCAAAGCGATGCCAAGCACCAGGGGGCGATGCTACCTGCTTGATCTGGGGGCCAACATAAATTGCGAGGTGGAGAACCTCATTCAGTTCGCCGCCATGGGCAGTTTGATGTGTGGTGCTGTGGAGAACATCGACAAACCCACCGTGGGTCTTTTGAATATCGGTGAGGAGGAGATCAAGGGAGGCGAGCTGATCAACGTCACCGCAGGACTGCTCCGAGACAACGCGTTCCTGAATTTCATCGGCTTTGTGGAGGGAGACGCGATCTACCAAAGCGGGGCAGACGTGATTGTATGCGATGGCTGGGTGGGAAATGTGGCCTTGAAGACCAGCGAGGGACTGGCTAAATTTGTGGCCCACCTGATCCAGGACGCATTCGAACAGAATGTTGCTACGCGTGCCGCAGCGTTGATTGCCAATCCGACCCTCAACAAACTCCGAACTAAACTGAAACCAGAGCAGTACAATGGCGCCACCATGTTGGGGTTACAGGGCGTCGTCGTCAAGAGCCATGGCAATACGACCGAGGCCGGATTCTACAACGCAATCGAGGTGGCAATACGGGAAGCCGAGCAGGATGTCCCAAACCTGATTGCCAGACGACTTGATGAAGTACTAGACGCCTACCACTAACTGCTGTTTCCTCGTTAGGTAAGTAGAGAATCTTGGCAATGGATGCGGAATTCGTAATGTACAACCAAACAAAGAAGGCGCGGCTATGGCGAAACTAGCGATAGTTTTTCCAGGGCAGGGATCACAAGCCGTGGGCATGCTGGCGGACATCGCAGCTCAAGAGATAACGGTGGCCCGTACGTTTGACGAGGCATCGCAAGCGCTGGGATACAACCTGTGGGAACTGGTTCAGGGCGGACCGGCAGAAAAACTGAATCGAACGGAATTCACTCAACCAGCCCTGTTGACGTCCAGTATTGCCTTGTGGCGACTATGGCAGGAAAAATCGGGTAGGCAACCGGACATCGTCGCTGGTCACAGCCTCGGCGAGTACTCTGCCCTCGTATGCGCACGAGTGCTTGGCTTCGCCGATGCGGTGGACCTGGTACGGAAACGTGGCCAGTATATGCAGTCGGCAGTTCCTGTGGGCGTAGGCAGTATGGCGGCGATATTGGGGCTGGGCGACGAGCAGGTGGTGGAGTTGTGTAACCAGTCTTCTGTCGATCAAGTTGTTCAGGCTGTCAACTTTAATTCTCCAGGTCAGGTTGTCATTGCAGGGCATACGGCTGCCGTAGAGAGAACCATCGAAGCGTGTCAGCAAGCAGGTGCGAGAAGAGCCATGTTGCTTGCAGTCAGCGCTCCTTTCCACAGTCAGTTGATGCAACCTGCTGCTGAAAAGATGTCTGAGGCACTTGATCGGATGGAGCTGACAGAACCTGTCTTTGAGGTCGTGCAGAATGTGCATGCAAAGCCGGAAGCAGACCCTGACAAGATCAGGGAGAATCTGGTCCTGCAGATGGATCATGCTGTACTGTGGACGGATACGGTCGAGTATCTGGTGTCTCAAGGTGTGGACACTGTAATTGAATGCGGCCCCGGCAAAGTACTGTCCGGTCTAAACAGACGCATAGCAAAAAGTGTCGATTCGAAGGTCATCAGTGATCCGGAGTCGCTTGATTCCACACTGGCTGCTGTGTGAATGGGGCGTTACTGAGGAGGCGATGCAATCGTGGAATTTGAAGGCAAAACGGCACTGGTGACAGGTGCAAGCAGAGGCATAGGCAAAGCCATCGCTGCTGACCTATCATCTAAAGGTGCGTTTGTGATTGGTACTTCAACATCTCAGCAGGGAGCTAACGGTGTTACTGAGGAATTGAAAAGAGTTGGCAAGGGCGTTGGCTCAGTATTGAACATAGGCGATCGGGAATCAATCGATCAGTTGTTTGAGGAGATCAAGGATAATTTTGACACGCCTCTCATTCTGGTAAATAACGCTGCTATTACCCGAGACAATCTTGCCCTTCGTATGAAGGATGAGGAGTGGCATGACGTACTCAACACAAACCTGACCTCCATATACCGAGTAACCAAAAAAACACTACGCGGAATGACCAGGCAGCGATGGGGCAGGATCATCAACATCAGCTCTGTTGTGGGGAGTATGGGCAATCCTGGTCAGAGTAACTACGCCGCAGCAAAGGCCGGCATGGAAGGCTTCAGTCGTTCCCTCGCCAATGAGCTGGCTTCCAGAAGCATCACGATAAACTGTGTCGCGCCAGGCATCATTGACACGGATATGACTCAAGCGCTGTCGGAGCAGCGTGAAGCACTGCTCGCTAGAGTGCCTGCCGCGAGATTCGGCAATCCGGCAGAAATTGCCGAGTTGGTTGCCTTCCTGGCGAGCGATCGGGCCGCCTACATCACGGGCCAGACCATTCATATCAACGGTGGCATGCACATGGCTTAGTGCGCGGCGATTTACCTCGAAAACCATTGTCTTAAGCACTAGTGTGGTCGATAATCGCGATTCCCTGCCGAATAGCCACACTTTTTTAAGTTGAATTACTTGATCCCTTGAGGACCATTTCATTAAACTAGCGCAGTTTGACTGCATCAGAGTAGGAGTGACCCAAAGTATGAGTACCACAGAAGAACGAGTTGTGAAACTGGTTTGTGAACAGTTAGGCGTGAAAGAAGAAGAAGTAACACCTGAAGCATCTTTCGTTGAAGACTTGGGCGCTGATTCTTTGGATACAGTCGAGTTAGTGATGGCACTGGAAGAGGAGTTTGAGACCGAGATACCGGATGAAGAAGCTGAAAAGATAACGACGGTAAAAGAAGCTATCGACTATATACAAGCTCATACGTAATTGATCCGCAGGAAGGGAATTGGAAAGCCGCATCTGCGTCGAGCAGGGCGGCTTTTGCTTTTGGGGCTTGCCATTCCAGAGCTTTCGGTTTCAGTGTGTGATGGTTGAGATCTGGAGGTCGTGGCCGTGACCAGGCGCAGAGTAGTGATTACAGGCGTTGGCATGTTAACTCCCCTCGGAGTAAGTGCGAATGAATCCTGGCAGAACATGCTGGAGGGAAAGAGCGGCATTACGCCGATTGACAGTTTTGATACCACGGGATTCCCGGTTCGCTTTGGTGGCACGGTTCCTCCGCTGGATATTGCAGACTATTTACCGGCCAAGGATGCCCGCAAAATGGATGGATTTATCCAGTTTGGTGTGGTGGCGGGAATTCAGGCCATCGCTGATTCCGGGCTGGAAGTGTCCGACGGGAATCGGCACCGCATTGGCGTCGCCATTGGGTCCGGTATCGGTGGCATTGTCACCATCGAGAAGTGTCATGAAGTGTTGCTCAATCGCGGGCCTGGCAGAGTATCCCCTTTCTTTGTGCCGTCCAGTATTATCAACATGATTTCCGGACAGCTTTCCATACACTATGGCCTCCAGGGCCCCAATATTGCCATCGTCACCGCCTGTACCACCGGCACTCACAACATTGGATTTTCAGCGAGAATGATCGCCTACGGCGATGCCGATGTGATGATCGCCGGAGGCGCAGAAAAGTCGATTTCACCGACCACCATGGCCGGATTCTCCGCCATGAAAGCGCTCTCGAGTCGAAATGATGACCCCGAAGCGGCCAGTCGCCCGTGGGATAAAGACCGGGATGGCTTTGTTCTCAGCGACGGTGCGGGCGCGTTGGTTCTGGAGGAATACGAGCACGCGAACAACAGAGGGGCAGACATCTACTGTGAACTGGTGGGTTTCGGCATGAGTGCTGACGCAAGCCACATGACGTCCCCTCCAGCAGATGGTTCCGGCGCTGTTGCCTCCATGCAGCATGCACTGCTGGATGCCCAACTCAATGCGGATGCGATCAGCTACATCAACGCCCATGGGACATCAACGCCATTAGGTGATGTGGCAGAATCGATTGCCATCAGAAGAGTGATGGGCGATGCGGCGGACGGGATTGCCGTCAGTTCCACCAAATCGATGATCGGTCACCTGTTGGGAGCAGCCGGATCGGTGGAGGCCGTGGTAAGCGTATTAGCTGTTAAGGATCAGGTTGCGCCGCCCACCATCAATCTGGATAACCCGGGCGAGGGATGCGATTTGGATTATATCCCCCACCAGGCGCGCCAGATGGACATCGACATTGCGCTCACTAACTCGTTCGGTTTCGGTGGCACCAATGGCACGCTCCTGTTTCAGAAGCTTTAGCCGGTGTCTCTCCATTAATGCGCCAATCAGGCACGAGTAGCGCGCCAATCAGGCACAAGAGGAACCGTTAGCCCGGGGAGCAATGAGGTGAGACAGCTACGCGAATCCGTCCCACATAGACCAGTACAAGTGGTCAAGCCCATGCCAAGTGTTAGCTTCAAGATAACGTGAGACGGGCACCCGATCTGGGACCCTAAATCCAAATGCACATCAGCCAGTGAAACATCTCGTAAATGGTAGACGGCTCGAGTCGATCTCCGTGACCGATAGAGGCATTGCCTACGGGGACGGCCTGTTTGAAACTATTTCCGTCGTCCGCCGTGACATGCCCCTCTGGCGATATCATATTGAACGTCTGCAAACTGGTTGTGAGACTCTCAACATTCCTTGGTCTGTTGCAGATTCGACCAATCTGAGTAAGGAGTGTCTTGAAGTTCTAAGGCTTAATGCAGCGGTGGATGGAATCATTAAGATTATCGTCACCAGAGGCGAGGGTGGCAGGGGATATAACCCGAGACATTCCGAGAACCCCAGTCGAATTGTTAGTTACTTTAAGGCTCCAACAGTCCCTTACGCCAATCACCGCGATGGCGTAGCAGTCAAATTGTGCCGGACGACGCTCGGCCGTAATGAGCGACTGGCGGGCATCAAACACCTGAACCGGCTCGAACAAGTGTTGGCCACGGGTGAGTGGCAAGGGTCCGGTTTCAGCGAGGGCCTGATGCGGGATGGACGGGGTGCCGTCATCGAGGGGACCAAGAGTAATCTATTCCTGGTCAAGGAGGGTCAGTTGATCACTTCCTGCCTCAATGAGTGTGGCGTGAAGGGTGTGATGCGAAGGTACATTCTTGAACACTCGACCAGGCTGGGTATGAAAAACAGTAAGCGGGCGATATCTCTTGATGATCTCGCACTTGCCCAGGAAGTATTCATATGCAACAGCGTGACCGGAATCTGGCCGGTGATAAGGCTGTCAGATGACGCGCTCTTACAGCCCATGACGTGGCAAAAAGGTAGGACTACCGATCGATTACAGCTTATGATTCAGTCCAACCTGGGTATGCCCCAAGGCCACGATGAAGTGTTTCGAAGTGATGAGAATCAGCAATAAGTCATACAGGTTGGTGTTGCTGTCGTTACCGGTGATGGTCTTCTTGATGACCGGCTTCTGGACGTGGGACGGACTCTTCACGCCGATGCAGCTATCGCCTGAGGGTGAAACCTACCGGATCCCCGAGGGTGCCGGTCTAACCAGCCTGGCTGATGATCTGGCAGCCACCGGGCTACTGTCTTCCAGCAAGTTGCTATCCTGGTACGGAAGAATGACGGAAAGTGATGGAGCCATAAAGGCGGGAGAGTATTATCTGCCAACCGGCATGACACCACGTCAATTCCTGCAGAAGGTTCGAAGCGGCGAGGTGATACAACACCAGGTGACATTTCTGGAGGGATGGTTGTTCGAGCAGCTGCTTGATTGGTTGCACCGTCAGCCCGGAATCGATCACCAGCTGTACGGATTGAGCGCGGCGGATGTTATGACCAGATTGCAGCACTCGGGTGAGAGTCCGGAGGGGCGCTTCTTCCCGGACACCTACAACTACGAAAGCGGAACTTCAGACGTGAGCATACTGGCCACTGCTTACAAACGAATGCAGAAGATCCTCGCCGACGAGTGGCTCCTTCGCGCTGCCGATCTGCCCTTCAAGACTCCTTACCAAGCCTTGATTCTGGCTTCCATCGTGGAGAAGGAGTCGGGATTACAGACGGACCGCCCTCGTATTGCTGCGGTGTTTATCCGCAGACTGGTACAAGGGTTCCGCCTGCAGTCGGATCCGACTGTAATCTATGGATTGGGCAGTGAATTCTCCGGAGATCTTCGTAGAGTAGACCTCGAGGGCAACACTCCCTACAACACCTATGTTCACTACGGTCTGCCGCCGACGCCGATCAGCAATCCAAGTCGTGCCGCCATTCACGCGTCGCTGCACCCGGCAGATGCCAGCAGCCTCTATTTCGTCGCCAGGGGGGATGGCACGTCGCAGTTCTCGGATACGCTGGCGGAGCACAACGAAGCGGTGAGAAAATACCAGCTGGATGGGGGCCAAAAGCATGGTAGAAGGGGGGCAGCAGAAGAATGAAAGCCGGGCGTTTTATCACTGTCGAGGGAATAGAAGGAGTTGGCAAGACGACCAACCTCGAGTTCATTGAGAATTACCTCATGCAGCATGGCGTGGACGTCGTTGTGCGTACCCGCGAACCCGGCGGCACTCCATTGGCAGAAGACATTAGAGCCTTGCTGCTGCAAGAGAGGGCGGAAGAAGTCGATGCTGTGACGGAATTACTGCTGATGTTTGCGGCCCGGGCACAACATGTCTCGAGCGTCATCAGACCGGCCTTGGCAAGGGGAGAGTGGGTGCTGTGCGACCGGTTCACCGATTCCAGCTATGCGTACCAGGGGGGCGGCAGGGGGATCCCTGAGGAGCAGATCCAGGTGCTGGAAACGCTGGTATTGGATGATTTCGAGCCGGATCTGACCATCATCTTGGATCTGACGGTGGAGCGTGCATTGCAGAGGGCCGAAGAACGCAGTGCCAAGGATCGATTCGAGCAGGAGGAACGGCTGTTTTTTGAGAGGGTCCGGCAGGATTACCTGCGGCGAGCGGAGAGATACCCGCATCGCTGTCACGTGGTGGCAACCACGGCAGCGCTGGAGAAGGTCCAGCAGTCACTTGCTAAAATACTTGACGAACATGTTCTAAGCGATTGAATATAAAGTAATAACTAGATGTCAACCCTCAGTGAAACTGAACCTGAAATCTATCCCTGGCAAGCGCAGCAATATGCTCAGGTGGTCAGCCAGATAGAAACGGATCGACTACCCCATGCGCTGCTGCTGGCAGGTCAGTCGGGGCTGGGCAAGAGAGGCTTTGCGCTCACGGTCGCCGCATTGCTGCTGTGCCGTACTCCCGCTGGCGGACTTCCCTGCAACCAATGTGCAGGTTGCCGGCTCCTGAAAGCGGGAACGCATCCGGATCTGGTTGTGATTGAGCCCGAGAAACCGGGTGCCGCCATCCGTATCGATGAAATCAGGGAACTGATCGTTTGGGTAGCACAGACATCGCAGCAGGGCGGTTACAAGGTGGTCATCGTCCATCCCTCTGATCGCATCAATATCAATGCGGGTAATGCCCTGCTGAAATGTCTCGAGGAACCCCGACCCAACACCTTGTTGATATTGGTCTGCGACCGGGTTAGTGCGTTGCTGGCTACCGTGCGTAGCCGTTGTCAGCGACTGAATTTCAGCCCCCCAAGTAGAGTCGTGTCGCTTCCCTGGCTGGCAGACAATCTAACGGATCGCTCTACCGCAGAGTTATTGCTCGATTTCAGTCAGGACAGACCCTTGCTCGCGGTGGAGTTTGCCGGGGCAGAGTTTCTGGCACAGCGTAAAGCGCTGGCGGAAGGACTAAAGAGGATCTGGCAGGGCGACGGGGTCGCCACGGAGGTCGCCGCCGAACTGATGTCCTACGATGCCTTGGAACTCTTGGACATCTTCTCATTCTGGTTGCATGATCTCTTGCGTTTGCTGATGACCAAGGACGAAAAAAGCATAAAAAACAAAGACATGATTGATCTTTTTAATCTGATTTGTATGCGCCTTGAGCGGCGTAACCTTATCGACTTTATGGATCGCGTGGCTGAGGAAAGGACCGCGTTGATCGGTCCCAACAATCCCAACAAGCTGCTGATCGTCGAAAACCTGATGATTCAGTGGTCCGGCCTGGCACGACATTAGAACTTGAGGAATCGCCGATCGTGATGCAGAATTCAATTAACGTAAATGCAGGTGTGCACTATGGGTAGATTAGGAAGAGGCGGCGCCAAGAAATCGATGCTGGCCATGACCATCAAGGACAAAGCGGTACTGTTCAGTATGTACATGCCCTTCGTCAAGAACGGTGGCCTGTTCCTCAGCAACAAGGTGGAGTACACCTTGGGTGAAGAGGTCTTTATTCTACTCAATCTGATGGATGAAACGGAGAAGATTCCTTTAGCCGGCAAGGTCATCTGGGTGGCCAAGAAAGGGGTGAAAAGCCCGCACACTGCCGGGGTAGGCATCCAGTTCACGGACCCGGACAACCTGGCAAAGGACAAGATCGAGACCTACCTGGCAGGGTCACTCAATTCAACCAACAGCACCCACACCATGTAGTCAACTTGCCGTTCAGAATTCCTCCTCAAACAATCGATAGGCGGTCTCCACCATACCCATCTTCAAGTACGTCTGTTGTGCAGCCACATTCTCCCGTTCCACATAGAGCCGCAATCCACATACATCCGGTCTCGCGATCGCCTGGTCCCGTATAGATTGGTACAGTCGCCGGAAGACACCCGCCCGTCGATAATCCGGTTTGACGTAAACGCTCTGAATCCACCAAAACAGTCCATTGCGCCAGTCGCTCCATTCGGTGGTTATCATCAGTGCTGCCGCTGGTCTATCAGCGACCAGTGCCATGCTGTAGAAACCCAACTGCGGATTCTCGAAAAGAGCGCCGACGCCAGCGCGAATTACATCGGCCGGCAGTACCTTGCCTTCGGTTTCCAGTGCCATGGCCATGTTAAATTCAGCCAGGACTTCGATATCTGCTGTGTTTGCCCCTCGAATCGAAATATCAGCAGCCATCAGGTCTTCCTCTCTGCAGCGTTCTGCGGAAGAACCGTGCAATGGTTTCAAAGCGATGGATATTGACTCTCCTGCCGCCGAGCCCGTGTTTGCTGCCGGGGTAGGTCATCATCTCGAACTTGTGATTTCCATCCTGCAGGGCCTTGAAAAGCTTGGTGCTGTTGGTGAAGAGCACGTTGTCGTCTGCCATGCCGTGCATGATCAGCAGTTCCCCCTGGAGCTGTTGGATGTAGGGGAAGACGTTGCTTTGCTCGTATCCGGCAGCATTGAGTTTCGGGTGGGAGAGATATCGTTCTGTGTAGTGGGTGTCATAGAGCCGCCAGTCGGTGACCGGTGCGACGGCCACCCCGGCTTTGAATACCCCGCCAGCCTTCATCATCAGCATCAGGGTCATATAGCCACCGTAGCTGTGGCCGAAGACGCCGAGTCGATCCTCATCCACCCATGACAGGGATTTTAGGTATTCCACGCCAACCAGTTGATCGGCGGTCTCTACCCTGCCCAACTCGCCGTGGATGGGATCCTCAAACGCCTTGCCGTGATTGCTGGCACCTCTATTGTCCAATTCGAACAGTGCGTACCCCTGCCTGGCCAGAAACTGATTCCATAGACTGCCCCATTCGTTTTTGACCCGCTGTACTCCCGGTCCGCCATATACCAGGACGATCGCGGGATAACGGCGGTCAGGATCAAATGGTTCAGGTCGCGTGATCCGAAAGTGAAGTGGCTGTCCGTCCGCTGCCGGCAGCGTGTCGAAACGGATCTCTGCATGCTGCTCTCGAAAAGGGAAATATGGGTGTCCCCGGCGCAGTGAATTAGACTCCAGATCATCCAGGCGTTCGCCATCTATTCGATGCAGCGATACGCGAGGAGGTGTTGCCGTATCGGAATGTCGATCTATGTAGTGACGACAGTCCAGACTAATCTCCACATCGTGCCAACCCGGTTCCTCGGTTAGTTGCGGTGGTGGATGCTCCGGCGTTTGCAGCGCGACGCTGTACAGGTGCTTTTCCGTTGGTGATTGCAGGAAGCCCTCGAAATAGATGCGTTCATTTTTCTCATCCACCCCTTTCATCTGACTGACCGGCCACTCCCCGGACGTGAGCGGCCGAATCAACGTACCATCCAGTTCGTATAGATACAGGTGCTTGTAGCCGCTGCGTTCTGAAGCCCAGATAAATCTCCCCGACGATTTTAGAAATCTTAGATCGTTGTGTAGATTAATCCAGGTTGTTGAGTCCTCCGTTAGAATGAGCCGACGCTCGCCGTCGCTCGTGTCATAAAAGTAGAGTTGCAGCGTCTTCTGATCCCTCGCCTGGATCTGAACCGCCAACGTTAGATGGTCAGGTAGCCAGTCCACTCTGGCCAGATAGATGTCATCACGCCCGCCCAGATCCAGCCAGCGAATCGAATCTTCCTGTAGCGATGCTATGCCCAGCCTTACCCGTGCGTTGGCAGTGCCGGTGTAGGGGTAACGTTGATCAAACACCTTGAAGTCGTCAGCATCGATCTCATATCTCTGTGATACGGCCACATCGGATTCGTCGGTCTGGATGAAGGCCATATGCTGTTCATCGGGAGACCACCAATAGCCGCTGAATCGGTGCATTTCCTCCTGGGCGATAAATTCTGCAACCCCGTTGGCTACAGTATTCGCACCGTCGAATGTCAGTTGACGGTGCACCAATGTCCCGTCCAGCTGAATGAGGTGGATGTTCTGATCGCGTACGAAACTAACGTAGTTACCCTGGGGCGAGAACTGAACATCGGTTTCGAAGGTGGAGTCATCGCTGAGTTGACGCAGTGAGTTGTCGTCAGAGGACAGGTCCAAGTGGAACAAATTGCCATCGACCGGAAAGATCAGCGCATCACCGTTGGGTGACCAGTGGTATTCAATGATGCCGCTGGCTGTAATCCGCTGCCTTTCCCGCTTGGCTTTCTCGTGGTCCGAAAGAATACGATCGTTAGAAACCAGACTGTCGGATCTGACCAGCACGCTGGCGCTGCCATTGTCGACACTGTACGTCCAGAGATCGAGTCGTTCGATGCTCTCACTACTGTTCCTGAGATAGCTGATCCGCTGACCGTCTGGGGAAAAGCGTAATGCAACGGGTGCGGAACCGTTCAGATCCGGTTCGCTGAAAATCCGCTGCACGGTCAATTGAGGCGACCTCATTCCAGCGCCGCCTGATCGTCATGATGCGCTAACTGGATCATGAATCGAGTTCCTGGAAGCAGGTACGTGTCAGGTTGTGAACGTTCCCGGCATCGATACAGATATTGTCCTCTATGCGGATGCCGCCACAAGGTAGCAACGACTCGATCCGGTCCCAGTTAAACGCGCCGGCATGCTCCGATTCTCTGAGGCCGTTCAGCAAACTGGGAATGAAGTAAATGCCTGGTTCAATGGTAAATACCTGATCGTCCTCTATGTTACGCGTTATTCGCAACGTCGGGTGCGCTTCCGGCGGCTGCTGCAGCGTGCCCCGTCTATCCTGAAGGTACCCGCCCACGTCGTGGGTTTGCAGCCCAAGATAGTGGCCCAAGCCATGGGGCATAAAAGTAAAAGTCAGGTTTTCTGCCAGCATATCCTCGGGCTGCAAATCCGTCAGCTTGAACTCACGCAAGAGCGTGGCAAGGCGCAGTTGCATCTGCTTGTGAAGATCCAGAAACGGCAATCCACACTCGATTGCAGCGATGAGCTCCAGCTGTTCGCTATCGAGGGCCTGAATGAGATCCCGGTAAAGGCCGGGGCGAAACGCATGGCAACGGGTAATGTCAGCCGCGTAGCCATTATACTGGGCGCCCGCATCGATCAGCATGGAGTGCAGATGTTGCTGCGGCAGTCGAGACGTTTCATAGTGCTGGTAATGCAGAACAGCGCTGTTGGCATTGATGGCTACGATGGCTGCATAGGGATTTTCCTGCTCTCTTTGCGCAGTCGCAGCCAGGTACGCATGTTGGATTTCAAATTCCGACTCTGCACGGCTGAATGCCTGCTGCGCAGCTCGGTGTCCCTGCACGCCGATACGGTTGGCCTCCAGGATGCAACGCTTTTCATAGGCGGTCTTGTTTATGCGCTCAAAGTGCAGCGGGTTGAGCAGAGAGTCCGGATTGATCTCCTCGATCTGCCACTCTTCGGCGAGGTCGCTGTTCTCACCGATAAAAGCCAATCCTGCCGTGGGGCCGAGTAGATTGTGCGCGTCCTGGGGGGAACCGATTGGATGAATATCGAATGGTTCGGTCCAGAACCCCTGGGCATCCGCCGCCGGTTTGTACCAGTAATCGTCCGCCTGATAGTAGAACAGTTTAGGTCGTTCACCGGGTGTGACCAGCAGCATGCTCTGCTCATTGTCGAGCAAGGGCAACCAGGCTTTGAAGTGGGGATTCACCTTGAAGGGGTAGCTTTGATCGTCCAGAAACGTCGTACGGGGTTTACCAGCATCGATCAGCACACCCCTCAGGGAGGTCTCTTCGATGGCCTGTGCATAACGCTGGTTCAGTGCTTCAACATGATCACCGTAGAGGCTCTCGATCGATTGCGTGTCAAAGTCCATGGGTCCTACCTCCAGGTCAGATGGATCGTCGGTGCGTGGTTAGCCGGCGGCATTGTGCTTGCCGGGGGCCAACTTCCCAGGCAATCTGCATCGCCGATTCCGAGGTTGCTCCCAGATTGAAGGACCGTGTTCAAGTAGATGATCGTGCCAAACTGTGCAAACTATCCAAACCGGGCGGAGATTTCAAGAAGGCTTGATGAACCTGGCTATAAAGAGCACGCTATTTCCCGATGCCCCACTGGCATTCCCAAAGCCCCATCGACCTAGTAGTGCTTCATTTTGATGCCACCTAATGTTAAAGTGACTTCTCAACATTGTCCAGCAACATCTTGAGAAAGCATATGAAAAAGAAATTTGTCGTGA
>Ga0187827_10001087_pt1 | contig 40926 bp, 30 predicted proteins | sample ETNtaG_39_FD_167969 | JGI IMG/M metagenome (GOLD analysis project Ga0187827, IMG submission 167969) | Marine microbial and viral communities from oxygen minimum zone, Eastern Pacific Ocean - ETNP2014_SV_150_PacBio MetaG (Illumina Assembly) | ecosystem: Environmental > Aquatic > Marine > Hypoxic...
CAGCCGCACGCCACCAGGTATTGCCTGTTGCCGAGATCGTCACGGTGGATCAGGGCCCAAATAAGGGCGGCCGGGTAGTTTACTTACGCGACGCCGACGGCATCACCTTCGAATTCATCCAGAAGCCCTGATCCAGCACTCGAGGCCGAAGCCTTGGCTCGCCTCAATGATTTCTAAATCGAGCCAGCCAGCCGGTGACTCATGCTGGGATAAAAGGTTGAGCACTTGCCTTGCCAGCTTGCATACGGGTTAAGCGTAAGACTGACAACCGCGGATAGAAATTGCACAGCGGGATAACCATCAGCCTTTTTCAGCGACCTTGGCGGCCTTGGCTTGAAGGCGCTGGCCTTGTCTTTCTACATCGACCACGAAGCGCACGTGTTTGGCACTGGCCGCGGCTTCGAGCGGGTCTGTCACCTCAACTTCAAGGGTTATACGCCGGCCGTCTATCTCGACCACCTTTGCCGTGATGTCAACCCACATATGTAGAAGCGTCGCCGCCAAATGGTCGAGTTCAACGCGGACGCCGACGGTGTCCTCGCCCTCATCAAGGTGCTCCAGCAGGAAATCACGACAATGCACTTCGATATCGCGCAGCAGTGCCGGCGTAGCGTAGATGCGCATTTCATCGCCCATGAAATCGATGGTACGCGCCTGGTCAATCTCAAAGCGCCGCTGCGCCGTGATGCCCGCGATCAAGCTATCCTTCATGGCATGAAGATCTCAATATTGTCGCAGAATACTTGAAACATCTGAGTGGCCACTCAAGCAAAACAGGTGGAGGTGTTGAATCAAATTGCAAGTTTGCGCGCCCGGAAATGGCCGTAATACATACCACCATTAGCTAAAGCATCGTAGCGTGAGCGGGTCCAGGCCAGGAATGAGTCGAGACCCTCAGCGCCCAGTGTCGTCAGCAGCTCCTCCCGAAGATCAGTTTCAACACGGCGCAAATAACCGTGGGTAAGCTCGCTCGTTGCCTGGGTACGATCGATAGCGGACCCTGGCTCGAAGCCGTTGCTAGACAGCGCAGTTTCAAACTGCTGACGGGAGACAAAATGGAAGTTGAGACCTTGTTGTCGCAAAAGAGAGTCCCAGCGCTTAAAAGCGGCATTATCTGCGGCCTTGAACCATTCGCCACCGACGATCCAGCCACCGGCGCGCAGTACCCGGCAAGACTCCCGGAAAAAACCAGCCAGGTCTTCAAGATGGCAGGTGGTCGCCGTGACATAGACCACCTCAAAACTGTCATCTGCATAGGGGAGAACGCCGCCACCGAACTGGGTCAAAGTAACCTGCTCGGCAACACCGGCCGCCTCGACCAGTTCCACCGCCCGCTCAATGACCCTGCTGTCGATATCAAGCCCGTGTACGTGTCGCGCTCGGTGGTCTCTGACAAGGGTCACTGCTGCCCCACCCAGGCCACAACCAATATCGAGTACGTCATTTCCCTCGATCGTGACGGCGGAGACGATGCGCGCCACTTCTTCATCCCCACCAGCGGACAGGTAACCCTTGCCGTAGACCAGCTCCATCATCTTGATATTTTGCGAATCGTAACGATTGGCTGCGGCATCGGTCATGACGAGGCGTGTGAGGATTGAACCCTTGGTTAATGGATTATGATGGAACTGCAGATTGAAAACGTATCGACACTGTAGCCATTAACACTTCGCCAGTTTTCTTCCCCACCTCATGAAGAACCGGACCCGACCGCGTGGCCCGCCTGACTAACTGAGATGCTAAGGCACAAGCCAGACAAACGCGGTGGTCCTCGCGAACATTACCTGCTTTCAGTCAAAGTAGTGGCGGACGAGTGTTCGGGTGATTTCCCCACTGCCGCACCATTTCACAGTGCCGCAAAACTGCTCCCGGTGAGTTCTGTCATGTCAGTCTCTTCCCATCCGCCACAAAAGTTGATCGAACCGGTCCTGTCCATAGAATGGTTCTGTTTTGTAAACCATCAGCGGTACTCCCCAGTGACCGGCCTGATGCATCGCCTCATTGTTGGCCTGCAGGTCTTGTTCGACGCTCTGCCAGCTATTTGCTTCAAGAATCTCGTCCCTGTCCAAGCCAGCTGCCGCCATGGCATTTTTAAGATGTTCGCCCTTGTCCCAGCCGGGAGTTGAGCCATCCCACAGCATGCGCCCGACACAGTCGAGGAATTCAAGCCCGCGTCTGGCCCGGTTAGCGCCAACGAAAAGCCGGTGCAGGTGTTGGTTTCGGGGCTGGTCAGCCTTTGCGCGCCAGATCAGGCCCGGCGCCCACTCTATGGGCGATGGGTCGGGATAGGCGTAAGGCAGGCCCAAATAATCCGCCGTCCGCTGGGTGTCCGTCTCGAAATAGTGCAACTCCAGCTCGTCACGATCCCGATAGCGTTCAGGGATGCGCAGAACGCCCCCCAGAACCGGGCGAATGACGACCTCAACCCCCTGCTCGGCCAGACTGATCAGTCGATCCAGTAGGAAATAGCAGTAATCGCTCTGCATGGAATAAAAGACATCAACCCGGTCGTCCATTTGTCAAAGCGCCATTGCTTTTCGCCGGATCATCTGGTGTTCACGGATAGGTAAGCCGTCAGGTGATGGTGTGGCTATTTACGCCAGGGGTACGATATTGGCGTAACCACCGTATTTCAGCCCGGCGCCGAACAACACAATGACACTGAAATTATCTTTCCAGAGCGTACCGGTAAAGTGGTTAGTAAGTATTGTGAAATACATATCTCTTAGAGCTTATTTTACCTTACCCATTACTGATTATTAACTCATCAGCGAGGTATCTATGCAAGCAATTCAGAAGTAACTCACTCGAATGGCTGGTCGATCGATGGCGAAGGCTGGGTGAACCAGCGCGGACCTTCAGCCGTGATGTAGACGTGATCTTCCAGGCGCACACCGAACTCGCCGTAGATGCAGATCATCGGTTCGTTGGAAAAACACATACCTGGCGCAAGCACCGTGGTGTTACCCGGCACGATATAGGTTTCCTCATGTACATCAAGGCCAATGCCGTGACCGGTGCGATGTGCCAATCCTGGCACCGCATAACCCGGACCTAGCCCCGCGGCTTCGATAACATCGCGCGCAGCACGATCAACTGCTTCGGCAGGCGCTCCTACCTGCGCCGCACTAAAAGCCGCGGCTTGGGCGGCTTTTTCCAGGTTCCAGATTTCCCGCTGGCGCGCGCTGGGATCACCGAAGACGTAGGTACGGGTGATGTCCGAGAAATAGCCATCTATTGTGGCAGCGGTATCGATCAGCACCATGTCTCCTTCTTTGAGTTCCTGCGGATACGGCACCCCATGTGGGTACGCAGTTGGCTCGCCGAAAAGCACGATACGAAAGGCTGGCAGACCATCGGTGCCGAGCCCAAGATGCGCTGCGGTAAGAAAATCCTGCACCTCGGTCGTACTAATCCCCGGTACCAGAATACGCGCAGCGCTTTCCTGCACGCGTAAGGTGAGTTCCATAGCGAACTGAATCAGTGCAATCTCACTGGCCGATTTGTACATTCGACACTGTGCAGTCACACGTGATCCGTTGACGAAATTCACTCCCGGCATGGCGCGCCGCAAACCATCGAAAACAAAAAATGGTGTTGCAGGATCCACAGCCAGTATGCTTTGCGCACTGCTGACTTCACCGATACATTGACCCACAAGCGCGGTTGGGTCTTCGTGCTCCTGCCAGGTACGCACATCATCACCAAACAGCAGCATAGCCCGGGTTTTCTCCTCCTCGAATCCAGGGCTGATATAGAAAAGGTCGCCCCGCGCTGGAATAACCGCCCCGTGCAGCCTTTCGGAGGCCCACAAGCGCAGCCCGGTGAAGTAATAAAGGCTGGTCGAGGCATCGAGGTACAAGGCATCGATACCCTGCTCGACCATCAGCCGTTGAGCCTTTTCTATCCGCGCAAGACGCTCACTTACCGTGATCGGCACATAATCCGTGCGCGGCGACAGTTTGGCCAGTTCTACTTCAGCGCTTGACCCGCCAACTCCCCGCGTCATGACACTACCTCGTGTTGCCTGCCAGTCATATGAACGACCAGTCTAACTTGCCCAGCCGCTGGCTGTGAGCGACTACAGAGCACGGACTTGTCAGGCAGCCTGTACCAACAGTGTGGTGTTACCGCCAGAAGCCGTGGTATCGACACAGACGTGACGCTCAATCACAAAGCCCTCGGGCGCAATCTGCTCGCTAACGAGTGTAATGATCGGGCCGTCGCGGCACGCTAGAGCTTCACGCCAGGGCCGCAACGCCGCTGCAGGCAAATGCAGCGCAACTGCATCAATCAGTCTGACTTTGGCCAGGCTGTCTGGGCTTATTACCCCGCTCATGGTCACGAGCGGCCAGCGCTTGTGCCATGAAGTCGGCAGGTCGGGCTGTGCCGCGATGGCCAGCACCCGGTTACCCAAAGCCAGTGCCTGGCAAACCTGCAGCCGCAAGTTTTCTTTGTCCGGGCCCAGACACAGGATCCTGCCGCGCGGGTACAACGTCAGGCGATTGCTCTCTCCGGTTGGCCCGGGCATCTCCCGAGGGTTAGCCGCAATGGCCCCGACTACCTGTACTACGTTGGCCGGCAACAAAGGGGCAACACTTTCTAGAAACTGATCGACCTGCACCAGGTCCAGCGGTTGCTCGGCATTATCCGTCGTCGCTGCCCAGTCGTTGATCTGCGCAGCTGAAACTATGGAGCCCACGATACCAGGGCTAGCGAGTGCTGGCGCTGTTCGGTGCGCAAAGCGCGCGAGATAATGCGGCCCACCCGCCTTGGGTCCGGTACCAGAAAGCCCCTCACCGCCAAAAGGCTGTGAACCGACCACCGCGCCGATCTGATTCCGGTTCACATAAACGTTACCCACTCGTGCCTGGTCAATCACCTGCTCAACCCGTGCATCAACCCGGCTGTGCAGGCCCAGAGTAAGGCCGTAGCCACGCTGATTTATCGCGCCGACCACTTGACTGAGGTCTTGCGCGCGGTACGCCGCCACGTGCAGCACGGGGCCAAAGATCTCCCGTTCTACTTCCTCTATACCATCGACTTCAAGTACAGTCGGTGGAGCAAAAAATCCCTTCCCAGGGACTGACAAACGCTTCAGCACTCGACCCCGGGCGGCCTGTTCAGTGCAGTATCCTTCGATATCGTTCAAGGCTTCTTCGTCAATTAGCGGTCCGACATCAGTGGTAAGTTCCAGCGGGTCGCCCAAGCAAAGCTCATCCATCGCGCCAAACAGCATGTCGAGAACACGATTCTTGATCTCTCGCTGCAGATAGAGCACCCGCAGTGCCGAACAGCGCTGCCCGGCGCTTTGAAATGCCGACACCATGATGTCACGCACCGCCTGCTCCGGCAGCGCCGTCGAGTCGACCAGCATTGCGTTAAGCCCGCCTGTTTCCGCTATCAGGGCCGCGGCGGCATTGCCGTGTGCCGCCAAGGTGCGGTGTATATGTAGCGCAGTATCCGTCGACCCGGTAAAGCAGACTCCCCCGACCTGATCGCTTGCAACCAGGCCCGAGCCGATAGTGCTGCCCTCACCCGGCAGACACTGCAGCACACCTTCCGGCAGGCCGGCCTCTTGCAACAACGCGGTTGCCCGCAACGCCATCAGCGGCGTCTGTTCCGCTGGTTTAGCAATAACACTGTTGCCCATGACCAGTGCAGCGCTAACCTGTCCGGTAAAAATGGCCAGCGGAAAATTCCAAGGCGATATACAGGCAAAGATCCCACGCGGCTGGGAGAAGTCTGACTGAGCCGCCTCGCTGGCATAGTAGCGCAGGAAGTCAACGGCTTCGCGCACCTCGGCCACACCGTCGGCCAGGGTCTTGCCGGCCTCGCGAGCGGCGATGGCGATGAGTTCACCGGCATGCCGTTCATACAGGTCGGCTGCGCGAATAAGGATTTGCGCCCTATCTCTGACTTGGAGCGCAGCCCAGGGTCCGGCCGCTGCCAGCGCACTGGCTATCGCGGGAGGAAGATCTGTGGGCGAAGCCTGGCATACCTTTCCGACCACTTCCGTAGGCCACGCGGGGTTGCACACCGTCTGCGTGGCGCCGCTCAAATCTTTATACGCCGTGCCGGCAAAATCCCAGTTGTGCCGCATAAAAGGCCCCATCTGCTGTTTGAGATTGTCGACGCTTGACCGGTCACTCAAATCCCAACCAACGCTGTTAAGACGAGCCGGCGCGTACAGGTCCCGCGGCAATACAATTGCCGGGTGCGCCGGGCAATCTGCCACGGGGCGCAGCTCGCCCAACGGGTCACGGGCAACTTCAGTTGCGCTGATCTGATGGTCCATTACCTGGTTGACAAAAGAACTGTTGGCACCGTTTTCCAGCAGACGTCGCACCAAGTACGCTAATAGATCCTTGTGTGCGCCGACCGGTGCATAAATGCGGCAGCGATACCCGCCTTGCTCACTGGCCTCGCGGTATAACGCCTCGCCCATACCGTGCAGGCGCTGGAACTCGAACGAATCCGCCGGAGCGCCGGCTAGAGCCATCACCGCAGCCACAGTATGCGCATTATGGGTCGCAAACTGCGGGTACAGCGTCTCACGCAGCCCCAGCAGTTTCTGCGCGCAAGCTAGGTAGGAAACATCTGTACTGGCCTTGCGGGTAAACACCGGGTAGCTGTTCAACCCAAGCACCTGGGCCCGCTTGATCTCGGTATCCCAGTAAGCGCCCTTAACCAGGCGCACCATGATTCGCCGACCCTGGCGCTCGGCAAGACAATGCAACCAGTCAATCACGGCGCTGGCACTAAGGCTGTACGCCTGGACCACCACGCCGAAGCCATCCCAACCGGCAAGTGCCTGGTCTGACAGCAGCACCTCGATAACATCCAGCGTTAGATCTAGCCGCTCGCTCTCCTCAGCGTCGATATTGAAGCCCATGCCAGCACTGCGGGCGAGTTGCGCCAAGGCCGCGACCCGGCCGAGTAGTTCGTCCAGAGCCCGCTGGCGCTGCGCGTATTCAAAACGCGGATGCAGAGCCGATAATTTGACCGAGATGCCAGGGTTATCGCGCACCGAGTTACCAGAACAACCAGGCGCCAAGGTAGAGACCGCCTCCGAATAGGCCAGGTGATAACGGCGCGCATCAGCCTCACAGCGCGCGGCTTCACCAAGCATGTCGTAGGAGCAGGTATACCCCTTTTCCCGGGATACGCTAGAACGCTCGAGCGCCTCTTCTATATCCCGACCCAGGACGAACTGCCGGCCCAACTCTTTCATGGCTTCAGCGATGATCACGCGCACAGCGGGCTCGCCCAGGCGCTTAACGGCATTGCGCAGCGTGTCCACTATGCCATGTGCCTGGGTTGAGCTCAGCAATCGGCCAGTCAGCATCAGCGCCCAGGTCGAGGCATTAACCAGTGACGAACTCGAATGATTCAGGTGCTGGCCCCAGCGACCGGGGACGATCTTGTCCTCGATCAGGGCATCGATCGTCGGACTGTCCGGCACCCGTAACAAAGCCTCGGCCAGGCACATCATGGCGATACCCTCGTCGGTCGAGAGCCCATACTCGGCGAGGAATGCTTCGAGCAGGTTGGGGGTCGCCTGACCCCGCACCCGCTCAACCAGTTTGATCGCCTGTTCACCGGTCTGGGCCTGCACCTTGGCGTCCAGTTGCAGCTCGCTAAGCAGCGCTGCGACGCGGACCCGCTCGCTGGCGTGCCGAGCATCTAAAATGCACTGGCGCAAGCTCTGGAGAGTATCGCTCACAACTGGGCAGACCGGTATCGGCGTACTCAGTAAAGTGGCCAGAACAGCAGGATAGCTGGCGCCCCGACAGCCACCACTAGGATCTCCAGTGGCAAGCCCATACGCCAGTAATCACCAAAGTGGTAACCCCCGGGGCCCATGATAATGGTGTTGTTCTTGTGACCGATGGGGGTCAGAAAAGCGCAGGAAGCGGCCACCGCAACCGCCATCAGAAACGGATCCGGGTTCGCACCCAGCCGCTGGGCTACGTCCAGGGCGATGGGTGCGGCGATCAGCGCCGTTGCGACATTGTTGAGCACGTCCGACAGAGTCATGGTCACCAACATCAGGATTACCAGCACCGCAACAGCCGGCAGAGAACCGGTTGCAAGGATGATCCACTCGGCGATCAGGGCAGTACCCCCGCTTGCCTCCAACGCCGTGCCCAGCGGGATCAGCGAACCCAGCAGCACGATGACGGGCCATTCGACCGACTCGTACAGTTCGCTCAGTGGCACCAGTTCCAACGCCACGTAAACAAGCGCTACCACGGCCAGCGCTACCGGCAGATACAACCAGCCCACACTGGCAGCGATGATTGCGGCCACAAAAAGGCCGACTGCCAGCCAGGCTTTGTTTCGTTGCAACAACTTAAGGCCACGCTCGGCTAGCGGCAGGCAGCCGAGCCATGCCACAACCTCGCCCAGGCGGTCTTCTGAGCCTGACAGCAGCAGGATATCGCCGGGCTGGATGCGCAATTTGCGTACTCGGTCACGAAACGGCCGGCCCTGTCGCGACACGCCCAGCAACACTACGCCGCGGCGATAAGCCAGGCGTAGATCCCTAGCCGAACGGCCGCTGATCCGGGCCCCAACCGGCACTACCACCTCCATCAACGCCAGCGCCCCGCCCAGCAGGTCGGCCTCAGTATCGCTGGTGGCATACTCAAGGCCTGCCGCACCGACGAACTTCTCCATTGCCTCGGCCGTACCCTCCAGCACCACGATATCACCAATCTGGACTGTTTCCCGTCGGCCAGTCCCCGGCAGCCGCAGGTGATTGCGGATCAGCCCGGCAAGCGCCACGTCGTGTTCCTCCGCCAGCGGTACCGCCTCACGTAGGCGCTCGCCCAGCAGCTTGGAATCATCCAACACCCGGGCCTCGGCCACGTAGCCCTTGAGGTCGGCCAGTTCTTCCCGTACGTTGCTGCGGCTGCGCGCGGCCGGCAGCAGCCGCCAGCCGACGATAGCCACAAACACCACCCCGACAATCGCGACGATGCCGCCGACCGGGGCAAAATCGAACATTGCAAACGGTGCGCCCAGCGCCTCGCCGCGAAAAGTCGCCACCACGATATTGGGCGGCGTGCCAATTAGAGTAATCATGCCGCCGAGGATGGTGGCAAAGGAGAGCGGCATCAGGGTCAGTGCCGGACTGCGCCCGGCCCGCTTGGCTGCCTCCATATCCACCGGCATCAACAACGACAGCGCCGCGACATTATTCATCAGTGCCGAAAGCAGGCCACCCACCCCGGCCATGAGGCCTATATGGCTGGCAGTCCGATGGGCGGCCTTGATTGCAACCCGGGCGATCGCCTCTACTACCCCCGAATTGAAAAGGCCCCGGCTCACCACCAGGACCAAGGCAATGATCACAGTAGCCGGATGGCCGAAACCGGAGAACGCCGCCGCCGCCGGGACCACCCCGAGGACCACGGCTGCGACCAGGGCCGCAAAAGCGACCAGATCATAACGGATCCGGCCCCAGATCAACAAAGCGAATACCGCCAGCAACAAGCCAAACAGCAGCAGGTGTTCAGTTGCTATGGTCATAAACCTGGATGCATAGCGCCCGGTCGATCCCGGTTACGTCGGCTGCAGGCGGATGGCCCCGTCCAGTCGGATAACCTCGCCGTTCAGCATCTCGTTGTCAACGATGTGCAGAACCAGTTCGGCAAACTCTTCGGCTCGGCCGAAGCGCTCTGGAAACGGCACCTGGTCGGCGAGGCTGTCTTGCACCGGTGCGGGCATATTCAGCAGCATCGGGGTGCCGATCAGACCCGGCGCGATGGTCATCACTCGAATACCAAAACGTGCGAGCTCGCGGGCAGCCGGCAGGGTCAGCGCAACCACGCCACCCTTGGATGAACTGTAAGCCGCCTGACCAATCTGCCCTTCGTAGGCCGAGACCGAAGCAGTATTGACGATCACCCCCCGGCTGCCGCTCTCGGAGATCGGTTCGAGTGTTGCCATCCGTGCGCTGGCCAGGCGCAGCACGTTGAAGGTGCCGACCAGGTTGACATTGATCACCTGCTGGTAGAGATCAAGCTTATGTGGGCCTTCGCGGCCAACGATGCGTGCCGCCGGTGCGATGCCGGCACAGCTAACGGCCACGCGGGGGGCACCGAGTTCATCAACCACCTGTTGCAGTGCCGCCTCTACCGACGGGCCATTGGAGACATCGGCACTGACGGCCAAGCCGCCGATCGCCGCTGCGGTCTGGCGTGCTCGGTCTAAATCAAGATCAAGTACTGCAACCCGGGCACCGCGCTCAGCCAGCATCCGCGCCGTGACCGCGCCCATACCTGAACCGGCGCCGGTCACCAGTGCGGCTACATCGTTGAGATCCATCATGCGCAGCATCCGGGGATCACTGGAGCCACACCGGGTTAGACCAGGCCTTGCGACCCGCATCATAGACCACTGTGATGCGAAAATAGGACCGCTGAAACCGTGCTAAGGGCAAACGGGCAGACTGCAGGCCCTCACCCATAACCTTGTCAGTCCGCGAGCCTCGTCCGCAGATCATAATCGTACTTGCTGGTGAACATTCAACTACCACCTCGTTGCCCTCGATGTGCATGTCGTCGATCCGCGGCCCTGGAAAGAGTAATACGCTCCCGCTTTTAGGCTTTCGAGTATAGCCGGGGGGCAGACTGGGCGCTGTTACCTCAATCCAGCCGCCGAAAGCATCATGCGCCAAATGATGCGCATCGTCGGCCACAAAACCACGAAGATAGCATCGTTCGCTCAACAATATTTCCCACAGCCCCAGCCATCGCCTAGCGGCACTATTTACCAAGGAAAGGGGTGCTCAAATTCAAGGGAAAAGCCACACTCGATTTTGGCCCGTAATCCTGGACTCGGGCGTCAACGCGCCCCGATGCCGGCCTTCCCGGCTTCCCTCTGGCTGGGTAATTTGAGAGTCCAACAGGTTGGCGAAGTCGCCGGCAAGGCTTCCCTCGCCGGCACACTGCCGTTACCCTAGCGCCACCACCTGTTTAACACCCGGAAAGAACATGTCTGAACCTGCAGTGGCTGTTGAACGAGAGTCGATGGAGGTGGATGTAGTCATCGTCGGCGCCGGCCCGGCTGGTCTGGCGTCAGCCTGCCATCTGATGCAACTGTCCAAACAAAAAGAACTGGACCTCAATGTCGTAGTGCTGGAAAAAGCCGCCGCAGTAGGAGATCACATCCTCTCCGGGGCCGTGATCGAACCCACCGCGCTGAATGAACTTTTCCCCGACTGGGCCGAGCGCGGCGCGCCGCTCAATACCCCGGTTACCCGTGATGAGATCTACTTTTTCACCAACTCACAAAAAGCAGTGAAGTTTCCCAATGCCCTGGCACCGCGCACCATGCACAACCACGGCAACTACATCGTCAGCCTGGGCAAAGTGGTGCGCTGGCTGGGCGAGCAAGCCGAATCCCTTGGGGTAGAGATCTATCCCGGCTTCCCGGCCAGTGAAGTGCTGTTTAGCGATACCGGCGCAGTCATGGGTGTCGCTACCGGCGAGATGGGGGTAGCCAAAGATGGTGAGCGAAAAGCGGCCTACGAACCAGGCATGGAACTGCATGCCAAATACACAGTGTTTGCCGAAGGCTGCAGGGGCCATCTGGGTAAGCAACTGATTCGCCAGTACGCCCTCGATCACCAAAAATCACCGCAGCACTATGGTATTGGCTTGAAAGAACTCTGGCAGGTAGACCCCGCCTGCCATGAGCCGGGTCTTGTGATCCACGGTGCGGGCTGGCCGCTGTCCGAGCACCAAGCCTCCGGCGGGGCCTTCCTCTACCACCTGGAAGACCACCAGGTTGCACTGGGGTTGATTGTGGATCTCAACTACGCCAACCCTTATCTCGGCCCTTTCGAAGAACTGCAGCGCTTCAAGACCCACTCGAAAGTCGCGCCTACCCTGGTCGGTGGTGAGCGCCTTTCTTACGGGGCCCGTGCGATCACCAAGGGCGGTTTCAACTCGCTGCCCAAGATGTCCCTGCCCGGTGCTTTTCTGGTGGGCTGCGATGCAGGTACATTGAACTTCTCCAAGATCAAGGGCACCCACACCGCCATGAAATCCGGGATGCTGGCGGCCGAGACCATTGTCGAGGTGCTGCTCGAGGGCGACCCGGGCGGCAAAGACCATACCCACTACGACTCGCACATGCGCTGTTCGTGGCTGTACCGCGAATTACGATCCTCGCGCAACTTTGGCCCGGCCTTGCATAAGTTTGGTCCCTACCTCGGCGGTGCCTTCAACTACATTGACCAAAACTGGCTGCGCGGCAGGATGCCTTTTACCCTAAAGGACGCCAGCCAGGATCACGACTCACTGAAAGATGCTGCCGAGGCAATCCCAATCGACTACCCCAAGCCTGACGGAACGTTGACCTTTGATAAAAACTCGTCGGTCTTTCTCAGCAATACCAATCACGAGGAAGACCAGCCGGTGCATCTGCGACTCGGTAACGAGGATATTCCGCTGAAGGTGAACCTGCCGCGCTGGGCAGAGCCGGCGCAGCGCTACTGCCCGGCCGGGGTATACGAGGTCGTCGGCCAGGGTTCAGACCAGCGCTTTCAGATCAACGCCCAGAACTGCATTCACTGCAAAACCTGCGATATCAAGGATCCCAGCCAAAACATCACCTGGGTAACTCCCGAGGGTGGCGGCGGACCCTCCTACAGCGCCATGTAGGCCTGCCCGGGCCTGGCATTGCCCCAACCAGGACTCAACCGATGAATGCCCGGGCGTTCTGAAAGAGACGCAGCCACGGGCCGTGCTCACGCCAGTCTCGCGGGTGCCACGAATTACTGACTGTCCTGAAATTGCGCTCGGGATGCGGCATCATGATCGTGACCCTGCCGTCGGCCGCGGTGAGGCCGGTAATGCCCTGCTGGGACCCGTTGGGATTAAAAGGATAGCGGTCGGTACCCTCGCCATCGTTGTCGACAAAACGCAGGCAACTCTGTCCAGCGCTGCCCGGCGCGCTGGTGGGCTGGCCGCCGGCAAAAACCGCGCGGCCCTCGCCGTGCGCCACCACCACTGGTAACCGACTTCCGGCCATGCCAGTAAACAGGATCGACTCACTCTGGAGCACCTCTACCATCACCACGCGGGATTCAAACTGACCCGAACGGTTGCCTGTGAAATGCGGCCAGTGTTCCGTCCCCGGAATCAGGTCCTTGAGTGCAGCCATCATCTGGCAACCGTTACACACACCAAGAGCAAACGTGTCCTCACGGCGGAAATATTCCTTAAACATATTGCGTAGGCGCTCTTGAAAAAGAATCGATTTGGCCCAGCCCTGTCCCGCACCCAGCACGTCACCGAAGGAAAATCCGCCGCAGGCGGCAAAACCACAAAAATCCACCAGATCCTGGCGACCCTCTGCCAGGTCCGACATGGTGACATCGACCGCGGCAAACCCTGCACGGTCGAAAGCAGCAGCCATTTCCATATGACCATTTACCCCCTGCTCTCGTAGGATTGCAATCCGGGGGCGGGCTCCGCCCAGGATCGCCCGCGTTGCCGGGTTCCGTCTGGGATCGAATACCAACTGAACACTGAGGCCCGGATCAGTCAGATTGAGCAGTCGATCAAATTCTTCTGCGGCGCAGGCCGGGTTATCACGCAGAGCCTGCATGTGTGAAGTCAGTTCCGACCAAGTACGGTGCAGTGTGCTGCGGTGGGCCTCGAATAAGATCTCTTCTCCAGCACAGATGCGCACTGTGTCTGGCGCACCTCCCGGTTGGCCAATGATGCGTACCTGATTACCAAGGCCAGCGGCAGCAAAAAGGTCCAACACCTCCCCAAGCGATTCACAGGGTACCTGCAGCACCGCTCCCGCTTCTTCGGCAAAAAGCGCTGCCAACGGGTTGTCGGTCGGACCAAGGTCAATATCCAACGAACATCGACTGGCAAAAGCTATCTCCGCCAAGGTCACAGCCAGCCCCCCATCGGACCGATCGTGGTACGCCAGCAGCAGGTCCTCGGCCAGCAGTTTGCGAGTCACCTGGAAAAACGCCACCAGATCCTGCGGATACTCAAGGTCAGGGGTCTCGTCGCCCACCTGGCCGTAGACCTGGGCCAGCGCTGAGGCGCCCAGACGCTGCTGGCCTCTTGCCAGATCGACCAGTAGCAGCCGGCTCGCACGATCCATATTGAGTTGGGGGGTCACGCACTTGCGCACGTCCCCAACCGGAGCGAAGGCAGTAATTATCAACGACAGCGGTGACGACACACTTTGCTCAACGCCGTCTTCTGTCCAGCGGGTAGACATGGACATGGAATCCTTGCCAACCGGGATGCAGATACCGAGCGCTGGACAAAGCTCCGTTGCGACCGTGCGGACGGTATCAAACAGGGCTGCGTCCTCCCCAGGTTCACCGGCAGCGGCCATCCAATTGGCCGACAGATGCACATCCGACAGATCCGCAATCCCGGTGCACACAATGTTGGTGATCGCCTCAGCGACCGCCATCCGGCCGCTCGCCGGCGCATTGACCAGCGCCAGCGGGGTACGCTCACCAACCGCAATCGCCTCGCCACAAAACGCATCGAAGCCGGCAACGGTAACTCCGGCATCTGCCACTGGCACCTGCCACGGCCCGACCATCTGGTCTCGGACGATCTGCCCACCAACGCTGCGATCGCCGATTGTGATCAGGAAAGTCTTGTCGGCTACGGCTGGCAAACGCAGTACCCGTTCAAAAGCCTCATCGATATGGATCTTGCTGAGATCCAGCGGCGGATAGCCTGTCGAACGACGCTGCGCCTGGCGTTGCATCCGCGGCGTGTTGCCAAACAGGGTCGCCATAGGCAGGTCCACCGGGTCCACCTGATCGCCGCTACTGCGAACTATGTCGGTTTTGGCTGCCCCGTTCGCAAGGCGCAAGTGGGCCGTCGCGGTGGTCGTGCCGACAATACTGAAAAGGCAACGTTCACGCGCGCAAAGCGCCTTGAATTCCTGGATGCGGTCGGGCGCAATGGCCAGCACGTAGCGCTCCTGCGCCTCGTTACACCACAACTGCATTGGTGAAAGCCCCGGCTCGTCACTTGGAATCGCGTCCAGTTCAAAGACCGCGCCAAGTCCCGCATCGTGCACCAGTTCCGGCAACGCATTGGAAAGACCCCCTGCCCCGACATCGTGCAATGACACGATTGGGTTGCTTGGCCCGAGTGCGATACAGCGATCGATCACCTCCTGGCAACGGCGCTGCATCTCGGCATTGCCACGCTGCACTGAGGCAAAGTCCAGTGCCTCGTCGCTTTCCCCGGAATCGACACTGGAAGCAGCACCGCCGCCAAACCCGATCAGCATCGCCGGCCCGCCCAGCACCACGATCAACGCATCAACTTCGATTGGGTTCTTAGCAACGTGCTCACCGCGGATATTCCCTAACCCCCCAGCCAGCATGATCGGCTTGTGATAGCCCCGACGGGTTGCTCGTGCATCGGTATCTGCGGCAACCTCCAGGGTGCGGAAATAGCCGCCGATATTGGGGCGGCCAAACTCGTTGTTGAACGAAGCCCCACCAAGCGGCCCCTCCAGCATGATCTGCAGTGGTGTTGCCAGGCGCCACGGGTGACACAAGTCAAGTTCCCAGGGCATGTGCCAGCCAGGCACTCGCAGGTCAGAAACAGAGAAACCCGTGATCCCGGCCTTAGGTTTACCACCGCGGCCAGTCGCACCCTCGTCGCGGATCTCACCGCCTGAACCAGTCGCGGCTCCGGGAAACGGGGAAATCGCAGTAGGATGATTGTGGGTTTCGACTTTAACGACCAGATGCATGGGCTCGACAAACTGTCCGTATTCACCATCGGCTGGGCGCGGTAAAAACCAGGCCGACGGATAGCCACGAATCACGGCTGCGTTGTCGCGGTAAGCGACTAGAGCCTTATCGCCGTGAGCAGCATGGGTAGTGCGGATCATCTGAAAAAGAGACTGCGGCTGATCGACGCCATCAACGGTCCAGGCGGCATTGAAAATCTTGTGACGACAGTGTTCAGAGTTAACCTGTGCGAACATCATCAGCTCGGCATCCGTCGGGTTACGGCCCAGATGTTGGAACTCGCTAACCAGATAACCCATCTCGTCGATGCTCAAGGCGTAGCCCTGACACCGGTCGGCTTCCTGCAATGCCGGCAGGCCGCCACCCAGGATATCGACAAACTCCAGCGGGGCCGGTTTGGCAGTTTCAAAAACCCCTGCGAGTGCATTACGATCCGGTGCAATCGACTCGGTCATCGGGTCGTGGGCAATTCGGACCAAACGCTCGCGGGCCACTTGATCCTGCGCCATCGCCTCAAAGTGCCATGCGATCCCGCGTTCCACTCGTGCTAAGCCGGCAAGGCCACAACGGTGGGCGATATCGGTCGCCTTGGTCGACCACGGCGAGCGGGTGCCCCAGCGGGGTATCACCAACACGGCTCCGGCAGAACCGACAACACGGTCGGCGTCGGACAGCGTCCCGTTGACCAGCGTCTGTAATGCAGAAACCTCGTCAGGTGACAGGTCGGTGCCCGAATCAACGAGGTAGAAAAAGAAAGCCTGCAAAGCCACGATGGGCAGGCCCTGACCGGCAACGGTCTGAGTCAGCTTTTCCAGACGATAAGACGATACCGCAGGTCCGCCGCCCAGGATTAGCACGGGATCACCCAGTGCACTGGCTCAGGCGCTAATGGGGGTTTGAAGATCTACCCCAAGCCGCAATGCGACCTCCTCATAGGCCTCGACCACACCGCCGAGTCCCTGGCGAAAGCGATCCTTGTCAAGCTTCTTGCGGGTATCGGTATCCCATAGACGACAGCCGTCCGGTGTGAACTCGTCGCCGAGCAGCAACTCATCCCCGAAACGACCAAACTCCAGCTTGAAGTCAACCAGGATCATGCCACCGGACGCAAACAGTTCGCCCAAGATCTCGTTGACACGGAAGGTTTGTGCCTGCATGACCTCGACTTCGTCGACGGTTGCCCAACCGAACGAGGCAATATGGTATTCATTGATCATCGGGTCGTGCAATTCGTCATTTTTCAAGAAAAACTCAAAGGTTGGCGGCACCAGGTCGACTCCGTCTTCTACGCCCAGCCGGCGGCACAACGAGCCGGTGGCGATGTTTCGCACTACGCACTCCACCGGGATCATGTCCAATCGCTTCACCTGTGACTCGGTGTTGCTGCGCAACTGTTCGAAATGAGTTGCCACACCCTTGTCGGCTAGATAATTCATGATAAAAGCGTTGAAGCGGTTGTTGACCACGCCCTTACGATCCAGTTGGTCTACCTTCTCACCATCAAACGCCGAGGTATCGTCCCGAAATTCCATGATCAACTGGGCTGGATCGGGTGTCAGAAACACCGATTTGGCCTTGCCGGAATACAACTCTTTGCCTTTTCGCATCTACTGAGTATCCCTTAACTGGAGAAAACTAGAGCACCCCAACCTTTACCATGGCAGCCCGGACAGCCGCTTGGTGCTGGGCTGACAATGGCACCAGTGGCAGACGGATGCCGCCGCCAATGTAACCCTGCTGCTGTACCGCCCACTTGGCCGGGATGGGGTTGGACTCCAGGAACATGGCAACATGCAAATCCGACAGCCGCTCATTAAGGGTGAGAGCTTCATCGGTGTCACCGGCCACCGCAGCCGTACACATCTGGTGCATCAACTCAGGTGCCGCGTTGGCAGTCACCGAGATGGTGCCTTTGCCGCCGGCCAACATCAACTGGCAAGCGGTGCCGTCCTCCCCGGAGTAGATCGCGAAGTCTCCTGGGCAACGAGCGATCAGGTCACGGCCGCGATCGAGATCGTTGGTGGCATCCTTGATGCCGACAATGTTGTCGATAGCCGTCAGCCGCAGCGTAGTATCGTTATGCATGTCGACCGCAGTGCGGCCTGGCACGTTGTAGAGAATCTGTGGAATCGCGACCGCCTCGGCTATGGCCTTGAAGTGCTGGTAGAGGCCTTCCTGAGGCGGCTTATTGTAGTACGGCACTACCAGCAGGCAGGCATCGACACCCGCAGCCGCAGCCCGGCGGGTCAGCGAGATCGCCTCGGCAGTTGAGTTGGCGCCGGTACCACCAATAACGGGTATCCGGCCATTTACGGCTTGCACAGTCTTCGCTATGACCTCGCCGTGCTCGTCGTGATCGAGTGTCGCCGATTCGCCGGTAGTACCGACCGAGACGATGGCATCGGTACCCTGCTCGACGTGATGATCCACTAGCCGCTCGAGAGCTGGCCAGTCCACCGAGCCGTCCTCGTTCATTGGGGTGACCATAGCCACCATACTGCCGGTCAACATGCGCTTGCTCCTGTCAGACTGAGGTCCACCAGCCGGCGCACCTCGCGACCTGCCGATGGTACTTTGCGGCTTGGGTCAATACAAGAAAGCAAAGCAGTCGGCCTCAGTCGAGCGACCACTGCAGCTTGCCGGAAACGATTCGGGCTGCAGCACCCAGAGCCAACGGGTAGTTGGGCGTGACGTGGCCGAAATCGGTTGAATAGTAGACTGGGCACCCAGTGCGCTCTGCGATCTCATGTCCCAGCCAACTTTCGCTTTGCTCAGCACCCATCTGGGTAAAACGGCCCAGGACCACGGCCGTGACACCTGCGAGCAAGCCACTGTCCAGCCATTGATTCCACGCCCGCAGGAGCCGCGCTGCAGTCTCGTTGGTATCTTCAAAAAAAAGCAGGTGACCGGCCAGTGAGCCTGGCATATACGGGGTACCGATCAAGTTAGTCAACACACTCAGGCAACCCCCGTACAGGGTACCCGTTACGCCCTCTGCCGGAGCCTTATCCAAGGGCTGCACTGAAATCGACCCGGACCAGGGCCGACCGCTCACCAACAGCGCCAACAACTGCTCGATATCGGGGCCGCCGTTCCACAACGGTGAGCCTGGCATTGGCGCGTGTAACGCAGGCCACCCGAGCCGGGTATAGAACGCCGACTGCAGTGCGCTCAAGTCAGAAAATCCCACCAGCGGCCGCGGTGACATGCGCTCCAGTTGATCCCAATCGAGCCGACCCAACAGGTCGCTGGCGCCATAACCGCCGCGGGCTGCCAGCAGGTAGTCATAGCCATCGCCGACCAGGCCCTCGCGCAGTTGTCTCAGCCGCGCCGCTACTCCACTCGCACCCAGCCGCTCACCAGCATCGACATCGTAGGGCTGGTAATCCACCACCAGGCCAGCCGCCCTCAGGGCTGCCAGGTTCTGCACAAGCACGCCTTCCTCCGGCGGACCACAGGGCTCCAGCACCCGGATACGGACGCCGTGCCGCCTACTCATGCGCCGGCCCTCAAGGCGCACTGCCCCCAGCACGAGCTGCCAACCCGGCGCTGTCATCCAGCCATTTCTCCACCAGTTGGATATCGCTATCACGATAGCCGAGACGCCCATAAAAGCCACGCACCGCCAGGTTATCGGCACGGATCAGCGCCTGGATTTTCGGCACGTCGCGCCGGCGCAACCACTGTTCTGCCCGCTCCATCAGCGTCCGGCCAATCCCCAGATGACGGCAACCAGGCTCTACGGCCAGGTAATAGACCCAGCCCCGGTGCCCGTCACAACCCATCATCACGCTGCCACACAGACGCTGCCTCTGTTCTGCCACCAGCAGAGCCGACGAGGGATTGCCGAGACACTGGCGTATATCACCAACCGGGTCGTTCCATGGCCGAGTGAGATCGCAGGCCTGCCACAACGCAATCAGCGCTGCCTGATCGGCCTGTTCATACGGCCTGAATTGGGTGTTGCGGGGCGTTGTCATCGGCTGGTAAGAAAACCGCCCGTGGCCGGCATAGGCATGTCGAAACGGTGTGGTGAAACCGATTATATCGGCAGCCAGGGCAAACGCAGGACTTCCTGCCAGTGCTCAAGGTGGATCTGAGCGCCAATCTCATGGGCCGACGTCGAAACAGCGCTTCAACCTGGGCCAATCTATCGAGCCACGAGTGCTGTCCTTAGCTTCGTAAAATTTGACACCCCTAAGCTATTGGCCCCAACGCACAAAAAAACCTGCCGGCCTCCGGCAATCAATACAACTAACCTGACAGCCCCTGACAAAGGCGGTAGGATTGCGCCCTGATTCTGGCAGCCAGGGGCACGCAATTGTCGATCTTCGAACAGGCGCTCGAACGCAACAGTGCCAACTTTGAACCGCTGTCGCCGATCAGTTTTTTGCGCCGAGCGGCCCAGGTCGTGCCGGAACACACCGCTATCATTCACGGTGAACGCCGCACCAATTACCTGCAATTCTGGGAGCGCTCCTGCCGGCTGGCATCAGCACTCGCCGCCCACGGGATAGGCCCGGGCGACTGTGTTGCCATCATGGGTGCAAACACGCCCGAAATGCTGGAAGCGCACAATGGCGTCCCACTGCTCGGCGCCGTGCTCAATTCCCTCAACGTTCGCCTCGACTCCGCAACCATCGCCTTCATACTGGATCACGGCGAAGCCCGGGCGGTCCTGACCGACCGAGCGTTTTCGGCGACCATGCGCGAAGCGCTGGCGCTGCTGGAGCGACCGCTTTTGGTGATTGATATCGATGACCCGCAGGCTGAAACTGGCGAGTGTATTGGTATAACCGACTACGAGAGTTTCATTGCCGAAGGTAATCCCGGTTTCTCAGCCGACCAGCCGGTCGACGAATGGCAGGCCTTGTCGCTGCTTTACACCTCTGGCACCACCGGCAATCCGAAGGGTTGCGTCTACCATCACCGTGGTGCCTACCTTAACGCACTGGGCAACATGGCAACTATGGGACTCGACCGTGATTCGGTGTACCTGTGGACACTGCCTATGTTTCATTGTGATGGCTGGACTTTCCCCTGGGCGGTGACCGCAGCCCTGGCCACCCATGTGTGCCTGCGCGCGGTCGAACCGGCAGCGGTATTCCAATCCATCCGCGACAACGGCGTTACCCACATGTGTGGTGCGCCCATTGTGCTCAATATGCTGGCAAATGCCCCGACTGAAGCCAAGGTGGCGTTTGAGCAGACCGTAGAGATCGCGACCGGCGGCGCGGCACCACCCTCGGCGGTCATCGAAGCGATGGAGCAGGACGGTTTTCATGTGACTCACCTGTACGGCCTGACCGAGACCTACGGCCCGGCAACGGTCTGCATACCGCAGGCGGACTGGCCAGAACTCCAACTAAGTGAGCGCTCCGCCCGAATAGCCCGCCAAGGCGTCCACTACGGCACCTTGGAAAACGCCAGCGTTAAAGACCCGCAGACGATGGCAGACGTGCCCTGGGACGGTGAGACCCTGGGTGAGGTGATGATCCGCGGTAACACGGTCATGAAAGGCTACCTTAAAAACACCGACGCAACCGGTCAGGCATTCGCTGGCGGCTGGTTTCATAGCGGCGACCTGGCCGTACGGCATGCAGACGGCTACATCGAGGTCAAGGATCGCTCAAAGGACATCATTATCTCGGGTGGCGAGAATATCTCCAGCCTCGAGGTAGAAGAAGTCCTCTACCGGCATCCCAAGGTACTCGAGGCCGCAGTGGTTGCGCGACCGGACCAGACCTGGGGTGAGAGCCCTTGTGCGTTTGTCACCCTACACGAGGGCGCGACTACCCAAGCCCAAGAGATCATCGAATTCTGCCGCGACAACCTGGCGCACTATAAGGCGCCACGAACAGTGCTGTTCTGTGAACTGCCTAAGACCTCGACCGGCAAGATTCAAAAGTTTGTTCTGCGGGAACAAGCCCGCGCGCTCCAGGACTGAGTCCGCTCAGTGCGACATCAGTACCGGCGCGATCAAAGTGGTATGTTGCCGTGCTTGCGCCAAGGATTGTCCAATTGTTTGTCCCTGAGCATGACCAGCGACCGGCATAGCCGGCGCCGGGTGTCGCGCGGCAAAATCACATCGTCGATGAATCCGCGGTGACCGGCAACAAACGGGTTGGCAAACTTCTGCCGGTACTCCTCAGTCCGCTGGCTGATCTTAGCCTCATCACCAATATCTTCCCGGAAAATAATCTCGACCGCGCCCTTGGGCCCCATGACCGCAATCTCGGCAGTCGGCCAGGCCAGGTTGACGTCGCCGCGCAAATGCTTGGATGCCATCACATCATAAGCGCCGCCGTAGGCTTTGCGCGTGATCACAGTCACTTTAGGCACGGTACATTCGGCATAGGCGTATAGCAACTTGGCACCATGGCGAATGATGCCGCCATACTCCTGGGCCGTGCCAGGTAGAAAACCTGGAACGTCGACGAAGGTAATGATTGGTATGTCGAAGGCATCGCAAAAACGCACGAAGCGTGCACCCTTGACCGAAGACTCGATATCCAAACAACCGGCTAATACCATCGGCTGATTGGCAACGACCCCTACGGTTGCACCCTCCATGCGACCAAAGCCGGTGATGAGGTTACCAGCATAGTCTGGCTTCAGCTCAAAAAAATCGCCATCGTCGAGCACTGTAGTGACCAGCTCTTTCATGTCGTAGGGCTTGTTGGAATCGTCAGGAATGAGTGTATCCAGTGACGGCTCAACTCGCGCCGGCGAGTCTATCCCCCCACGCTGTGGAACTCCGGCAATGTTGCTTGACGGAAGAAAATCAACGAACCGCCGGAGATTAAGTAAAGCCTCAACATCGTTGTCGAAGGCGCCATCCGCAACCCCCGAGCGGGTCGAATGCGTTACTGCACCACCCAATTCTTCATGGGTCACATTCTCATGAGTCACAGTTTTGACCACCTCGGGTCCGGTGACAAACATGTAGGAGGTGTCACGAACCATGAATATGAAGTCCGTCATGGCCGGTGAATAAACCGCACCGCCGGCACACGGACCCATGATCATCGAGATCTGCGGGATAACACCTGAAGCCAGTACGTTCCGCTGGAATACCTCGGCGTAGCCGGCAAGGGAATCAATGCCTTCCTGGATGCGGGCGCCACCGGAATCATTGAGGCCGATCACCGGGGCGCCAACCTTCATGGCATGGTCCATGATCTTGCAGATCTTGCCGGCATGGGCTTCCGACAGCGAGCCGCCGAACACGGTAAAGTCCTGACTGAAAACAAAAACCGTGCGCCCGTTGATGGTGCCATAGCCGGTAACCACACCGTCCCCTGGGACTGCCTTGTCCGCCATGTCGAAGTCGGCGCAGCGATGCTCGACGAAAATATCCCACTCCTCGAAACTGTCGCTGTCGAGTAATACCTGGATGCGCTCACGTGCAGTCAACTTGCCCTTGGCGTGCTGGGCGTCGGTCCGTTTCTCGCCACCGCCCTGCTCCGCTGCCGCCCGCCGCCGTTCAAGTTCTTCAAGAATCTCATGCATCGGCTATGCCCTGTGTTCGTTCCTGGCTGCAATCAGGTCCAGTACTTCTTGCGCCGCCTGGGGTATGTTAGTGCCGGGGCCATAGATAGCGGCCACCCCAAGCGCCAACATCTGCTCGTGTTCTGCGGACGGCACCACGCCGCCCAGCACTACGATGATGTTCTCAGCCTGCTGATCGGCCAGTTCCAGCATCACCTCTGGCACCAGGGTGCTGTGTCCGGCGGCCTGCGAGGAGATACCGATCACGTGTACGTCGTTCTCGATCGCCTGGCGCACCACTTCGGCCGGTGTCTGAAACAGCGGGCCGATATCGACATCAAAACCGATATCCGCGAAGGCAGTAGCAATCACCCGTGCGCCGCGGTCGTGGCCGTCCTGTCCCAACTTGGCGATCAGTATCCGTGGCCGCCGCCCTTCCCGCGTGGCAAAATCTGCCACCGCCTGGCGAATGCCCTCGAAATGCTCGTCGTTCTGGTAAGCCGAACCGTATACCCCCGTGATCGTCCTGACTTCGGCCCGATAGCGGCCAAACACCTGCTCCAGGGCGGCGGAAATCTCGCCCACGGTGGCTCGCGCCCGCGCTGCTTCTATTGCATACTCTAGCAGGTTGTCACCACTGCCAGCCGCTGCCTGCTGCAGGGCTGCAAGAGTTGCCGTGCAGCGGTCACTGTCGCGCTCCTGCCGGACCTTGGTCAGCCGTGCGACCTGGTTGTTGCGCACCGCGCTGTTGTCGATACTGAGAATATCCACCTCGGCCTGGCCGCTGCTCTGGTAGCGATTGACACCGACCACGACTTCCTCGCCACGATCTATCCGGGCCTGCCGTCGGGCCGCAGACTCCTCGATGCGCAACTTTGGCATGCCGCTGGCAACCGCCTCGGTCATGCCGCCCAGATCCTCAACTTCGTCGATCAACCTGGCTGCCGCGGCAACCAGGCTGGCTGTGAGGCTCTCTACGTAGTAGGAGCCGCCGAGTGGATCAATCACCCGCGGCACCCCGGACTCTTCGCGTAGGATCAACTGGGTATTGCGCGCGATGCGGGCCGAAAAATCTGTAGGCAATGCGAGCGCCTCGTCGAAGCTGTTGGTATGTAGCGACTGGGTGCCGCCCAACACCGCCGCCAACGCTTCTATGGTGGTGCGGATAATGTTGTTGTAGGGCTCCTCGCTGGTCAAGCTGACACCCGAGGTCTGGCAGTGCGTGCGCAGCATCAGCGATCGGGAATCCCGGGGCTCGAAGTGCGCCTTGAGCAGCCGGGTCCACAGCACCCGCGCGGCCCGCAACTTGGCCACCTCCATGAAGAAGTTCATACCAATGCCGAAAAAGAATGAAAGCCGGGGCGCGAAGTCGTCGATAGCGAGGCCACTGGATATCGCTGCGCGCACGTACTCGATGCCGTCGGCCAATGTGTAGGCGAGTTCCTGCACACAGGTAGCCCCGGCCTCCTGCATGTGGTAACCCGAGATCGAAATGGGATTGAAGCGCGGCATATGCTGTGCCGTATAGCCGATAATATCGGCGACGATGCGCATGGAGGCGTGCGGCGGATAGATATAGGTATTGCGGACCATAAACTCTTTGAGGATGTCATTTTGCAGGGTGCCAGCAAGCGCCGTGGGATCCGCGCCCTGCTCCTCGGCCGCCACCAGATACATTGCCAATACTGGCAGGACCGCGCCGTTCATGGTCATAGATACCGACATTTTTTCCAGCGGAATGTCTGCGAACAAAATCCTGACGTCCTCCACCGAGTCGATAGCGACCCCAGCTTTGCCCACATCACCCGCGACCCGTGGGTGATCTGAGTCATAACCGCGGTGGGTAGCCAGATCAAATGCTACCGACAGTCCGGTCTGGCCTGCGGCCAGATTCCGACGGTAGAAGGCGTTTGACTCCTCAGCAGTGGAATAGCCAGCATACTGACGCACAGTCCAGGGCCGGCCGGTGTACATTGTCGCTCGCGGCCCCCGCAAATAGGGCGGCAGACCGGGCAGTGAGCCCTGCTCTGCGAGAACTTCTAGGTCTGCGGCCGTATACAGCGGCTTGACCGCGATGCCTTCCGGGGTCTGCCAGACGAGATTGTCTAGCTCAACACCCTCAAGCTCGCTGGTAGCCAGCGCCCGCCACTGACTGAGATCGGGGGAATCGGAAGCCGTCATGCTTTGTGGCCACGCGCGTCAGGCGCGTGGATATCCGATCCGGGCGAGGGCCTCGGCAATTTCGTCGAGGATCGCCGGGTCGTCGATAGTGGCCGGCATCTGCCAGTCTTCTCCGTCCGCGATCTTGCGGACAGTGCCGCGCAGGATCTTGCCGGAACGAGTCTTGGGCAAGCGTCCGACTACCACTGCCTGTTTGAAAGCAGCCACTGGGCCGATACGCTCGCGCACCATCTGCACCACCTCCGCCACGACTTCCGCTTCGTCGCGCTCGCATCCGGCACTCAGCACCAGAAGCCCCAGCGGAGCCTGTCCTTTAAGCTCATCGGCAACACCGGTAACCGCACACTCGGCTACATCGGCGTGATCGGCCAACACCTCCTCCATAGCCCCTGTCGACAGCCGATGGCCAGCAACGTTGATGATGTCGTCGGTACGTGACATGACAAAGACATAGCCGTCCTCGTCTATGACCCCGGCGTCAGCCGTATTGTAGTAACCGGCAAACTCCGCCAGGTAAGAGTCGAAGTGGCGCTGGCGGGCATTCCACAAGGTAGGAAAAGTGCCGGGTGGCAGCGGCAACTTGACTGCCAGGGTGCCAATATTGCCGGGCGCTGCCTCATTGCCCGTCTCGTCAATAACCTTCAGGTCCCAACCCGGTACTGGCTTTGATGGCGAGCCTTCCTTCACAGGCAACTGCTCAATGCCGACACAGTTGGCAGCGATGGCCCAACCGGTCTCAGTCTGCCACCAATGATCGATGACCGGTACGCCGAGCTTTTGCTCGGCCCAGTGCAAGGTATCCGAGTCGGTACGCTCACCGGCGAGAAAAAGGCGCTTGAAACCGCTCATGTCGTAACGTTTGATGTGCTCTCCGCCTGGGTCTTCCTTCTTGATGGCGCGAAACGCAGTGGGTGCGGTAAACAGTGCGCTGACGTTGTTTTCGGCGATAACCCGCCAAAAGGCCCCTGGATCGGGGGTGCCCACGGGTTTGCCTTCGTAAAGCACCGTGGTGTTACCGGCGAAAAGTGGCGCATAGACGATGTAGGAATGACCGACCACCCAGCCGACGTCAGAGGCTGCCCAGAAGGTCTCGCCAGGATCGACTCCGTAGATGTTCTCCATGCTCCACTTAAGCGCCACCACGTGGCCGCCATTGTCCCGCACCACGCCTTTGGGCTGACCGGTGGTACCGGAGGTATAGAGAATGTAAAGTGGATCGGTTGCCGCTACCGCTACACAGCCATGCGGCTCGGCAGCAGCCATCACTTCCTGCCAGTCAAGGTCGCGGCCAGGCACCATCGCGGCACGGGCTTGCGGTCGCTGCAGAACAATACATACTTCCGGCTTGTGCGCGGCCATGCCAATAGCCTGATCCAACAAGGGCTTGTACTCGACCACCCGCCCCGGCTCGATCCCGCACGACGCGCTGACAATAGCGTACGGCGTGGCGTCGTCTATACGCACGGCCAGTTCACTGGCCGCAAAGCCGCCGAAAACTACTGAGTGGACGGCCCCCAGGCGGGCACAGGCAAGCATGGCGATTACCGTTTCCGGCACCATCGGCATATAGATGATGACCCGGTCGCCGCGGCTGACTCCTCGTACCGCCAGGGCCCCGGCAAAGCGCGCGACCTCATCGCGCAATTGGAGAAAGGTGTAACTGCGCCGGCTGTCAGTCACCGGGCTGTCGTATATCAGGGCTGCCTGCTCGGCCCGGCCCTGGTCGATATGCAGATCGAGAGCGTTGTAACAGGTATTGAGTTCACCGCCACTGAACCAGCGGTAAAACGGTGCGTCACTGTCATCAAATACTCGATCCCACTTGCGGGTCCAGTGCACCTGCTCGGCGGCAGCGGACCAAAAGCCCTCTGGGTCCGCCAGTGCCAGGTCGTACGCCGATTGGTATGTGTCAGCCATTACCGCTGTTCTCCTGACCCGTACCGCCGCCGGCAGCCGGGCTTACCGTCAGTTATTACTATTTCGCCGACAGCCTTCAATACAATGGCCGTTAAACCCTGGTCGTATATGCACAAATGTGCTACTGCTGTCGGCGCGCGACATTGTTTATGATACGGCTTTTGCAACCAGCCCACGATGTATCATTGTAACGCTTTGTAAGTTAATTTCCGCCATGGAGCCTCATATGGAAAACCAGAACATCATCATTGAGACTAGGGAGTCTGTTGGACTCGTCACATTGAACCGGCCGGAGGCGCTGAATGCGCTGTCCGACGGGTTGATGGACGAGCTGGCACAGGCGCTAGAGGGTTTCGAAGCCGATGACACTATCGGTGCCGTGGTCATCACCGGCAGTGCCAAGGCATTCGCCGCCGGTGCCGACATCAAGGGCATGCAGGATCGTTCCTACATGGACGTGTACCTCGGTAATTTTATAGGTCACAACTGGGAACGGGTCACATGGTGCCGCAAGCCGGTGATTGCCGCGGTTGCCGGTTACGCGCTGGGAGGTGGCTGTGAACTCGCCATGATGTGTGATTTCATCATTGCCGCCGACACTGCCCGTTTCGGCCAGCCCGAAATCAAGCTGGGTATCATTCCGGGTGCTGGCGGCACGCAGCGCCTGACCCGCCTGGTTGGTAAATCAAAAGCGATGGAAATGTGCTTGACCGGGCGGATGATGGATGCCGACGAGGCCGAGCGCTCGGGCCTGGTCAGTCGCGTGGTCCCGGCCGACAAACTGCTCGATGAAGCGCTCGCTGCAGCAGCGACCATTGCCGGCATGTCCCGGCCATCTGTCCTCATGGCCAAGAATGCGGTCAACCGCGCCTACGAAACCACCCTGAGCGAAGGTGTCAAGGCCGAGCGGGTAATGTTCCAGTCGCTGTTTGCCACCGAGGACCAGAAAGAAGGCATGGCTGCCTTTGCCGAGAAACGCCCAGCCAAGTGGCAGCACCGCTAAAACGAGCCCATGCAAGTCAACGGCACCGCATACCGTTCGATCTGGCTTGAGGACGAGGGCCGCTCGACTCGGATCATCGACCAGACGTTACTGCCGTTTCAGTTCCAAACGACCAGGCTAACTAGGGCTGGAGACGCGGTTGCCGCCATCGCCGACATGGTCGTGCGCGGCGCACCGCTAATTGGCGCTACCGCCGCCTGCGGCATGTTGCTGGCCGTGAACGAGGATACCGCTGACCAGCACCTCCGCTCAGCCGCCAACGCGTTACTGGCGGCGCGACCTACTGCGGTCAACCTGCGCTGGGCGCTCGAGCGAATGCTGCCCGCACTACTTAATGTGCCTGCCGCCGAACGCTTCGATACTGCACGGCGGTTGGCTCAACAGATCTGCGACGAAGACGTTGCCAATAACAGTGCGATCGGTGACCACGGCCTGCAGATTCTGCAGCAGATGGCAGCACGCTTCGAGCCGGACCGGCCACTCAACGTGCTCACCCACTGCAATGCTGGCTGGCTGGCGACGGTGGACTGGGGCACCGCACTGGCGCCCATTTTCAAGGCGCACAACGCTGGCACAGCGATACACGTTTGGGTAGACGAGACCCGGCCCCGCAACCAAGGCGCATCGTTGACTGCGTGGGAACTCAACGCCCATGGCGTACCACATACGGTCATTGCCGATAATGCCGGAGGCCATCTCATGCAACATGGCCAGGTGGACTTGTGCATCGTCGGCTCGGACCGGACCACCCGCTGCGGTGATGTCTGCAACAAGATTGGCACTTACCTCAAGGCGCTCGCAGCCGATGACAACGAGGTGCCGTTCTACGCTGCGTTGCCCTCGTCCACTATCGACTGGACCCTGTGCGAGGGAGTGAGCGAGATCCCTATCGAGGAACGCGCTGCTGAGGAGGTCACCCACATCACCGGTAGCGACGCCGACAACCGGTCGGTCCGCGTGCGGGTGACCCCGCAGGGCAGCCCCGCTGCCAACCCGGCTTTCGACGTTACCCCGCGGCGTTTCATTTCCGGCATCATCACCGAGAGAGGCGTGTGTGCGGCATCGGAGGCAGCGCTGTTGGCACTGTACCCAGAGCAAGTTGAACACTAACTTGGCGTCCGCAAAGCGGCAACCAGAATACCGACCCGGGGTCGACTGATATAATTGGTTTGCACGGGTTTAGCACCTATACCCGATCTGTCCGCTCACCGGCTGTAACGCTCCCGGATCAACTCGAAAAACGCCATCCCATGTATCGACGAAACCTCCCTTGCACATCATCGGCCGCAGCCTTTGCGCTGGTTTTCGGCCTGCTTTTCCTGGCGGCCCCGAGTGATGCCTACCAGGCGACTCGGACAGAGCTCTCCGCCTCCAGCGGACAACAACGCACCATCAAGTTGATTAACTACCTGGTCGAGCGCTACCACTACCGCAAAACCAAGCTGAACGACAAATTGTCATCGGTAATCCTGGACCGCTATATCCGCGCGCTAGATCCGAACCGCAGTTATTTCCTGGCCGATGACATCGAACAGTTCGAGGCCTTGCGCTACCGCCTGGACAACCTCCTGCTGACTAATCAGCTAGAGCCATTTTTCGCTCTGTTCAACATCTACCGATCACGGGTGCTGGAGCGGGTAGCCCAGGCCCGGACACTACTGCAACAGCGGTTTGATTTTTCTATCGACGAGAACTACCGATTCGACCGCAGTGAAGCGCCGTGGGCGGTAGACATAGTTGAACTCGACGACCTCTGGCGCCGGCGGGTGAAAAACGACTACCTCGGCCTGAAGATAGCTGGCCAGCAAGATGCCGAGATCGTCCGCACCCTGGACCAACGTTACCAGCAGGTCGGGCGGCGCACCGAACAGATATCTAGCGAAGACGTCTTTCAGACACTGGTCAATGCCTACGTATCGGCGATCGAACCTCACACAGGCTATTTTTCGCCGCGCGCGACCGAGAACTTCAAGATTCGCATGAGTCTGTCTCTGGAGGGTATCGGCGCGGTGCTGCAACGCAACAACGAATACACCCTGGTTCAGCGCATCGTTCCCGGCGGCGCGGCCGACCTCGAAGGCCGCCTGCAGGCCGGGGATCGAATCATCGGTGTAGCCCAAGACGACGACCCATTAGTCGACGTGATCGGCTGGCGGCTCGACGACGTGGTTGATCTGATCCGGGGTCCAAAAGGTACCACTGTGCGCCTGCAGATTCTTCCCGCCGAGGAAGGTATCGATGCCGACCGTCGTGTTATCGCTATCGTCCGTGACCGTATTAAGCTCGAGGAGCAAGCAGTCAAGCGGTCCCTCCTCAAGGTTCAAGATGGCGGCACCAACCACCGTATCGGTGTCATCGATATACCAACGTTTTACGTGGACTTCGATGCCCGGGCACGCGGCGACGCCGATTACCGAAGCACCACCCGGGACGTTCGCCAGTTGCTGGCAGAGTTGCGAGCCGAGGGCATTGACGGCCTGATCGTAGATCTGCGTGGTAACGGCGGTGGGGCATTGGCCGAAGCGACCAGCCTCACTGGTTTATTCATAGAAGCCGGGCCGATCGTACAGGTGCGCGATGCCCGCGGCCGCATACGCATCAATACCGATCCGGACGACGGCATCGCCTACGTCGGCCCGTTGGCGGTACTGATCAATCGTGACAGTGCCTCCGCTTCCGAAATTTTCGCCGGTGCTATCCAGGATTATGGCCGTGGTCTCATCGTCGGTGAGCCCACGTACGGCAAGGGCACTGTGCAGAATCTTATTGACCTCAACCGTTACTCCTCCGTGGACGATGAACCGCTGGGCCAGCTCAAGATGACCATTGCCCAGTTTTTCCGAGTCAACGGTGACAGCACCCAGCATCGTGGTGTAGTGCCCGATATCCTGCTGCCCACCGCGGCGCGCAGCCTGGAACATGGTGAACGGGCCCTCGATAATGCATTGCCTTGGACCCAGATCAAGCCAGCAAAATTTCTTACCTACACCGGTGCCGAAGTACAACTGAACATGGCTGAACTGCGTGCGTTACACCAAGCAAGGGCGAGCGCCGATCCGGGCTTTAAGTACCTGCTTGCCAGTAGCCGGTTCGAAGATATCGCAAACGATTCGACCGAGGTTTCGCTGCTCGAAGCCAACCGCAGCGCCGAACGCAAACAGCGTGAAGCAACACGCAGTCGCCTGCTCGACGACCTGCGCCAGGCGCAGGGCTTGTCTCCGGCAACCGATAATAACGAAACCAATAGCATCGCCGCCGACCTTATACTGCTCGAAACTGCCCAGATCCTATCGGATGCAGTTTTTGGCGAATACCGCGAACGCCTGGTAGTTCAGATCGACAACGGCTCGGTGCCTACACCAACCATAGAAGTGTCTGGCAGCGGCGAGCTTCAACAGTAACCGCCGCCAACTGCGAAGAGAAGAATTTCTGCCCATGGAATTTTCAGAATTCGGTCGTTTTTTCTCCGCCGACTCCGGTATTTTTCGCCTGATGGACGACATCGACGCTGCGCTGTCCAGTCCCGGGCAAATGCATTTGCTCGGTGGCGGCAACCCTGCCCACATTCCTGAAGTGCAAGAGGCTTTCCGCAATGCCATGCACCGAATTCTGGCCGACGGCAAGCACTTTGAGCGCATGATCGGCAACTACGATGGTTGTCAGGGCAACACGGAGTTCATAGCGGCACTTGCGGACTTGCTACAGCGCAAATTCGGTTGGGATGTGGGTCCGGCCAACATCGCGGTGACCAACGGCAGCCAGAGTTCGTTCTTCGTTCTGTTCAACCTCTTCGCCGGGCGTTTTTCAGATGGTGGTTATCGTAAGGTATTGCTACCGCTGACTCCGGAGTACATCGGCTATGGTGGTGCCGGTTTGGGCCAGCAACTATTTACTGCCTTGCGCCCAGCCATTGAGTGCCGTAGCGACCACGAGTTTAAGTACCGCGTGGATTTCGAGGGCCTGGTGATCGGCCCGGAGGTCGGGGCATTGGCTATGTCGCGGCCAACCAACCCTACTGGAAACGTGCTGACCGACGAGGAAATCGCCCAACTGCGGGCACTGGCCGCTGCCAATGATCTACCCTTTATCCTCGATGCGGCCTACGGCAGCCCGTTTCCGAACATTGTCTTTGCAGAGGCGACGCCAACCTGGGACCAGAGCACTATCTTCTGCTTAAGTCTGTCAAAACTGGGCTTGCCGGGGCTGCGCACCGGCATCGTGGTGGCAAACGAGTCGGTAATTCGCGCAGTGGCCGGCTCCAATGCCATCCTGTCGCTGGCTCCCGGCAGCGCTGGGCCAGTACTCGTTACTGAGATGCTGCGTGACGGCAGTATGCTGCAGATATCTGACCGACTGATTCGCCCCTACTACGAGCGGCGAGCCAAGGAAGCAGTAGGATGGCTGGAGAGCGCACTTGGTGACTACCCCTGGCGCGTTCACACACCGGAAGGCGCAATATTTCTCTGGCTATGGTTCGAGGACCTGCCAATCAGCAGCGAGACCCTCTACCAGCGGCTCAAGCAGCGTGGTGTGCTGGTGATATCGGGTGAACATTTTTTTCCCGGACTGGAAGACGACTGGGAGCACCGCCACCAGTGCATCCGCATCTCCTATGGCCAAGATCCAGCCACGGTACAGGCCGGTATTGAAATCATTGCGGAAGAAATACGAGGCGCTTACGGTAGCGCGGCGGCAAAGATCGCTTAATAATCTACGCGCTCACCAGCGGGTGGCCGCAGCCGACTTAGTCGCCGTCGGCAATAAGTCAACCAGATCAGAATGAAAACCCCGGTCAACTGGTCGGCGCCGTGCTCGACCCAACTCTGTACCTCCTCCTGGGTGAACCATTGGCCGCTCTCCATCTCGGCCAGATCGGGCTCTAGCGGCTGGTCAGTAACGACGCGGTAGACCCAGCAGAACTCCATACCGGTGACTCGGGATGCTTCGAGCTTGAACAGGCGCTCGGGAATATCTGAAAGTTGCAGCCCTACCTCCTCGCGAACTTCACGCAGACAACAGGCATCATAGGTTTCACCGGCATCGACGTGCCCGGCTACCGAGGAATCCCACAACCCGGGGTGCTCGAACTTATGTAGACCACGCTGTTGTAGAAAAAGCCGCCCCAGGAAGTCGAATACCAGCACATGCACCGCCCGGTGGCACAACCCCAGTCGATGCACATCGTCACGGCGACGTTCACCCACTACCCGATCTCGCGCATCCACCACAGACAGAATCTCAGCATCCTCGGCGAGCCGACTGGACACTTTTCTAGACGCCAGTCTCGTCGACTCGGCCCGTTGCGTCCATCAGCGGTCGCTTGGCAACTCCCGGCCGTTGGCGCTGCTGCCAACTCGGGTCGATCCAGACAGGCGCGTGGACCGGTGCCAGCAACGGTCGTCCCCGAATCATGTCGGCTACTCTTTCCGCCAACATGATGGTCGGGGCATTAATGTTGCCGTTGGTAATCGAAGGAAAAACTGACGAGTCGACTACCCTCAGCGCCTCTATTCCGCGCACCTTGCAAACAGCATCCAACACTGCCCCGGAGTCGTCGTCGGCGCCCATTTTGCAGGTGCACGATGGATGGTAGGCGCTCTCGACATTTTGTCGTACCCAGGCATCGATGGCATCATCCCCAACGACACCGATACCGGGCTGAATCTCCTCACCACGGTAGTAATCCATGGCCGGCTGATTAAGGATCTCACGGGTCAAACGTATACACAAACGCCAATCGCGCTGGTCCAACTCGTGCGCGAGGTAATTAAACAGCACTGACGGGTGTGCTCCGGGATCACTGGAACGAATCTGTACCCGCCCCCGGCTGCGGGGCTTATTCGGCCCGACATGGACCTGGAAACCATGGCCAGCAAAAGCTGCCCGACCATCGTAACGCATGGCCCCGGGCAAAAAATGGTACTGGATGTCAGGCCATTCGACCCCACTGCGCGAACGGATGAAAGCACAAGACTCGAAGTGGTTGGTAGCACCGAGACCATTTTTAAACAACAGCCAGCGGGCGCCGATCAGTGCCTTGTGCCAGGGATTGAGCTTGCCGTTCAGGGTAATGGGCTGCTTACAACGGTACTGGAAATACACTTCCAGGTGGTCCTGTAAGTTCTGCCCCACTCCGGGCAGGTCGTGAACAACCTCAATGCCGGCCTTCGCGAGCACCTCGCCAGGACCAATGCCCGAACGCTGTAACAGCGCTGGGGAGCCGATACAGCCAGCCGAGACAAGTACTTCGCGCTGCGCGTAGACCTCGAAGCGGTGACCATCTTTCCAGTACTCAACCCCATGGGCCCGGTGCCCATCCAGCAAGACTCGACTGATCAGAGTGCCGCTCGCCACCCGCAGATTGCCGCGTGCCAATGCTGGCCGCAGGTAAGCATGCGCAGTCGAGGCGCGCCGGCCCTGGTCCACGGTCATGTGCATCTGCCCGAAACCTTCTTGCTGAGCGCCGTTGTAATCCTCTGTCACCGGATAGCCGGCCTCGTTACCGGCATCGATAAAGGCCTGGTATAAGGGGTTCAGCCGCATCTCGTTGCCGGCACAAACGCCGAGTGGCCCGCTACCGCCGCGGTAACTATTCTCTCCGCCTGTCCAGGTTTCGGTCTTGCGGAAATACGGCAGGCAGGCCGCGTAGTTCCAGCCGTCAGCCCCCGCCGCCTGCCACTGGTCGATATCGCGCGCATGGCCACGCACGTAGACCATGCCGTTGATTGCAGAAGAGCCGCCCAGCGCTAGGCCTCGCGGGCAATCCAGCACCCGCCCATCAAGGAAAGGCTCCGGCTCAGACTGGAAGCCCCAATTGAAGCGGCGGCTATTCATCGGCATCGACAACGCCGAGGGCATCTGCACGATAAGGCTGCGGTCACTGCCACCGGCCTCCAGCAGCACTACGCGTGTATCGGAATCCTCACTAAGGCGAGCTGCTAAAACACAGCCGGCGGAACCAGCGCCGACGATGACGTAGTCGGCATCACGCATGAGCAGGGACGACCCGTGCGGCGGCGTGTAAACTGTTATTGCTGACTCTATCCAAGGGCGGGGCTTCTTGTCGAAGTTCCCGCTAATCCTAACCGATAAGCCGAAGCGACACGAACATGCCTCTGTTGCACATAGCCGGTACCACAGCTCAGGTAGACCTTGTTGTCTTTGATAAGGATGGCACGCTCATCGATTTTCACCGAGTTTGGGGTCCGAGAATGATGCGCGCCGCGGTTGCGCTCGCCGCCGCCACGGGCGGCGGCTCCGAGCTCATCGGCCACCTCTGCTGGAGCGTGGGTTACGACCACGAGCAGGCACTGGTTCTGGATCAGGGGCCACTTGCTACCGCACCCCATGATCAACTTGAAAGTGTGGTAGTGACGGCACTATTCCAGTCCGGTCAGCCCTGGGACCAGGCCCGGGCGCTGGCGCGCGAATATCTTACCCCGCTGATGACGGCCGAGCTCAGCGCGGCCGAGATCGCGCCCCGAGTAGACCTGCACCAGATCCTGGCGGCGCTCACCCACAGCGGAACCCGGCTGGCAATCGCTACCACTGACTGTCGCCGTGCCACTGAAAAACTGCTCGACCAACTGGAGATCGCCGGTTACTTTAATACGGTGTTGTGTGGTGACGACCCTGGCCCGGTCAAACCCGACCCGGCGGTGCTAACAGCACTCGCCCGGCACCAGGATGTGGCCCTGCCTCAGGTTATCATGGTGGGTGACAGCATCAGTGATCTTGCCATGGCTCACAGTGCCGGTGTCACCTCGATCGGGGTGCGCGGCGGAGTCGGCTCCGAGTGCGAGTTATCTGCCCACGCTGATATCCTGATCGACGACATCGGCGCGATCCGGCCGGCTGGTTAACTTTCGGTTCCAGTCATCCCCGAAGGATTCAGTCGGCGATTGGCCCCTCATCTAAGGTATACAGGTAGTCTTCTTGAGTAACACTTTCCACGGTACCGGGCCTGGCTCGGCGTACTCGGGCTATAGCGCTAGCCGCCGACTCGCCCGACAACACCAGCAATGCTGCCGCCACGGTACCAGTTCGCCCCAATCCAGCCGCGCAGTGCAACAAGATCCGCTGGCCCTGCTGCAGGCGCACCAGCAAGTCACCTTGCAGCCACTGCCTTGTCAGTGCCTGGTTTGCCGGGGCTGCCAGGTCCGGCACCGGCCAATGCTGCCAACAGAACTGCTCGCGCAACCGATCCGGTAGCGCCGGTACGCCCAGCAACGAGAACTCATAGGCTTCGACCAACGAAACCACGAGGTCGGGTTGCCAGCCGGAAATGGTGGCTAAATCCTCACTGAGAGCGCGGCTACGCACCCCACCGAGGCCATGTGCCACAGCGCGCCCGGGGCAACAACACATGCCAATCAGGCCACCACCGGAAACCGCTACTGCGTCTATGCCCAACGGTTCACCGAAGAGCTGCACCGGCACAGCCCCTACCACTGGCCCATATTAGCCATGGATAACCAGGGTTCACACGGTGCCAGTGGGTCGCCGCGCTGCAGCAACTCGACCGAAATGCCGTCGGGCGAGCGCACAAAGGCCATATGACCATCCCGGGGTGGGCGGAGGATATCGACCCCGCCGTCCGACAGTCGTTGGCACAGTGCGTAAATATCTGCCACTTCGTAAGCAAGGTGGCCGAAGTTACGACCCCCGGCATACGCCTCTGGTTCCCAGTTCCAGGTAAGCTCTAGTTGGGCCTTAAGATCTCCCGGTGCTGACAGAAACACTAGGGTAAAGCGCCCCTGCTCGTGGTCCTTGCGCCGAACTTCGACCAAGCCCAGTTTGTTGCAGTAAAAATCGAGCGATGCATCTAGGTCGTTGACCCTGACCATGGTATGCAGGTATTTCATCGTCGTTACCTCAGTCTTAGATCTCTGATGCGGACAGCCCCAAGGATGACCTCTTTCTTGCAGCACTTGCGGCCCCCGCAAGTGGGCTTGCCCGATGCACGCTGCCGCAGCCCGGACTAGCGGGTGACCACCAGGTCTTGCCGGTCGGTATGGCGTTCAAGTGCCAGTTGAATGAGCCGGTCGATAAGATCCGGGTAAACCAAACCGCTCGCCTGCCACAACTTGGGATACATGCTGATCGGGGTGAAGCCGGGCATGGTATTGATCTCGTTCAACAATACCTCGCCGCTAGCACGCACGAAAAAGTCCACCCGAGCAAGCCCGCTGCAATCGATTGCCCGAAACGCCCGTACTGACATCTCCCGTACCGTTTCCACGACCCCGGCAGAAAGATCAGCGGGGATAACGAGCCGCGAACGGTCATCGAGGTACTTGGTAGTGTAATCGTAGAATTCGGCGCCAGGTACGATCTCTCCCACTCCAGAAGCCTGCGGGTCCTCGTTGCCAAGCACCGCGCACTCGATCTCGTGGGCACTGTCCACCGACGCCTCCACCATCATTTTGACATCATAGGCAGAAGCCGTGGTTAACCCCTGACGCAACTGTTCCCGGTCATGGACCTTGGAGATGCCGATACTGGAACCGAGATTGACCGGCTTTACAAAGAGCGGATAGTCAAGTGCATCTTCAACAGCTGCCAACACCTTCATGGGATCGTCGCGCCAATCTACCCGGCGGATCACGGTGTAGGCTGTTTGCGGTAGACGGGCATTTGCGAAAACCGCCCGCGCAAGTTCTTTATCCATGCCAACCGCGGAGGCCGCCACGCCGGCGCCGACGTAGGCGACACCAGCCAACTCCAGCAGCCCCTGCATCGTGCCGTCTTCACCGTATGGCCCGTGCAGCAGTGGGAAGACCACGTCGAAACCGGTACCTGGAAGCGATTCACCGCTCTCGCCAACCAGTTCCCTGCCGCTTCGGGCAAGGCACACCCCCGGCAACTCCTCGCCAGTTACCGCTCCAGCAGCGAGCAGCCCCTGGTCAGGACCGTCGAGCAACCAACGGCCATCTCGAGTGATCCCGGCCAGAATCAGATCGTAACGGTCACGATCGATCGCCTCACAGACCGAACGGGCCGAGATCACCGAAACCTCGTGCTCAGCGGATTGTCCGCCAAACAGCAGCAACACCCGGGTCTTGTTCACATCAACACTCCTGCAGCAACAGCTGGCCCCCGGCGTACCCGCTCAGACCAGCGCCTCATCAGCGTGCTGCTCGATATAGTCTTTGACATACGCCGAAAAAACCGCCTGTGCGGCACGGGTGACCTCGCCGCCGCCCGGCGGGAATTCCAGACGCTCGCCACCGAGCAGGGTGAGGCTGGCGCAAGGCATAACTTCTCGCGTTGCACTGGTCACAAAACACTCACTGACATCCAGTAACTCGTTGGCGTGGACATCGGCCTCCTCGCTCTGGATACCGGCCCCTTTGAGCGCTCGGTGCACATGTTTCTTGGTGAGGCCCTTGAGATTGCCCGTGCCTGGCGTAACCAACCGGCCTTTAATGACGAACCATACATTGCTATTGGCCGCTTCGGTAACGAAGCCCTCGCGGTTCAGTATCACACAATCGTCAGCCCCACTCTGTCGGGCTTCAGTCAGTGCCATGATGTTATTGAGATAGTTTCCACCCTTGATGTTCGGATCAAGCGCGTTGACGGGATTTCGTCTCACCTGCGGTATAGCCATATCCATGCCGCGCTCGTAGAACGACGCTTTCCAACCAGGCAGTGCTTTTGCAATAATGACATAGCGGGTACGCAAGCCCGGATCTGGATACAGATCAACAGCACCTTCGCCACGGGTAACCTGGTATCGCACATAGGCATCGCTCTGCGCAGTGACGTTCGCTGCTACCGCCGTGCGGCGGATCTCTTCAAGCAATTCGACACGGTCCTGGCTGATCTCCATGTGGATAAGGCGGGCCGAATTCTCCAGGCGCTCGAAATGATCCTCAAGAAAAAGTGGAACGCCCTGGTACGTGCGGAACACTTCATACACCGAATCACCATACAGGAAGCCGCGATCCAGCACCGGTATCGCGGCTTCTGCAAGCGGGCAAATCACGCCATCGACATTTGCAGTTGGGGTAATCATGATTGATGGTATCGACGCTCTTTACTGGACGGGCATAAAACAGGGTAAATTTACTTTATCGGTTCGGAATCAAGTTGGTTAGCCATTCGCCGGTATCATACCCTCCCGACGAGCATTGCCAACCCTTTTTACTGTCCAGCGAGTAACCGGCGAAAACATTTTATTTTCAATGAGGCTACTGTACTGAATTTCCAATTGCGATCCATCGACCCGTCCTCGTCCAACTTCGATCAATCGATATGTCAACACTGCAATTGTTAAGGGACGGTCACCAGGGTCTCGCGCGGGCCGCCTGCCTGCTGGGTGGAGTAGTCTGGGGCGTTTACTGGATTCCACTCCGGGCAATCGATGCGGTCGGTATCTCCGGTGCCTGGGCGACTGCCGTCTTTCATATCGTCCCGGCGATGCTCCTGCTGCCGTTGGTCTGGCACCGGCGGGCCCAGTTGCAGACCGGTGGCGCCTCCCTACAGGCCGTCGGCGCCAGCCTGGGGCTCGCCATGATGCTCTATTCCACCGCGTTCCTTTATACCGATGTGGTCCATGCGGTACTCCTTTATTACCTGACGCCGATCTGGAGCACGCTGCTCGCACGCGCCTGGCTGAAGGAGCAAATCACCCGTGACCGGGTGGTCGGTATCGTGCTGGGCCTTTCGGGCATGCTGGTGATCTTGAATATTGAGCAAGGCTTTCCGTGGCCACGCAACATCGGCGACTGGATGGCGCTGGGCTCCGGGATCGTCTGGGCCATCGCCGCCAACCTGATGCGGCGTTATCCTGAACACAGTGTGCCAGAGGTAGCATCGATGTGGTTTCTCTGGTGCAGCGCCCTAGCCGTTATCGCCGCCTTATCCCTGCAGGGCACCACCGCATTGCCACCGCCGGGGATACTGGTTTCGATATTGCCCTGGTTACTGCCAATCGTCCTGCTGCTTGTGCTGCCGGGATACCTCGCTATTACTTGGGGCACACCACAACTCAACCCTGGAACCGTCGGTCTGCTATTCATGACCGAAATCAGCGTGGGCGCCGTCTCTGCAGCGCTGTTGACTGAGGAAGCTTTCGGCATTCGGGAAATAACGGGGATCGTGCTGATCAGCCTGGCAGGCCTGGCAGAGGTCTTACTGCCGGCGGCCCGACGCCTCGGCCGATCTGGTTCGGCCGACAACTAAGGTGTGCGGGCGCGGCCCAGGCTATACCAGATTACAGGAAACCTGCTATTTTTCTGCCTAGAGGTTCGGTTGGGTGAGCCATAATCGGGCTACTAAAAAAGCTGGCCATGGAACCGGGTGCTCCACTAGAGGAAGGCCTCGCTTTGCGAACTCCGAAGTCTGGAATCGTGTGACTTCGGTAAAGACACCTTTGCGCTCGATACGCCGTTGACGAGAACTGAACCAGTGTCTGTGACTTCAGATAAAACCCCCGAGGCGTTTGTGCCTCGGGGGTTTCGTTAATATGCCTGGCAGTGTCCTACTTTCACATGGGGAGACCCCACACTATCATCGGCGCTATGCGTTTTCACTTCTGAGTTCGAGATGGATT
>Ga0187827_10001091_pt1 | contig 40751 bp, 26 predicted proteins | sample ETNtaG_39_FD_167969 | JGI IMG/M metagenome (GOLD analysis project Ga0187827, IMG submission 167969) | Marine microbial and viral communities from oxygen minimum zone, Eastern Pacific Ocean - ETNP2014_SV_150_PacBio MetaG (Illumina Assembly) | ecosystem: Environmental > Aquatic > Marine > Hypoxic...
TTGACCGGCACCGCTCCGTGGTATAGGTCAAACGTCAAATTTCATATCTTCAGGTGAGGAGGCCAGACGCCGTGATGACACCAAGAGAACGTTGGCTGGCGGCCATCAGATGCCAGCCGGTGGATCGTTTCCCATTTTGGCCGAAGCTGAACGGAGCCTACGCGCGAATGCAGCAGGCTCCTTTCCGCGAAATGAAAGCCGAAGCCATCCACGACTGGGTGGGCAGCGATAAACACATCGGAATCTCCGGCTGCGTCAGGGAAATTCGAAAAGAGACTTCTGTGGAAGCGTCCCGAGACAACGGGACTCAGCGCACCTTCTACGAGACGCCTTCCGGCCGTACGGAGTTGGTCAATCGGTTCGATTCGGCGTCCCAGTCGTGGCATCCGACAAAGTTCCCAGTTCAGTCGCTCGATGACCTGAAGGTCATGACCGAATACTACGAGGACTGCCAGGTGGAGTTTGATGAACAGGGCGTCGAACAGGCGCGAAACCGCGTCCGGGAGATTGGCGAGGATGCGATCACTACCAATGGGATCGGCACGTCACCCATCATGCAGTGGGTGCAGTGGATCGCCGGGGTTGAGAATGCCCATTACCTCCTTATCGATCACCCGGGCGAAGTTGAAGCGCTGTTCGATGCCATGTATCGGCCGCTTCGCCGCAAAGCGGAAATCCTGGCTGACAAGAGTCCATGCGACATCTTTTATCTCGTCGAAAACACGTCGACCACGCTGATCTCGCCCGAGCAATACCGAAGATACAGCTACCCGCACGTTATGGAATGTGCGCGAATCGTCAGCGATGCGGGCAGGAAACTGGTTCTCCACATGTGCGGGCACTTGAAGACGATCCTGCCCGACCTGGCAAACCTTCCAGCCGCGGCGTTTGAAGCCTTCACTTCTCCGCCGGTGGGCAACACGACACTCCTGGATGGCCGCACGGGTTGTCCGGATAAATGCCTTATCGGCGGAACGAACGCAGCCCTTTGGACCAGGAGCGCCGAAGAGATCATTGAGAGGATAGGAACAGACCTCGATGAACTGCCGCACCATCGCGGCATCGTGGTCACTTCCGCAGGCGTGATGCCGCCCATCTGCAGCCCTGAGACAATAAAGGAAGTATCTGAGTGGCTCAGGAGCTACGAGCCGAGGCAGCGATGACGCACCTCGAACGATTCCTCACCGTTGCACGATTCGAGACCCCGGACTACATCCCCATCTTCGGTTTTCCGGGCGCGCCGGGGATGAGCCGCGGGTGTATGAAATTCACCCACGACCGGCTCGTGGCCACCGGGATGCCGGAGCACGTCGGTGGGACGTATCTGAACTACCGGAGCTCGGACGTGGATAGCTGGTACCGCTTCTGGGGCACCACGGGCCCCATCGGCATCGACTTTGGCCTGGCCTGGGGAGCGGAGGGTTTCAAGACCACCAGGCGAGTTGAAGATGGATTCGAGACCATCGAATCCGAATCCGGGGAAGTGACCCGGCAGGTCATCGATAACGATATCACTTATACGATGCCGGAGTTCATCCGATATCCCGTTCGCGACCGTGACTCGTGGGAGTTTTATAGAGAGAGAACGGCGCCAAAAGAATTCATGTCGCCGGAAGACATGGAAGAGCGCTGCAAGAAGTTCGATGATCGTGACATGCCGCTTTGCATAGGCGCCGGCGGGGCCTACAGCCTGGTCCGCGGTCTCATGGGGCCGGAAGCCGCGAGCTTCGCTTTCCACGACACCCCTGAACTGGTCCATGACATGATTCAGTGGCGTCTCGAAAATGTCCGCCGGACCGTTTTTCCTCTTATCGATCGGCTCAAGCCGGAGATCGTGACCATGGGCGAAGACCTCTGCTACAACCACGGCATGATGCTCTCGCCGGACCACTTCAGAGAGTTTTGCGGTTCTTATTATCAAGAGGTGTGCGACTGCGCCCGGGCCAGCGATGTGCCGGTCGTCGCAGTCGATACCGACGGCAACGCGATGGAGTTCACCGGATTGGCCGCGTCTTACGGCGTCAATGCCATTTATCCATACGAGGTCAAGGCCGGCAACGACCTATTCACTCTCCGGCAGCAGCACCCGCGTTTCCTCCTCTTCGGCTGGCTGGAAAAAGAAACGGTGAACGAAAGCAACGAGGATGACATCGCGCCGGAAATCATGAAAAAGGTGCCGCCACTCCTCGAAAGCCGGGGCTATTACCCCAACGGGGATCACGGCATCCAGCCGCCGGTGACGTATCCCAACCTCTGCAGATTCATGACGATCCTCCACGAAGTCTGCGACAACCCGGAGGGGGAATTTCCAAGGTCCCGCTAATAGGGAATTTCCAAGGTCCCGCTGACAGACGAATGGGGACAGGCGAATAAGACAAAGAATCTTGGTTTCATTTTATTCGTCTGTCCCCATTCGTCTGTCCCCATTCGCCTGTCCAATCCCAGAACGCCGCGCCGCTCCGGTCTCAATACCAGAACGCGTACATGCCTTTCTCTGCGGCCAGCGAAGCCAGGCACCACCCTCCTCCCACCACGTAATCGCCGAGGATGAGTCCCATGAAGAAGGGGATGAGCGTTCGATAGCCGCGTCCTCCCGTGTAGCGGACCACCAGCAGCTTGCATATCCAGCCGATGAGGATCGGGAACCAGACGAGGTGCATGGACCAACTGGCGGAAACCGCGTAGCCAATTGGATGGAACGGGAGCCCGGGGAACCGCATCTTGAGCATTGGCAACAGCACGACAACCGCGAAACCTGAGACATAGCAGAGATAGCTCCACTCGTTCGGCTCTGTCGGGCGCGTCAGCCATTCTCCCAATCTGCGGTAAGGCTCACGCCCGAAGTATTGTCCCGGCGCGCCGGAAGTGCTGCCGTACCCTATATGCAGCATCGCCCAGAAAGCCACAAGACATCCAATGCCCACGCCGAGGACCTGCGCGATAAACATCGCGCGCTGGGAGCCATTGGTCTGCTGCCCAAGCTGGAAGCATTCGAGCGAATGCGCGGTCGGGTGACCGCGATAGGCGCGGTTGAAACCCCAGAATAAAGACATGGCGCCGAGGCTGGTGCCGTTCAGATGCTCGGTACCGACCGTTGCTGCCATCATCTCGCCCGGGCCGGCAAAGTGGAGGTCATGGGCGGGCGGGCCGCAGGTAGCACGCATCCTGGCGATGCCGATGGCAAGAGCCAGGTACAGCAGGAAATAGATGACCGCTATCTCCAGCGAAAGCCCGGCCCAGCACCCAAACCACACGAGGCCGACGAATCCCAGAACGGCTCCAAAGAATGCAGTGCGGTAGCTCATCGGCTGGTCGCGGTCACGTACGTCCAGGTCAGGGTTTATGACTTTCCTGAGGACCTCCTTCAGATGACGCTTGCCTATCCAAAGCGCACACGCGGCAATGGCCAGGTAAGCGCCGGCTGCCTGCTGGCCAACAAATCTCTGCGGCAGTATCGGTGTCAGGCCCAGCGCGGACGCGAGAATACGCTGCCCCTTCCAGTAAAGGAAGAAGAACCAGCAAGAGAACATCAGGTCAATGGGCATCAGGTAACTGAGCCCGATGACACAGGGATAGTAAGAGACCGGGAACCAACCGACCGCATTCCACGGACGGCCGAGTCCCTGAAAAATGGCCAGGCTCTGGCGTTTGACCGGTACCAGAGGCCAGTCCGGATAAAGGTGATGCAAGCCATTGATCATGGCGATGCTGCCGGCGACCGCGAAGCCAATGAGGAATGGAAGACTCCGGCACAACTCTCTGGGACGGGTGGCGACCACCAGGGGGAGCTGCACGACCGGGAAGGTCAGGCGTTCATTCCGGGTCCACTCCTTCAGGAACAGCACATTCAAAAACATGGTGACCAGGACGAGGAGCGTCAGGAACCCACTCCATGCCAGGACGGGGAAAAACCAGGGCAGGTAATTTTCCGGCAGGTAGAGAGTGGATTTCCCTTCGTGGTAGTTTTTGACCGCCTCATCCGCGGTGATGATCAGGTGTTTCGGAAGCTTGCCCGCGAAGAGCTCGTTCCAGTTGTTCTCCGGGGTGGCGCCGTATTTGTGATTTGTGAGAATCGGCGTCAGCACCTGAATCATGTCGTGCCCGGCCATGGCAGAGGCCATACAGAGCATTGCGTAGATCGCGACCAGCTCCGCCGGGTTAAGGGCGAGCGGCTTCCAGATCCATCGAAGAACTGCGTTGAGCAGCCCAACGAGGACCATGAAGAGCATGACATTGAAAAACAGCGAGATCGTAGTGGGATGCCCCGCGTACCATGTGATCTCCATCTGGATGATCCAGTACGCGTTGATCGGCATGAGCAAAAGGCTGATCAGGAAGCAGCGCATGCGTATAGGCACTGACATCTTCGGATCATTCAGACTGTCTTTGCTGCTGCGAAAGGCTTCCATTAAGTTGCTCGTTCAGACAGGAAGGCGCTTTCCAGGCCGCACGCCGATCTGCGAAAAATCATTCAGGATTCGCTGGATTCAGGTCGAAGTAATTCCCCTTCATTCACAGCGTCAAAGAAAACCCACCATCCACTATCAATAACTGTCCGGTCATATAGCGGCAGTCTTCAGATGCCAGGAATAGCGCTGTTCCTGCGATATCACTCGGTACGCCGGCGCGGCCCATCGGAATGCGGCGTTTGGCGAGATAGTTTTCTTTGAAGTCCTCAGTCTCCGTTTCATCGGTGCCGTCTTCCATTACCGACATGCCGGTCTTGATGGCGCCGGGTGCGATGGCATTGACCAGAATGTTGTAGGGGGCGAGCTCGACGGCCATGGATTTGGTGAGCCCGACGACGCCGGCCTTGGCCGCGTTGTAGGCGCCCACCTGGCTGGTGGTCATGAAGGACTGGATGGATGAAGTGCTGATAATGCGCCCGGAGTTCTGGCCGACCATGACCTCTGCGGCGAGCTTGGAGCCCATGTACACGGCTTCGAGGTCTACCTCGATTACTTTGCGCCAGTCTTCGAGTGTGGATTCGAGCAGGTTGTCGTAGATGACGATGGCCGCGTTGTTGACCATGATGTCCAGGGTTCCGAAATCTTTCACCGCCTGGTCTCGTACCTCTTTCATGGCGTCGTAATCGGTCACGTCGGTCTTGCCGTAGCAGCGTGCAGTGCCGCCTGCGCCGTCGATATTCGCCTTAGTCTGCCGGGCGCCTTCTTCGTTGACATCTACGAGAACGACGCTGGCGCCTTCTCCGGCATATTCTTCGGCGATTCCCCGCCCGATGCCGCTGCCGGCGCCGGTGATGATAGCTGTCTTGCTTGCGAGTCTGGCCATGAGACTTTGATCCTTTCAGATACAGAAGTTTTTCAGAATCTTCTTTTTGTTCGCTTCCCGTCTTTCATCATGTGACACGTACAGTTGGCCCGCCAGTAGAGGCCCAGGTTATGGAGCAGTTCTTTCAGTTTCTCGCGTCCGCCATCGATTATGAGGTCTTTCAGTCGGAGGCCGAAGTTGTTCACGCTGATTGATTTTTCCAGAGATCGGACGTGGTGCCACCAGCCTCTCGGAGAGAACAGCATTTCACCAGGATGCAGCACGGTATGGTGTTCCTGAACTTGTTCAAAGAGAGGAAATCGTTCCCGGTCCAACTGATCGGTATCCACATGGCTCAGTGTGGAGCCGATATCAAATTTCCTGCTCGGGTACATGCAGTGAGTCTGCTTCGGAGAGACCAGGTGAAGTTCCTTTTTACCGCAAATCTGCGCGAGGAGGTTGTTTGCCCAATCCTGGTGATAGCCGGTTACTGTGCCTTTGGGTCCGAGCCACCCAAAAGTGAAGTCCTTGAAGGTACGCTCGGACAGAATCGAGAAATCCACATCCTTCTTCAACTCCGGCAGTACCTTGAAAATATCGAACACGGAAAGATAGCTGATCCGACCGTCCTCCTCAGCGCTCTCTTCATCCATGATTCGCCTGACATACTCGCTGAATTTGATCTCTTTGAAATCTGTCTGTTGCTGCATGACGTTGCCAAATTCCAGGAGCACTTTCACGTCAGTCGACAGGCCCGCGAAGAAATCAAACGACCACTTCTGCATGGCCGGCCAATTCTCCATCATGCCCGTGATCACCACGGGTCTCTGCGGTCTGACGTAATTGTCCCAGAAATCATCCGTGCTGATCCGCTCGATTCGTCCTATCTCGGTAGATGGCTGCCCACCATCGGATTGAGTCATGCTTCGGTACCTTTTTCCTGGTGGGCGTCTGCTTCTCTGAGTCGAATGGCAATGGTCTTCATGAGAGCCAGTGATATCTCCGGCTTGTTCTCGAGGAGCTTTCGAAAGTCATGGGAGGCGATACGCATCAGATTTGCCTCGGAGAGAACCACCGCCGATGCGGATCGAGGAAGACCATCAATGAGCGCCATTTCTCCCAGGCATGCCTGTTCGCCGAGCGCGGCAACTTCATCACCGTGCACACGGATTGAAATGCTGCCCTGCCGGATGATGTACATGTAGTCCCCCGGGTCACCGATCTCGAACAGCACTTCGCCCTTCAGCAGATGGATTTCATCGATGAGCCTTGCGATGCTCGCCAGGTACTTTGGACTGAGGTCCCTGAACAGATCGACTTTCTGCAGAAACGAGCTTCTTTCGATGATTTTATAGAGGCTGATCTCGTGATCCGGCATAGCTAATGGGTAGCCTCCAATTGGTTACGAAGCCGCTGTGTCAGAGTCTGAAGCACTCCAAGTGCAATACTCCCGTGGCCGTGCAGAAACGTAAGAAAATCGTGGTCCGACAGCACGAGGAGTTCGCTATCCTCGGCGGCAATGCAGGTGGCGGACCTTGGCAATCCATCTACCAGAGCCATTTCGCCAAAGCACTCACCCGCTCCGAGCTTTGCGACCTCGCTGCCGGATACGCGAACACTGATCTCACCGTTAGTAACGAGAAAAAGCGCATCACCCGTATCGCCCTCTTCGAACAGTACGAGGCCACGTTACGACCATCGCCAGGGCAACCATGTAGTTGCCCGGCACATTCCGAAAGATCGAAACTCCCTTCAAGGCAGAGACGACGCCGACCAGATCATAGATGCGCTTCTCGCCATCGGTCAGTTGCATGACCGCATCCGGATCAGAACCATTCATGTGATAAGCAGCGAGGACTCTTGGCCACGCTTCACATTTCATCACCTCGTTCGCTGTTTCGATGGAAAGCCCCATGCCTTGTTCCCCCTGCTTTTCAACGAGCGGCTCGAGCAGTTTTATGATGGGTGAGAGCCTCAGGGGCAGGAGGTCGTCCAGGAGCTCAATGGCGTTAGCACGCAGAACGGAATTCTGGCTGAAGAGGTTGTGACTGATCCTGTTGATTTTATCCGGATCGAATTGAAGCGATAAGAGGTGGAACAGGCAGCCAATTTCCAGATGAGCCTGTTCCGAGAGCGAGACTGCCGAAAAGTCATCTTCATCGCCAATCTCATTGCAGGTGCGGTTGAGGACCTCAATTTTGGCTGATGTGCTCCGTTCCCTTTCCTCCAGTTCTGCCGCATCGATTGGGATGAGCCTCTGATTTTCAGCAAGGCTCTGAAGGCTGCCTCCAGCCGCCTTACGGATGATCAGAGGCATGTCGGGCGCGATGCAAACAGCGGAGCGGAAGCGAAGCAGATGATCGAGGAGCATCCGGATACCGCTCTCATCCTTCTTGATGTGGTCATGGAAGATGACGACTCAGGACTGCAGGTGGTGAAACACATTCGTGAGGTTCTGAAGAACCGCCGTTCGCGAATCATCCTACGGACCGGTCAGCCGGGGAGCGCGCCTGAAGAGGAGATCATCCTCAATTACGATATCAACGATTACAAATCCAAAACCGAGCTCACCACCAACCGGCTTTTCACAACTGTCATCGCGTCGCTCCGCGCATTCCAGCACATCGCTGCCATCGAAGAGAGCCGCGCCGGACTGAAAAACATCATCGAAGCCCTGGCATCCATCTTTAAGCTTCAGTCCATGGAGAAAGCCCTTTCCGGCATACTCGGCCAACTCGTCAACCTGCTTCAGCTTGGCGAAAACTCCCTTTACTTCCAGAGTTCCGGTTTCATCTCCGCCATCGATGAAGAGCTCACGATCAGGGCCGGTTCGGGCACCTACTCCGAGTGTGTTGAAAACTCCGCCAGGGAGATCCTCGCTCCCGACGTTTTCGAGGACATCCAGACCGCGTGCCGTGAAAGGGAAAGCCAATACAAGGACAAGTACTGCGTCATGTACTTCCGTACCGAAAACGGCGCGGACAACCTGGTTTATGTGGAGTCAAGCCGCGTGATGAACGAGGCCGACAAAGAGCTGTTGGAAGTCTTCTGCGAGAATGCTTCTGTGGCGCTCGATCACGTTTATCTGATGGATCGTAAGTAGATCGTGGCGACGGGATGCGACCATCCGGCGACGCCCGCGCCGTATGTCTGCTTAATATGGTCCGCTCGACTGTCGAGGCCCCCGCCCTCGTCTGCCTATTAGTCCTCCAAGACGGAGCCGTTTTGACGGATTTCAGGGGCGAAGCCCCGGGCTGTCTGCCTAGCCCAGCCTAACGGGCTGGGTGAATCTTACAAAGATTTGAAAAGGGGCAACGCCCCGGCCATTTACAGGGAGGCCATTCATTGGGGCAAATGACCGGGGCGTTGCCCCTAAGGATGATCTGCCCGAAAACCCAGCCCGTTGGGCTGGGCTAGGCAAACGGCCCGGGGCTTTGCCCCTAAGCTGGAAGCATAACTACTCCACCCGGAATTCATAGATGTTCGCTTCCCACGGGGTGAACGAATCTCTGAATTCCTGGACGTCACCAAATACCTTACCGGTCCGCATGTTGGTAAGGCCCTTTACAGGCAGCTTTACCTTTACTGATATCAGTGTTTTTTTCTCACTTGGCCCCTGCCCTTCCGCCTTTCCCTCTCCGGTCATGCTGGCGTCGTATGCCCAGTTTCGGACGAGGGCAAGGCAATACCGATTGCCGCGCTTCCAGAGAAGCGGCTCGATAAGTGAGAATGCCTCGCCTGTTGTACGGACATTCACCTTGGCGCCTACGCCGGCTCCTTCCAGAATCCCTCCGACTAGACCCCTCCATTCCTGACCGACCTTGCCCAATCTGAAAGGCACATGTTTGTATGCCATCGGCGTCAGATTGAGATACCACGTTCTGCCCCGCTCCCACCGGTTCTCAATGGCAACTTCCGCATCACCCGCAGCTCTTGCTGAGTGTTTATTCTCCTTCGTGCGCTTCGTGCCGCGCTCGTACACCACGAGATTGCCATGGCGGATGGCGCCCTTGTAAGCGTTGAGGCGCCGCTCGAAAGGCTTGTTGTAAAACTCGCCGTCAATCTCAGTGATCATCTTTCCGTTCATATAGCCGGTCTTCTCGGAACGCTGAATTCCGAACAGACTATCCAGCGCGCCCTCTCTCCGGCCGTGCCCGGTCTCTGTCATGACACCGCAAATGTAATCGGCGACGAGGGTGCCTCCATTCTTAACGAACTCGGTTAACGCTTTCGCTTCTCTGTCAGAGAGACAACTGATCTGCGGCAGGATGATGACTTTGAAACGTTCGTTCAGGTTGATGCGATCTTCTTCGACATCCAGGTAGCTGATGAAGTCGGCCTGATAGCCCATGTCTTCGAGAATCTTGCACCAGGAGATGCGCAGACGGCCGGAAGTCAAGTTTGCTGAATCGAGGCTGGCGGATCGGTTGGGCCAGGTGCTGCCGTGAGTCACCACATCCATGGCCCAGCCGGCTCGGATGCTCGGGTGCGAGTAATAGATGCCAATCGGATCGGTGGCCAGGGCGGATTCAGGATTGCAGATGAATTCGCTGACCGGTCCTTGAATCTCTTTGAGAGCATCAGCAATGTTCTGCAGACGCTGGCTGGGTTGCCTCTTCCCGGACTTCGCATCCTTTTCAAACCAGCCGGAAGGCCATGCAATATTGGCCTGATTTCCCTGGGCCAGACGATACCAGAGAAGCCACGTGTTACGCCGGGCATTCCCACCGGTGAAATAAGTTTGCACGCACTGCCGCCGCGGCGTTGCCCAGAAGGAGCGGAGGATCTCCTGGTTTCCGCCGATGTCGTATGCCTCCATCCATTGAACCGCTCGGCAGAGCAGCGCGTAATCGTATCCGCCATAGGCAGCCGGCTGTTGTCCCCCCACGAAGCCTGCCGGAATGCGTGGGTCCAACTCGTTCGTGTATCGAGTCAGATCGGCGAGCACGCTGGCAAACTGGTAATCCATGAACGCGCGCCACTCTGACCAGGAGGACAGATTCCACTTGGAAAAGGGCGGACGAGTATGCACTTTTCGCACGGCCTCAAAGCTCGCCGGCTTCACCTCGTCAAACGATCTGTACTGGCCGTCCCATTTTTCGTTAAGATTTTCAATCGTCTGGTATCGATCTTTCAACCATTGCTTGTACCAGGCCAACGATGCCGGATGCACATCCACTTCTGCCGGTGTGGTGAACGAGCCGAGCGAGATCTCGTCATCGAAGGCATACGCAAAGACAAGCCCTTTGCTCGTAGTCGCGATGTTTCGCTTGAGTCGTTTCTTCAGCTCCGTGATCGTCTCTGGATTCGCCAGGCTGTGCGGCCGGACCAGCAGGTTTCGATGACGGGTGACCTTGCTCTTCTCTTTTTTGTAGATGTAGAGGATGCCCTTGCCCGCGGCGTGGTCCACGTAGTACGGGAACTCTCTGTCAAGAGAAAACTGGACCCGACCATCTTGCCCCGCCCCGCGATCGATATGGAATCCACGAAGCCCGACACTCTCGTAGAGGGGCGCATCCTTCAGCGCGTCCGTCTGGTATTGCCAGACTAGAACGATGAAACGTTTCCATTCATCTCGCTGCAAAATCGCCGGCACTGGTTCGAGGGGACCGACCTTGAATTTCAGGTCGTCATAGGTCAGCACGTCCTGGGCATCCCCCCAGTGAGAGGCAACAAACGCCAGTATGACCACAGTCTTCATTGTAGTTTTCATTTGATTCGTTCCGTGTTCAGTTCCATGTAAACGAAGGGATGACCACTTTCATCCCCGTGCGCAAGGGGACAGAAGCTGCGGCATCAGCTCAGAGATTACACTTTCGAGATCTTGTCATTCACCTGAATGACGCCAGCCTGCACTACCTTGATGTAAATGCCGCGCAGATGATTGTGTTTGCCCTCTTCCGAATTCACAAACTTCTGGGCGTCGGCGCCAAACCGTGCTACGAACTTGCTGCACCCATTGTGGGGTTGCGGCGTGACTTCAAAGATGGCGCTGCCAATGGATAGCCTCTGCCCAGTCCGAAGGTTGTCTTCGCTGAGGTCCAAATCCACGTAAAGATTGTCGCCCGCGAGGGGCCAGCGTTCTCTTTTCTGCGCGATGACTTCGGCTGCCCTGGAGTTCATCACTGTAATCTGGGTCTTCAGGTCGAGCTCCTGATCGGGCAGCTTGAGCCAGTTCTGCTTTGCCCATCGATCACCATGGACGCCGCCGTCAGGAGTGACAACGCTGGTCTCCATATCCACACGTTCATCGGTAGCAGGTCGAATGACAATCGCCTTCAGGATACCTTGGTCTCCGGGCGATTGTTTAATCCAATCCAAATGCGACTGAAGTTGCTCTGTTGATAGATGCAGTTCACTCCCCACGTTTTCTTCCTCCCGATTAAAAAGGCCAATCTACCGCAGGCTGCCTGACTGCCGCAACCTGTGCACACAGGAACAGAGGACCGCCCCCATGAGAATCACTGAATCATGAGCATGTTATCACTCGCAACTCTCGGCCTGGCATTGCTCACGAGCATGTTCACCCCGGACCACGTACTCGCCGAGGTTGCTGAACGGCCCAACATCGTAGTCATCCTGACTGACGACCAGGGCTATGCGGACATCAGCCTGAATCCGAAGCACCCGAAAGAAGTCTCGACGCCGAACATGGATGCGCTGGCTGACGCCGGCATCGTATTCTCACAGGGATACACAAGCGGGCACGTCTGCTCTCCGACGCGAGCCGGTTTGATGCTCGGACGCTACCAGCAACGCGTCGGTGTCTATTCAGCGGGTGACGGGGGACGCGGGTTTGATCCAAAGCTGCCAATCTTTCCTTCGTTTCTACCAAAGGAATACGTATCCACAGCGATCGGTAAGTGGCACCTGGGTCTCGATGACGACTACCCGGATCTGAAGTGGCATGCGATGAGCCGCGGCTTCGATGAGTGCTACAAATTCATGGGGCGCGGCGGCCACAGCTATTTTGATCTGCGTAGCGACAGCACTGGCAAGTTTGCACACCCCATCTATCGCAACAGGAAACGCATCAACGACGAAGGATATCTGACGAATCGGCTGACCGAAGAGGCCGTCGCATTCATCGACCGCGACAAGGAGCGACCGTTCTTTCTGTACCTCGCTTACAACGCGGTGCATGCGCCGGCCGAAGCGCCGCAGGAAGATATCGACGCGTATCGCAAGCGTTTTCCGGGCATCAGCGAGAAACGCGTCATTCTGATGGCCATGCTCAAACACCTGGACGACGGCGTCGGCGAAGTCGTGGCAAAGCTGAAGCAGGAGAAACTGTTCGACAACACCATCCTCTTCTTTCTGACCGACAACGGTGGCTCGAAAGCGATGAGTGCGGATAACACGCCGCTGCGCGGTTTTAAAGGCAGTCTCTATGAAGGCGGAATCCGAACGCCATTCATTGTCAGTTGGCCGGCAAGATTCAAGGGAGGCCGGACGATCGATACACCGATTATCTCCTTTGACATCCTGCCGACGGCACTCGATGCAACCGGTGTCGAGCCGCCCGCAAATCCCGCATTTGACGGCAAGAGCCTGTTGCCGCTTCTGACGGGACAGACCACAACGCATCATGACACGCTTTTCTGGAGTAAAGGAAGTGATGGCGAATGGGCCGTGCGGCGCGGCGATTGGAAGCTGCACGCCATGAAGACACAGATGGAGCTCTTCGACCTCGCAAAAGACCCTTCGGAAAAGAAAAACCTTGCAGGCAAACATCCCGAGATGGTGAAAACGCTCAGTGGTGCGTTCGACGCCTGGATCGCTCCGATGCCCGATCCAATCACACGGGGCAAGAAACGTTGGGAGCCGGAGCGCGTGGAAAAGGATCTCACGGAGCGTGAGAAAGAGCGGTTGAGGAAACGCATGGAACGCAAAAAGAAAAGAGAAGCCGAAAAGAAGAAGAAAGAGAGTCAAAGCACACCCACGAAGGAATCCGCAGAATGAGAAGGACTTCGATCCTGATATTCAGTCTGTTCGCGTTCTGCACGATTGCCCGTACGGAACAAGCGACGCGGCCCAACGTGCTGTTCATCGTCTGTGACGATCTCAACACGCATATTTCAACCTCTGGCTATCCGCACATCAAGACGCCGGCCTTTGATCGGCTTGCCGCTGCAGGGATGAACTTCGGTCGGGCCTATTGCCAGTATCCGGTATGCGGGCCTTCACGGGCTTCTTTCCTGCATGGGCTCTATCCGCAATCGACCGGCGTTCTGGATAACAGATCGGACATCCGGAAAACGCGTCCGGGAACGATTTCCTTGCCGCAACGATTCAAGGATGCCGGTTACTGGACCGGCGCAGTCGGCAAAGTGTTTCACAACGAAAAGAACGACCCTGGCGAAGTAACCTGGAACGAGGTGCTCCGCTTTGCTAACGACGAGCTGCCCCTGGTGACGCCAATCCGTGAGGCCTTCGAAGCCGAGCATGGGCCGATTGACAAAGGAAAGACTCGCCGGCTGTGGAGAGCAAAGTATTCAACGATCGCTGCGCAGACAAGGGGACAACAGCCGGGCTATGGTCCCTCAGGTCTGCGCGACGAGCAGCACAAAGACGGCAGGAACGCCAGGCAGATTGTGTCGTGGATCGAGAAGAAGACTCACGGTGAGCAGCCGTTCTTCATGGCCTGTGGCATCCAGAAACCCCATGTACCGTTCCTCGCGCCTGACGCTTATTTCGCGATGTACCCACAGAAAGGCCTGAAGTTTCTCTCTGCACCGAAGGGATTTTGGAAACAGGCCCCTGAGATGGCCATGGTGAAACGTTACTCTGGATTCGGATTCGAGCTCGGAGTGGAGAACGACGCATTGCGCCGCGAGTACATGCAAGCATATCACGCCTGCATCTCGTTCATTGATGCTCAGATCGGTCTAATGTTCGACGCGCTGAAACGCTCCGGTCACTGGGATGACACCATCGTGGTTCTCACTTCCGATCATGGTTACCAGCTCGGTGAACATTTCATGTGGGGCAAGGTGACACTGTTCGAGGTGTGCAACCGCGTACCCATGTTGATCCGCGTGCCGGGTCAGACAAAGCCGGGCTCATCGAGCCAGGGGCTTGTCGAACTCGTCGATCTCTACCCAACGCTGGCCGAACTCTGTAATGTGAAACCGCCGAAAGACCTGCAGGGGCGCAGCCTTGTCCCAATGTTGCGTGACCCAAAAGCCGCCGGAAAGCAGACGGTCTACACCGTCGTCAGCCGTGGCCCCAGATTAGGCAAAGCCATTCGAACTGACCGCTGGCGTTACTCCGTCTGGCCCGATGGCGAGGAGCTCTACGATCTGAAGAACGACCCGGCCGAGCACAAGAACCTCGCCACCTCCGCAGAGCAATCCGAGATCCTCAGAGCCATGCGAGCCCATCTGTCCCGGTCCGAATCCGAAGCCATGGCGGCAAAGCGATAAGGCTCACTATTGCCAGTTTCGTGAAGGTCTCAATCTTCAGTCCTGGTGGGGGCACCTCTAAGGCTGGCCAGGAACGCAACGAGGTCCCGCAGTTCTTCACGTGTCAGATACGCCGTCAGACCATCTGGCATGATCGTGCCGAGCGAGGTCGTTTTGGCGATGGCCGACTTGTGCACGGTGATGAGTTTGTTTGCCGCGATGTCACGGACTTTTGTGGTCTCTCTGTCCTGGCCTGTGACATAACCGGTGATCATGCGGCCGTCCTTCAGCAGCAGCATTGCCGCTTCAAATCCCTCCTTGATCTGTCGCCTGGGCCAGATGATCGATTCGATGATCAGCTCGGTCTGAAGCCCTGCACCAACCGCGGTCAGATCGGGGCCCCGGGCGTCCGGTCCGAGCTGGTTGAGACCCTGGATCTGATGGCACGCGATGCAGCCGGTGAGGGACGCCTGAAACACCTTGCGGCCCGCAACCGCATCGCCTGACTGCTGCGCCTGCAGGGCCAACTGATCGACGAAAGCCTTGCTGTACTTGACCACCCCACCAGGTTTTATGTCCATTGCCGACTGCAGCGCGGTCGCCAGCCTGGGATTGCTGAAACCTGCTGCGTTGAGGTAGCGAATGATCCGTTTTGCATCATCCGACGTGAGGGGAGTTTTCTTCATGGAATCGCGCATCGCATCCGCTGCGCCTTTGCGCTGCATGAGGACAGCGAGGATGTCGGCAACTACATCGCCAGTTTTCAACTGCGCAATGAGCTTCAAGCCTTGTGACGCGGCCAGAGGCAGATCGATACGGCTGAGTGCATCGAAGGCAGCGCGTCGCACCTCGGCCGGCTGTTGAGTAGAGGCAAAAGGAAGAACCTGCCTGACAGAACCTCCTGCATCAAGCTCAGCCAGCGACCGGATGGCGGCGGCCCGGACCGGCGCCTTCTCGTCATCTCTTTCAAGAATGCTCCGCACCGATGAGGTGAGGGACTGCTGTCGCCACAGACCTGCCAGCCGCACTGCTGCGGCCTTTGCACTGGCATCCGCGCTGGTCATCATCCGGTGAAGTTGCGCGCTCGGATCACCGGACGGTTTGACCGGTCGGATCTCCATAGCCCTGACAAGCATCCCCAACAGGCTTGGGTCTCGAATCGCTTCATCGAGAACGATCCGAAGATCGCCTGCGCCGCCAACACGCGCCAGAAGCTCGAACAATTGGCGGCGTCCATCTTCTGTATTCGAATCGCTCTTGATAAGGCCGCGGACTTGCGCGCCCACATCGCGGCCGCCCAGAGCACGAAGCACAAAGATCAGGTGGTCTGCCTCCTCGAATCTGATTTCACCGGCGGCGAGGGCCGGACGCCAATGAGGCGCCAGCGCGTGGGACGTCTGGGTCAGCGCGTAATCGATAAATCGGTCCGTGACCAGGCTCGTGGCTTTTGCCGCCACAACCATGGATGCGGGCACAGGTATATCGCTGCAGGCCACGACGGCTTCAAGTCGCACGCGAGGATGCTCATCTCTGACGCTTCGGTCGAGCAATGCCAGCGCGTTCTTCAGTCGGTCATGCCAACGTCCGACCACGCGTGTAGCGTAAGCGCGTGCCCGGTAGTCCTTGGCGGTCAGCAAGCGCTCGAGCAGGGGCAGGTTCACCACTTCGTGCGACTCGAACACGCCGAGTGCTTCATACAGATGATGTTCGTGTCCCGGTGCGCCGCTATCCAGTGTCTTGAGCCATTGGGTTGCAGCTCGGATTGCCTGTTCCGTGGGCATGTCCGCAAGACGCCGTTTAGCCTGATACCGGACCCAACGCCATTTCGACTTCAATTGTTCGCACAGTTCCGCTGCATTCATCATCGACAGCGCGGGAGGTCTGGCGGAGGGGCGACCTTTCGCTGCGACGCGCCAGACGCGCCCGTGTACCGTGTCACGGTTGGGATGACGAAACGATGCCTGGTAGTGGCCGATGATGGGGTTGAACCAGTCGGCTATATAAATTGCTCCGTCCGGGCCTGTCCGGATATCGACCGGCCGAAAAGCGTTGTGGGATGATTTCAGGAGTGGCGGCATGACCTCAAGCCGATGGCCGGCGCCGTCACGCTTTACTTGAAAGCGATCGATCATGCGGGCGTAGTATCCGGCGACCAGCAGATTGCCCTGGACGTCATCGGGCAGGTGGGGCGATTCGGCAAACTCGATGATCATTGCTTTGGAAGCCGTGTTGCCGATGTTCATCGCTCCGCCCCAGAAACTGTTGATGCGTTCCGTGCTTACCATCGTTGGCAGCAGTTCGCCCACGGTTCGCCCATTACTCTTTACGAAGGGCTCTCCCCAATTTCCAAAGGCGATCCCCCAGGGGTTGCCGCCTCCGCTTGTACGGCGGAACGCGTGCAGTTGAAGCTTGCGTGGCCGGAGGCGCCACGAGCCATGCTCGTTCAGCCGGACAATCCCCCAGGGCGTTTCCACCCGCGAGAAAGAGTGCAGGCCCTGGCAGAAATAGAGCTCGCCGCCGGGGCTCCAGGTCAGGGAGTTGATGTTCTGGTGCGTGTCGCCCGTTCCGAAACCGGTCAGCACCACACGGCGCGAATCTGCCTTACCGTCGCCGTCCGTATCGACAAGATGAAGCAACTCGGTGCCGTGTCCGATGTACACGCCGCCCGCGCCCAGGGCGAAACCGGTCGGCATGTTGAGCTTGTCTGCGAAAACGGTTCTCTTGTCGGCCCGCCCGTCTCCACTGGTGTCTTCGAGGATCAGCAATTTGTCGTCTGGATTGTCGCCGGGCTCGAGCTGCGGATAGGCCCAGGTACACAGCACCCACAATCGGCCGGACGGATCCCAGCGCATGCAGATCGGGTTCGCAACACCGTCGGTCTCATCGGCAAACAGGTTGACCTGATACCCGTCGGTGACCGCGAACGAACGCAATTCCGACTCAACAGAGTTGTCTTTCTCCGGACTGGAAACGGACAGGCTTCGTTGAGCATCCACCTGACAAGTGAGGCATGCGGCAATCCATGAGATGACGAGCCACTTCATCATCAGAATCATTTGTCCTTTGCATCGCGTTGGAGATTCGAACGAATCCAGCGTGCGAGGGTGCCGCTGCCGCGCCCGTATCCCCCGGGCAGTGGGACGAGGTCGCGAGTCTGGATTCTCGGCGGCTGTCCCCAGTGCTGAGGATAGGGTTTGCCATTCGGGGCTTTGTAGACCTTCCCGGTCTTTGCGCCGCCGGCCGCGCCCAGGGCGATGCTGGAGATGGTTACCCCCTTCGTAGGAGCGTCGTCTGCGATCCGGGTATCGACAGTGAAGCAGGAACGAAGCAGGCCCTGTTTATCGAATCGAACATAACGCCGTTCGTGTTGCGGCAGTTTGCGTTTCACCACCTGGCCGGCCTGGACGTAGAGCTCATCCAGTGTCTTCAGTGGCGCGCCCTTCTTATGCGTGCCGAGGTCCTTACCTTTTTCGGACCATGTTTCGCCCTGCGGCTGCTTCTGGCCAGGCTGCACCAGTACAGGTTGATTGCTGAAGGCGCGGTAGCGTCTTTCCACTACCTTGTTGTTCTGCACGAGGATCTGGGTCTCGTGGCCAAAGCCCGTGAAGCTCGACCATCTGATTTTATACGAGTAGTTGCCGCCGCACTTCTGTTTCAGTTTCAGCCACTTTTGCTGGCTCGCCTGTAATTTGGCCTGGTCGTCAGCGGCCTGGGCGCCGGTCATGGCGAATGTAGCGGACAGCACGATCAGAATTCGTTTAATCATCTTTCCTCCAGTTCTTCAGGATGCGGTAAATGGCGTCGTCAGCTTTCTTGATGCGCAACGACAGACCTTCGACTTCTTGCGGGAACCAACGGATCTTGTGGTTTCGGTGATCGCGACTGCTGGGAACGTGCTGCCGGTTGCCGGAAAGGAAGGCCCAGTTTGTCGGCCGCCAGTAACGGTACCAGTTTTCATTCTTCAGGAGGACGGCCTGGCGAAGCGCCTCCGCGGACGCAGGCTGAAGCTTCTCTCCTGCGTCGGCCAGTTGGATATCCGGCACTGTGCCGGAATAGCCGAGAGCTTTTGCGAACACCTTCGCCACCAACCAGTGACCGCGAGGGGAGAGATGAATTCCGTTTCGAGTCAACGGCTTCGATTCCTGGCGAGACTGAAGCTCTGAGAACAGATCCACGACCGGGCACTTCTTCTGCTGGCCGATCTTCTTAATCGCATTTGCGTAAGAAGCCAGGGCTTTATCCCGCTTTGCGATATCGATGCCAAGTTTCAGCGGGTCTTCGGCGGGCAGAGGCGTGACCAGCACGATGGTTCCAGCGTACTGCGAGAGTTGTTCGATTTGGCTCGTGCAGGCTTCTGCAAATGCGTCGACGCTATCCGGACCTTCGATCGCTTCGCTCTGCCCCATCCAGACGATGGCTGTGTCCGCAGCAATTTCCTGACGGCGATCCGCGCCTGGATTGGCGTAGAAATTCCGAGGGCGCTGCTGCAAGAAGACCGTGTCCGCCTGCCAGGCCATGTTACGCAGGCGAACTCGATGCTGAGGATGAGCCGCAACGAGCAACGATTCGAGACAGCCGTTCCGATCGCATTCCAGCGCGTTGGTGCCGCCCACGATGATGATCGTCATGTCATCCTGAATGGTGAAGCGGCCATTGCTCGAAGGGGGCTTTGCAGGGCGTACCAGAGGGCGTACCAGAGCCGAGCCTGCGGCCGGCTCGACAGGCTTGGCTGCGGGCTGCTGTTCCGTGAGGATTGGGCCCAGGCCGATCGACTTGAGATTCGTGCCTGGCTTGAATCGCCATTCGCCCGCCAGTGGAATCGGTTTGCCCTCCGGCGGCCTGAGTCTCAGTTGTGCCGGGCTACCGGCGAATCCGCCGCTCCAGCCATGGTCCATCACGCGCACGGCGATGAGATTGCGGCCGGCTTTGACAAGCTCTTTCGGCACGGCGTAAAGACGGGGCGTTCTCCAATGTCCATAGTTCTCGATGCCGCCGACGCGTTTTCCGTTGAACCAGGTCGTATCCATGTCGTCGATCGGCCCAAGCTCCAGCACGAGTTTCTTGCCGGCAAGTTCCGCAGGTATCTCGACCCAACGGCGAAACCAGACCGTCCCGTCGAAAGCCTTCAGCGGGCCCGATTCCCAGTGACGGGGGAGGGACATGGTCCGCCAGCCCGATTCGTTCATTTCAATGGCCCACCACGGCGGTTTGCCCAGGCCGGAATCCGCGGCGTCCAGCTTCTTTCGCCACTGATCGATTGGGAGACGAGCAGGCTCGATCTGCGCGACGGCAGGTTTAGCCGCTGGCCTTGAGGCCTCCTTCTTGATCAAGCGCTCGGTGAGCTGCTTTTCGTTCATGCCGGCCAGCTCGATCTTTGGATTATGCTCGAGCTTTACGATGCGGTACTGCACGGTCTGGGGCGGCCCCGAGTGAATCTGAAATGCGATCTTCCCGGACAACTCGCCCAGCGGATCTTCCAGTGCCACGCACAGCTTACCGTTGAGTGCGGTCCAGATTCGGTGACCTGTCGCGAGAATTTCATAGCGATTCCAGTCACCTTGCTTGATAGCCCCCACCGCGTTGTTGTTCCAATCCAGCTTACCCCGTCCATGCTCGTGATAAAGCTTGCCCCATACGCCCGCCCCAACGTCAGCCTGATAGCCCAGGGCCTGGCCGTGTCTGTTTATCGGCCTGGAGCGAAACTGAATCCCGGCGTTGCGATTGCCCGGCGTGAGTTTCACATCCACACTAAGGTAGAAGTCCTTCACCTCATCTTTGGACCAGATGAACTCGTTCCTTGCGACCTTCTGGTCGGAATGGCCAACAATCGCGCCATCCTTGACCGACCAGAAGCCGTCGTTGCCCAACCAGCCGGTGAGGTCTTTCCTGTTGAAGAAACTGTCACCTGCATTCTGCCCTGCCGGCCGAATTTCTTCGGACGCAGCCGGAGAGGAAAAAATGGATGCGATCGCTAGAAGGAAGAATGATGATCTGCGGTCTGACATTTTCGAGTTGAACTCCACCAAGCGTTATGCCCATCGTAACGACGGGCTGCCAGCTTGCCGTCAACTGCTACCCGAATTGAAAGACGAAGAAGCTCGTCAATGAGCTCCTGGATCTGCCGCCAACGAGTTGGATATCAGCCTGCACCAATTCAAATCAGCCCAGAATGACTGACCAGACTTTCTATCTTTTCCTGGGGAAATAAGAAGAATGGATAGTTGCGGCCCTCCAGGATGGATTTCTGTTTTCGAACGGCGAGTGCGGAGGACAGCTTTGATTCCATGCTCTCTTTCAGTCCCGGCGAGCTCACCATCATTTCTTCGTTCAGTTTTTTCACTCGCAGGAATCCCTGGTAGCGCTCTGCCCTGGTGCGTTCGGGCATGCTTTCAAGAATCTGATTCTTCTCAGCAAGCTTCGCCTGGAATCTTTCGGAGTGCAGCAGGCCGGATGAAACGTAGCGATCGGGGTTGTAGCTCACATCGCGGGCTTGGTATCGGAGTTTATCCACGTCTTCGCTTCCGCTGACTACCGCTTCCGTGGGCAGATGTACCGTCGCGCTCGAGACCGCGTAGATGGGGGCCTCGATGCCGAAAAAGTTTTCGATGATGGTGTCCGTCACGATGTCGTACTTGCCGCCGCCGACGCCATGGATGAAAAGGTCGGCGCAGAACAATCTGAAATACATAGTCGTGGTCAACGCTCGTGAACGGAGACAAAAAGTATCACCAAATGCGTCTTTCAAAAGCGAAGCCTGTTCGGCCGGTTCCAGCGAAAAATCGATCGTATGAATCGGCCTTCCCTCATAGAGCAGATGGCATTTTTCGCTTTCCGCTCGAACCCTCAAAGGAAGACGAGGGCTGCCTTTTCGCCAGAGCCAGAAAGGTGTCTCGTCCGTTTCAAGGTCCGGCAGAGGATTTGCCTTTGAGCGTATGCCGTGCTGTTGCCGGTATTCGCCGAGAGCTTCGTTGTAATGCTTCTGAAAATCGGCGAGTGCCGTGATGATATGAATGAAGAAGTGCAGGAAAGGGTCCATCGATTCCACCGTGCCGAGCAGAAATTCGACATTGTCGATGCCGTGCTCCTGTTCGTATCTCTTACGCAGCCTGGTGGTGGCTATGGCGAGATTGGGGGCTCCCCTGTCGAGACGACCGAGAAACGTCTCGAGAGCGTGCTTCAAATGTGCATCGAGGTCTAAAGCGGCGGCGGCACTCTCGATAGAAGCAAAGTCAGTGTGCTCTTCGAGCAGGCAGTCGGCCGTCGCGAGTTCCTGTGCGTTGATGAGGAATTGGATTTCTCGTTCCTGGATCGAGTCATCGACAATCTGCGGGAAGCGGATACCAGGCACGCCGCAGGTGTCACTGTCGACGACCATGTTCATGCCGATGGCGCCGGTGGCAGCGGCAAGATGGGCGGTGAGGAAGTTCTTGAACCAGACGCCCGGATGAAAAAATTCGGCCTGATGGCCGGTCATGACGATCGGCGCATCGGTATTGAATTCCTGATCCCCCCCACCGATGTCGGAATGGATGGCGGCGTGGATGGCGGCGTCTCTTGTCTGCGAACGGAGCCCCTGGAACGGCTGGCCGTTGACTCGGATGTCAACGTTGCGGAGCAGTTGGCTGTTTCTTTCGACAATGCCTGGCAGATCCTCGAGCGGCGGCTCGATCAGAGCCTCCTCGTCGTTCGTGGGTACGCGATAGGTGTCCTTACGCATATGAATATCTTCTTTTGGCTTGCATGGCCACGCCATCGATGAAGGGGCTTGGCCTTCAACGATACTTCCTGATTTCCTCGGCCAGCGCTCTGGACGCATCCATCAGAGTTTTGGCGGGCCTGGATTTTGATTTGCCCCAATCGCCACGATCCCATTTGGTGTCGAGGACGCTTTCGGACGCGACGACCAGCCCTACCTGGGGGAACAGCTTTGACCATTTGGTCAGATCGCTGATGGTACCGTTGATGAGCTTCTGCATGGATTCCAGGCCGGCGACTCTGGTGAACTTCTCGCTCCGTTTCAATTTCTTGAGCAGAGGGAACAACTGGTTTGCGTGCGCCTTCTGGTTCGCGACGATCTTTGTAGCGAGGTCTTTGATGTCTGAGCCCAGGCTTTCGGCCAGCTTTGGAGTGTCAGCCGACCAGAGCTCGATATCCGCGACGAGTTGGTTGCTGAGGAAGCGAGCGGCTTCCAGCTTTCGCTCAGCTTTGGAATAGGCATACGCGCCGGTGTCCGACAGCGCGCTGTCCGCAAGGGCCTTGGCGGCCTTTGTGTGTGTTTCCGAAGCGTTGCCTGCCAGCTCGAATACTGCATCGACCTGTTTGGGCGAAAGGGACGGATGGTCCTTTGTCCAGATCTCGAGCTTCTTGAGAAGGTTCGCGCTCTCGAGCCTTGCGGTTTCGAGGGTCTTCAGATCGACGCTCGATTTCACGCTGCTGCGGAGGCGTTCGATGTATGCTGATTCAAGCTTGATTGAGTCGGCGGCCAGTGAGGTGGCCAGGGATTTTATGGTGGGCTTGAACGCAGCGAAGTCCTTTGTCCAGGTAGCGAGGTCAGAAATCAGCAGGTCGCGAAATTCCCTGGCTTCTTTTCTATTGCCTTTCTCCCACAGCTCGGCAGCGGTCTGAACGTCTCGGGCTCCTGCCTCAGCGAGCTGGCGCTCCAACGTGGCCTGTAGGCCCTTGCCACTTTGTGCGGGGGCCTTCATGACGAGAAAGAATCGAAAGGTATCGAGGCTTCCAAAGATCTGATTTCGGGGAAAGATGATCTCGGCCGAGGGGTTGATCGTGACGCTCAGCACCAGGTGTGATTTTCCTTCGATTTCCAGAATGAAGGAACGCAAATCGCGAATCGAGAGCATGATGTGAACCGTGCGCAGGTCGAGCTCCTCTCCGAGGGCGCGAATGGCTTCGGCATCGATACCTGCAAGGTCGTCGCTCGCCTTCTTCTCTTCAGATTTGGAACGGTTCTGCAATCCGAGGGTGTCTGCGATGGAGAAGCGTCCCTGCTTTAAGAGAAACTCGATGTTGCGGCGAAGTATCGAGATCGCGTGCGATTGGGGAATTTCGAGTAGGGAGCGGCCGTCCGGGTATTCGTCGCGCCAGTCAGGCGGATAGAGCTTTGAGATGAGTGTACCCAGGCCAAGGGTCGCGCTTGTCTTCTTTCTTCTGATCTGAATATTTCCAACGGCCACAAGGAAGTTGTCCGGCTCTCCGCCTGTCAGAACCGGATCACCTAGGAATCCACGGAAGCCAATGCCAGCGGTAACCGTAGATTCTTTAGTGCCGCTGGAAATGACCTGCCGCTTGGTGTCCGCTTCCATGATGACGATGTTTTGTGTGAGACCGGGGTCGAATTCGTAGTCCTTCAGGACTCTCCGGAGCACTTTGGTTGCGACCGGCGATTTCTGGGAAAGGTCTTCCAGGGCCTCCCATTCATGAGAGTTCTTCGCGCCGTTGATGAACGTATAGACCAGGCCATGCAGGAATTTAATGGCCATGTTGCCGTCACTCTCTTCCCCGTCCGATGTCCCTGGGGCCGGGCTGGCCCCCATTCGCTCGATGTCTGCGCTGTAAGGGGAGGTCTCCCGAATGAGAAGTTGCCGGGGCTCCAGGTCTTTCTGACGCGGGTTGACGATGAACGAAGGCAACCAGTCAGCCTGAATGATCGATGCCACTTGCATCTTGGCGAGGGCAGCCTGGGTCTGGGCGTTGAAGACGACGCCCGGTTTCTGGTCTTTCTTGCCAATCCCTTTCGCCTGGAGGAACGCCCATTCAATCGGGGGCCGGCTCCTCCGAACCGCGAGTTGAGATACCAGCATTTCGTAAGGGCGTGTTCCGAGCTCGAGTAACCCGTTGTGCGCAAACTGTCCAATAAGCGCAGACTTCGGCGCGCCGGTATTTCTGACCGGAGACTTTTGAAGGCCTTCGATACAGTGGCGGACCTTGGCGAGTAAGTCGTCCTCTTCCTTGACCGGCAGTGGGGTGCCGGGCGGTTCGTCGTAATAGGACCAGTCAATAGTCCCGTTGGCCGGGTCAATGAATTTGACGACCACGGCCGGCCGTAGGCCTTTGCCGCGCGTCAAAAGCTGAAAGGCGATCACGTGAAGGTCACCCTTGACGCCGGGCTGAACCGTCTGGACCGCTTTGAGCATGCTGGCGTAATTGCCCGAGCGGAACACGTCGTCGCCGATGCTGTGAAGAAATGTCCGTGAAGGGTCGATCAGGCTGACGGCAAAATCCTGCCCGAAAGTGGTCACGCTCCAATTGCCGATGGCAGTTTTCTTACCGGCGGGGTTATCGGTGAGATTCCACAGGATGCAGGGATGCTTGCCGTAATCGCTGGCGCCGCCCCGGATCGAAATCTGCACTTTGTAGGAGTACGCCTGGTAACTGTCGTCCGGGGGTTCGCTGCCGGGCCGCTTCTGATTTCTTGCCCAGAAGAAGGTGCCGTTCTTGAGGTCTACGAGGTACATGTAAATGGCCCGTGCCGGCACGTTTTCATCCGTAACCGTCATCACGGTGTAATCAGACGAGGACATATCGGGCATGTGATTGGCCAGAACGCGGATGCCGGGGATCTCGGGTTGGGCGATGGCGATTTCCACGATGTCGCGGAATCGGTCTGCGTCCTCGAAGGCTTCGCTGTCAGCCACGCGAAGGATACGGATGTTCTCGTCTGAGCCGCGAAGCCCGAGCTCCACGGCCCGGCGAACCCAATCGCGGCGCCCTTCGAAATCATTGTTTTCAGAACAGAAACCGGACAGCACAAACGCATCGGTTTTTTCTTTGTCCTTCGAAGATGGAACCAGTTTGACGGTCTTGAGCAGGGCGCTCTTGACCGCTGGCCGTTTGAGCTCGACGTTTCCGCTTACGAACGTCTCCAATCGCTGCCAATCTTGATCCTGGTTGAAGTCGAGCTGGAGACCGAACTGCGTCACCGGCTCGCCTTCCTTTTTCTTGCCCGTCGCGGCTCGCCTCACGAGAACCGGATCTATCCAGCGCGCCTGTGGCAGGAGCGTGTCCCGGCGAAGGAATTCGATAATGAGGCAGTCAGCGAATATCTCTTCCTCAGCCTTGGTTTCGGTTTCTCCGTTTGACTTGAGCCAGAAGGTGGAGGGCATGAAAGCGCCGCCTTTGGGCATGGCCCATATAGGCACATCCAGCGTGGCCGAAATCTTCTTGCACTCGGGATAGAGAACCTGTGCCAGGTGCCCGGGCTCTCGCGGGTTCATGGAAAAGCAGCCGCCCCAGATAACGAGCCGGTCCTTAACATCAGTCATCTTGATGACTGCATAGGGCTTTTCTTTGCCGGGCACGTCAACGAAGTAGCCGTAAACGACCCAGCCAATCCCGTCACGAATCCGGCTTTTGTCTGAAACCCATTGCTCGCCCGGATTCTCCTGCATAGCCTGCAGGCTCTTCGAAATGGGCGAGCCGGGCCTGGCCGTGGCCACGCGAAAGTACTCCGTACGAATGCGGCCCGGCGCGGCGAACGCACGGCTCAGTTTGAGGCCGAGCTGGTGCAGCCGCTCCTTCTCGACGTCTGCCTCATCGCTGAAGTGCCACTTCTCAGATAGGTTTCTGATTCCGAGTACCCAAACGGATTGTTCTTCTCTGAACTTCTTTCCCTCAGCCTCTGCTACGTGCAAGAACTGCTTGGCATCATTCGCCGCATGCCGGCAGAGGTTTTCAACGTCCGATGCAGAGAGGATCTCCTTGGCGCGAATCTCGCTGGACGCCGTGACGACAAGCAAGAGAAGAGAAGTGATGATTTTTGAGTAACTTAAGGGCCTCATCCGAATAGAGCTTAGTCTGTGTTTCACACGTACTGTTTGGCTTGAGTCAGCGTTGCTCATCGTGCTTCGGCCTCAGCCCAGGAACATTCGCCAGGAATTGGTGCGTTTGAGAGGCCGCGGTTCAGAAGAATAATTAACATTTGAAGGATGATTAGACAATCAGCGGAGGCGAGTGATCACCGATCCGAAATGTAATCATGGTCTCGCTTGTCCCGAACTGGTAATTGATCGACGATGTCCCCATGAGCACGGAATCTCAACTTGTCTCTCACTGGCCGCTGGCCGGTGATACCAAGGATTGTGTCGGTGATCATCACGGACAGGCCGAAGCTCTCACCTTCACTGATGGCCCGGATGGAAAGGCTGGCGGTGCCGCTGAGTTCGACGGAAGTCGCAGCCATGTACGTATCGAAGACCACCCGGAACTGCGAATGGGGACCGGCGACTTCACCATCACGGCTTGGGTTCGCTGCCAGGCGCCCATGACGCATGTCTTCGGCGACATACTTTCAAAATTTGACCCCGTTGGACGGACCGGCCTGAATCTGCATGTGGCCGGTTCATCACCTGCTTACAGTGCGATGTCCGATCAGCGGCATGTTCACTTCGGGATCGATGACGGCTACATCGGAAACTGGGAAGATTTCGGCAAGCCAGAGCCGAGCAGTTCGCACGTCACAGCTATCGTGACCTGGCAGGGAGAACTCTACGCAGGGATCGCGGATGCAGAGACTCCGGAAAAAGCGTGTCACGTGTTTCGCTACGGCGGCGACCAAAGCTGGCATGATTGCGGCCGCCTGTGCGATGATCCAGACGTCCTCTCGGTGCAGTCCATGCTCGTCCATGGCGGCCGGCTTTATGCGGGCAGCGGAAACTGGGACTGGGCCCGCGCGCAGGGCGCCATACCGGGCTTCAACCCGTCCAAGGTGCACGTGTACGAGTATCGGGGCGACGCAGAATGGCGCGACCTGGGACAGGTGGGCGAAGGCTACCGATTGATGTGCATGGGCTCATTCGCAGGCGACCTGTTCGCAGGTATGGATGCTGGCGACGGCGGCGGCAAGGTCTTCCGTTACGACGGTGCGGAGTGGCACGACTGCGGTGCGCCGGACGGGCTGAACATCGAGAGCTTCCTGCCAAGCGGAGGCGCGCTATATGTATGCACGCATGGCAGCATCTATCGTTACGAAGGAGACACAAGCTGGGCCTGCATCGGCAAGGACCCGCACGGCATCAATCAAATCCACAGCATGGCCGAGGTCGGCGGCAAGCTGTGGATCGGCACATGGCCGCAGGGCTACGTGCAGCGGCTGGACGAATCAGGGGAATGGACCATCACCGGGCGCCTGGGCATCCCGGAGGGCCTCCATGAATGCAACGAAGTCATGGACCTGCGCGTATACAACGGCAAACTTTACGCGGCATTGATTCCCAAGAGCCAGGTCTGGCGTTACGAATCCGATGGGAATTGGACCCTTATGACCTCTCTTGCCAGCCGGCCTGACTGGCAGCACGACGATGTCAACACCTGGTGCCGAGTGACCTCTCTGAACGCTTATGCCGGCCAACTGTGCGCGGCAACCGGGACCTGCTACAGCCGGGCCGAGCATCAGGACGCGGAGGACACCCTGGGGCGCGTTCACGGATTTACCGCAGGCCAGGTCTGCAGCCATGAGCACGATATCGGCGGCAGTTGGACGCACGTCGCGGCCGTTCGCGAGGGAAAGCAGACCCGGCTTTACATCAACGGTGACCTATCAGCCGTCAGCAGTGCCCCGGCACGGACAACCTTCGACCTGACCAATGTCAGCCCGTTATTCATCGGGTACGGTACACAGACTTACTTCAAGGGCGCCATTTCCGATGTCCGAATCTGCCGCGGCGCGTTGAAAGCAGTCATGGCTGGGGTTCCATGACTCGATGTCGAATACCGCCTGAAAATGGCCGTCCGATGTTTTCAGCGCTGTTCCCAGGTGTCGCCAAAGTCTCGCTGACCATTGAAGCGCAATCGTGCCCTGATATTCTTCATTCATCACCCGCACACGAACCCGCAAGAGGAGCCCGCCATGCGACATTCATTTTTCCTGCTCTCACTTGCCGTCTGCGGCGCCGGCTTTGGCGATGTGGTGCATTTCAAAGACGGCTCAAAACGCGAGGGGACGATCGTAAAGGAATCAAGGGATGAGGTGCAGCTGTCGGTTCTGTTCGGGGCGATGTCTGTGCAGGTGACGATCCCCAAGGATCGCATTGCTCGGATTCAGAAGATGCAGACGAAGAACCAGAAGATTCTGAGCGAATACCAGAGCCGTCTGCGCAAGATGGACGATACAAAGGCAGACCATTGGTACAACCTCGGGATCTGGTGCGAGCAGAGAAAACATCTGTCCCGTGAAGCCCGCCGCGCTTTTCAGATAACGCTCGAGATCGATTCACAGCATGACGGAGCGAATGTCAAGCTCGGTAACGTCCAGCACAATGGCGTCTGGATGACGCGCCAGAATGCGGCCCACGCAAAACACAGCGATGAAGAAATAACCCAGGCCCTGGAAAACGAAGAGATTCCGGTCCAGTCGGACAGCGTGGCGCTCTTCGAAAGATACCTTTCCGAATCACTCGAGTCACAACGGCGGCGAGCCGTCAAGGCTGAAACGTCATTGGCCGCGGAACGCAAACTGCGCCTGACAGCGGAAAGAAAGGTAAAGGAATTGGAAAACAGGATCGGCCGGCTGGAGCGGCAGCTCTCACGATCGAGCATCACCATCCCCGAACGGCGGCCGGTGATCATCATTCGCAATCAAAGCGAGTAAGGGAAAACAGGAATCAGGTGCCTGGAATGAGGAATCAGGGATCTGGAATCATAAACTCTTGGTTCCAGATTCAGGATCCCTGATTCCTCATTCCCCCAATTGCGATTCCGGAATTCATCACCAAACTAGCCGCTCCAATTCAGGCATCACAGATCACCACCAGCGGAGCGCAGCATCATGAGCTATAAGATCGGTATCATGCCCGGCGATGGCACGGGCCCGGAAGTCACGGTAGAGGCTGTAAAAGTCCTCGACGCGATTGCGGAAAAGAACGGCTTCGCGCTCGAAAAAGTAGAATTTGATTTCGGTGGTGACCGTTATCTGAGCACGGGGGAAGTCCTGCCGGATTCGGCCATCGATGATTTCCGCAAGCTCGATGCGATCCTCCTTGGCGCCATCGGCCATCCGGACGTCAAGCCTGGTATTCTCGAGCAGGGCCTCCTGCTGCGTACCCGTTTCGAACTGCGCCAGTACATCAACCTGCGGCCGGTTAAGCTCTACCCGGGCGTTCCAACGCCACTCGACGGCAAAGGGCCGGAAGATATTGACTTTGTCATCGTCCGTGAAAACAACGAGGGCCTCTACTGCGGTGCCGGCGGCTTCATGCACAAACATACTGAAGAGGAAGTCGCGACCCAGCTCCTGATTAACACTCGCGCCGGTGTCGAACGCTGCATCCGTTGGGCCTTTGAGTACACCCGCAAATACGGCAAACAGGATCCCAAGATGTTGACCCTGGTTGCCAAGACCAACGTGCTCACCTTCGCGCACGATCTTTGGGAAAGGGCCTTCCACGAAGTGGGTGAGGCAGATTATCCGGAGATCAAACGGGATTACGCACACGTCGATGCCACTTGCATGTGGATGGTCAAGAACCCCGAGTACTTCGACATAATCGTCACCACCAACATGTTCGGCGACATCATCACTGACCTCGGTGCGATGGTGCAGGGAGGGATGGGTATCGCTGCCGGAGGCAATATCAATCCGGAAGGGGTCTCCATGTTTGAGCCGATTGGCGGAAGCGCTCCGAAGTACACCGGGCAGGGAGTCATCAATCCACTCGCCGCCATCTGCTCCATGGGCATGATGCTCCAGACCCTTGGTGAAGATGGGGCCGCGGATCAGGTTGAAGAAGCCGTGAAGGTGGTCACCGGCACCAAACTCAAAGGCATGGGCGCGGGCCGCATGGGTTACTCCACTTCTGAAGTGGGCGACCTTGTTGTCGAGGCCCTCTGAACCTGCGCACCGATTCGGAGCTCTCATGGCCAAGTCATCACCGGCAGTAAAGCAAATCAAAGGCGGCATTCTTGCCGCATCAGGATTTCGTGGAGCGGGTCTTGCCTGCGGAATCAAATCTGAGAAGGGACGAAAAGACCTTGCGCTGCTCGTGCCCGATGCCCCCGCAGTTGCCGCGGCTACTTTCACACAGAACAAGGTTCGTGCTGCTTCCGTTCTGTGGGACGCGGCTGTCCTGAAGAAACGTTCGCATGTCCGCGCAGTCGTGGTGAACAGCGGCAACGCCAACGCATGCACAGGCGAACGAGGGGAGCGTGATACCCGGACCATGGCCTGCACCGTGGCCGATGCAATCGGCTGTGAAACCGATGAGGTTTTGGTCTCGTCGACAGGAATCATCGGCGAGTTCTTACCTATCGAGAAAATCACCAAAGGGATCGGTAAGGCTCACAAGGCGCTTTCAGACAAAACCCCGGCCGACGGCAGGTTCGCCGATGCCATCCAGACGACGGATACGATGCGGAAGGATTTCGCGGTTCGCGTCGAGCAGGATGGAGGCAGCTTCGTGATCGGTGGCTGCGCAAAAGGCGCAGGCATGATCGGGCCGAATATGGCGACCATGCTGTGTTACATCACCACCGACGCCGGCGTCGAAGTAAAGGCCTTGCGCCGCATGCTCAAGCAGTCGGTGAACGTCTCCTTCAATTGCATCTCTGTCGACGGGCACAACAGCACCAACGATACGGTCCTTCTGCTCTCCAGCGGGGCATCCGGTTACCAGGTGAATACGCCTGAGCGAGTGAAAGTTTTCAGAGACGCGCTCGACCGCGTGGCCATCGGGCTCGCCAAGTCCATCGTCCGCGACGGGGAAGGTGCAACCAAGCTGGTGCAGATTGATGTGACCGGAGCGAAGACCAAAACCGATGCGAAACTGGTGGCGCATGCTATATCTCGGTCACCGCTGAACCTGACAGCGGTGCACGGTGGAGACCCCAACTGGGGCAGGTTCGTTTCGAGTGCCGGTTATTCCGGTGCCGCCATGAAAGCTGAGAGGACCACCTTGTTCATCAACGGCAAGCTCACTTTTGACCACGGCATGCCCGCAGGCACCCCGGCAGAAGAGCTGGCAGCAGAGATGCAGAAAGACGAAATCATTCTTCACATCGATATGGGGCTCGGATCGGGAAAGGTGACCTACTGGTGCTGTGACCTGACCCGGGGCTACATCACGATTAACGCAGACTATCACACCTGATGTTCGATCGAATGACTGACCGCGCATGTATCTGCCTGGAGCATGCAAGGCAAGAAGCGGAACGGCGAAATCACCCAGAGGCATGCGTCACGCATCTGTTGCTGGGCATGCTGAAGGAATCCGGCGGCCTTGCCTGCAGCATTCTTCGCGGCGCAAAAGTCGACCTCGAAGTACTGCGTGATCGGATCGAGAACGGTCTGGCCGATTCGCAGGACTCAAACGGCCGCCCAGAGATCTCTTCGGCTTTGAAGGTTGTCCTGGAACTGGCACAGGAAGAGGCCGCGCTGATGGGGCAGACCTACGTGGGCACAGAGCACCTGCTTCTCGGCCTCCTCAGAAATTCAGATTGCCACCTCGCCGTCATACTCAACGAGTTTGGCCTGAGCCTCGAGACCGCCCGCGAGAATCTGTTCGCCTGGGGTGAAGTTGGTGATGCCGCATCCACTGAGTCTCCGGTTCGTGTTAACGAACCATTCCCGGATGAAGACCTCCCTGATTCTGATTCCATGTTAGAGAATTCGATGGGGAGCACGCTGTTGCCTCCTTTTTTCTGGCAGCATGCAACGGAGCGAACCCGTAAATGCCTCCTCAACGCGAATGAATCAGCCGCCAGGATGAATCACCAGATCATTGAACCGGTTCACCTGTTTCTCGGCCTGCTGCAGGATGAAAGCGGGGTGGCCTGTTCAGTGCTCAAAAAGCTCGGCCTGGTTTTCGATGAGGCCCGTGCGGATCTCTCTAACAGCCTGCCGATGGGCGAAGATATCGACGAAGGAACGATCACTTTTTCCGAGGAGTCAATCGAGGTCCTCGAACAGGCCGCGCAGGAAGCTCGTTCCATGGAACATGACTACCTCGGCACTGAGCACCTGGTGCTTGGTATCATGACCTCTGAAGAGAGCGTGACTCAAAACATCCTGCAGGCATACGGCCTCGATTACGAAGTGGTGCGTCATGAAATCCTGAAGGTGCTTGGCCTGGATATTGATTCCATGTTCCCGGAGGGTGAGGACTTTGACCCTGATATCCCCGGTATGGAAGACCTGCCGCCCGCACCAGGCTCATCGTCGCCTTTCGACGAAGATGAAACGACCACTGGCGGAGCAAAGGTGAAAACAGTCTACGAAGAAGAAGCGGCGAACATTCTCAGCCGCATCCAAAACATGGAGGAGCTTAAGCAGGACGCGATCAATGAAGAAAAGTTCGAACTGGCCGGACACCTGCGCGACCAGGTTTTCGATCTCACCCGCCAGGTCGAAGAAGCCATCAAGGGCAGCCACACCGTCACTTACACCTACGACGATGAAACACTGGAAGCAATCTGGGACCTCTTCGACCAATACGCCGCGCTACAGCGCGAGGGCAGCGAACGCAATGAAATCCTGGAATGGCTGAAGACGCAGTTCTTCAAGCTCCCCAATTACGCCATCCCACAGCGGCCGAAGAGGCGGAAAGATGTGGATGGTGAGCGGAAAGATGTGAATGGTGAATAGTGAATGGTAGTGGAAAGATGTGAATGGTGAATAGTGCTTCGTGACAATTCACCATTCACCATTCACTTCCCCACCTCCCAATCTCATGCCCCCTGCCATAGGCATAAATTGCGATTTCATAGACAGGAACGGTACACCACAGGCTGTCCTGCATGAGGTCTACTTCAGGGCTGTCGAGGAAGCTGGCGGGTTGCCGGTGCTCATCCCATCCCTGACGGACCTTGAACTGATCGATGGCTTGCTGAGCAGGCTACAGGGGATCGTTTTTACGGGCGGCGACGACCCGCATCCAAGCCGATTCGGTCAGGAGATGGGGCCTGTATACAACCCGCTCCATCCGGCCAGAGAGGAATTTGATTTTGCCTTCGCGAAGGCTGCTCTCGCCACCAAGATCCCCATACTCGGCATCTGCTACGGCGCGCAGTTGATCAACATCGTATTGGGCGGTGACATCATCCAGGACATCCCAACAGAACTGGCCGATTCAAACTGTCACCAGCGCCTCGATCACGACATCCGGATTACCTCCGACTCACTCTCATTTGATATCTGGCAAAGCGAAACCATCTCCGCTTACAGCTCTCACCACCAGGCAATTGGTAAACTGGGAGAGGGCCTGCGGATTACGGGGCACGCGCTGGACGAGGTCGTCGAGATCGTGGAGGGAAGATCCAGCCGTTTTCTGCTGGCCGTGCAGTTTCACCCGGAACGAAGCGATGAAGGCGTCAGAGTTCCCCTGTTCAAAAATTTCGTGGCCGCATCGTGCGAGTATGCAGAAACGCAGGAAATGTCAGGATAATCCAATCCGGAAGAATTCTTGCCAAAAATAAAACTTCAACGGTTAACTGTGTACAACTCACCCATGAGTTTCAGCTTCCTGCTCTTGACCGCTCTTGCGGCCGACCCGATTTTCGACCTGAAGAGGATTCAGTCTGATCCGCTCGATGCAAAGACCATTAAACCGCCGGTTGCGAAAGATGGTCTGGTTGTTGAGCACGTCGAGTACACAAGCCAGTTGCATGAAGGGCGGCCGGTTCGGGTGAAAGGAATCCTGGCGTACCCGAAGGGCGCGAAGAAGAGGCCAGCGGTCTTCTTCAGCATGCCGGGGATGGCGCCGGCCAGCGAATACTGGTCATCAGTGTTCGCAAAAAAAGGCTATGTCGGAATGACCGTAACGCTGCCGAGCGGACGGCTCCCCGAGGTAATGGTCGACGGGCGCAAGCTGCAGGATCAGAACCTGACCAACTTTGCCATCGCCCAGATGAGGGGCATTACGCTGCTGAGCAAGAGACCGGAAGTTGATCCCGATAGGATCGGAATCGGAGGGAGTTCGTATGGTGGCTTCACGGCCACGCTGATCGCCGGAGCAGATCCGCGCATCAAGGCCGGCATGAGTTTTTTTGCCGGCGGGAATCACCATCTCGGCTCGAACCTTCCCCAGTTTCTGAGACAGAAGAATCTCGAAGACGCAGAACTCTGGCAGACAACTATCGACCCGGCCTGGCGATTGAAAAAGCGAAAAGTTCCGTTCCTCTGGGCCGTTGCCGCGAACGATCACTGGTTTCATTTCCCTGCTGTCGTTCAGACTTACAGAGATTCGATCGGAGAGAAGACCCTGGCCATCGCCCCGCACTGGGCTCACGCGTTCGATGAAGACATGGACCGGCAGCTTCTGGACTGGTTCGAGATTTACCTTGCGCGAAAAGAAGACAAAGTCGGTCCGAAACCAATCCTGCCTTATCTCAAAGCGGGGCCGATGAAGGTGGAGAAGAAGGAAGGGAAGCTGGTGGCGCTCTGGAGCTGGAGCGGCGGGAGAAAAGCAGGCCGAGCCGCGCTTGTCGTAAGCTACGGACACAACAGGCCATGGCACGGCTGGGTTCATCGTCTGCATTCGGTTTTCCCTGCCAGGATTTCAGGAAGTACTGCAAGCGCAGAGATTCCTGTGCCCGAGACGGGCCTGCCGGCCGTGGTCTATGGCAACGTGTTCGATACCGAAGGCATGACGACATCCACGGATCCCATTGCCATCGAGCCATCGAATCTCGGCGTCCAAACGATAACCGGTAAGCCTGCACTGAACGGATACCCGCTCGGCGCTTTTTCCGAACAAGACTGGACTCATCTCGTCCGTACAGGAATCTCATTCGGAAAACCTGACAAAGATGTGCACCACTCCGCCCCTCAGAGCATTCTCATGAAGCCGGCAGCGAAAGGCCGGCATCGGGCAGCGAAGATGAAATTGCTGAACGTCCCCGATCACGATCACCATCTCACTCTTTGGCTGCGCTCGGATGGGCCTGCGGAAGTACAGATTGAAGTCATCGCCTCGCCTCCCGCTCATTGGGGCAAGCCTGTTGTCGATGCCATTCGGAAGAGCCTGAACAACAACGCGCGGCCGGCACCGGCCAAAGACAGAATCCCCCGCTTCAAAATGACCGCGTCCTGCAACAACAACTGGCAGCAGTTTCAATTGAAATGTCCCGACACGGGAACCCCCATCGAGGGATACACTCTGATGGTGCAGCAGTCACCGGAGACTCGTGCAAATTATTGGATAGATGATGTTGCTTTCCGGCCCATCTGGAAATGAGAACGTGAACCGCATCGAAGACAACCACGGCAAAACGAAGGCAGTCTGGATTCGCTGCGCACCCCTCGCAGCCTGCTGCTCGCTTGCGCTCGCGGCACTTCCGGCCGCGCCCAGGCCCTCCGATCCTTCGAATCCGGTTTGCCTGATCAAGACTTCATCGGGGGACGTGTATGTAGAGCTATTCAAGAGCGCCGCACCCAAAACCGTCGAGAACTTTATCGAGCTCGCCGAAGGCCGCCGTGAGTTCGTGGATCCGAATACAAATGAAAAGGCCATCCGGCCCTTTTACGACGGCCTCGTCATCCATCGTGTGATCAAAGAATTCATGATTCAAGGCGGTTGCCCGGAGGGTACGGGAACCGGCGGGCCGGGTTACTATTTCGAGGACGAAATCAATGCGGTGTCACTCGGGCTTCACAAGCAAAAAGCCGTCAATCGAAAGGGCCCGCACAAGTGGCTCATCATCCGCAGCAAACGTGAGTTCAATGAGAAACTGGTGAAGCCCTTTCTGTCCAAAATGGATATCAACACACAAGAAGAGCTCGAAGCCCGCGAAAAGGAGGTCGTCCGCAAAGTCAAGAAGCTCACATTGAAAGACGTTTATGAGCTCATGGGCTACGAGTACCGGGATAACCTTGAATCGCTTAAACCGAAAAAGGGCGTTCTGGCCATGGCCAACTCCGGGCCCAATTCGAACGGCTCACAGTTCTTCATCAATCTCAAAGACACCCCCTGGCTGACAGGCAGGCACACAGTATTCGGCAAAGTGATCCAGGGGATGGATGTGGTCGAGACTATTGGCGACGTGGAAGTCGACAAGCTCATGAGACCAGTCGCCCCCATTCGAATTATTTCGATCCGGCGGGTGAAGCCATAGGGACGCCCTGGGGTCGCCGCCATCACAGAAACGGATAAGTCTTATCCGGTTCGTAGCCCGGCATCAGGTATTTATGTTCTTTGCCGCTGATGAGCTTTTCGCCGTCCGTAAAGCCCTCGGGGCGATCTTTGAGAGTTGCGATCATCCGGTTCCGCCAGGGATGCAAGAGTGAATCTGCATCTTCCGTCAGCGCGAGGTCCCGGCATTCGTCGGGGTCTTCTTCCAGGTTGAACAGATGCTCGCGGCCAGTCTGGGTGTACCAGATGTACTTGTGCTTTCCGTCGGTGATGTATTGGTTGCCCTGATCGTTGGCGTAGCAGCCGGAGTGTTCACCGTGCAGGACTTCACGAACCGAGCTCGCTTCGCCGCGCATGATCGGCAGCAGGCTTTTACCAGTGCAAGTTTCGGGAATGTCTACACCTGCCGCGTCGAGGAAAGTCGGCATGATATCCTGGATGCCGACGGGCGAATCACACTGAACTTCACTCGGCAGCCCCCAGCTTCTCGGTGCCCGTGCGATAAACGGAACACGTGCCGAGGCTTCGTACGGCCAGGTCTTGCGGAAGAGATTGTGGTCGCCAAGCATCTCGCCGTGATCGGAGGTGAAAAGGATCAGGCAGTCATTCAGATCGCGTGACGCGTATTGGTAGAGGCGTCCGATCTGTTCATCAATGAAATTGATCATTCCGTAGTAGGCCGCGCGCGAGCACTGCATGTCATGCTTGTCGAGGCATATCTCGGACGCGTTCGGATCGAGGCCCTTCTGAGGGCCGTCGAACTCCGGGGCCCAGTCACCGACCACCGGGTCTGGCAACTCTCGATCAATGTAACGATCGTAATAGACACTCGGTGGCGTCAGCGGCGGATGCGGATCGATCATGGATATGTTCAGGAAGAACGGCGCCGAAGGATCGCGCTTCTTCAAGAAACCCATGGCGCGGTCGATACACCAGAACGTATGCATCTGTTCCTCCGGCAAATGATGGGGACGGCCCACCCACCCATTGGAAGCGATCCCGTGCGCCATGCCGGGATCAACGTCCATTCGGCCGTGCTGTTTCTGAAGCCACTCCACGTATTCGTTGTCTTTGCCACGGGTCGCATCCGCGAGCTGCATGTGTTCGAAGCCGAAACGCTTGTGCAACGGCTGCAGATGGAGCTTGCCGATCATCTCAGTCTGATAACCGGCCTTCGTCAGCTCACCGGCAAGGGTATGCGCGGGATACCATTCGGCGCCCCCGTAGCCGACCATACCGTTTGCGGCGGGGGCCGTCCCGGTCATGAGACAGCGCCGGGCTGGAATGCAACTCGGGCATTCAGAGTAGCCGCGACGAAAGTGTGTGCCGGTACGCGCGATCCAATCGAGATTGGGTGTCTGCAGGGCAGTATGGCCTTCGATGCCAAGGCAATCTCCGCGCTGCTGATCGGTCATGATGAGGATGATGTTGGGCTGGTCAGGCATGGGGAGAAGGGTTGATGGTTAATGGTTGATGGGGGAACAGGGGCAGAGATTCGGCAGGACAGTGTCTTCGTCTCCTACCTCTTTATCTGTGCCAGGATTGACTCATCCTTGATTCTATCGTCGTTGGCCAGGAGCAGGATCTTGCTGAACCTGGATGCTGACAGCCATGGTCGCCTCCTCGGGTTGGAGGTTCTCTGCTGGATCCGAGGAAAACTAACCCGATTGGGCCTTTGCTCGGCAATACTCACAGACCCGGCCTCAGACGGGCGAAGATGCCCATCCTACATTGCCGTGACATTGTCGAGATAGACTTCGCCATCCGGGTCATTCACTGAGAAGACCAGCACGAGGTGATTGATGGCATTGATGCCTTGTATCTTTCCACTGTATCTCCATCCGGTGGCCGCTGATTTGAAATTACTGGACTGCAGCTTGAACGAACAGCTGCGGGAAGAACGGGGCCGGATGGAATCCATCGGGCACTCATAGTATGAGCGGGCGCCGCCACCTCCGACACTCGTCATGACGGCCAGGCTCACTCGTATCTTTTGTGGCGATGGATTGATGACCTTCACGTAGAACCGTTGCTTCCTGGAAAAATCAAATGCCTTCTGGACACCGACGTACATCTTGGTGCGAAGGTCGCCGTAGTTGATTTTGACCACATTGTTGAGATCTTCGGCTCCCTTGAGGCCGGTCACCCGAATCGTCCCCTGGTGGGGTTGCGATTTGTCATCCCAATGAAAAATCTGCCAGATGCCGGAACCTTCTAGCCCGTCTTTGGAACCGCCACGATCTATCACCTCACGCTTTCTGGGTTTCCTCTTCTTCGCCGCGGCCAACAGCATCTTTGATGATTCAGATTTCATCTTCTCAATCTCCGCGGCCGCCTGTTTGAATCGCTTGGTATCCCCAAAAGTGTCACTGGCCTTGTCGGCTATGCCAAGAACCTCGTCCCACTGCTTCAGGCGAAACCTGCCCCGAATCCTGTTGAGAGCGATAAGCGCGCGCATCTCCTGCTCGCTTTGGCCAAGGTATTCGAGCTTTTCGAGTGCGAGGGCCACATCTTTTCCCTCCGCCTGCGCTTCCTCGTAATACTCCCTGGATTTTCTCAGGTCATCTTCCGCGAAGTAAAAAGCGCCGAGGATCAGATTCTTGTCCTCAGTGCGAGCCAGAGGCGCCCGGGCGAGACCGAGAATGAACTCCGATTTCACCCTGTTGCTGGCGAGATTGAGGGAGAATTGCGCACCACCACCCACGAGCTCGATAACTCTGTTTTCCACCTTCTTGACCGACATCGTTGTGTTGGCGTAGGAAAGAGAACGTTTGTCTCTAGCGCCTTCTTCAGCCAGGTCCATCATCTGGTTCAGGTGATGGACATAATCCAGTTCAGCCTCCAGCGCGGCTTTGAGCAGAGCATATTCCTCATTGGCCAGCGCGAGCGAGACGGACCTGGCGTACTCGGCATACTTTCGCCCCTTCAATTGAATCCTGGCCCCACCAAAAAACTTCTTGTAGAGCCTGGTTTTTTCAGCGAGGAGTTTCTGTTTGATCTCATCTTCCTTGTCGAGGATGCCCGTGAGGAGATTCTGAATCTCCATCTGGTAATCGTCCGGGAAATTATGCAACGCCTCACTGAGGATAGCTTTCGCCTCATCGACTCTTGCAGCCTCCAGGAGCGCTTCGGATTTCTTTTGGATCTCGGCCAGGGATTGAGAGACGCCAGCATCGCAGCGTTCACTCAGTCCCTGAAATTTCTCTTCCCAGATATCAAATTGATACTTTTCAGGGAATGCCGCGATGGCATCCAAGGCGTCCCTGTAAGCTCCGAGTGCCATATACCCCATAATTTCCTTTTCGTGCGCGAGGTATACGTGCCTGGCATCCCCTTGGATGGCGTCAATCGCTTTCTGCGCGGCGGCCGCCTCGCGAGTGCCTTTGAATTGGAGGACCTGCTCAAACAGATTCAGGATGGTGCCGAGTTCTTCCGGATTATCGAGCGCGTAGCCCTGAGCCGCCTCGAGCGCATTCTTGGATGTGACTTTCGGGGCCTGAGTCACAGGGGATGGCGGCTCGACTTTCTTGGGGACGGACGTGGTGGCAACCGTGGTCCGGGCCCGAGTCACCTTGGGGGGCCCGGGATCGCTGCCCACCATGTAGTAGGCAACTACGCCGCCGACGACCATCGCTGACACGACTCCTGCCACCATGTACCCGGCGCTGGAGTTCTGGCTTCGCACGGAAGCTGCACGGGCACGTGGAGAGGCGGTCGGTCTGCTGATATTGATGCTTTTGGGCAGGCCCCGTCCGGCATGTTGCGGATCTTTTCCTGCCTTGACCAACTCGAGATCTTCGACCATCTCTTCGGCCGTTTGATAACGATCGTCCGGCTTCTTCTCACACATTTTCTGGAGTACTCGCCAGACGCCATCCGAGATTCCATCTTTGTCCTCAGGCTCGGGTAGAGGATCATTCAGGTGCATGGAGGTGATGATGGCCACCGTCTCGCCATCGAAGGCCGGTTTGCCCACCAGCATGTGGTAGAACGTCATCCCGAG
>Ga0187827_10001096_pt1 | contig 40685 bp, 46 predicted proteins | sample ETNtaG_39_FD_167969 | JGI IMG/M metagenome (GOLD analysis project Ga0187827, IMG submission 167969) | Marine microbial and viral communities from oxygen minimum zone, Eastern Pacific Ocean - ETNP2014_SV_150_PacBio MetaG (Illumina Assembly) | ecosystem: Environmental > Aquatic > Marine > Hypoxic...
GTGCTGAACCTATCTTAGAGCCCAGCTCTGCTGCCTTAATAGATGCACCAGCGTCCGGTAGCTTAGCAAACAGCGAGTACATCAACGCTCTGTTTTCTAATCCTCTTACTTCCTCAGGAAGCATTACTGCCTCTAATACTCCAGACTTCTTTAAGCTATCTATCTTAGCAATAGCGGCTCTGGCGTTCATGTTAGTTTTGCCTTCGTAAAGTTTATGAGCAGAATCTATGATAGAATCTATGACAGACCACCTCAAGGATTTCCCAGTCTTAGAATTCTTACCTCCACCAGCAGCTATCAACTCTTCTATAGTATCGATGTTACCAGTATTTAGAATCTCTTTGGGGTTGTTACTTCTGCCAAGAACAGAGGTCTTAACTTTGTTCACTACCTCTTCAATTCTAGCTATGTTATCTCCAATCTCCTTGAAGTTTATTACTTCTGAGGGAGTTAACATAACTTCTAATGCTTCAGGGTCAGTATCAAATTCCTCTAGAGTCTTTCTAATGTTTTTACCAGACCTCAGTAGTTGTGTTTTCCACGCCTGATTGAATTCCTGCCAGTGCTCATCTGCCATGACCCTCTTTAAGGTTCTTAGTGGGAACGCATTGCCTACCCTAACCATCTCCATTAGTCTACCTGGGTTATACTCTTTGCCTATCCTAGCTATCTCTCCTACTTCTATTATGCGCTCGTACCTAGAGTTAGCTAGATTAGCTGCTTTCAGCCTGACACGATAGTTCAATCCACCAGCTGTGGGGTTTTCCATAGACTTAGTAAGCTCTTCCCATATCTGCTCAGCTAACCTATTCTCTGGCGTATACCTCTCTCCTGGTTTAGGAGTCTTAAGCTCAAAGAAGTTAGTCCTAAGCTGCCTCATCTGCTCTGCTGCAGGATCCTTACCATCCATAACTATATCTGGCATAGCCCTAAGCTTATCTAGTTGCTTCCTAAACTCAGGAGTTAGGTCTTGCAGCTGTATATCAGCTGGTACAGTTGTTGAGGTAGCAGGAGTCCTAAGAGTGACCCTACCTCTAGCACCGGGCATAACTACCACGCTAGCTGGCGTCGTAACAGTTTTTGTACCTGCGGCTACTGTTCCCTCTAGAACCTCGTCAGCTTTATCCTTAGCCCCAATTGAGCTAAACTTCGCCCCCACTGCCTCAGCATCCGCTCTAGCGTACTTCCTAGTTATGTGCGTAGAATATATCTTCTTGAAAGCCACGTATCCCCTACCGAGACCCCTTCCCCCCGCTTCTCTAGATAGTTCCTTGGCCCCTACAACAGCACTCTTAAACTCTGCAATAGCTGCCTCAGCCAGTGCGTTTACGTCTGAATCAGTAAGACCACTTGCATTAGCGTCAATGTGGGTCTTAAAACTCTCTAGGTCATTTATCGCATCAGCTGCCTGCTTAGCTTGCTTTAGCCTAGCTACTCGGTCTATGGATATAGCCATACGCTCCATAGCACCAGACGTAGGTTCAAACGCTCCTGGGAAAGGCCCAAGAACGTCACTGTTGTCTATACTAAACTCTATCCCTCCAGGAGTTGGAGAGAACTGAGCTTTACCTCGCTTCTCCTCATCGGTTAATGACTTCCGCCAAGGTTTTCGAAGCTTCTTAGCGGCTACATTAGCAGGTGCTGTGACTACCTCACCTAAGGCACCCGCTACCATAGCTGGCACTACGTTGCTGGCAAATATATCATCTATAGGGTCAGATTGATACCCACGAAAATGCTCCAAACTCTCATCTAAAGCCGCGCCAGCTCCCCCAGCTAGTGACATAGTGGGTACTCTGGTTAGGAAACTCAGGTTCTTAGTAGCTAAGGTAGCAGCTACAGCAGTACCTACTTCTAGGTTAGCTATGTAACCACCAGCCTCAGCCCAGTCACTAAACGTAGCTACTCTATCTGAATCAAACAGCATAAACGTCTCCTCTCCAGGGAGTCTAAGAGCAATAGCAGTTCCATTCACTGGGTCTTCCAGCCTCACTATCTCAGACCCTGGATACTTAGCTGTAATTTTATCTGCAATCTCTACGAACTTCTCGTGGCTACGCATTGCGTCGAAACGTAGTCTTGGGTCGTTGAACTCAGTAATTAGACCAGTGTCTCTATCACGGTCAAACCTACCTCCAAACTGCGCCTCAGCTATCTCAGCCTCACTTAAGGAAGTTCCAATCTCATGGGCTTCTTCTCTGTACGAATTCACCCAATCCTCGCGCTGACTACGAAATTCTCGCCGCGCTTTCTGCTCTGCAGTGGAAATGTAGTAGCTACCGTCTGCGTTACGATACACACGCCATGCCCCTGGCCGTCCGCTACGCTGCGCCGACCACCTCTTCATCTGGGCCTCTATATACTCTTCTATGTTAGCTTCTTCTATAGCTGCCCTATTGAACTTCTGCTGTTGGTTAAACATCTGAATAAGCTCACCATCACTGGACTGGTCTAGAGCATCTTGAGATATTTCAAACGAGGGAGTGACGTTCGCTGCAGAAGGCGGGACATAGCCTTCAGTATCTACCTCCATAATGGTATGAATGTCCGCGCTTCGCTCATTCAGTGCTTCGCCTGAGTTATAAATAGGCCACTTACCGGCATCAATTTCTTTTTGCCAATAATCCAATGCCTGATCTTCGGACATAGGTTTACTGTCATTCACCCCCGGCACGAAACTAGGGACCGATGCGAATTTACCTGCATGAGGGCCAGTGTGAACTTTAGGGCCAACTGTAAGAGCAGTCATAGGCGCACCATTATGGGTAGCCCCTAACTTTAGGTTCCCCCTGTGGTAATCAATAACCCCTTGTTCTTGTGGAGTTAACGTGGCCGCAACCGCATCTGCTCTTTCACGCAGACTTGCATCACTATCTTTTTTAGAATAGTACCTACCATCCTCACCTTTTCTAATTCTATACCCCGCTGCTTCTTCCCCTGCAACTGTTTTAGGATATGTCGAATGCTTTCGCCCTTTTAGAAGTTGCCCTGACTTGGGAGACCTACTAGGCCAATGCCCAGTTTCATCTGGCGCTAGCCCATCTTCTCTTGCAGTCTTATAATCATAACCGCTTCCTTCTGGGTCAAACTTTTCATTCATTTAAGTTTAACCTTTGCTAGTACGTTACCTGCATCATCTACAAGCACTTTTTCACCATCTCGCATTTCAACACCAGTAGCTATCACAACTGCGCCACCCGGCACGGCTGCTGTATCCACATTCTCAGGATTATCAAAACTAGATAGTACGTTGTCCTGTCTAATCACATCTCTGTCTAAAAGTATAGCTTCCCTAACTCCTTGCAGAAGCCCTTTCATAGTAGCTCTAGCTACGTCAGGCTGAGTCTTTTTCTCTAACATAGCAGCTGCTTTGTTAGCCCACTCAACTGACTGATTGGACACTCGCCCCTGGTTGGAGATTACATACCTAGCTAAGGGACCAACAATGCCTCTAAACTTAGCTCTAGCCTCCTGAGCTGTCTTTACGTTGTCTGCTTGGAATGGGGTATCTAGGACATTTAGAAGGGATTTAACTACGGGAAGTTGCTGCCCTATCCCACCCCACTCTTCCCCAAGAGATGCCCATAAGCCTACGGTCTGCTCCCCAATTAAAGGTATAACATTCTCTAGCTGTTTAGCTAGGGCTGAGTTAGATACTATCCTATTCTGTATTTCACTACGGTTAGCTGTAGTTAGACCACCAGCTTTAGAGTCTATGCTTACCCCTGCTCTACCATATACAGCTATCGCTGCCTTTTCTGGAGATACTCCTGCTTCCACTAGTTTATCGTACTGCCTCTCTAGCTTAGCTATCTCATTTGTCTTTAAGTCGTCTAAATCAACCCCACCATCTGCAATAGCTTGCCTAACTGCAGGAGAGTTAATGTGACCATACACTTTATCTACGTTCTGCGAGTTGGATATGTCAGTGTCAGGGGGTACTATAGTTACATAGTCTTTAAGCTCATCTGGCGCACCTAGCTGTAACTGCTTACTTTCTATATAATCCTGCCTACTAGCAGGTAGTCCTCCTATTATGCTGTCAATAGTAACATCGTGGTCGGCTACGCCATTCTTAAGGGAGTTAAGGAGGTTGGATACCTCTTCTGGGTCAGACCCACTTTCTAGCATAGCAGTTACTACACTATTGAGGTCACTAGCTACTTTAACTAGGGGGTTAGGGTGAGACTTTGCAAGCTCATCTTTCCTAAACGCAAGCTCTTCCTCATCAAGCTTAAGCTTATCCTGCTCTAGCTGAGCTGTAGCAGCCTTAGACCTCTCGTCCTTAGCTAATTCATATATCTGGTGAGCTTCCCCCTCTAGCCCTTGCTTCTGCAGCGAACCTACTACGGCTGAGTAGTACCCCTGAGGGTCACTTTGCATATCAATCCCAGAAGCATCTACCTCCTGCTGAGCTTTCTGCATCTTCATAGCTCTAACCTGTCGAGGGTCAGGTCCAGCAGCTGCGTTACCTAGCATTCTACCAGCTTGAGCACCCATAACTCCACCCAATTGGGTGAAGCTCTTGCTCCCTAGCTCTATATCAGCAGCTCTATCCTGAGACTGTATAGCCTGCCGAGTTTCCCTAGGAGTTCTACTAGCGAAGAAGCTAGGTTGTACTTGTGCGTTTGCCATAAATGTTCCTCAGGAACTTATCTGTATGTTGTTGTTTAGCGATAGGAGCCAGATTGGTATGGGTTACCTATACCCAGCTGCTTGGCGGTATGATGCGCCAGAGCCTGCGCCCTGTGCCGTGGTGAGACCACCTCCGCGGTACCCACCTCCACCGTAGTAGCTTTGCGGTCCTCCACCTGCCTGGTACAGCCCAGTCACTGGGGTGGAACTGGAGGTAGAAGAGGTTAGATTACCCAAACCAGCCAACAAACGTTCGATGGTGTTAGAAGCTCCTACTCCTAAGTTAGCACCAAATGCCCTCTCACCCGCTGCTCTATCCTGGGCCGCCCCTAACTGTGCTTGTAATCCGTAATAATTCTGTTGAGCTGCTCCGAAGTCTGAGCCTGCGTTAAGCATAACGTTAGCTGAGTTAGCTAAGTTTACTGCCTTACCAACAGTACTGAAGTAATCGTTGTAGTAGCTTTGCTGTCTAGCATACCCCTCTGCATCTGCTTGGATAGCCATACCAGCGTTATAGTCCAGCAGAGCCTTAGCTGCTTCCGCCTCTCTCTGTGCACCTAAGGTGCTCCCCTGTAGACCAGACCCATAGAGACTGTCAAAGAGTCTGTTTACTTGCTCCTCTTGTCCCGGTGCAGCTCGCGCGTGAAGGTTCTCTAGGTAAGCCTGTGAGTGGCCCGCTCTATCGAAGTCCTGTGCAGTTTGGTACTGTCTGTTAGCAGTAGAGTAGTAGTTATCTAGCTGAGTAGCTAATTCAGGGCTTAGGGAAGCTCTAGCTGTCCCATCCCCAAATACCCCTGAGCCACCCGGTCCATATACATCTACTGGAGTTCTACTATACATTGGGTCATTAGAGAGTTGGTTTACCCTCCGTTGGTAGTCATCTTGTGAGTTTCCTAGTAACCGATTAGTTAGGTAGGCTCCTCCTACCTCACTAGCCATGTTATTTAAGAACCCACCTGATGTAGTTGCACTACCCCAAATACTCTTTCCTAACTCTCCTAACCAACCCATACTTCCTCCTCCTGCTGCTATACCGGGAGCTGACATAATATTGCTAACTCCATAGTTCATAGAGTTAGGAATATCATCCACAATATTCCAAGGGACACCACTACCAGTAGCTACTCCGCCTATGTTGGAAGCTCCGTTGAAGTTTCCGCTCAGCATCTGACCCAATGTGGGTGGTTTCCACCCATACACAGTGCCGCCCCCCCCAAAATACCCTCCTGCAGCCCCAGCAGCCATAGCCAATGGGGACTTGAAGTCTGAGGATATGCCTCCACCTAGCATACCTACAGCCCCGCTAACCCAAGGTCCACCTGGTACATAGGGGGCTGCTAGTGTTAGACCTAAGCCTACTATTTCAGAGAGTCCAAAGGACCTCTTAGCTCTTTGGTTCTTCCCTTGCACCTTCCTTAATGCGAAGTCAGCGGCCATTGCCTTCTCTAAGTCAGTAGCCCATCGAGGGTCTACGTTGTTCTCCCTCATCCACTCAGAGGAGTCGTTCCTACGGTCATGACCAGCGTACCTGGGGTCTGTCATGTATGCGTCGTAGATGTTAGCACCATACTTAGCTGATGCTTGTGGGTTAGTACTACCCCCAATTAGACCAGCGAATGGCTTACTAGCATCAAATCTATGGTATGTCTTGTAGTATCCTGAGTCTACTCTAGATTGGTTATACTCAGGGTTCCTCCAGTTATCTGCTAACCACTTGTTCTCGTTGTCTAGCCAAGCCTGCCTCTCATTTACGTTAGTAGGCATATTAGTGGTTAAGAAGCGTCCTCCTATATCCTGTAAGCCACTCCTCTGAGGGCCACTCATAGGAGCAGTTACCCGCCCAGATGGTAGGTTACCCCAGCTGTATGGGGATTTATTACCAAACTGGAGGAAGCTCCCAGAGAAGGGGGCGATAGGCATGTTAGTTAGTGTTGTTCCAGATAGTCTTTAGTTCTTGTTTAATAGAGGAAGCAGTACCTCCTCCAGTTCTAGAAGCTATCCATTTGATTAGTACCTTGTCCTTTTTGCTTAACTCAAATCCGCGCTTCAGTCCTGCGGTCGCCGCGGTAGCGTCGGCGTCGGCATCTGTTACCGCATCCACCTCTGCATTAGTCGGCGGACTACCTGCACGGCTCCACTCAATGTCTATGTTTCCAGTGTTACGGTTCTGCGCTAACTCCCAGCCACCCTCGCCGACAAGATGAATTAGTTTATCTCTAAATGATGCCATTAAAACATCCTCCATCCGCCAAATACGCCCTGACCGGTGGCCGCGTATGTTTCCCAGTTTGCTGAGGTAACATACGCTTGCACCTCGTAGTAATTATCGTTCGCCGAATCGGCTATGCTGCCAGACACGGTCGCTACTACATTTCCACCGACAGACGTTGACTGATGACTTGCTAGAGCGGTCAGAATAGTGTCGCTACTGTTTCGCTGCAGAATCCTGATACCAAAATCTGTATCTGCTGCTAGGTCGGTTGCAGCACCCCTGAGCGGCATTGCTGCGTGTAAAAAATACTTGCCAGCAGCTCCCGGCGTCCACTTAAAGCCCGAAAAGGTACCGGCAGCGTCCCATCGCTCCGTCCCCCAAGTCGAATCTACTGTTGTCCATGTACTGATTGAATTTCCTGTTATGTCCGTGGTTAGCAGGACATTAAACGACGTGGCTATTTCAGAGCTTAATTGCAATCTAGCATTGGCGACCGTTATCTTCTTATATGCACCATCGTAGATGCTTATAACGTCTGCAGCTCCTAAGGTAGTATCTGCACTAGCTCCATTGTATTGGTCTAACTTAGAGTTAATAGCTGTCTGTACTACAGCAAACTCTGCGTCGAAGTCTACTCCTGAGATAGTCTTATCAGCATCACCCGATGCTAAACCATCCTTAACAGACCAGTCCTCAACAGGAGTGTAGTTACTCATATAGTTAATCTCCCCTTCTTCATGAATAGGTCTATTTGTTGTAGACTCAATTTATACCCGTTAACAGGTACTGAAAACGATACTTTTATAAACTGCCCGTACCCTCTGGTGTTGTATCTAGCCACTTCCTGTCTGTCAGCCCTAGCACCCCACTCAGTTGTTCCCCACTCTGCTCCTACGTTAGTAGAGGCAGCTTCAAACTCTGATACAGTATCTGTGTTAGCTGCTACTGCTCTGCTGTAGGTGCTAGATACGTCGTTGAAGTTAAACGATAGTCCTAAGGTAGTAATGTAGGAACTATTACCAGCTACAGTGACATTTATCTTCTTTACAATCTTATTCCAAGTACCGGGTTGCTGCTCTGCTGAGAGGTCCATCCAAGGACTGGCGTAACTCATGGTGTACGTAGTTGACCCATCGAGGTAGGTGGCATACCAAGCCACCTGACCATTACCAGAAGAGTCTGTGACTCCTAGGTAGAGCTTCTCCTCTCTAGAGTATGCTGCACACGTAACTCCCATGCTAGTCCACTTAGATACTGATACCTGCTGACTCTCTGGGAGACTCCTAGATAGCTCTAGGTTTTGGACATTAAACATATATGAGGTGTTATTCTGTCCGAAGAACAGTATGTAGAACCCCTCACCTTGGCAGTAGACGCTCTTAATATCTGTCTTAGTAGCGCCGGACGTTAGGAGGTTAATGTCTGAGAAGACCGCCTGAGAGAAGTCTGCTAAGGGGACTTTCCCCTCTACCATAGTCTTTCTAACACTCCTCAATCCAGAGTCACTGAGGAACACTACGTCTGACCCTATGCTCTGTACGCTATCTCTAGCTATACACCCGTTACCAGCTATGGTATCCCACAGTACGAAGTCTGAGGCTACATTATCTACACCATCGTAGACTAAGGTATTATGCTGACCAAACACTATGAGCTTATCTTCCCAAGGGTGGATAGCTACTACGTGGTCTAACCCGCCCGGCCAGTAATCCTTAGTGCTGAATGACCCAGCTCCAGTGTTCCACTCAGTTTCGTCTCCTAAGGCACTATATTGGACCGTGAGGCCGTCTGAGTCTACCCCCCACAGTCTCCCGAAGCATGAGGCTAAAGCGTCTCCTGAGGGCGGTTCTGAGCCACCTGACTTAACTACGTCAGCGAAGGCAGCTCCGTCATCTGACACAATCATAGCGTGTCCAGTCTGCATACCAATTATCTTCTCATTACCAGAAGAATCTACGAAGTTAGCGAACTTCCAGTTAGATGCTGTAGCTGCAGTAATGGTACCAGTTAGGTCAGTTAAGGTAGACGTACCACTGTAAATCCTATGTGTAGCACTGTCTAGCCCAGAGGTGATAACTGTAGACCCAGTATTATGCTCAAATATGTGCATCTGGGTAGGAGCATTGCTAGTGTAGTCAGTGCTGGATGATAACTCTTCGTACCCCTTCCTAGAGGTAACTCTTCCTGATCTATCAAACACAGCGTTATCTAGGGTGGTAGCCCAACCACCATCTAACGCTAGGTCTGAGTGCTTAGTAATAAGCCCCTTATGCCCAGGCGCTTGCAGGGTTAACGGGATAAGAGGGGGGCTAGGCATACTTTAAGGTAGACCTATGTAACCATCACTTTTTAGGTTTAGGTCATCGTTGTGGAAGTCAGTTGGCATATGACCTAAGGTAGAGTCTAGAGCTATTGCGTCTGACAGAGCTACATCATACGCTTTAACTGACTCATCATATATCTGTCCACCGTCCTCCCCACGCTCTGACACTGCTCTGTAGTAGGCACCAAACACCACTGGTTTCCAAGGTACTCTAATAACAGTAGAGGAGTGTGCGGGGGTTGCTGTATCTAGATAGACTTGTCTATGTCTAGAGTACACCCTCAGAGAGTACACACCGTCCGGGGCAGGCCAAAACCTGAATATAGGGTCATCAGAAGAGTCTACTCCAGATATATCCCACCAGAGAGGAGTACCTCTACTGCCAGATATGTTAGCCCACTGGTTAATCTTCCAGTTAGGCATAGGTCCTCTCATCCACACGTTGTTAGTAGAGTTTAATACTGCCTCAATTGTGAACTCCTGCCCTACCCCTGAGAGGACTTCAGTAGACGTACCTGCAGTGGTGTTAAAACCGTGGTATCCATCCGCTTGTAAACTATTCCACTTCCAAGCATTCTCTACGTCTTCCTTAGCCTCATTGACGAAGGCAGCAACGAGTTTCTGGTAAGAATTAGCTGTCGTTAGGTCGCTTACTTCGTCTTCCCGAAGTTTTACCAAAACTCTGTTTATCGCCTGTAAGAATGTCACTGCGTTTGGCATCTAAAGGTTCCTCATCTATATACTCATATGGTATACTATAGAACTTAAACATCTCATCGATGTGGTATTTCTGTACGTCTAGGTCTGGGCCATCAGGGATTTTAATAAGCATAATTTATCCTGAAACTACTACCAGTTGGGCCTAAGAACTGCTATCTTAGTGATTGAATTATTCAAGTCATCAGCAGCGTACTCACCCTTATCAGCCAGGACTCGTAGTGCAACTGTGTCAGCTGCTGTCACTACGGCTGTCATGGACCCTTGGTCAGTACCATCACTTAGGTCGTTGTTTATACCAAATAAAACCATGTCACCTAGAGCAGCTCCAGTCACTGTTACCGCGAAGGTAGCAGTATCCGTTAGCGCAATGGCGTCGTTGTTTGTTATAGTTATAGTCGCAAAGTACATATGTGAGAACATGCCATGAAGCTGCTCCCTAGCACCAGAGCTTTTGTTGACTACAACTGTTGCTGTATTAGCCATAATAATGTTCCTCAGGAATTAAACGGTAGAGAGAGAGGGGAGGAAATCCTCCCCAACACTCTCAGTTTACTGCTTAGTTAGGTACTACGAATACCACACCAGCGTCGTCACGCAGTTCCCCAGTACCGAAGATAACATCGGCGGTGAAGAGGTCAGCTAAGTACTCTTGCTTATACTGCGTCTGAGTGCGAACACCCATCTGCGGAATATGCACGAGAGCCGACTTATGGAGGAGCAGACACGCCCGGAAGATATCCGAGGTAACCGTACCAGTCGTCCAGTCAACCGTAAGACCATACTCATCGACATACGCAGCCGAACCTTCAGCTAAGTCCGTAGAGCTGAAGTTAACTGACGCAGTACTCGTCTGGTCATTAACGTGGATATACGGGCAGTTAGTCGTAACGTAGACTATTGCACCGTAGAGTTCACCAACATACCCGTTACGGATAGTGTTGCCTGCCCCACCCTCACCAACAAACGCCTGCTCCGTGAAGCGAGGAATGCCCGTTAAGGTCTTCTTCTCAACCGGAGGAATGACAATAGAACGTTCACTCATAGGAACGTCTGCATCGTCAAGACGCTGAATCAAGGTACGAATACCAGCATCAGTCAAGGTGGTACCATTGCCCGGAGTGGTATTGGCATACAGCGTGGAGCCGTCACCACCAATGTACCCAGTCTCAAAGAGGGTAGCAGCGGCAGGACTCGCACCACCGTTGAGGAGAGTTGTCTCCATCCAAAGCTCACGGTCAACCCGCTGAGCAAGCGCGTAGCCAGCGTCATCCGTGTAAAAGCCACGGAACACGGGGTTAGCCTGCACATTAGCGAAGTCCTCAATCAAACGAGAGTACTCCCAATGCTGGTCAATCGCAACGTCTTTGTTACCTTCAACGTTACTGATAACCGTTACGCCAGTAGCCTCAGACTTCTCATTGGCGTCGTCACGGGTCGGGTTGGGGATATGAATAGTATCACCCTTCTTGCCCGTGTGCGGGATAGTGGAGACCAAGTTCGCAAGAACGAGGTTGGACTTAAAGCCAGCGATAATCTCGTCGGCCCAAAGTTCAGGGATATAATTGTCTACCGAAGTAGCGCCAGTTACATGACTAGCTGTTCCGCTAGGCGGATAAGCATTAGTACTCATAGTATGTTTCCTTTAATTAATTGATATAGACGGTTAGTCTACCGAACTCGTCCCTCTACGTAGGCTTGCTGAATCTCCTCAGCTAAAGCCTGATACCTAGCAGGGTTTTTAGTCTTAAGTTCTACAATGTCAGCTCTACGATACAACTTCTTAGGAGCTTCCTCGTCTTGGACAGCGTTACTTATCTCTAATGAAGCGTTTCTAAACTCTTCGTCAGAGGGTGTAGTAGGAGCTTGCGCTCCCCTTACCACTTTCCAAGTAGAGAACAACTCATCAGCTGAGTTATAGTCGTACTGTCTATCTGCTCTAGCAAGCATCTCAACTCTCATAGGAGACTGTGTAACCCACTGTTGAAATTCAGTGTTCTGCACAACGTCCATGTAGTCTGGATGAGCTTGCTGTAGCTTAGCTCCCATCTTCTCTGCTCTAAGAGAACCTAGTTCAGCCTGCATTGGCCCTAAGGCTTTGTTAATCTGCGACTGAACAGCTTTCTCTGGCTCAGAGATGTAGTCAAAAGACTCTTCTTCGATAGGCTGCTGTTGTGGTTGTTGTTGTGGAGCGTATGTAGGCGGTGGTGCAACATTATTAATAGCCTCAGATGATTTAATGTAGTCATCTGTGACCTTACGCAGTTGTCCCAATTCCCCTCCCTGCTGTCCAAACCTCTTCTCTAGCTCAGAGTATGAGTTTATAATATCATCTCTACTCTTACCGCTAAACTTATCAGGCTCAGTAGTGGTAGGTTCTGTGGGTGTCTCTGCTGGAAGCTCTGGGATTGCTTTATCCAAAGAATCTTGCGGAGGTTGTACCGCTTGTGTTGCTTCGTCTGACATATTGTGCTTCCTCTTTTCCGTCCCTATCTAATTATATTAGAAGGATTGTGGAGTACGTAAGGGAACTACTCTCCTAACGTCGGCGATTACTCGCCTAACCAATGGGAGGGTTGTTTAGCCCCTACTTCGTGTGCTCTAGTCCACTTATCGTAGGCTGTAGGGAAATCACCTGATATCCCCTCTAGCTTACTTCTAGGCATACTAATAGCGTATGTAGCCAATTCCCCACATATGGGGCATTCTCTAGGTTCCTTCCTCGTGGCTATATCCGAGAAAGCCTCAAACTTCCCATGTTCTTCACATAGGTATTCATACATCATCATATTCTTCTTCCTCGATGTTCTGATTGTTAATCGCATCTCGGATATCTCCCTCAAAAGCGGAGATACGTTCTCTTATCTCTATCTCAGTCTTAATGATTAAGTGGTCGTCCCAGTTCTTAGCTTCTTTGAGGTCAAGAGATTCTAAAATAAATTGATTATCCTCAATGAACTGCTTCCACCCCTCAGTAATAAAGAGGTCTAGGTAGTTATCGTTGTATTCGTCGTCTTCAATCATTAAGCAATTACTGCCTGAGCAAAGGCACGTATCATCCAAACCACATCCCAATTAGAAAAATAGTCATTAGTTACAAAATTCCCGATACGCTTCGTTGTGTACAACTATCCCCCTTAAATCTTTATCTGTCATGCCTTCTACACTCCCTTCTAAATAAATAGGTTTTACCCAATCACAGTCAGAGGCTACGTAAACTTGATGAGAGAAGTATAAGGAACCCAAGCTAGCTCCCGTTCTGACCACTTCTAGGGCCACGCACCCCTGCAACAAGAGCATCGCGGTTAAGGTCGTTAACAGCACGTTCAATCTCTTCAAGCTTCTTTTCCATGCGAACTTTGGCCGCTTCTTTGGCCGCCTTATCAAAGTAGCTCTTTACCTTCCACCCTATTGCTAGTAGGGCTAGAATAAACAGTCCAGTAAATGCTACTTCTCCTGTCACTTATTTGGAACGAAGTATACTAACAACGCTGTAGCTACTGCTACAACTGGTTCAGCTAGTCCTCCTAAGAACTCTAGGTCTAGCCCGAAGTAGCCTCCTATGAAGATAAAACTTCCCAAGAGAGCCACAATTGCTTTGTCTAGTGATGTAAACATAATCTTCTCCCATCAATCTCTATTTTCCCTGCGCAAAAGCATAGTATCTATTCGGTCATTAGTTCTAGATAACTCAGTCTTAGTATCAATGTTTGTAGTAGTAATGTGGTCCATAATAGTAGTAGTCATGTGGTCGAGGTCTTTTTTATCCGCACTGTACTTCTCTAAACTATCTATACGGGCAAGCTGTCTCTTCCCAAACCACCCCAAGATACCAGCAATAAAACCGCCGCCTAATACACCAGATGTTACAGTTACGTCGGGCACGTTACGTAACACCTGGTAGTCTACCTTGACCATCTCTAGTCACAGGCTTCCCTACTATTGGGTTGACTGGCCCGGACTTAGGGTCCCTCTGGGTAGCGTTAGCGAGGTTTTGTGGGGGTTGTCCGCCTTGTGGTCCACCTCCTCCTCCTTGAGCCATCTGTTGCTGCATAGCATTTAAGGACTCCATTACCTGCTTACGTTCACCAGCTGACTCCATGTTAACTATCTCAATCATCTTAGAGATTTGCTGGTCAGTTAGCTTATTATTTTCTTTGGGCATAGACCCAGCTATGGTATCTTGTATGTAGCTCATTAAAGCTTCAGTCTTCTGCTTCTCAGCGTCAGCTTCTGCACTCTTCTGGCTATCACTCTTCATCTCCGGGAACTGTAGGACCTGTTGTGGAGCTGCTTTGGTAGTATACTCTTTGGCAGCACTCGCTGCACTATCAGCAGCTTTTTTCATAGCTGCTTCCATAGCTATCTTAATCTCTTCTAGGGCTAACTCATACTCTTTGAGTCTTACGCTCTCCTTAGTTTCGTATGCTTTAGCAACCTCCATTAAGGACTTACTCTGAGTAGACATCTTCTCAGTCTCGGCTCTAACGAGTTGTAACACTGATGTAGCTGTCTGCATACGTCCTTCACCCTCGTCTCTACGAGCCTCAGCGCTAATCTCTATATCTCTATGCTGAAGTTTACGAGCCTCTACGTTCATCTTATCTTGGTGCTCCTGCACCCTAAATTGGAGTTCAGCCTTCTTATGCTCCAACTCTGGGTCAGGAGGAGGAGGCTTTAAGGACTTCTGAAGCATCTGCTCGGCGTACTCAATCATCTGCTGTCTATCCTCAATAGAGGAAGTCTCGTAGATACCCTTCATGAGCATCCAAAAAGCTGGAGACTCCCCTGGGACAGTAGAGAGAAGCGAGACCATCTGCCCCTGCTCAAACTCTCGTGCCATAATTCCCATAGTACCTTTGACGTTAAACTTGTAGTCTTTGGCTGGGTACCTCTCAGGGTCGAACTGCATATACCGCCATAATACTTTCTGCACCAACGGACGTAGTAGCTGCCTCTCTATGTTATATAAAGTACGCTTACTACGCTTTATCATAGAACCAACCACCATAGACATAGATGTAGCTGCCATGCGGTTAGCGTTCTGCATCTGCCCTGGGAGGTCATACGCTCCTGTGCCTCGCTGTAGCATCTCCCTAAGTTCCCCACTCTGCTGAAACGTATGTGGGTCTGGGGGAGGAAACTTAATAGGCATTAAGGTCTCAGCTGGATTACCTCTAGTTAGAATAGTTCTACCAGCTCTAACACCAAACTTCTCTCCCCTGGGTACTTTGGTAGCATCGATAGCCATCATAGGATACGTAGAGAGTTTTAACGAGTCTATTCTAGCTCTAGTCTCTGCCTCTAAGGCTTTAGCTGGGTTGTACCCCTTCTCACACACTCCCCTACCCCAGAAGCGGTTAGGAACCGTATCGTGTTGGTACGCTACGATAGACCTATCACCCATAGTGAAAGGATTAGCTACTGCTTTGACTACGTGGTTGTCATTTACTAAAGTAACTACGGCCTCTACTAGCTCTTGTACTTTATAGTCGTCGTGCCCATCTACTGTGGTATCTAAAGTTCCCTCACCGTCTTTCCCTAAGATATCTACAAACTCACTTTTTGGGATACCTCTAGTGTAGGCTTCTAAGAACTCCTTAGGAACTAACCCATGCCATTCTGTAATCTTACAGCCATTACCATCTTCACCCGCTATCATAGCTAACTCACCTAAAGAGTAGGTGTCCTCTATAGTCTCTCCATACTCAGCCAAGGGGGTGTCTGCTCTATAGGTACCATCAGAACGTCTACGCTGCACCTCAGATACTGGTACTCTACATATGTGAGCACACCCTAAAGCTGAGTTAATAGAGTTAGCTGAAGGCTCAATAACGAAGTTTCTAGGCGATATAGGGATAGCTTCTACTACGTACACCTCCTTAAAAGAGACATTTCCGTAGTTGTCGAAAACTGGAATCTTCTTCTTAACTACTGCTACCTTCATTATCCCAGTACCATAGAGCGCTGCATTTAAGAACGTCTCACTAATAGCACTAGGAATATCACACTGACTCATGTCCTCTAAGAGGAGTTCAGTCATAGCTTCTAGGTCTTTTTTGTTTTGGTCACCGAAGTCATCTAGAAGAGATACCCAACGTTCTCTGATAAACGTAGCTTCCTCTAACTCAGACACCATAGTCTCTACAGCTGTGGCTAGCTCAGGTGTGATAATACGAGACTTCTCAGCTTCGTTGTTTTTATCAGACCCTATCCAAGTACCCCTGTAACTCCTGTAGTAAGAGTTCCACCTCTCTTTGTAGTTGTTGTCGCGCCACTGCTCCCAAAGTTCTACTTTTGGGTATATCCAAGATGCTAGGTCTGTTGCTTGGTCTTTTCGTTGTGCTACGTCTAGCTGTGTCATATATTAGAATCCTGCCACTTCATCGAGAATATCTGCGTAGGGGTCATCTATTATCACCTCTTGGTGGTAAATAGCGTCACCTACTTGGTCAATGTACGCTAAGGCGTCTAGGAGATCATCGTGGGCTAAGGGGTTAGGGAAATCTGACATTTGCTCATATACTGCCTCCCAATCTTTATCCTCGTTGAAGGTAAGTCTTCCATGTTCTAATCTACCTTGTAAAGCCCACACTATTCTCTCAACTTTCTTCTGCCCGCCGTGGGTTACTTCCTCAATCCTTGGGAAGGTATTTAGTTTAGCCATGTAGTCTTGGAGGTAGGGCATCAACGCATTCTTCAACGAACCCTTCTCTATACCCACTGACAGAGGTTGGTATTGTTGTGCAGTACGCAGTATCTTCAACGCTGTTTCTCTAACTCCCCAGCGTCCATGTATGATATCTGCTACCCACCACCCTCTGTCACTCACTTTGACTACTGCTACGGCGCACTCATCGAGGTGCGAGAAGGCACTCCTAGCGCTCGCCGCTACTTCTTGGTATCCAGCTGGGTCAACTGCCATGTAGAACGACCCTTCGGATGGTTCAGAAGTTTCCTTCATCAACTCTGGGTTTAAGGTGCTGCCTCCTTGTACCGAAAACGAAGCTTTGTACTCTTGGAGAAACACTGCTTTTGACATCGTGTCTCTAGCCTCTTCTATTTCTTCTTTTGGAAGAAATGGATTATCTATAGACTCAAAACTCCAACTCTTTAGGTTTGGGTTTTTCTCAGCACTTTTAAACAACTTGTAGAAATGATTCTTACCAGCTGGGGTGCCTATGAATAAGGCCCCAGCTTTTACGTCTGTCAAAGTAGGTCTAAGAATCTCTTCCCAAGTAGCTGGTTTCATACTAGCATATTCATCGAGAACGACGTAAGACAACCCAACGCCCCGCAGCGAGTCTGGCCTGTCACTTCCTTTGATGTGAATCTCTCTACCGTTTATGAGTCTGATTACACCAGTGTTCTCTAACGTACTCTCGATGGCTCCTTGCCCCAATTCTTTCATCATCTTCCAAATGATGTCTTTAGCCTGGTTGAAGGTTGGGGCTACGTAGTATACTACCCTCTCAGGTCCTAACTTATATCCGTATGTGTTAGTCTCCTTCAATCCCTCCACTAGAAGCGTAACAGCAGAAAGATACGACTTCCCGAAGCGTCTACCAGCACTGACGACTTTGAACCTAGTAGGGTCTGTGAAGACCTCCATTTGGGCGTCGTGGAGGGCGAAGGAGAGGTCCACTATGTATTAAATGGGGCTGGAGGGTTTTGAATCCTCCCCTCTGCAAGGAGTCGTGGCTCACCCAAACCTCCCTTAGAGCAGCGTTCTACCCAGAACTTAGCCCCTAAGACCATTAACTTCTTTTATTTTTGGTCCCGTCAGATGCAGGACGATTACCAACCTCTCCACCTTGAATGTGGCCTACACCACCCTTATCACTCACTGCGCGGTTATTCCACTTACCGGCAATCTCGTTGTTCTGACCATCGTTGGTTTGCTGTGCATTTTTACTCATCGTTATATCCTCTTTTTAATAGCTTCAATATCGTCTAGAGGGTAAAATTCCTTTAGATAGAATAACTCCATCTTTCGGTGCTCTAGTTCATTGTATTCTAAGGTTTTGACCTATACCCAGTTGCTTGGGCTGGTGTAGCGCCGAGGCCCGCGCCCTGTGCCGTGGTGAGACCACCAGCGCCTAATTGCTTCATATTCTTTTTAAATAGCTCACTAACTTTTTCATATTGTGTGTTATTCTCACGCTTGGCAATCTGACCGGCTCCAGCAGAGGTAAGATGTATATCGCTATATAAAGTAAAAGCTGACTTTGAGTCACCAGCGGCTATATTTTTTAGAATAGGATCAGTACCTTTACGCTCATAGAGGTCAGCCATTACTAATTCCTTTTGATCTGCTTCACTTAGCTTAGTAACATCCTTACTTTTGTAGATCTCTTTAAATCTAGGAGGAAGTTTCTTATTCATTTTAGCGTAGGTTGTAGTAAGACGATTTAAAGCACTGTGTAAAGAACTACCTATAAACCCTCCATCTTTCCCATTATTGCTCATAAACTGATAAACTCCAGCAGCATTATGCCCTTTTGAAGAAGGTAAATTTCTATTGTTAGACTCTACTATAGCTAAGTTAATGAAGAAATTGTTAAAGTTAGCTAATTTTTCTGACGTATTTATTCCTAACTTATTTTTAATATACTCAGAAGAAGATTTATACTGCGCCTTGTTTCGTAGTTTACTCTCAAAGAAGCTGCGCCCCGTCGGATGATACGTCCCGCGTCCACGAGACGAATCGGAAATTGCTCTAGGCATATACAGTGACTGGAGCTGCTCTAGTCGTCTCAGACGCCTTAACGCAAGCTCTTCATTTGTCTGAGCCTGTAGTAGGAAGTTATCCATCTTCATATCCTCTATTTAAGGGGCGCTCTCTTGGTCAATGTGCGCCGAAGAAGCTACCAGAGTGCTTATTTACCTCACTTCTGAGCAGTTCCATCCATTCGGCTGAGTCCTTGGACACTACTCTGTGCGCGAGGTACCGACCGAGTTCTCCGTAGGTCTTATCCCTCATTGCAGGGTCTTTTAGGAGCCTCATGTTGCTCTCTAGGAGAAAAGAAGACCTCTCCCCTACGAAAGTCTCATATGCTCTGGTGTTGTACACCTTCGCTACTGCTGTGTAGAACATATTGTCAGTGGCCCAAGTAGACATACTCTCTGGAGTTAGTCTTCTCCACTCCTTCTCTAGTTGCAGGAGTTCATCTCTAGACTTAGCCCCTACTATCTTCCCTTGCAGCTCCAGTAATGCGGTCCTCTTTCCTACATCTGTAGTAGAGTTTATAATGTTGTTGGACTGCTGCATTACGTCTGCTTTGGTGTACTCTACCAAACGCTTAGACACCATCTCCGTAGAGTCCTGTAGTGCCTTGTAGTCCTCAACTGGAAGCCCCAAATGCTTCTTCTCCCTAATTAAGGTCGCTGCTCTATCGAGCATCCTGCCGGCCTCGGCTGACGACCCTCCCTTACCGAAGTAGTATTTCCCCTGAATAGCGTGGAATAGCTCATGCTCTAAGGAACTCATTAGACGCTCTTGGGCTACTTTAGGTCCGAAGGCCGTAGCGTCCTGCTGATACCTCTTGGAGTTGAAGAGTATAGTGTTAGTGCTGTGGTCGTAAGCTGCGTAGGTTGTTATGTCTGGTCCCACTTGCACCTTCATGTTGCCGAAAAGCTCTGGGTCTGCGTCTTTGTAGAGTTTGAGGTCGATTAGCTGGTCTGCGTTCTTCATGATATAAGACCCTCGGTTACCGAAGACCTCCGCGTACAGACCTCCCTCCTCTATAGTGCTGCCCTTATTTGTGTACCCTACGTAAGGGAGGTGCCCCGGCTTAGTGTTAGGGTACTCCGGGTCGTCTGCTGCTCTACCACCTACATATGTAGCCTCTGGGTCTGAGGTTATCGAGATATCGAATTTCTCTTGCATATCCCGCTCTATAGCTGAGTCTGGTCTTCCTTTCGCTCGCTCTTGGAAGAAGAATTCCCTAGCTGCTATAACTCCCTCATCTCCCTTATCAGCTAACCTCGCTAGGTAGAGAGGGGGTAGGATCTGAGCTAATTTTATCCCCTTGGCTGCTAACCCAAGTGGAGCACTTACAGGCGGTCCAGTAACCTCAGCTATCGTAGCTGCACCTGGGTTCACAGATTCCGCAGCTCTGGTCCTCTGCTGTGCGATGTTTGCAGCTGCCCTCTTGACAATCTCAGGGTGTCTACGCGCCCAGGAGGAATTCACTGCATCATTGACTTTGGATATCATCTCCATAGTCTCCGTACCCATCAGCTTGAAACCCTGCCAAATAGAGTCTGCTGTTCCAGTTGGGTCGTAAACTGCACTGTTTAAGGTGTTGTGCGCCCAACCCTCCACAGAGTTATCGAAATCTCTTGGTTCCTCTTCAAAGAAGGGGTTTTCTAGACCATTACTAGCCATTTACAGACCTTCGTAGCTCTTGCAGCTTGAGTTCATCGACAAACCAACTACTAGCCTCAAAACACTTAGATGCTTCCTTCTTCCAGACCTCAGCTATAAAGGAATCAGTCTGTTTCTTAGGAGTAATTAGGACTCCTCCTTGTCTGGTAAGGTCACTCATTGGATACTTCCTCATACTCTGCTTCTACAATATCAGCTTTCTTCTTCTTTTTAGAGCTGTTAGTTACATTTACCTCACCACCACCAGCTGTTTGCACTACAATGTTGATAACTTTCTTAGTATCTTCCTTAGTTCCGTCTGTTTGCTTAGCAACTGGGAAGAATCTATCAAAAACCATCTTACATGCAGTCAAATCACCCTCTTGAGCCTTCTCTACTACAATATCTACTACTTTGTGGAGGTCTCTAAGCAGTCGTTGCTCAGATTTATCGACCATTCGCTCTTTGAGGAGTGTTTTAGCTCCTTTGGAGCCTTTAGGGCGTCCCGCCTTAGCTGGTGGAGGGGGCGGAGTGTGGAGGATTGCCTCTTTGTTTGGTTCTCCACCAAACACACTCTTTATCTCTTGGTTAGATTGGGTGGTAGTTTCCATTCATCACTCCATTTTAGGTGAGTTATTGATACTACACACCCTTTTGGTATTACACCATCTGTCATAGGCTGATAGATATCCTTATGTTCACCTATACTTTGGATTATGTAGTAATTCTTAGAGTCTTCTTTTACTAACCACCCTGGAGTGTAGACTGTAGTAGCTTCTAGATTATCTATATCTTCTATTTCGAACCACCCAGTGTTCTCTGTGGTTGGGTCTGCCCATGTGAAGAGTAGTAAGGGGAGGTTAGATAGTTTTTCTGATGAAGATAACACTTAGCCTTTAATTACTTCTTCGTGAAACCACTTTGGTATTAAGTCATCATGTTTAACTGGTTTAGAATCTATAAGACATTGACCTTCGTTAACTCTATCTCCATGAAACACATTTTGTAGGAACTCTACTATGTGTCCTGAAGGAGTTATAAAGGTGGTATCTTTCTTGTAGAGAGGTTTAGTCAATCCTAACCTAGTTCATAACGTGCTCCCCTGTAATTATAGCATAGAGTTATAGATAAGTCAAGCTTTAGCGCGTCTTTTTTTGTATAGAAGCTAACGTGTGCCTGGGAAAAGGCCCTCCGCCTTATCCCCACTGACCGACCATTGCTTGAGCGATTCCGTCATATGTTTTGCTTCGGATTTTCCACCGATCAGGTGACGGCCCCAACTTATTTTGCCCGCTTGGCGTTTGATTATCCCAACGACCACTAGACGGAATAGGTAGTATCGTCGTCGATTCGAGCGAATGCTTCGCGCACTACTCCGCTCGTTTCACAAGCAATTAATATTTTCATTGTCGAATCGGTACTCGTCTCCTTTTTCCCTTTCCCAAGTGATTCGATTTCTGACCGAAAAATTGGCCTCAAGCACATTTTGCATTGGTAGCGGGAGCAGGATTCGAACCTGCGACCTGCTGGTTATGAGCCAGCTGAGCTGCCGGAATGCTCCACCCCGCTGTAGACTATATATATAAAGGTTAGGTTTAATATCTATATATTATTATTATATATATAATAATACTCTCTCTCTAAGAGAGAGTAATATATTATTAGTATATTAAATTAACTATATTACTAAGTATAGCACATAAAGTTGAAATGTCAAGGTTTGACATTCCAACTGTTGGTAATCGAAGATTACCTCTAATATTAAGAAGTCAAGTCATAAGGAGCTTCGCTCCGTCGGCTACTATGTACCTCTAAAGTTAAGTCATTGATTATTATAGTAATTAATAAAGTTCCCCATATTCCCCGTCTTGTGTAATTGAGGGTAAATATATCACCCAGCCGGCCAGCGGGGGGAGTACCCGTCAATATTTCACCAGGCTGTCAATATATTGACATGGCCGCGTTGTACCTGCACTGTACCTGTGGATAACCTGGGGATAGATTGTACCTGCACCTTGTCGTTGTACCTTAATTGTACCTTTGATGTACCTTCATTGTACCTTTAATTAGTCGGTCGCAGGCAATCCAACTAATTGATTGGTTATTAAGTTCCTACAGGAACAAAATTGGTACCTATGTGACTGGTTTGGTACCACACTACCCAGTACTAAAGCCTGGATAAAGCCTGGATGACGTGGGTTAGTGAGTACTCACTAACATCTAATTAGTTGGCACGTTAATTGCATAATAATTGAATTAAATGTATATTAGCAGTTACTAATATTAAGTCTGTCTGGTGTATAATGATAATATTATCAATAGCTTCACTAATGATAAGTCTATCATTTTAAGTCATTGATTAATAAAGAAATAGCTAAAACGTAGAATTACCCGTAACCTATTGATTTCAAACGATATAATTCTAAATGAGACTATATCTTATTAGTGAGTTCTCACCCTCGGAGCATCAGGGTAGCGGGTGGAGAATAGCGCCTCTCACAGAGCCTAAAAAGAGGCTCTACGATTATATTAGACAATACTAATATACGTAGTTACTGATAACATTATCAGTAGGGCTAAGTCATTGATTAATAACTATAATTTGACATACGCGGCCCTGGGTATATTAGCAAAGTCTAAAGTGACGCTCTACGTCACAATGTGACGTCACAATGTGACGCTCTGCGTCACCTCCGCCTTGAGCGTCATGTAAAATCAATGACTTAAACTTGGCATGGGAATTGCATTATTAATGTTGCCCCGCAGGCGTGCGGGGACGCGGACAGCCGCTTCCACTAGGGAGCATGTCGCTACCGCTAGACTCTAAGACACTGGGCTGCACCAGTGAGCGCCGCCAAAGGCGCTTGGCAATTTGCAGCACGCCAGCACGCTAGCGATGTATCGTGCATAGACCCTAGGACCAACATAAGACCGTTTATTCGGCGGGCGGAGATTAGGGGACCGAATACACTTGGTCGCATGGTAAGTAGTGATAGGGTACAGGTAAACTTGAGAGCGCAGGGAGCGCGCTCAGTCGGCATGAATGCAGTTCCACGATACAGGTGGACGACACAGTAGATAAAAGCCTACCGACCGCTGAGAGCGCGGTGAACATTGAACCACACTATTTAATCCATGCGCGGGTGCTGCAGGTCGCAAGGACACATTGTTGATAGTAGTTACATAACGTGTTGTTCCCCTCTATGAGGGGAACATTTTACTGTGCCTTCGTAGGTGGTGACAGTTGCGCTGGCAGGGTGCAGTAAAATGTTGTATAATTACAACATTGTGTGGTAGAAATACCACACCTCTTAAAATGTTCCTGATAGGAACATAATCAATAGAAAGGAAAAAGGATGAAAAATCAGCTAACTAAATATTACAATGTGGTAGATAGCTTGTCGGTCGAAGGCGTTGTCGTTGATGACGCTGAGGTTGAGCAGTCGAATCCGTTCGCGGACGCAGCTGACGTTGTCGTTGATGACGCTCAGGAGACCGCAGAGGTGCTGACGCCGACGCAGGAATTCACGGAAATCGTGGGTATCTACGTCGGCCTCCGGGGATTCTCAGAGGACACCTTCAACCGGCAGCGGCGCATCGCAATCAGCAACTTCGACAACTGGAGTGACTGCGCAAAGGCCATGAATGACGCCGAGGTTGCGTGGGTTGAACTGCACATCCCGGACTCAGCAATCAAACGGTCGAAGGCTGGTAAGGTTTTTGTATCAGAACACACCACGCTGGCTTACCGCTCCGCGAAGAGTACAATCCGCGGGATGTTCGAGTGTGGGGTCTCACATTACGATGAAAATGGAGACCTGCTCACAAAGGATGCGTGCGGGGAAGCCATCGCCGAAGCGCGGGAGGCTGCTAAGCCTACGCCCACGGCAGCGGAGGTTGAAGTCAAAAACGCTGCCGCGCTGGCAAAGGCGCTGACGCGGCTGCTGAAGTGCCTAGGTGAAATGGAGAATCCCGCCGAGGCTGCAGAGGCGGCCGTGACCGACATCCAGGCTATCTATCCACCGTCAACGTAAACGTAGTATGTATATCGATAGCACTCGAACTGAGTGCTATCCATTATACTTATTAGACCTTCCCATAATAAAATCTGGGAACTTGAGAGCCAAAAACAGCTAAAATATTTATAGGCGCTCGGCGCATGCGCCCGCCATGCGAGACCCCTGCGGGCCTTGATTTCTTTTTAATTATGTTCCTACAGGAACATAAGTGGCTCATATACAATCAATGGAGAAATACATTATGCGTTAACTAACAACGTGTCAGATTCCCAATAAAGCTATTGGGCAAGCTGGTAGAGTCTGACACCTTGTGCGCTAATGCACAGTGGAGATAATAATGATTGATTCATTAATGACGTTTTTAGCGTGTATTGGTATCGTGTATCTGTTTGTTCAGGTATTCATGATATTGGGTACACGACGATGACACTCTACCATGTCACATTAAATTGTGACCGGGTAACCGCACAGACTACCAGTCTTGATATGGCGCGTGAATGGCTAAATCAGATTGATTTAGAGTGTGAGTTAGAGGAGTATATGGTAGCAATTGAGGTGCTGGATTTTGAGGAACCATGCCAGCCCCTAGTGGATATAGATGATATATTGTCTATATGAGCTGATATGGCCGTATATGCTGGTAAATGCTAGCATATACGCCTATATGCGCTTAACTTCTAACCCGCATATAATGAGGAGATGATATGGCTAATAACACTATCAATATCCCCAAGCCTACCAAAAGTAAGGGTAGTAAGGGGTGTAAGAAATCCGGTAAGAAGCGCCGCACAGCACATGCTATGCGCTACATCGCAGAAGACCGGAGGATGAGGAATAAGCGAGCGAAAATGTTTCGGACAAGCGAGCGCCAGCCTAATAATCAGGAGCTTGCTGACGATATCATTCGATTGTTTTTCAACAAGTAATCACCAACAATAGTAAAGGTAATGAGACGACTGAACCTAACTATCTTCTACACTGTCAGTGGTACCGACGTACAGTCAATGGAAGCCCTGGTTACATGTTTGGATAGTCTCATTGCCTTGCCTATTTTGGTGAGGAAACAATAAGGTAGGCGCAGACCTCGATAACTACGAGGTACTGTACTACTGACCCGTATGCGCTTAAATGCATATAAAACCCGTTTAAGTAAATAAGGTAATGAGACGACCTGCTAACATCAAACTACGATACAAACAGATGGTACCGAGTTTTAGTCCCTCACGTCACTGTTGTTAGTCTCTGGATAGTCTCATTGCCGTATCTATTTTTTGATACGGTATAACTATGAAGGATAAAGATGATGGATAAAACCTGTAAACACTGTGGTGAATTAATTCATCGCGACGTTAGTGGTAGATTGTGGCACAATTCTTCTGTAGTGTTCCCGCAATACTGCCGATTCGACGTTAAAAACGATTCGGTTGTCGAGTTCATCACGGAGGTGACAGAACTCGGAGGCAACCTGCACGAACCCTTCCATCGCGAGGACAACTAATTACAAATATGTTCCTGTTAGGAACATATTTAATAGATATACTATAGTTCTTGTATATCTATTTATATAGTATATACTAATATATATGCTATATAGATAGGTAAAACAAACAGAAAGGAGTAAATATATATGTTGTTTAACGACTGTCATGCAGTGCAAGGTATGAACCGTGCTATAGCAGCGGAAGCGGGTTTAGCCACTGCGTATCTCAGCCCGCAGGACCCTAACCAGTGCCCTAGAACAAACGAGGGCACTATCTATGTTAGGACTCCTGACCCTAAGTGGGAGAAGGCGGAGATTATCCAGTGGTTTGACGTTAATGGCCACGAGTGTGGACACCACCTAGGCGTATGTAAAGACGTTTGGCATCCTAAGTTTATTAAAAATCTAAACACAAATAGTGTGCGAGGGTTTGTATTTAACTTAGTAGACGACGGACGTAATGATAAGCTTAGATGCTATAAATACTTAGGTATGTATGACTGGCATAAGGTATCCTCGGTAGCTATGCTTAGAGAGGTAGCTACTAAAGGGTGGTCTAATCCTGGATTAGATGCATTTGGTAGCATAATGAAAGTATTGCTACCCTTTGACACTTTAGCTCGCAGCGTCTGGAATCCAACCCTAGAAAATGTCGATAAGTTATTCTCACGCTGGCATAACGATATCGAAGCGGAACAGTACCGCATACTAACGAGCGATTACTTCAAGAGGTATTGTGAGTTAGAGACTGCGGTTGCTGAGTTAGATTTTGTAGATGAAATACTTGAGAAGGTATTTAACTACAATGAATCTAAGAAACCTAAAGATGACCCACCTCCACCCCAGCCCCCAGATGATGAGGGAGAAGATGAGGAAGGAGAAAAAGGTGAGTCTTCTGAAGGTGAGGAGTCCAAAGACGGCGACCCCTGTGATGATGGGGAACCTTCTGAGGATACCGGCGAAGAAAAAGGAGGTTCTGAAGAAACTGAAAGTACTGTAACCGAGGAAGGAGAGAGTGTAGACGGAGAAGTTCCGCCGTATACTATCCCCTACGAGGATATAGCGTACAGTGACCATCGAGATTCTATGGATACTACCGGAACTGGTATATCTATTGATTATTCTAGGTGGAGACCAACTAGGTTTTCTGAAGTATATTCACCACATACAGATGATACCACCACAGTAGTAAACTTACATCGCACTTTTAAAGCGATTAAGAGTAGTTCTATTAGGGGTGGACCTGGAGCTACTGACGAGAATGTTCAAAGTAAATTAAACACTTTGAATATATCGTCTATGACTGCTAGAGCTAAGAGGTATCTTCAAGTTGAGACTCGTAAAAAAGTAGGTTTCAATAAGAAGAAAGGGAAGATACACGGAACCAAACTCCACAGAGTACTTGGTGCTAACGCTAACCTAAGGGATAAGGTGTTTAAAAATAAGGACGTATCCAAAGCGCTAGACTGTGCCCTCTTAGTACTAGTAGATGCGTCTGGTTCTATGTACGGGGAGGAGATAAACACTGCCATTGCAGCTGCAATAGGGCTAGAATCCTTATGCAAAACGTTGAAGATTAACGTAGAGATTGCTGCGTTTACGGAGGTGAATACTTTGGATAATCGTTATACGATAGCTAAAGAGTTTAACACTCCAATAACGCCTAATAATCTTAGGCGCAATCTTCTAGAAACTTCTAAACTAATGGTTGAAAACGCTGATGGAGATAGCATTTTAGTAGCTTACCATCGCATCTTACAACAGAAGCAGCCACGTAAAATTATATGTGTACTGTCGGACGGCAGTCCTGCTTCTGGTAGGGGTGATAGTGCAAGTTTCACTACCTACGTAGTTAAGAAGGTTGAAGATGACCCTAACGTAGATATATTAGGGATAGGGATTTTAGATTCAAATGTAATTAGGTTTTACAAAAACAACTACGTAGTTAATAAGCTTCAGGAGCTACCCGATGCCTTGATTTCTACGCTTAAAGACTGTATTCTACGTAAGTAGAAAGGAGGTGTGACAGCACTAGAGTACTCAAACTTCGTGAGTACTTTAGTCTGTACCACTTTATTAGATTAGAGAGGTACTTTTACAATACAATCAACAGAGGTAAAGTAAGATGGTTATATCAACTTCTACAACAGTGGTTACACCAACACCAACTTCTAGAGTTGCGAAAGAAGTCGCGGCGATGGTCGCGGAGCAGAGAACCACTAAGGCTGCTAGTAGCATGGCCGACAAGCTTAGCGCTGTTGGTTTGAAAGGCAGCAGCAGGTGGTTCAAGGACGTCGAAGACGTCGTAGTTGACGAGGAAATTGTTCCTGGAGGAACAAAAGTTATGCTCAGTGAGCTGTGTGGGCGTACTAAGGAGGATTGGCCAGAAGAGTTTGATATTCTGGTTTCTTCTTTTAAGGATTACGAGTACACGGACGAAGAGAAGAAGCTTATTCCTATCCAAATGTCAACCTACCATCACAACCCTGAGCTAATGTTTAGGTTAGCTTGTGCGGTTGAGAACATCTACCAACCTAAGGTTATGCTTACTGGGTTACCTAGTACTGGTAAATCCACAGGTGCAGAGCAGTTTGCTGCTATTACTTCTAGACCTTTCATTAGGTTTGGTTTTAATGGCGCAACTGACGTAGATGAAATGCTGGGAGTTACCCACATTGATGTCTCTAAGGGGGATTTCTTCGAGGAAGGTCTTATTCCTAGAGCGTACCAAATGAACAACATGGTAATGCTTTTGGATGAGCCTTGGTCGGCTCCCCCTGAGATTATGATGTGTATGCAGCGTCCTTTGGAGGACGACGGGTGCATGATGCTTGCCAACAACAACAGCAAAACAGTTGAAGGTAAGTTTGTCCACCCTGGAGATAACTTAGTTATCATGTTTGCCGATAACACCAAAGGTATGGGTGATATGTCAGGGAAGTTTGTTGGTACCCAACCACAAAACACGTCTACTTTAGATAGAGTGCAGACCTTCATTCACGTAGACTTCATGTCTGCAGCAACTGAGGTTGCTGCTTTGGAGAAACTCTACCCGGAGGCAGAAACACTTCTGCTTGAATCTATGGTAGAGGTGGCTCGACTGAGTAGAGAAGCGTACTCGCAGGAAACTTTGAGTATTATCCTAAGTTTCCGCGTACTTAAGTCTTGGGTGCAGCATGCGCTCGCACTCCGTAACTTCAAGAAGTCTCTTATGATGGCATTCATAAATAGACTCGATGACCCGTCCGAGCGGGAGATGGTACTCGGATTTGTTAACACTGTGTTTGGAGATTAATAATCATAACAGCAGGCCCTTAGACCCCTTTACTTTTATAGTAGAGGGGTCTTTTTTTTTGTTCCTGCTAGGAACATAATTGAGGGTACTTGACATACCAGCGATAGTAGGCTATCATTATGGCTTACGCTATTTAAGGAGAATTTCATGAAAGTAAAAGGAACGCCGTGGGAGCTTAACAAGATAGTATATACTATCTCCCAGCTAACGGAGTTAGGAGTAGCTATACCTGAGCCTTGGCCTTGGGCCAGATACGGGGGTAGAGTTAAGTGGGTGACTGGGGACCTCAGGGTACTCCAGCTTACTGAGTTACTTGAGGACTCGACGACATGAGCATACCTCACGACCAATTTGTACCTTATGCTAGTGACGTAGTGGGCGAGGAAGTAAATGTCCACCACTGCAAGCAGGGGCGCAACAACGATAGAATGTATATTAGGAGAACAGAGAATGGAACTATCTTGGCTTATTGCCATCACTGCGGCGAACACGGTTTTACTAGGGAAATTATACCTATCTTCAACGAGAGCGGCAATGCGGGAACAGGCGTTGGCGCAGTCCTTAGTGCACGTAGCGTGCTACACGGACCTTCTACACCAAGCTCTGATAGAAGAACACCCTTCTGTGTTCCAAAAGATACCAACTTTAACTGTAGTACCTGGGATAAAGAATGTATAATACCTCAGTTATCAGTTAATGATGTAGAGGCTAGTGGTATAGGGGTATGCTACTCCCCCTACTCCCCTGGTGAAGATATTTTATGTTGGGTATATCCTTACTACTTAAACGGTAGTTTAGTTATGTATCAACTTAGACACTGTACTGGAGAGAAGTGGATACGTACCTGGATAGACAAAAGCTCACACTACGATTCAAAGAATGTAGTAGTAGACCCATTTACATATGGTAGAACATCGGCACACTCAACTTTGACTATTGTAGAGGATTACCTATCAGCTGTTAGAGTAGGTGCATTCACTGACTCTTTAGCTTTACGGGGAATTAATCTAAACAATAAGCAGCTTAAGCATATTCTAGATATATATGATAAGTATATAATTATGTTAGATAATGATAACCAGCAAGTTCGACTAGCGCAGACTAACCTCCTAACTAGGTTTCGTTCTTTTGGTAAGGAAGCCGTAATAAGCTACGTAGATAAGGACCCGAAAGACTATTCTACTTCTGGCATAACTGCTCAAGTAGGGGAGGCATTATGTTACCTAAGTTAATGAAGTATTTAAGCACTCGACATAACTACTCGGTAGCTAGTAAATATATTCCTAGGGAGTCGCTACCTAAGGAGGCAGCTGAGTACTTCGACCACCTAAAAGTGTACTTCGATACTGTAGACATTACGGTAGCTGAGGTAGATAAATCTGCATTCCTTCTGTCGTATTACCTCGACCACCCCCACGATGAACTATTTGATATGTTCGTTGACACGGTAGATGAAGCCCACACAGAAGACTCGTCAATAGTGCAGAAACTTATTGATAAGGTAGCTGCAGCAGACATTGCTTTAATATGTGATGACATTATTAACAGCGTAGGTAAGGCTACTGTAGCTAGTGTCGATAAGCGTATTCAAGAGTATACATACGAATCAGTTAAGCTAGATAGAGAGTTACAAGCGGAGGAATCTAAAAGTTTACTAGACTCCTTGAAGTCTATAGAGAGAACTGGGTATACGTGGCCATTAAAGTTCCTAGGGAACATTTTAGGCCCTTTAAATAAAGAGTTAATCATTGTAGGAGCATATGTAGAGGGGGGTAAGACTACTTTTATGGTGCAGTGTGCTTGGTATATTGCTAAGCAAATGTCTGGTGACGATAAGGTGCTTTGGTTTAACAACGAGGAAAGTATTGATAAGGTTAAGCAGAGGTTTGTACAGTCCGCCTTAGGGAGGAAGAAAGATGATTTACTAGATAACCCAGTACAAGCAATCATAGACCTCAAGAAAGTAGTAGACTTAGAGAACCGCGTAGTATTTATTGACGACGCTAATAACATACACAAAATACAGAGAGAAATTACTAGGCACAAGCCTAAGCTTATTATTGTTGACCAACTCTATAAGGTATCTGGTAGTATGCGCAGTAAGGAGGGAAATGAAGCTGAGAGATACAGAGGACTATGTGAGTGGGCGAGGAACATAGCTAAGCATACTTGCCCAGTGCTTGTATCTAGTCAACTTGACTATCTCTCTGTAGGTATGAAGTACCCTGGAATGGAGCACTTATACATGAGTAAGACTGGTGCTCAAGGTGAAGCTGACGCTATCATAATGATAGGCAGCATACCATCGGAGCCTAACATGAGGTACATACACACACCTAAGAATAAGTTAACTGGTAAAACAACTAAACACGAAGTGTTTATACTAAAAGATATAGCGAGGTTTAGAGATGTCTAAGTATAACCTAGATGATTTTCACAAAGCTTTGGATGGAGGTACGATATGTGTACTAGATGTAGAGACTACTTTAATTGAGAGAGGTAAGAGTGTATTCTGTGAACCACCTAGATATTTAGTAGGAGAAACACTCATGTATACATTATTTCCGGGAAGAAAAACAAAGTGCTTTTGCAGTACTGATGTATATAAGTTACGTGATACGCTAGCATCTACTAACCCGGATATAGTAGTAGGACATAACCTACCCTTTGACTTAAAATTACTTAACGACCCTCTTGGCCTCGCGAGAGCGAGCAGACCTACTATATTTAATACTAACTGTATATACTGGGATACATCTGTAGCAGCTTACATGATGTCTGGACAGACCCATAAGTTCCCTTCGCTAGAGAAGTCTTTAGTTGACGTAGGTTTAGGACACCTCTCTAAGGATAGTGAAGTATCTGAAGCTATTAAAGCTGGTACATGTCCGTCTACTTTACACTCCAACATACTTGAAAGATATCTACACCAGGACGTTTTAATAACTAAAGAGTTGTTTAATAAGCAGGTAGAGATACTTAATGATAGACGTGATAAGTCTTTTTTTAATCTAGTGTTACAGCATATGCAGTGGAGATACATAACTTTCCGTATGAGTATGAACGGACTTAATTTAGATAGAGCGGGAGCAGTTACTAAGAAAGCTAGTCTTGAAAAAAAGTCAAATGAATTGGCGGGTGACTTATGTGACTTCATGTGTCTAACACTTCCAGAAAAGTATGATAAAAGGATAACTCCAAATTCTAATCAACAGGTTAAGCTCTGTATATTAGGCGGGAAGGCGGAACAAACTCGTTATGTTCCCACAGGAACATTTTATAAGTCTGGTAGTAGAGAAGGAAAGGAAAGATTAAAGAAAGAAGTATCTGAAGTTGACATACATTGTATGCCAACTAAAATGGGGTGTACTTTAGAGCGCATCACCAAGGTAGATGAAGAGGCGTTAGAAGAGATATCTACTATGTTAGTGGAAGCTCATGACATACAGTTTATATCTGACCTACTAGAATATCGTAAGATAAACAAGGACTTAAAGACATATTATACTGGGTATGTAGATAAGGCATCTTCAGATGATTTGTTTCATCCAGAGTATCGCCACACTGTTACACCAACTGGTAGGATATCATGTGCGTATCCTAACCTAATGAATTTACCTAAACACTAGAGGAATTGGAAGATGAGTGACTTCAGGAAGTACATAGTAAGTAGGTATGGATTAAACGAAGGTATGCTAGTGGAGTTTGACCTCTCACAGCTAGAGATTTGTGCGTTAGCTGAGATATCTGGTGATATAACTTTACGAGATGAACTAAACGCAGGTGTTGATATACATAGACGCAATGCAGCAGAGTGGTTGTCTAAGGATGAAGATAAAATAACAGATGAAGAGAGGTTTCAGGCTAAGCGCATGACCTTCATGGCGCAGTATGGTGCTGCACCAACTACTATGGCTAAACAACTTAAGATATCTAAAGAGAGATGTGTAGCTTTTATGAAAGCATTTTACGAAAGATATCCACTCGTTAACTCATTTCACTTAGGTTTGCAAGTTGTGTGTAAAGCAGCTGACACAGCAGGAGAACCTATTACTTTTAGGGATATCACACCTACCAAAAGAGAGTATAAATTAATAGCTAAGGAAGGTGGGTACACTGGTGGTAAATACTTCTCAGCTACTGAGGCTAAAAACTATCCAATACAAGGGTTTGCTACTGGGGACCTCGTTCCTCTGGTAGTAAACAACTTAGTAAACGTAAAAGGATTTCCAATTATTGACCACCTAGTAACTACAGTACATGATTCTGTTTTACTTGACATTAGGGCACAGATGTTCTATACTTCTCTTATGGCCATAGAGCTGGCGGTGGCTAGATTACCTCTGACAGTGTTAGAGTTGTTTAACTACCAGCTAACTACTCATATAAACTACGATATTACATATGGGTCTAACTGGCAAGAGATGTCTCAGTTAACCAGAGAAGATACTATATCTATTCTTCATAAGAAAGGAGTACTGCAAGATGACTATGACTGCTACAGGAATTATAGTAAGTAAACGTGATAAGTTTATCACCCTAGACGATGAGAGGTTTTTCTCAGCTTGGACACCATCTGTCGCCTACTCAGATGTATCCGAGGGTGATGTGGTTAAGTTTGCCTACGTAGACAAAGAGTCTGGGGGTAAGACATACCACAATATTAAAGGGAAGGTAGAGCTTCTTGAGGCAGGTGCTGGACCTAGGGTACCTCCCGCCGATGCATCTACTGGTGGAGGTGCCCAAGGAGCGGCCCGTGCAGCGCACGATAAACCAGGGAACCCTCCTATACACACTCAGAGGTCTATCTGTAGAGCAGTAGCTTTGAAGGCAGCTGTAGATTACTTAACACCGGCTGTAGAGCATGAAGTCAAAGTAGCTGCATCCCCCGCCGTTGAACCCAGCGACGTTATAGACGTAGCTAAAGTTTTTGAAGCATATCTCACTGGTGACTCAGATGTAGTAGAAGCAGAGGCTTTGTTAGACGGTGTAGTGCATACCCATCCTCTTAAAGAGGATTCTGCTGTGAGTCCTGCTGACATAGCAGCATATATAGAGGCACAGATGGCGGCAGCGAAAGAGGAACAGGCTGCCTGAGAGGAAGCCGCGTAATAAAATATTCATAAGAGGCACTATGTGCCGACGGAACTTTGAAAAAGTTCCTACTAGGAACATTTATAATATAATGGATGATACAACACCAATTACTCACCTAATCTTTGACGCTGATACTGCTCTGCAAAGAATAGGTTATTTATCTCTGCCTACAGCTGAGCACTACGAGCGTGCTGTGGTAGAGAACTTTAACCACATTATTGATACCTGCTTAGAGGGTTTAGGTGTAGGTAACAACTACTGTGTTACCTTATGCTTCACTGGAGATGAAAGACCTAGGTTTAGAAGTGCGTTTGACACCCATGAAGTATATAAGGAGGTTAGAGGGGCTGTAAAAAAGGGTCCTATGTTTGTAGGTGAAATGCTACAAGCTTTGAAAGAGGAGTGTGCCGCCCGCTCTAAGAGGTGGTTTTGGTGTATGGAAGATGCTAGAAACGCAGAAGCAGATGACACTGTGTGCTCCTTAGCTACTTCTTTACTACATGATGGGGTAGAGGAATACTGCATAATAGGAGTAGATAAGGACCTCTTACAGATAGAGGGGTGGCACTTCAATTTCCTGAATAATACGTTTGAGTATGTAGATGAGGTAGAAGCAGCTAAGTTTGTATATTGGCAGATGCTAGTGGGAGACCAAACTGATTCTATAGGAGGTATAAAGGGAATAGGTAAGGTAAAAGCAGATAAGTTACTTAATAATTTAACAGTAGTAGAGACTACGAGGGTAGTACAGCAAATGTATGAGGCTACATATACCTACCCCAGCTGGGAGGCTATATATTCTGAGAGACTTGCTAAACTTACTTTACTAAGTGATTTAGCAAGATGACTACTAAAAAACGTAGAGGTAAGGGCAGAAAGAAAAGAAGTGGTAAGGGTAGATTTAGGTCTATCTTTGAACGTAAAATAGCAGATACTTTAAGAAATAAAGGAGTTGCATATGACTACGAAAGAGAAAGATTTGCTTGGTTTAGCCCAAGCAACCTCACACTACTCTGCCCAAGTTGCGGAGAAATATCAGGAATGGTCAAAAGACATTATACACCTGACTTCTTCATTAGAGGGACAGGAGTTGTCATTGAAGCAAAAGGCAGACTCACTGCAGCAGATAGAAAAAAGCTTGTGGCAGTTAGGGATAGATATCCAGACCTTGACCTCAGACTACTATTTCAAGACGATGGCTTCCTTACAACCGCAGCTAATAGAGTGGCTAAGTCAAGGGTCAGAAATAGTGAATGGGCTGAAGGAGTTGGGATACCCCATGCAATCTGCGGAAGAGATGGCAGAAATATTCCAGAAGCTTGGATTAAATAGTAGTACTAAGGTGCATTAAAATGTTTTGGAATTCACATTATAGGGTCAGTAGACCTCTCTGCTGCTCATGCAGAATCTAATGACTACTTACCTAAGCTCCTTGGAGCGTTCTTTAAAGAAGTTTCTAGAGGAGAGAGAAGAAGGTGAAGACCCTCTCTCTTGTGTAGATGAACTAAAACGTAAACTTAAAAAAGCGGAGGCTAGAATACTTAAGTTAGAACACCACTTAAGTATTTATGAAGACGATGGAAGATGATTACTTGACTCAAGCGGTAATAGGTGCTATAGTAGATAGATACGAAATGGAAGAAATATTAGACATATTAAACATAGATGCTGAGTCGTTAGTTAAACTACTCAATGACCAAATACTAGATAACTTGGATAGATTTGATGTACCTAACTACTGAGGTAATACAATGAATGAGTAACTTATTTAGAGAGTGGGCCGTAGACCAAGCTATCGATATTGCTGTTGAGAAAGCAGAAGAGATGGGTATCTACAACGACCACTTCGTAGATTGGCTGGCCGACAAAGAGTTTGAAAATTTGTTGAACAGTGCGGTGTGCGAAGCGGAAGAAGGAGCAAACCGAAACATGAACAACATGGAGGACTTCGAAGCATTCGTAAATGAGATAATTAAACATCATAAGAGAGGAGGGTACCAGGTATCTGGAGCAGCGTATGAAGCTATAGGTTATTTAATAGAATACATAGAATTACTTAAAAAGAAGGAGAGTAGTGGTGAGTAGCCCAAATGATAGAAGTAAAAGAATGCACCGCAAGGGTGCTGAACAGAGAGTACAGGAACGTAGGTTGCGTTCTTCAGAGTTTAGGTCTATAGTACAGAGAGACAGAACTAAGTACCAAAGAAAACACAATAATATTCCTAAGGAACATTTTTATGAGTAGTATTAACGTATTTAAAACGGAGATAGCCAACAATGTGTTTTACCTTAAATTTGCCTTTGGGCATAGTGATACTTGGGATAATCTTAGCCGCCGGGTGGTCGCTGACGTATGTGGTAGAGGAAGTGCGGGAACTCTACAGCCCCTGCTCTCAACCTCTGAGCAGGATGAGCTTTACAACTACATATCTACTATGCGTTTCATTCCTGGTGGTCGCTACTTATATTACGCTGGAAGAGATTTGCATGCTTTTAACAACTGCTTCTTACTAAAAGCAGAGGAGGATACTCGTGAAGAATGGTCGAATCTTATATGGAGAGCGAATAGTTGTCTCATGCTTGGCGGTGGTATTGGTGTCGATTACAGCGTGGTTCGCCCTAGAGGTCGTACACTTAAGCGTACAGGTGGCCTCTCAAGTGGCCCTATTCCCCTCATGCAAATGATAAATGAGATAGGCCGTAACGTCATGCAAGGGGGGTCTAGACGTAGTGCTATATACGCATCCTTGAATTGGCAGCATGAAGACATAGAAGATTTTCTAACGTTGAAGAACTGGCATGATATCCCGGTAGCTACTGGTGTATCTCTATCAGACGTGCGTAATAGTAATCCAGACTTCCCCGCCCCAATGGACACGTCAAACATATCAGTCAATTATGACGACGACTGGCTAAATGATAAAGATAGACACTTAAACCCTCTGTTCTTAGATAACTGCCGGCAAGCGCTACATACCGGGGAACCTGGGTTTAGCTTTAACTTCGGAGATAAGAGTAATGAAACACTTAGGAACGCTTGCACTGAGGTTACTTCAGCTGACGATAGTGATGTTTGTAACTTGGGCAGTGTTAACATGGGAGCTATTGAAACTCTGGAGGAATTCACTGACATTGTTAGGTTGGGAAGCAAGTTCCTCGTATGTGGAACTGTACGCGCCGACCTCCCATACGATAAGGTACGAGAAGTTAGGGAGAGTAACCGTAGGCTCGGACTTGGACTTATGGGTATCCACGAGTGGTTACTCAAAAGAGGTTCTGGGTATGAAGTAACTAAAGAGCTACATAAGTGGTTGGAGGTGTACAGAGATGAGAGTGTTAAAGCGGCTGATGAGCACTGTGAGAGGTTGTACCTATCGAAACCATGTGCTTATAGAGCTATTGCTCCTACCGGCACTATTAGTACTATCGCTAGCACTAGCAGTGGCATTGAACCACTATTTTCTGTAGCGTTTAAACGTAGGTACTTAGTTAAAGGCTCTAAGTGGCACTACGAATACGTAATAGACCCTAGAGCTGAACTTATGATTAATGAACTTGGAGTAAAAGAAGATGACATTGAAACCTCATATTCCTTGGCTGAAAACTACGAAAAAAGAATTAAGTTCCAGGCCGACATACAGGATTACGTTGATATGGGAATTTCGTCCACTATTAACATTAAAAACCCCAAGCAAATTAGCGAGGGAAAAATTCAAGGATTTGCAGAAACACTTAGCAAGTACGCTCCTAGGCTTAGAGGACTCACAGTGTACCCAGATGGCTCTAGAGGAGGTCAGCCCCTCACCGAAATCCCTTACGAAGATGCAATCAAACACAAAGGAGTAGTGTATGAGGAGGTTGATGTGTGTGACTTAACTGGGAAAGGAGGTTCATGCGGGTGAGTTACTACACTAGTCTAGCTAACATAACTAACACTTGTTATAGGTACGGAGTTCCTTATAGAATAAATTGGGGAAACCACCAAGTACTAATTAACGAGGAGTGGTGGTATATTCCTAGAACAGGTCGGTATAAACGTAAGGGTACTCCCAGTAGGAGTTGGGATGGTTGCCTATCTCCTGTGAAGTTTCTTAAGGATAAAAACCTAGTAAAAGGTCCTCCGTTACCTAGAAAGAAATGTGAGAAATGCGAAAGTATGTATAGACCTGAGTGGTGGACAGATAAATGTTATCAAGAGTTTGAGACTAATTTATGTAGACCATGTTACTATAGTTTACGCCGGGGAACAGATGAGGAGAATACAGGTGGCTAAGCGTACTCGTAGGAGTGTTAAAGCAGCTCTACTAGAAGCTATTACTAAAATGTGTAGGCAGTGCATACACGACTCATTACATGGTAATGGTACGTGGAGATATCAAACAGAGATGTGTACAGATGATAGTTGTCCTCTGTACCACCACAGACCTCTACAGATAGAGGAGGTAGATTAATATGGCTAAATACTGGTAACATCGATGAAAAAGGTTTACATTAAGAAGTTTAAGAACTGGTTGTGGCAGTACACAGGTATGTCCTACCTGAAGGAAGACGTAGGCCACATTGATATGAAAGCTGCATTTAAAGCTGGGTACCTAGATGGGTATGCTACTGCTAAGATTCAAGATTTAGAACTTAAACTTAAAGACCCACCTTGGGGTTATAGTAAAGCAACTTCTAAAGATAACAGTCCTTGGTTCTAATATAATGATATCAACTAAGAAGCATGCCTTCATACCAGATACTCAAATAACTCCTGAGTCAGACACATCTCACATAGAGGCAGCAGGTACTTATCTAGCAGATAAGAAGCCTGACGTAATAATAATAGCTGGTGATTGGTGGGATATGAGGTCTTTAAACTCTTACGATAAGCCAGGTAGCTTCGGGTGGGAGAAGAAGAGTTACTCAGACGACATAAAGTGCGGGTGGGTTGCTATGGATATGTTCCTGAGGAACATAAGACAACCTAAAGGGTATGACCCTAAGATAATATTTACTGTTGGTAATCACGAACAAAGAATACTTAGAGCAGCAGACGACCCTAACAACATAGTGTTTAGGAGCATGCTAACCCTAGAGTCATTAGGTTTGAAGGAGTTAGGGGTTAAAGTGGTACCCTTCTTGAATATAATTAAACTAGATGGTATTCTCTACTCTCACTACTTCAACAACCCGCAGTCATTAACCTCTAATGCTGTGGCGGGTACCATTGAGAATAAGCTTAAGCTAATAGGACATAGCTTCTCTATGGGACACCAACAGCATAGGCAAACAGGTAGTATATACACTGCTCTAGGTGAGCGTAGAATAGGGTTAGTATGTGGGAGGTTCTACCAAGAGGACCAAGACTACCTAAGTCCACAGAAGAACACACAATCTTGGTCAGGTATATTTATGAAGCACGAGGTGCGTAGAGGAGAGTACGACCTAATGGAAGTATCAATGAAGTATCTACTTAAGGAGTGGTCGTGACTGCGTGGCTACTCCTAGTTGCTGCCAGCTTCTGTCTAGTGTCATTGAGGGCTTTTCAGCAGCTCAACGTCATACATAGTAAGTGGCTTTGGGTACCTTTTGGGTCGGTGGGGCTAGCTTTTGCTGAGGTAGCAGTAGTAATAAACGTAGTATCTATAGGCTATATAGCTATACTATTTGTAGCTTTTGGTGGGGTACTTGGGTGCTGGACCTCTATGTACCTCCATAAGAAGTTTAGGTGAGGCTACCCCTAGGGGCTTTCAGGCAGAGGGAATTAGAAACTCCCTCTGGGTTTACAGCATCATACAACTCAAACACTCTAATGAAGTCCCACGTAAACTGAGCTACTACTTTATCCTGTGGGTGAGCTTCTATCCACACTAGGAGTGCTTTAGGTCCGCTAGGGTGAAGTAACAGTCTAGCTACATTTCTACTCCAAGGTCCACAGAACCTCTCTGGTACAGAACTCCCTAAAGCAAACAGTAGCTTCTTTTCGTCTTCGAGTGGGATAGCTGGTGCTAAGGGAGCACAGCTACATATAGTAAGTAGTAGTATGAAGTATTTCATCTAACGTCGTTGTAGAAGAAGTGACTACCAAATGTTCCTACAGGAACTTTATTGACTGCCCACTTAGGTTTAATGGTTTTAGTGTGGTAGTGAGTGCTGCTCAGCTCTAGGTAAATCATTGATAACTTGAGCTGCCGTTTGAGCAGTTATATTTGCTATTAGTCTGAGGGCAGTTATGTCTATATCAGATATCGACCTACTCTCTATTATCTTCTGTGCAGTTTCATTCATAAGCAGAGCACCTACAAACCTCTGCTGTAGTTTATCAGACATTCCTTCTAAGGTTTTACCTAAGGCTGAGAAGATAGGGATTGGATTAGCCTTAGTAAACCCAAGTAATTTTACTGGGTTAAGTGCTGAACCTATCTTAGAACCCAGCTCTGCTGCCTTAATAGATGCACCAGCGTCCGGTAGCTTAGCAAACAGCGAGTACATCAACGCTCTGTTTTCTAATCCTCTTACTTCCTCAGGAAGCATTACTGCCTCTAATACTCCAGAC
>Ga0187827_10001097_pt1 | contig 40671 bp, 30 predicted proteins | sample ETNtaG_39_FD_167969 | JGI IMG/M metagenome (GOLD analysis project Ga0187827, IMG submission 167969) | Marine microbial and viral communities from oxygen minimum zone, Eastern Pacific Ocean - ETNP2014_SV_150_PacBio MetaG (Illumina Assembly) | ecosystem: Environmental > Aquatic > Marine > Hypoxic...
TTTTGGGGCTGACAGGCTGGCGGCAGCCTGTCGCCACGCCCTTAGTTCTTCTGTGATCTGGATCAAAAACAGCCCCTGCAAGGGTGACATAAAAGATAACGGTTTTTCTTCATTATGTCGTCCCCTGCAGGGGCTTTATTCGATGATAGCTCGTCGCGGAGCTCCAATACCACGGATAAGCGCAGTTACTTGCCCTCGTTGCTCAAATCGGTGAATGCATTGTCCGAGTTTTCCTTCACATGTTTCCGGAATTCTTCTCCGAGTTGCTGGGCCTTCTGAATGGCATTCTTGAATACCCCGGTATCCAGGAATGCGTACACATACATGGTTTTTGTCGGCGGATCGTAATAGTGCTCACCAACCTGGATGCCGGACAGGGTGACGTTGGTGAAAGCCTTTGACGCATCCTGGATGAGCTGTTCTTCCTGGCTTGCATCGAAGTTGCTCACGCTGCGGGCGTAGGACTTCGCGAGACTGGTGACATAGGTATCAAAGATACGGCCAACCTCGACGCGGGCAGCATTTTCAGCACTGCGCCGCAGGAGCGAATAATTCTTTACGCCCGAGACTGCGCCGACACCGTAAAACGCTTTTCCTTTCTTTCCATCTTTAAACGCACCCGAGCCTTTTGTAACCCAGTTCGGGACACCTTTCGCGCCCTCGGCAGGCAGATTCGCGCCCTTGCGGTCTCTTTTCTTCGGCCCGCAGCCCGGGAACAGAAACAGCCCGGCTATTGCGCCGGCACAGATAAGCATGGAGGTGGAACGATTCATGTTTGTCTCCTTGAAGGATGGTTAATGGCAGAAAATTACTTCAGTGATTTCTGGAACAGTCCGAAACGGCTGCTGGTGTGGACCATCCGCCGGTTCGAACGGCGCCACCTGGCTGCCATGTGCTTCTTTACGGATTTGATTCGGTCGGTGAATCGAGGATGAGTGGAATCGTCGAGGACGAAGGGGGTATCACCAATCGCCACCCGGAGCTTGTCCAGAAGAGATGCAGATGCTTCTTTGCTGTAACCTGAGCGCACGATGATATCGAGCCCGAGTACATCCGATTCAAATTCCTCGGTACGATTTCGGAAACCGGTCGCCACACGATAAGAGTGATCCGCGAAAACGTCGAGGTCGAGCTCTTCGTCCTCCTGATCCAGTTGGATGCCGCGCTGCTCTGTACGCTCGAGGTCATCGAACGCCTCATTGAAGTTGCCTCCTGCACGTTCCTTCTCGATGCTTCTCGTGTAATCCATGAATTTCTTGAATGCCTTGCCGGTGACGGCCTCCAGCTCTTTTCGATTACTCGCGTCGGTATTGTTCTGAACTTCCAGGTCGGTAAATGCGTCCCTGGCATGCCGGACAGCGGTCGCGTTCTCCACGCTGTTTACCCCGTGATAACGGGCCACGTGGACGGCTTCGTGAGCCAGGACAAATGCGAGCTCGTCTTCGTTGTCCAGCAGCTTGACGAGGCCGCTGGAGACGAAAACAAAGCCGCCGGGGGCCGCATAGGCCATCGGGTCTTTGGCCTTCAGGATGGCAAATCGATACCTCAGACCGGGCCGCATGGACTTGCCCGTAACGTAGCGGCCGAGCAGGTTGATGTAGGTCTGGGCCTTTTCATCATCGACGATCTTGAAGTCATTCAACAGTCTCCCGGCGACTCGGAGGCCGACCTGTACCTCCTGATCGAGCGACATGCTGGGCTTGACCGGGTTCAATTCACGCCACCACTTCGGTACGCCAGGCAGGCCCCCTCGGCCAGCCTTCAGGCCCCGTGACGCGAACTTCCGGACCGCGCTGTTACCGTATTCCATATCCAGTAGAGTCTGAATGGCTGCTGCCTGGACTCCATGCTTCGCGTAATAGCGGGTCATCCGCCCGGCATCACTTTCGGCATTCGATTGGGTGGAAAAAAGGACAGCAGAAACAAGAAGGGCAAACAGACGAGATGGCATGGCTGGTTTTGATGTTGGAGTTGAGGCCACGAACCGATATATAGACGGAGAGTTGACCGAATTCATCAAATGAAAATGAGCCGATTTTTCATCAGACCAGGATACGACCAATTCAGTGTGCTGTGAAGTTGTTCTTTTGAACTTTGCACAGGGCACAAAATTCCTCTTTAGCTGATCATCCATTATGTTAGATATCAAGAGAATACATCCATTTGCGATCACCTCCCGCGACAGAAAAAGCGCGGCCCCCGATGGCAACCAACTGAAAATCACCCACCTTTTCGATGGTTTAAGCAAGGTCCGCTGAGCTGATGTTCATAACAATCCTGTTGCTGGTACCTCACATTGAATGCTCGGATGTGGAATTAATTTCCGCTGATGGCAGATTCACAGGCACGATTCTGACCAGCACAACTGGTCTGGCTCTGAAGACATCGGAGGAGAAGCGGGCGTTTCCACTCGATGAACTCGTGGAGCTGAGTTTCGGCAAGAAGCCCGTCGAAGATTACTACGTGCGGGGCATCAGGTTTCACAACGGGGATCGGCTTTCCGGTGCCATCAAAAAACTGGAAAACGAAAAACTGGTCGTGGAGAGTGACCTCTTCGGATTGGTGAAGGTTCCGTTAACGCATCTGGCCGGGCTGGATTTCCGATCCGATCGAATCAGCCACGCAAAGACAAGCAGGAAGACACATGTGAGGCTGGCAAACGGTGACGCGCTACCCGGATCCCTGCGCTGGCTGGATCACACGAGCATTGGAGTTAAATCCTCTCTGGGCCTTGTGAACATCGAAAGAGCAAGAGCCTTCGGCATCACTTTCACAAACACCATGTCCACGAAATCGATGGGGCTGCAGGCCGTCGTGCGTTTTTGTTCGGGAGATCGAGTGACCGGCAAGTGGGAAGGATTCAAGGCAGGGCAACTTTACCTCACGCTGCCTTCTATTGGGGAAGTTCATTTTCCTGTCGAGGCGGTTACGGCAGTGCTTTTCACAGGCGGCAAGAGTACGTTCATGTCGGATATGAAAATCAAGAGTCACGAATCGGAGACCTTTGTGCCCGGCGGAGTTCCACGGCGCTTTAGGAAGGACGCTTCCTGGAGCGGCAGCCCGATCATGTTGAATGGCCGGCGTTATGAAAAAGGAGTTTCCCAGCATGCACGCTCCAGGCTCACTTTTTCATTGGAGGGGTATCAGAAATTCCACGCGGTCGTTGGATTAGATGATGAAGTGAAAGCCCTGTCTGAATCAGGTGATGCGATCTGTCAGATCTTTGTCGATGGCAGAAAGAAGTTTGAGCGGCGAGCCCGGCAGGCAGGAAAAGCCATCGAGGTCCAGGTGGACGTGGCAGGCGCAAAGCAGATCAGCCTGGTCGCAGATTTCGGCGAAGGCGGCGATGCAGGTGATCGGGTGACCTGGGCAATGGCACGAGTCACGAGGTGAAAGGATGACCAGAACGGCCGCGGCGCAGATCTGTCCTGAGTTCAGGAATCCACCAGCTAATCGAAACAAGATGGAAGATTGGCTGCGACGGGCGAACGGCGAAGGCGCGCTACTTGTGGTCTTCCCCGAGGCGTGTGTGAGCGGATATTGTTTTGAAGAAAAGGAAGACGCTGCGCGATTTGCCGAGGCCATCCCCGGCCCAACGACAGATCGATTCTGTGCCCTCTGCAGTGAGCTTGGTATCTGGCTGGTATTCGGCATGCTCGAACTCGATGGGAACAGGATCTTCAATTCCGCGCCGCTCATCGGCCCTGATGGCGTTGTCGGTGTTTATCGAAAGGTTCATCTGCCATTCCTGGGCGTTGACAGGTTCACGGTTCCCGGGGATCGGCCTTTTGAGGTTTTCGAAACACCAATCGGCAACATCGGCATCAATATCTGTTACGACGCGGCCTTCCCGGAAAGCTCGCGTCTGGTGGCCCTCGAAGGCGCAGATATCCTGGTTCTGCCTACCAACTGGCCAGGCAAGGCCATCTGTTATTCGGAGTACGTCATCGCCACCCGCTGCCTCGAGAACCGCATCAACTACGTAGCCTGCGATCGTGTCGGCGAGGAAGGCGGAACGAGATTCATCGGCAACAGCGTCATCTACGACTACACGGCCAATGAGCTCGCCAGGGCAAGCGCGGATGAAGAGGAACTGATAATCGCAGACCTGGACACTGAGGCGCCGCGCCAGAAGCGATTGATCTACATACCAGGCGTCTACGAATTGGACCGGATTGGTGATCGTCGGCCGGAGCTTTATGGGCGGATAGCAGAGGAATAATTGGGGCAAGTTGCCTTCCTTCTTTCCCTCTGACGAAGATCACGACGAAGCCGTTGACGCCAGCAAGCCATCACACCTGTCGCACAAGGTCCCCGAGCAAACTATGCGGTCCCGCCTCCGTTATGTGGACTTGAACTACCTCCTCCATGAGACTTTCCTCACCATCAAAATGCGCCGGTTTATTGGTCCGTGTCCGTCCGATGAGTCGCCGGTCCGATTTTTTCTCTGCGATGGCATCGACCAGCACTTCCTGTGTCGTTCCGATGCATCTGTCGTTCTTCTTCTGAGCCAGAGCCTTTGAAAGCTCGATGACGCGCTGCAATCGCTCTTTCTTCACCTCGTTCGGCACATCGTCCTCGAATTCCTCGGCAGGGGTTCCGGGACGTACGCTGAAAGTGAAGTTGTAGACCATGTCGAACTCGACCTCTTCGACCAGGTCCATGGTCCGCTGAAAGTCCTCTTCAGTTTCTGTCGGATAGCCGACGATGACATCGGTCGCCACGGCAAGTCCCGGCACGATGCTGCGGGCCTCAGCGATCTTTGACGCGTAATCTTCGTAGGTGTATCCGCGGCGCATATGCTGAAGGATACGTTCCGAGCCTGATTGAAACGGCAGGTGCAGAAACTCGCAGACGTGCTCGCAATCGGCCATGGCCTCGAACATCTCGGTACGCATCTTCAATGGATGCGAAGTGGTGTACCGAATTCGCTCGATGCCAGCGACATCATTGCATGCCCGCAGAAGAGCATCGAATCGTTGAGAGCCATCGCGGTAAGCATTGACGGTCTGACCCAGGATCGTGACTTCTTTCGTGCCGGTCGAGACAAGACGCTCCACCTCTTTCACGACTTCCGGAATGGGCCTATAGCGTTCCCTTCCGCGCACGTAAGGCACGATGCAGTAGGCGCACGCGTAGTTGCAGCCACGTTGCACGGCAAGCCATGCCTTGAGGCCGCCCGGGGAACGGGTCTCCGCCACTTGGGAATAGCTCTCGACATTATCCAGCGTCATCGCGTGCTGCTGTCCTTCACCGCTCTCGATACGGGCCAGCATTTCAGGCAGTTTGCGGTAGCTGTCCGGGCCGGCGACCAGGTCCACATGAGCAGCTCGGTCGAGGATGTCATCCCCGATGCGCTGGGCCATGCATCCCAGAACGCCCATGATGGTCTCCGGTTTGTCGGTCTTCAGGGGCTTCAATTCGCCGATGCGTCCGTGAACACGCTGCTCCGCGTTTTCACGAACCGCGCATGTATTGATGAGCACGAGATCCGCTTCCTTAACAGAGCTCGTGGGTGCGTAACCGGCCTGCATCAGAATGCTGCCCACGAGTTCCGAATCGTAAAGATTCATCTGGCAGCCGTAGGTCTGAATGAAGTATTTCTTCATCCCTTCCAGCGATGCGTCCTCCAAGGAACGGACCGGCACGTCCGGCATCGGTGTGGAGGAACAGCCACTGGTTTCTCCGCCGGGCTGGATGACTTGAAATGGATTCTGATGCATGGATTTATGGCCGGTCTCTGAAGGCGGGGAATCATAACTGTGGGCATATCACCTGCAAGAGCGCCCATTGCGCTTACTGATCTGTCCCAGGACTGTCCTCACAGCCGGCAGGCGAGACCTCCCGCCCTTGTTATCCTCATCAAAGCCAACGAGGCACTTATTCTGAATGCCTCATAAAAGCGGACAGAGAAGCTTCCCCCAATTCTGTCGCAACAGAGAAGCCGGCAGCCCTGCCGGATCGACGCCCTCCTCAGGGAGGCAATTCACACCATTACCGGGTAATGCCCGAAGGAGATTCATATGAAATGGCTCATCACTTCCCTCAGCGTCTTGAGTCTGGTGTTTGTTTTCCAGAGTGGACAGGCTGAAGAAGCCAAGAAAGAAAAGAAGGCCAAAAGAGAGAAGCCGAAACTCGAAGAGATCACCGTTACCGGCAAGCTCGTGAAGAAGGAAGCAACCCGTAAGAACAAAAAGACCGGTGAGGAGAAGACGGTTGTCAGCTACCTTCTCGAATGCGCTGACGGCAAGAAGACCCGCCTGCCTGCCCCTCGAAAGAAGAAGGGGGAAGAAGAGGCCGCCGATCCATACGCAGAACATGTGGACAAGAACGTCACCATCACCGGTATGGGAGCAACGGTCACTAAAAAGAACAAGAAAGGCGAAGAGAGGACCACAACTCGGATAGCCAGGGTCAAGAGCATCGTTGCCCAATAAGGGGTCCGGAAAAGGTAATCAGTTGTCCGCTATCAACAGTCAGAGGGCCCTGCTTTTTGCGGGGCCCTTTTTTATTGCGGGGCGTTTGCCTTTCTGAAACCAAGACCAGTCGTTATAAAAAGGTAACGAAATCGAACACCAGGCGTTCCTCTGCAGTCCAATTCCCATCCTGAAACTCGAACCGAAAATGAAAATGCGTCACCTTTTCGCGTGCATTACTCTTGTCCTTCTCGCTCCGCTTACCCATGCGCAGCAGCTCGCACCGAAGGCCCTGCTGCCTGTCGATCCGGCCATCAAGGTCGTCAAGCTCGATAACGGGTTCTCATGCTGGATTCGCTCGCACAATCGGCCGCCTGGCAAGGTTGGCATGTGGCTGCATATCAGCAGCGGGTCGATTAATGAAGATGACAACCAGCGCGGGCTTGCCCATTTTCTCGAACATCTGGCGTTTAATGGAACGAAGCACTTCCCGCCAGGTCGCCTCATCAAGTATTTTGAATCGCTTGGGCTCCGCTTTGGACAGCACCAGAATGCGTTCACCAGTTTCAACCAGACCACGTTCACGCTGAGTCTGCCCGACACCAAAGATGTGACCATTGGCAAAGGTCTTCTTTGTCTTTCTGATTACGCTTTTCGGATGAGCCTAGTGCCTGAAGAGGTGGACAAAGAACGCAAGGTCATCCTTGAAGAGCTTCGCGCCCGGCTCAGTGCGCGTTCGAGGATGCTGGACAAGCTGCTTCCCATTCTGCTGCCGGGCTCGCGGGTGGCGCAGCGGCTGCCTATCGGCAAGGAAGAGATCCTCAAGAAAGCCGACCGCGCTCTCATCAAAAGCTATTACGACAAATGGTATCACCCCGGTAACGGGACCCTCCTCGTGGTCGGCGATCTCAAACCGGCGCAGATTGAAGAGCACCTTCAAAAACACTTCGGCGAATGGCCCGAATCCGAGAATGCCGTGGGCGATGCCGATCCAGGTATTTCTGTCTACAAGAAGACAAGCGCGGCAACGTTAACCGATCCGGAAAAGACCAATGCGGAAGTCAGCGTTATCTCAGTCCGGCCGGTCGAGCTCACTCGCACTACGGCTGACTACCGGCGCGACCTGGTTCAGAATCTTGGAAGCTGGATCTTCAATCGGCGTATGGGCAATCTGGTACGCGAAGGCAAGGCGCCTTTCCAGAATGCGTCCGCGTATAAGTTTCCGTTCCTGAATGTCTGTTCATATATCGAGGCCGAGGCCAGCGGCGAACCGGCCAAATCTGAAGAGATGCTCACTTCGTTACTGGTCGAGCTTAAACGTGCCCGCGAGCATGGCTTCCTTACCCAGGAGCTCGAAGACGGTAAGAGGGCTCTGTTGGCCTCCGCAGACCAGCGTGCAAAAACAGAGGCCACTCGGGACGCTCGTGCTTTCCTCAGCTCGATGAACAGCTCCATCGAACGCGGCAGGATGCCGATGTCCGCAAAGCAAAGCCTGAATCTCATGGGCGCCCTTCTTCCGACCATCGGGCTCGCCGAAGTCTCGTCAACGTTCAAGACCAACTTTAATCCGGCAAACCGCCTGGTGCTGGCAACCATGCCGGACAAGAAAGAGATCAAAGTGCCGTCGAAGAAAGCGCTCCTCGCTATCGCCAGCAAAGCCGAGCAGGTAAGAGTCGAGCCCCTCCAGGCTAAGGAACGTCCCAAGGCGCTGCTCACGGAGCTCCCCGAGCCGGGCAAAGTCGTTGAAACGGCAGAAGAGCCGGACCTGAAGATCCTGTCCACAACACTCAGCAACGGTGTCCGGCTGCATCTGCGCGAAATGGACTTTCGCAAAAACCAGGTGACTGCCCACATCAGCATCGCAGGTGGCAAGATCAGAGAAACGGAAAAGACCCGGGGTCTCACGCAGGCGGCAGGGCTCGTGTTTTCTCAGCCGGCAAGCAAGCACTTGAGCTCCACTCAGATTCGTGACCTGATGACCGGAAAAAAGGTGAACGTGTCAGGTGGCGCCAGTGAGGACATGTTGACGGTTACCGTGCAGGGCTCGCCCGAAGATCTCGAACAGGGCTTCCAGTTGGCGCACCTCCTCTTGACTTCGCCGAAGATAGAAAAGGCCGCGCTCGACCGGTGGAAGAAACAGATGGAACAGACCATCCAGCGGCAAAAGACGAGCGTGGAATCGCAGCTCTGGCAGCGCATCGCTCAACTGCTCAGCAACAACGATCCGCGCGCCGACTACCTCACACTCGAACAGGTAAACGCCACCAGGCTCGTCACCGCTCAGAAGTGGCTTGATGGAATTCTTCGAACTGGCCCCATCGAGGCATCCATCGTTGGTGACATCAAACGCGGCAAGGCGTTGTCCCTTGCCATACGTTATCTGGGCTCGCTGCCTGCGCGATCCAGAGAAGACAAATCGCTTGATGCGTTGCGCAAAGTAACGAGGAAAGACGGGCCTCTTAAATCCAGACTGGAGGTCGAAACGATCACGCCCCGCGCCGTTGTTTTCGTCGGCTGGCGCGCTGCAGATTGGAAGGCAGTAAAGGAGCGCCGGACAACCCAGATAGCCTCACAGATTCTGAGCAGCCGTCTGCGCAAAGAGATCCGTGAAGACCGCGGCCTGACCTATTCCACCGCATGCTTCAGCCGGCCATCAAAAGAGTACGAAGGCACTTCATTCATTGGATGCTACTTCACCGCCGATCCCGAGAAGGCTACCGCGGCTGCAGCCATTGCACGCAGCGTCATCGAGCAGTTTGCCAATGAGGGCCCGACGGTTGAAGAGATGGCTACAGTGCGTAAGCAGTTCAAAAACATCATCGAACAATCGCAGAAGAACCCGAGCTACTGGGCGAGTGTCCTTTCCGATCTCGAATACCATCACACGGAGATAGAGGACGTTAAAGAGGCGTTGCAGAGATACACCTCATACACCAAGGCAGACATTATGGACGCTATGAAAAAGTTCATCGTGGCCAAAGAGCGGTTTGAGGTGATCGCGCTGCCGAAGAAAAAGGCGGACGCGAAGAACTAATAGGTTAGAACCACTTTGTGAGGCTTGGGTTGGCGGGGAAGCGGCACCAAGACCAGCTTGGGCTCAGAGGTGATGCCCTTGGCTCTCACAAATTCGTAGCCGATGAATTTGTCATCCTTCGAAAAATACTCGCAACGGATGTAACCTCTGAACAAGGCCTCTGCGGCCATTCTCTGTTGCATTGAATCTGGCGCCGGCGGCGAATCTTTGGTTTTCATTTCCAGCACCAGAAATCGATGGCCTCGGTCGAAGGCTTTCTTTTCAACGTCGATAAAGTCATCAAAAACCTTCGATTCCACCACGAGTTCTTCGAGTGCGGGCATCCGCACTTCGGTCTTGACTTTGGCCCACAGGGATGGGTAATCGATAAAAAAGGAAGAGATGGCGAGAATGCCTCCGGCGATCCCAAGACAGGTGAGACCGAGCTTGACCTTCTCGCGTAAGCTCAGCGGTTCGACAGGTTTGGTCGTCTGGGCCTCCATCGATCTGGTCTTGGCCTGGACAGTACCATCCGGCGCAATGGCATAGACAGTCTGGATCTCCTGTCCGGGCGCGTAACGCCGCGAGCGCAGGGTCGAAAAAACGTTCCCGAGCTCATCGGGGGTGAAGACCTTCAGGAATTCCTGCAGCGCATCATGGACCGCTACTTCCGGTTCGGCCCCGAGTTTGTCGGCAGCAAAGGGGTCTTCATCAACCAGCATGCTGAAGCGGCTGCCGTCGATTTCGAGGCTGAATCGCATGCCCAGTTGAGCAACCGCGTCTGTCCAGGATTCGAGGTTAGATTCGCTTTCCGGATCGTTGGGGAGTCTCCCCTCGATCATGCCATCGAGTTCAATGGTGCCCTCGATTCTCATGTGAAATGCGTCTGAAGTTCTCTGACTTGATCCGCGGCCGTCCAATCCTGCATTCGGTCCTGCCAGACCAGAGTGTCGCAATCCAGTTGCCCCTCTTTGATCATCTGAATCAGGTCGACCTGGCTGATTGGGCCGATCTGCTCGCCTTTTTCTTCGTAGTACCACAGGGGAGGCGGCTGAGCCAGGTACCCCGAAGGCTGCTGGCCTCCGGCAAGCTGGGACGGCTGCCGGGTATCCATGCCCAGCGCTTTGTCGTGCGTATCCAACCGGCCTTTCACATGATCGTGAAAAGTCTCGCTCTTAATCCGCTCCTGTTTCAACTGCTCGCGAAGCCGCCGCTGCTCTCTCTCATTTCTGGCCTCTTTGTTCTTTTCTTCATTCAGGTCAGAAACCACCAGCAAGATGATGAGCCCAATGCAGCCAAGAAAAAAGCCGATGAAGAACCACCGGAGCGCGCTCCGTCCTTTATTGTTTGCCAGGACCGCTGTGACGGTGCCGAAGATGACGCCTACAAGTAATTGAATTTCCATTCTTGCGCCTGCCTTGCCACGAGTACAACACTCGGAATATATCGGCTCAGAACCATTCAACAACAATAAAATTGTGGAGGAAATGGATCGCCATCGCTGGATAGATGCTGCCGGTTTTAAGCTTGGTCCAACCGAGAATAAGACCCAGCAGAAAGATGTACGGCGCGCTCAGAACCGAAAAGTGCAAGGCACTGAAAAGGGCCGACGCAATGACAAGAGCGCGCACAGGGGTGACCGCTACTTGAAGCCACTGCTGCAGGAGACCGCGGAACGCGATCTCTTCAGTCAAGGCAGGGAATACGCAAAGAGTGATCAGGTAAAACGCACTCCCCTGCTCACGAATCTGTTCAAGAAAATTTGTGGTCGGGGCGTTCATCATCTCTGTCAGAAACATGAAGTACAGATAGTTGCCAAGAAGCATTGGCGCCAATGCAAGAATGCCCACATAGGTTTCCCAATGTCCAAGACCGGTCTGCCTCAACTGTGGGGCAAGGCAGCGCCAGTGCAGCGTACCGAAAATGCAGGTCGTTATCAGGATGCACGCATCGCTGAGCACCACCGCCAGCTCCGGCCGATCATTCTGAAAGAGGATGCAGCTCAGCACACCGGCGAAGAGTATCGTACCCACATAGGCAAGAACCATCGGTCTCGCGGACGGAGCTTTTATGGCTACTAGCTTTTCGACGGATAGATGTTTTGGCTTCGGTGGAAGAAGCACTGCCTCCGGGTTCTTATAGGGCGTTGCACAAAACCGGCAGAAGTAGAAGTCCATCTCAAGCGCGCCGCCGCAGTAGCTGCAAGACCCCTGACTATCGGCCAGTGAGGATTCATTCTCAGGCAGTGTCATGTTGTTTCACCTTTCCCTGAACAGAACGTCCGGGGCAATCTAAAGATCTGCTTCACTCACGCCAGTTCATTCAGCAGATTAGCGAACAATCGATCTGCGAATGGTAACCGCGCTCCGAAAGGTGCTGGCTGTAATGCCACATCACTTGCCCAACTTCGCCTTGTGGGCCTTCAGCTCGGGCCAGGACAGCTTGCCGTCTCTGTTGGTGTCGGCCTGGGGGTGGCGCTTAAAGAACTTGTCCTTCCACAGTTCGGCGTCGGCCTTTGTGGGTTTGGGGGCTGGCTTGGATTTCGGGATTCGGGCGAGGAGTTGCTGGCGGCAGGTTCTGAGCTGCTCTGTGTATTCGGGACCGAGGGCCAGGTTGCTCCATTCGTGCGGATCGTTTGCCGTGTGGTAGAGCTCTTCCTTGCCGTTCTGGTAGCGAATGTAGCGCCAGTCGCTGTAACGGAAGGAGTAGCTCTGGTAGGCGGGGTCATAGTACTTCGCCCATTTGAAGAGTGCGGTCAGTGCAGCGTCCGGGCCGTCCCATTTTTTGCTTTCCGGATCGGCAAGAAGCGGTTTCAGGCTGTACCCGTCGAGCGGGCGCCCCTTGTCGTTCTTGACGGTGTTCGAGGGCAGGCCGCATAGATCGATGAGCGTTGGATAGATATCGACCAGGGAGACGGGCAGATTCGACGCACCGGCCTTCGTGACGCCGGGTGCACGGATGACCAGCGGGACGCGGGTACTTTCCTGCCAGAGCGAGTTCTTATAAAGGTAATCCTTTTCCCCCATCCCCCAGCCGTGGTCGCTGGTGAGGACGACGATTGTGTTGTCCTTGAGTCGGGAGTTATCGACGACGTCCATGACCTGCCCTATGAGATCGTCCACAGAGGCGACGCTGGCCAGATAGGCCTGGATGAACTTCTTCAATGCCAACTCCTGATCGCCCTTATACGAAGCCACCAGGCTGCGGAACATTTTTACCCCTCGATCGTTGGCACGATCATCCGGCTTGGCCAGGACGGTGTGCTTGAATGTATCGTCTGCATCGCCAGGCTTGATGTCGGGGAGGACAATTCTATCCAAAGGAAACTGTTTAAAATACTTCTTGGGAACGATGAGAGGCGTGTGAGGTCGAATGAATCCGACTCCCATGAAGAACGGCCTGGCGTCGGGGTCGGCGGCGAAGGCCTTCAGTTTCTTGACGGCCCACTGCGTGTTCAGCTCATCGCCGGTGGGGTCGCGATCCTCGTCTGACTCGTAACGCAGCTCGCGTATGGATTTCCAGTTGCCCGTGCGCCAGGTGAACGGTTTACCGGTGGCAGGGGACATACGGCCGGCAAGTTTAAATAACGGCCCGAAAGAGCCATCGACAGCTCCGAAGTCATCCCGGTACGGCGAAGGCACATCCGGATGTGATACGTTTTTTTCGCTGCCGTCATGCGCGAATGGCCCGTAATCGGACGCATAGCCATACTCGTTCCATTCATTTCGGTCGCGGTTGTGCATGACCTTGCCCGTACCAAGCGCGTGGTAACCGTTGGCCCGGAAGTGAGCCATCATGGTGCGCGAGTTTCCCAGCACTTCGTTCTTGTCCCAATGCTCGAAGCCGTAGAACTGCGAAGTATGTGGATACAGCCCGCTCATCATGCTGGCTCGCGATGGACTGCAGATCGGGCTGTTGCAGTGCGCCTGCCGGAACGATACCCCGCTCTCAATCAGCCGCTTGATGTTAGGCGTCTTCGCCTGGGGGTGTCCGCCGAGACTCTCCACGTAGTCATTGAGATCATCGCAGATGATGAGAAGGACGTTGGGGCGTTCCGCGTTGAGGGAGAAGGAGAAGAGCGCTGATGAGATGAGGAGAATATGGAGTTTCATTTACGTGAAGACTTTGATTAATGGCTTCGGTCAATCGTATTTGCAGGCAGCTTGCTCAGAACCGGCAGGGACATCAGAGCAGGCTCTTGCGAAACACACCCCAGATGTTATTGGTAGTAGGCCGTTTCGTGAACGAATGCCGCCACGGAACGCGTCAAAGCGTATACAGAATTCTGGACTGTCCGCGTTAACGGACAGAAATCAGGCAAGTCAAAGCGATGACTGCCAGGGGCACCCTGAGTGATGACGCCCGCACATAACACAATACTCTCATATCGTCAGCAAAGAGGAAACTATGAAACACTGCATCGCCGCCTGCGCTCTAGCTATTGGATTAACAGCAACCGTCTCTGCCGAGAATCAGACCGGCAAGAAAAAAGTCCTTTTCCTCGCCGGCAAGCGCAGCCACGGTTACGGCGCTCACGAATTCAACGCAGGCAGCCTGCTCATGCAGAAGTGGTTCAAACAGGTCATGCCGGAAAAGGTCGAAAGCAAGGTGTTCCTCAATGGCGAATGGCCCGCGGCAAAGGAATTCGAAGGCGTGGATGCCGTGGTCATCTTTTGCAACGGAGGAGGAGGTCACCTGGTCAATCGCCATCTCAAAGAATTCGATGAAGTGATGAAGAAGGGCGTTGGACTTGCGTGCCTTCACTACGCGGTTGAAGTGCCAAAAGGCGATCCCGGCGACCACATGATCAAGTGGATGGGAGGCTATTTTGAGGCGCACTGGTCCGTTAACCCGCACTGGGTCGCCAAGTTCACAAAGTTCGGCGATCACCCAATCTGCAACGGCGTGAAGCCTTTCGAGGCGAACGACGAATGGTATTTCCACATGCGATTCCAGGAAGGTCTGAAAGGCGTCACGCCCATCCTTTCAGCCATCGCCCCGGATGCCACCATGAAGCGTGGGAACGGCGCTCACAGCGGCAACCCAGCAGTGCGCAAGGCCGTCGCCGCCAAAGAGCCCCAGCACCTGGCCTGGGCATACGAGCGCGGCCCTGAGTACAACAACGGACGCGGTTTCGGTTTCACAGGACTGCATTCGCACTGGAACTGGAAAGACCCCAGCTTCCGTAAGACCGTGCTGAATGCAGTGGCCTGGATCGCCAGGATCGACATCCCCAAAAACGGCATCGAAGTCAAAACACCGACCCAGGAAGAGCTGGAGGCCAACCAGGATTACCCTCGAAGAGGCAAACCGAAAAAGGCGGCCAAGCTGAATACGAAAAAGGCGAAATTCAAGACCCAGGTCGTCACCAGCAAAGTGCCAGGCCACTCGGTCGATGTAGACGTCGATATCAAAGGCTCTAAAGAGCTGTGGCTCGTCGTCGGCGATGGTGGCAACGGGTATGGCTGCGACTGGGCGGACTGGGCCGAGCCCCGCCTGGTTGGTCCGGACGGTGAAAAGAAGCTGACCGAGCTCAAATGGAAAACCGCCACTGCGGCATGGGGCAAAGTACGCATCAACAAAAACGCAGGTGGCGGCTCGCTCAAGATCAACGGCAAGCCCGTCTCTTACGGTATTGGCGCCCACGCAGTCTCTGTCATCGGTTACGTCCTGCCCAAGGACCACAAGTTTGAGCGCTTCAAGGCCAGGGCCGGCCTCGACAATGGCGGAACGAATCAGTCGGGCGGCGGCGCTACGTCAGTGCAATTCTTTGTCTTCACCGAAAAGCCTCCCCAAAGCGTGACCTCTGTCTCCCGAAGCCGCGGCGGAGGCGGAGGCGTAGAAGCGAGCGAAGCCCTCGCCACTCTCGATGTCGCCGAAGGCCTCGAGGCCCAGCTCTTCGCGAGCGAGCCGATGGTCGTCAGCCTTACCAACCTTGATATCGATCACAAGGGCCGCATCTGGACCTGTGAAGTTGTGAATTACCGCCGTAACAAGGGCAAGCGGCCTGAAGGGGATCGCATCCTCATCCTCGAAGATACAAACGGTGATAACAAGGCCGATAAATCCACCGTCTATTACCAGGGCAACGACGTTGATTCCGCAATGGGCATCTGTGTCCTGGGCAACAAGACCATCGTCACCTGCTCGCCAAACGTCATCGTCTTTACTGATGAGGACGGCGATGACAGACCGGATAGGAAGGAATATCTCTTCACCAAGACTGGCGGTGCACAGCACGACCACTCGGCCCATTCATTCCTGTTCGGCCCGGACGGCAAGCTCTACTGGAATTTCGGTAATACCGGTCGCCAGGTGCATGACAAAGATGGCGAGATTGTTGTGGATATGGCGGGCAACGAAGTACGCGATCGACGCCAGCCATACATGGGCGGCATGGCATTCCGCTGCAATCTGGATGGAAGTGAATTCGAAACCCTCGGCCATAACTTCCGTAACAACTACGAAGCGACCGTCGATTCATTCGGCACGGTCTGGCAGTCCGACAACGACGATGACGGCAACCGGGGCGTCCGCATCAATTACGTGATGGAATTTGGGAACTTCGGTTACCGCAGCCAGATCAACGGCTCCGGATGGCGATCCAAACGAGCCAACATCGAAAAAGAGATACCACTCCGGCACTGGCATCTGAATGACCCGGGCGTCGTCCCCAATTTCGTGCAAACCGGGGCAGGCTCACCCACTGGTATTACGGTCTATGAAGGCGACCTCCTTCCCGAAATTTTCCGCAACCAGGTCATCCACTGCGACGCCGGACCGAACGTGGTCCGTGCTTACCCGGCCACCCGAGTCGGAGCGGGCTACAAAGGCGAAATGGTGAACATTCTGCAAGGGGCGCGAGATCGATGGTTCCGGCCCGCAGACGTCGCCGTCGCGCCAGACGGCTCGCTCTTCGTGACCGATTGGTACGATCCAGGTGTCGGCGGCCACGGCCAGCGCGACCTCGGGCGCGGTCGCATCTTCCGCGTCGCCCCCAAGGGCCACAAATACTCGACACCGAAATTCGATTTCACCACCGCTGAAGGTGCGGCCGAAGCCCTCAAGAATCCCTGCTACTCCGTCCGCCAGATGGCCTGGACGGCCCTCAACAAAATGGGCGCACAGGCTGAGAGCGCTCTGACCAGAGTGTTGGATGCAAGCAATCCCCGCCATCGCGCACGAGCATTGTGGCTCCTCGGAAAGATCGCCGGCAAGGGCCAGGCCTACGTGGACAAAGCCATCGCGGACCCCAACGAAGACATCCGCATCGTTGGGCTCCGCCTCGCAAGACAGCTAGAGGATGTAGACACGATCTCGGTCGTCGAGAAGCTGGCGAAAGACAAATCCCCTTCGGTACGTCGCGAATGCTCCATCGCCCTCCGACACAGCAAGTCGCCCAAAACCCCCGCTCTCTGGGCCGAGCTCGCCACGCAGCACGACGGTAAAGACCGCTGGTACCTCGAAGCCCTTGGCATCGGCTCTGACTTGCGTGCCGATGAGTGCTTCGCGGCCTGGCTGAAGAAGGCAGGTGACAACTGGAACACCCCAGCCGGCCACGACATCGTCTGGCGCAGCCGCTCCAAGGCCGCCATGTCCTACATGGCACAGATCCTCATCAATCCTAAGACGCCCAAAGAGCAGCACGCCCGGTACATGCGATCCTTCGATTTCCATCCGAAGGGCAAGGAAAAGAATGATGCCCTGGAGGCGATCCTGTTAGAGCAGTAGGGGTGCTGGCATTCACTCGACATTTCTGCCCATAACATCCACCACCCACCCCTGCCGGGCCTCATCCAATCCCGGTTCTATCCCGCGCTCGTAGTCCAGTGAAATCTGATACGCGGCCCGATCATAAACCGTGTTTAAGACTTCCTGTAGATTCAACATCACATCCGGATCGTCCTCGGATAATGGGATCGGGATGATCGGCAGGACGTGATTCAGCGTCCACGAATACACTTCCGCTTTGGGACGAATTTCCTCACGTCCGACAAACGCGTAATAATCAGCGGGCGGCAGTTCTTCATTCATCGGTAATCTTTGTCCGCCCCTGAGAAGATCCAACTCAACCAGGTGAACTGAAGACCTGCTCAATGCCCTCCTCTTCTTGAGATACTCTTGCCGTCCGTTCTGAGATTTGTTGGTCGGGGAAAGCACCTCGATCACCGTGATCAGTTCCTTATCTGATCGGCGACGAATTTCAATGTAGCCCTCCTCCCATTCGAGAAACTCGGGAAGGTTCAAGATGGCTGGCTCTAATGTGGCTGTTGCACCAGCACTGGCAGACCCGCCGGGCCCTGTTTCCCACACACTGACGTCTGGTCTTATTTGAGAGGTGCCATTCCCTGTCTGTTCAAGGCAGGCGCGCTGTTTAATTTGTGCCTGATAACCAGGAATCAACTGCGGAACCAGGGCCTCACGGATAACAGAGATCATGCTGAGGTGAAAATCTCCCCCAAGCTGACCTTCGATAAAAGGATCCATTCCGGGAAAAGGCGAGGGCATGATGGCTTCCTTCGGAAACTCAGAACAGAGATAAAACTAAAACATGCTTCAAAGTCTTCAACATCTGACACGAGAGAAAACTCAGTGGTTAGCGACCTCCATCTCAGAAACCATACTAAAGCGCCCACAGAATCAGGCGATAACACAGACCAATTCAGATTATGCAGCCACCGAAATTCAGGATGAGAATCGCGTGCTTCATTCTTGGCTCATTACTTCCTGTCCTCCAATCCTTCACACAGGCCGAACACGATCCCGCACGCGACACCCTCATCGTCGAGACGCTCCTCCGCCTTGGAAGAACAGACGTCCAGGATAATAAAAAACTCAGGTCCGCCGTCCTGCGCCATCTCGACGCCAATGAAGGCACCGAACGCTATCTCGACCTGATAAGGAAGTTCAGGATCCGCGACCGCAACGCCAAACTCGTGGAACTGACGCTCAAGGGCGCCGGGCCACTTTCGGTCAATGCTCTGAAGATCCTCCTCGACCGAAAAGCTGTGAAACCGCTGGAAGAGGTATTCCTGGGCAGGGAGGAAGAAAAGAAGGCTGCCTTGATACGCCAGCTCGGCTTCGCCAATACAGACGCCGCACGCGCAATGATTGCCGGTTTCGTCACCGATAAGAATTACAGCACCTCGTTCCGGTCAGCGGCTGCCGAAGCCCTGGCAAGCACCCCCAAAGGACAGCACCAGATCCTCGACCTCGTAAAGAAGAAGAAGCTGCCGGACGACCTTCAATTTGCCGTCGCTAATCTCCTGCTCACTTCGACGGACGCGAATGTTCAGAAAGAAGCATCGAGGCATCTCAAGCTTCCTCAGACTCTCGATAACAAGCCGATCCCGCCACTCGCCGAGTTGGTCGAAATGGGAGGTGACAGCGCTAACGGTAAGAAAGTCTTCCACACGATATGTATCGCCTGCCACAAGGTCGGAGATGTAGGTATAGAGTTCGGCCCCGGCCTCGCGGAGATCGGCAACAAGCTGGCAAAAGATGGGCTCTACTCGTCCATCCTCGATCCCTCGGCAGCCATCAGCCACGGCTTCGAAGGCTACATCCTCAACATGAAGGACGACAACATTGCCATGGGATACGTGATCAGCGAAACCAATGATACTCTCGCCCTGAAGATGACCGGCGGCATTACCTCCGCGTTCAAGAAGGCGGACATCAAATCCAAAAAGAAGATGGAACTCTCTCTGATGCCGGCGAATCTGCAGATGGCAATGAAGCGGCAAGATCTGATCGATCTGGTGGAGTTTCTGACGACGTTGAAGAAGTAGGTGCAGAGGTCTTTCTAAGTACGAAGAAAAGGGCCACGGATGAAGAGGGCCACGGATGAAGAGGGCCACGGATGAAGAGGGCCGCGGATGAAGAGGGCCACGGATGAAGAGGGCCACGGATGAAGAGGGCCACGGATGAAGAGGGGCGCGGATGTTTTGGTTCTGATATCCGCGGCCCTCTGCATCCGCGGTCCTTTCTGTGCCTGCGGCCGATGGCAGCTTCAGGAGGAATCACTCCTCTATGACTTCCAACGCACTAATCATTGGCTCTCGTCCGATGACGGGTCTCTTGAGCGGAGATGTGAATTTTAGAGAGAGGCGCTGACCTGCCTCAACGTTCTTGAATTCTCTGACCAGCGCCCGACGGACACCTCCCGCCACTTTCACAATGTCAAAATCTTTCAGCACGGTCTTGCCCTGGAGCTCAACATCAAAGACGCGGTGTCCCGGCTCGATTTGCTTCAGCTCCGCGAAGTGCATCCGGACGGTGAACTTTCTCCTCTGAACTGCCGGCGTCTTCCCCCACCCGAGAGCTACAAAATGAGCACAGCGAGATCGGCCTTCAGGGCCGAGCGAAAGCAATGGCTCACTGATACCGGGAGTTCTTTGGGCCACGCGTCCCTGGGAGCCGGGCCAGTACGGCGCATCCTTGCCTATGTCCTGCTGATTTGCCTGCAGATTAATCTGCAGTGATTCCCGATCCAGACCCGCCTCTTTCAGCGAACGCCAGGGGATGGCAATCTCCAAGAACAGGCCGTCGTCATTTGCCAAGCTCTTGCTCGACCAGGGCATGGACCATTGACCGGGAAGCAGCGGAGCGCTTGTGCTGCGGTATGCATCGTAACGGGCGCCGGAGGCGGAAACGGCCAGATGAATCGTGGCTCTCTTCTTCTTGTCGCTGAAGAACACCTCAAAACAATCATCGGTGAACACATCGTCTTCTGCTTTGGCTTTGGTTGTCCACGGCACAATCGCGCCTCTCCGTCCTACGATGGGTTTCCGGCGTGCGGCCAGATACAGGTTCTCCGGTGTGTGACGAATGAAGACCTCCGTGCCTGTGAACGAGAGATTCAGATCTGGCTTCTCGTCACCTCTGATTTCGTCGAGTATGCCATCGACCGTGGGCTCCCTATCGAGAGCCTTGGAGACAACAGGAAGCACCGGCACCAGCTTCAGGTTCAGGGAAACGATGCCTCGATAGCCCGATGTGTAAATCCACGGTTTATCTGTCCCTGAAATCCGAACACGATCCGCGTTTGCTCGATAAGCGCCGCCCCTGACTTTGGGCTCTCTTACAATCTCTACCGGCACATCGAGCGTTCCCTTCATTGGCGGCGCATCGAAGATCCAACGCCTCGTGCCGGGCTCGACCGGATAGGCCCGGCCGGCGGCCTGTCTTGGCGCCTTCAGCCAGAGCCGCCCCTCGCCATCTCTTCGATCCCCAAACGCGCCCAGATTGAGGAACGCGTGCTTGAGTGGCGCATCGAGTCCACGCTCGAAAAAGATTGCCCAGTCTTCCTGCAATCTGCGCTCTGCGGGAGCGAAGGCCATGCTGGCCCGGATGGGGATCATGCAACTGCAGTGGCTGCGGGAGTCCGAGAAAAGGAGCAGGCCGAGAGCTGCAGTCATGTTGATAGCTTTCACGCGCGCCCCGCAGTTAGTGGCGATGCCTGGAAAGAAGCGCAGACCACTGTCGTCCTCAAAATCATAAAAGCCCAATGCCTGCTTTGAAGTGCGCCCGATGGCGTTGGTTGAAGAAAACACGGGATTACCGCAGCCCGCTGTTCCTGACCTGAAGATTCGAGGCCCGGTCTCGCCCGTCAGTGGATGTCGCCGGGGCTTTACCTGAAGTAAGGCATCGATTCGGCCGGGGTCGCCGACGTAGACATCTTTGTGGAGATCGGGCCATGGCCAGTCTTTCGGGCGTTCCAGGATCGTCTCGCTGACGACCGAGGGCTGTGTCTGCTCTCTCCCTTTATCAAGCACGACGTTTGCCCAGCCAACATTCAGTGCTGGCGAGTTGGCGTCAGAAAAGAGATAGAGCTGCCGGACGGAGTCCCTCACACGGGGAAACTCACCCTTGCTAGTCCGTTTCTTGTATTCTTCCGGGCCGTTGTATGCATTGAAGGTTGCGCCAAACGCGAATGAGGTGGGCCGCTCAGGGGTGATGGGCTTGAGTTCCTCCCATTTCAGCAGGAGAGATGCCGACCAACTGTTCGATTCTTTTTTTGCTTTCAATTCAAACTTCGGTTGGAAACTGCCGTTCGCCTGAATGATCTTTGGTCGCTCTGTTTCTTCGCCAGGAGAGACGGTAACCATGAAGGTGCCATGCCCATACAGCCCGTAGCGTTCGGCGGGAGGCCGGAAGTCAAAGAACAGATCCCAGGCATCGACCGGGGTGACGTGGGTGTCGCCCGCAGAAAGATCCAGACGAATTCCATCGTCTGTCGAACTGAGCGAAAGAGTCCCGTATTGACCGGCGTCGACCTCCAGCTTCCATCTTTGCGGCTCTTTCAGATTGATGGTCGGGCCTGAGACCACAGGCACAATCAACTTCGTCACTCGACCATTCAGAGCATCGATTTGAAAAAGGGCTTCGCCTTTCTCTTTGAAGTAGTTCTCACCAAGACGGAGGTAAACGGATTCACCAGTTGCTGCGAGCCATCGCTTCAGCACGCTCCACTGTTCGTTAGTGCTTGATGACGGCCCGTCTTCGATCTGGTAATTCAGTCCCTGAAAGGCACGAATGTTCGGTGTTGCTGACGGTATGGGGCGAGTCCAGAGCTCAGCGCCGGTATAAGCATCGACTGCCGTGAGGGAGTTCTGTCCCATGACGAAGTAGCGCCCATTGGCCGCCACGGGCGGGTGCGAGCCTATCCCGTAATTCTTTACCAGTGAAGCATCCGGGCCGCCGAACCAGATGGGGCGCAGTGGCCATCGCACGCGTTGGTCGGCATTCGTGTTTCTGTTCCAGTTTCGGGCACCTTTGAGGTGTCCCCGCACCAGGCCGGGCTTACCAAGAATCTGGGTGACCTTACTTTCATCCTCTGTTGGACGAATTCTCCGAATGAGCTCACCTGCTTCGGCCGCATCTAGGCCGGGACAAAGGAGGCCCCCTCCGTAAGGCCGAAGCACTCTGTAGAGTTCATTGCCTTCGAGGCGACTCACCGGACCAGCAACGATGACTGCACTGGCGAAGAATTTGGCAAACGGCAGCTTCGTGGAGTCATTGATGTTGATGACATGAATACGTGAGCCGTACAAAGAGGTGGTGGAAAGTAATTCCTCACGAAACCTGGTCGTTGTTTCGACATCAGATGCCACCTGGACGATCTTCAGACGTGTCCATGTGGCCAACGCAACAGCCATCTCAATTTCAGGAGCGCCGAGGATCAGGGCATAGCCCTGACCAGACTGCGTGTTAGCCAATCCATCGGCCAGGTCTTTCCACTTGGAACCGATATCCGGATTCAGCCCCGTGGATTCTTTGTGGATGTGAACATCCCCGACGTCCGAACTGACAAAACAGGATATTTCTCCACGACCAGTGCTGACGTACACACAGCCATCTGCAATCGCGATCTCCCGCGCCTCGCCGTCTACCGGTGCCGACCAGATCTCACGACGCGAGTCTTTCTCGAGCGCGACAACAGAATTCAACCGGCCTTCAAGGAGCGTGTCCGCAGACATGGCAAGAGAAAAGGATTCTGACGCGAACAGTTTTTCGTTCTGCACGAGGAAGCTGATGCGTCCTCTGCTGTGTCTGACACCCGCCCGTCGCGAGTGAGATGATGATATCTGTGGCACCTTGTCCGCTTTGAACCAGTTTGCCCGATTCTTCACTCCTCTATCGGCTGCCCGGCCGCCAAAGATGCTGATGCCGGAACGTGAAAAAAGGACGGAGTAAAACATGTTGCCATCTCTGACGATATTTGATGATCCGCTGCCCTTCCCAATGAATCGCAGAAGCCCGCCCGCCTTCTTGGTGTAAGCCGCGGAGGAGTTGTTGCCGAGGGGAACAATCAGGGTGTCTCTGGAGGTCACCAGAGCTCCCTGAGGCGTCGGGCCGGTGAATGAGAATTCACCCGAATGTGGATCTTGCGGACGCCACATCCCGCTGGCGTAATTGCCCACCAGGCCGTCTCTGTCATTGACCCAGATCACCTTGCCCGTTTCAGCATCGAGCGCGTACACATAGATGCCCTCGCTCGGCCACATGCCGGCGACCGCATAGAGGACATCCGCTTCCACCAGGATGCCCGTTCTAATCGGCCAGCGTGAAATCATCCTGCCGTTCCCAATGAACATTTCGTTCTCAGGTGCCGCATTGAATTCCCATATGGGTTTGCCTGTTCTGGAATCCAGGCAATGAATGTGTGCATCATCGGACGAGAGATACACGCGGCCTTTATGTGCCTGAGGTGCGAATCGAAGAGGGCCACCAGCAGTAAATCGCCAGAGCTGTTTCCCTGTGTGTGCATCGAGCACTCGTAGCGTGTCGTCCGAATTCGAACAGATATAAACTCGGCCTTCCGCGACGACCGGATGGGGAGCGAAATCAAAATCCATTTTGTTATAGAGCCGCGGTGGGTTCGGCCAGGCGGGCCGGGGAACCTGGGCGCATGTGTAACGCCATTTCAGTTTCATCGGAAAAGACAGGCGTTCGTCCGTAATGCCGGTCCGTCCCGTATCCTTGCGATACATGGGCCAGTCCCCTGCCGAGGATTGACGAAGGCACACAAGGAGTGTCAGAAATTGGAGAGTTCTGGAATTCACTTTGCGTAATTCACTTGCCGGCGCAATTATCGGATGGCTTCTGAGAGCTTCACTCAACGAGGATTGAAATATGCCCAAGTATTCGAGTCTATCCAGTTCCAATCGAAAAGACGGTCGCTTTGTGAGCACACCAGGGCTTGTCCACCATCTGTTGAGTCAGACGCCGGAACTGGCATTTGATCCAGACATGAGTGCCGAAGAGCACCGAAAGTGGAAGCGTCAGGTGAAGCGGAAACTTCGCGATCTGCTTGCCTTCCCGGACGGCGCCAATGAGCCTGCACCAATCTTGATTTCCGATGAACCGCGCGATGGTTACAGGATTCAGAAATGGGAGTTATATCCAGAGCCGTACAGCGTTGTACCTTTTCTGATGTTGATTCCGGATGGTGCATCTGAATCCAACTGTGCTCCAGCCGTTCTGTGTATGCCGGGTTCACAACAGCCAAAAGAGGCAATGTGTGGGGAGCCATGGAATGCGTCGTGGGTGAATAACTTTGGGGAGCATGAATTCATGGCAAAACACTTCGTGCGCGCAGGATTCGTTGCGGTGGCCTTTGATAATCCGGGCACCTGTGAGCTCGCCCACGAAGACAATCGCTGTCACTTTAGAAACGCTCTACAACTGATCTGGCTGGGCCGGACGTATGAGGGCCTCTCGACCTTCCACAAATTGTGTGCGCTCCGATGGCTCAGGACTCTCGATTCTGTTGATAGCACACGCATCGCTGCGTGTGGCCATTCCCTCGGTGCCAAACCGGCTCTCTTGCTCGGCCTGCTTGAATCGTCAGTCAAAGCAGTCATCTGGAATGGCATGGCAAGCGATTGGCGAAAGCGAGACGCAGTGACGAATCTTTCGAGAGTTGCCCCCTGGCATTACATGCCTGGATTTGCTCGATACTTCGACTACATGGATCTGATGGCTGCCCTTGCCCCGAAACCGCTCTTGATAACCGAGGGAGGTAGACTTGATGATCATTTGCGCATCCGAAAGGCATTTAAGCTGAATGGGGTCTCCTCCAATTTCAAGGTCACCTTCATGCCTAATTTTGCCGACCCCGGGAAGCGTTATCGAAAGAAAATGCCTGAAGGAATTCGTCCGGATGGCTACGGCCAGTACGCCAATTACGATGGCGATCACTACTTTAAGGAAGATGTCGCCGTCCCGTGGTTGAGCAAGATGATGGGGGTGGTTTAGTTCGTGGGAGCGCTGTCGGAAAAGGTCGCGCACCCTCCTCCTGCTTTCACCCTCTTTCGCCCGCCCCACTTCCAATTCTTACCTGACTGCACTAAGCTCTGAAGGCGAAAGCCATACCTCATGAGGAATCCAATGCTTCGAGCACTTTTCATTCTCTCTGTCTCTTCACTGATTGCGGAAACACCAGCGCCTAAGAAAGAGTCACCTAAGCCGCCGGCAAAGCCAAAAGCTCCCTCCTACGAAGTGAAGGCCGAACCATTTGTGGTGGAGGTAAAAATTGGCGGGATTTTTGAGTCCGGAAAGATGCATTCCATCAACCTGGTACCCAAGGCATGGGGCGCACTTTTTGTCGTGAGCGCTGTACCCCATGGTTCGCCGGTCAAGAAAGGGGATGTCGTCGTCCAGTTGGATACTCGGGGCATTGAGGATTCCATTCGAGACATCGACGAGCAGTCCAAACTGTCCGAGCTGAACCACCAGATCGCCCGCCATCAATACGCCTTTGCTGAGAAAATGGCCGAGTTGACCAAACAGGCAGCGCAGCGAAAGAGCCGAATCGCCGTCGAGGACGCGGAGCAGTTCGAGCGAGTGCATCGGGAGTGGAAAGAAAAATCGGCAAAGAACAGCGTGAAGTGGATGGAGGATCGTCTCGCGTACGAACTCGAGGAGCTCAAGCAATTGGAAAAGATGTATGAGGAAGACGATCTGACGGAAGAGACCGAGGAGATCATCCTCAAGCGGCAGCGGGATTACATTGAGAGGCTGAAATTCAGTCTCGCCTCTATGAAAGTAGATCGGGAGAAGACCCTCGAGTATGACATTCCGCGCACTTCAGAATCCCTGGACCAGACAAAGCTGCAGCAGGACCTGGAAAGTGAAAAGCTCCGGATTCTCTATCCGCTGCAGAGAGAACTGGCTCGACTCGATATGGCTAAGAAAGAGTACGGGCGCAAGAAGGCCCTCGCCCACCTTCAGAAGCTTAAGGACGACCTGAATCAGATGACCGTGCACGCGCCGGCAGATGGATACCTTTATTACGGGCCTTGCGTTCGGGGTGCGTGGCCCATGCAGGCGGCCATGGCAGGCAAACTCAGGCCGGGGGGCAAGCTCGCGCCGCACGAAATCTTCGCCACCATCGTTTCGAAGGGTGAGATGCAGATTCGTGCTGACATTCTGGAGAAAGACATTCTCAGCATCCGGCCCGGTAAGACGGGCTCAGCCACCCTCACCGCGGCGCGCAAAGCGAAACTCCCGGTGAAAGTCGAACAGGTCGAACCCATCAGCCGTGGCGGGAAATTCAATTCAGTTCTCTCATTTAAAGCTGCACCGGAGTCGGTCACCGCGGGGATGAAATGCCAGATACGTTTCGTTACTCACAGCAATGCGAATGCGCTGACCGTTCCGGACAAGGCGATTCATCAAGACAAACTCGATATTGAAAAGACGTTCGTCTATCTGCCGAAAGCGGATGGTGGATTTGAGAAGCGAGCGGTGAAGGCCGGAGAGAAGTCCGGGGGCAAGACCGAGATTCTCGCCGGGCTCAAGGCCGGTGAAAAAGTCCTGCTCAAAGACCCTACAAGGCCGGAGGCAAAGTAGTGTTGGGAGCACTCTTGCTGTTTCTGATCGCCGGGCACGCTGAGCTGCCGGCCCTCGAGCCCATCAAGGGGCTGTCTAATCGAGCCATCAAAAAGTCACTCCGCCGCGGCATTGATTTCCTCATACAAGATCAGAATAAAGACGGCTCATGGGGAACGCCGCACCGCACGAAGAGCCTCAACATCTACGCTCCGGTCCCCGGCGCGCATCATGCATTCCGAGCCGCTGTGACCAGCCTCTGCACATCCGCGCTCATTGAAAACGCGAGACTGAATCGTCGAATCAGACACGCAGTTGATCGTGTCGTGCCGTGGTTTGAAGCCGAACTTCCCAAGGTCAAGCGTGCCACCCCCGCTGCGCTCTACAATGTATGGGCGCATGCATATTCCATTCAAGCGCTCGTCCGGCTTCACCGGCACTATTCAAAAGAACCGGACCGGCAGGAGAAATTTAAAGAGCTGATCCGTTTGCAGATGCAATACCTCGAGCGCTACGAGCTGGTGGACGGTGGCTGGTCCTATTACGACTTCCAGTATCGCACACAGAAACCCGGCGGCAGTTCCTCGAGCTTCACCACAGCCACCGTGCTCATCGCGCTTGATGAAGCCCGGGAACTTGGGCTCGATATGCCTGAAAAATTCATCAAGCGGGCCGTCGCCTCCATTCGCCGGCAACAGAAACCGGACCTCACTTACCTGTATGGCGATTACTTTCGGTATTACCCCATGTCATCGATCAACCGTCCGGGCGGCAGCCTGGGGCGATCTCAGGCCTGCAATCTTGCGATGCGAAGGTGGGGGGACAAGAAGATTACGAACGAAGTCCTGAAGGAATGGCTGGCCCGTCTCATCCAGCGCAACGGCTGGCTCAGCATCGGGCGAAAGCGACCCGTTCCGCACGAAGCATGGTTCGCGGTCGCCGGCTACTTCTATTATTACGGCCATTACTACGCCGGCCTTTGTATGGAAGAATTGCCCAAGAAGGAGCGTCGCATATATCAGCCGCATCTGGCCAGGATCATCTGTGACCTCCAGGAGAAGGACGGTTCCTGGTGGGACTATCCCCTGTATAATTACCACCAGCAGTATGGAACTGCTTTCGCGCTTATGACGCTGAAACGGTGCTTGAAATAATGCAAACGACGCTGCCCCTGTGACCACCTCCGCCCCAGAAATCAGCAAGCTCATCGAACGCCTTCGCAAGGGCGAATCCGAATTGCTTCACGATCTCTTCGCTCAGCACGAAGAGCGTCTGAAGCTCATGATGGATGCCCGGATGCCAGAGGGGCTGAAGTCGGACGAGAGCAAGTCCATCATCCTTGAAAAAGCCCGTCGCAAGGCTGAAGAGAGCCTGGCTGAGTACATCGAAAGCCCATCGGAATCGTTCTATGTCTGGCTGCGAAGACACGCCGGTGCTAGCGTCGAGGAACATCTCAAGAAACATGAATCGGCCCCCTCAGAGGAGGCGGAGTCGAAATCCGAAGACGACACCGTCTCCATTCAGTTCTTCCTTCGAAAAACCCGGAAGGAACGGCTGTTGGACATGGAGGATCTTGAAGCCCGGGAAGCAGGTATTCTTGCCCTGAGGCACTTCGAGCAACTCGATAACAAAGAGGTCGCAGAGGTCCTCGAGATCACTCCCGCAGAGGCCAGCCGCAGCTACGTGCAGGCATTGAAGAAACTGAACAAGATCCTCTTGGATAAGCCAAGGCTCTGGCAGCAGTCATGAACACCAATCCCACCGTAGAGGCTGTCCAATTGAACGAAACCGCGGCAGCCGATCCCGAACGCGAATTGGTCGATGTTTTGGCCGAGGTCTACGCGCAGCGTTTTCGAAACAAAGAGGATCCAGCGATTCGTGAATACTCCGAGATGTTTCCTGAACAGGCGGGGGAGATCTGGGATGCCTTTCCCGCGGTCGCCTGGCTCGAGGGGGCTCTCTCTCCTTTCGGTGCGGCATTCATTTCAGAATCGCAGGCGACCATGGCCGCAGGCGCCGGTGATATTTCCGTGGCCAAAGTCATTTCACCACGAACAGAGACACCTGATTCCATCGGGGATTTCAGAATCGTGCGAGAGATCGGCCGCGGCGGGATGGGCGTCGTCTACGAAGCCGTTCAGCAGTCTCTGGGGCGTACAGTCGCTCTCAAAGTTCTGCCGCCAAGCAATCTCAACGAGTCTCAGATAGGGCGCTTTCATCGCGAGGCACAATCCGCCGGCCGTCTTCATCACACAAACATCGTTCCTGTCTTTGGGGTCGGTGAGCATGATGGCATGCATTACTACGTCATGCAGTGCATCCAGGGGCAGGGCCTCGATAACATTCTGAATTCCTTTCACGAAGTCGAAGGCGGTTTTGTTTCGACAAACCAGACGACTGAAGGGAACACCGGTTCATCCAACACGGGGGTGAAGGAAAAGAGCAAAAACGGCAGCACAACCGAACGGACTGTCAATGTCGGCCGGCGGCGAATAGAGATTCAGACTTACGAAACCACGCGCTATTGGCAGAGCGTCGCTGAGATTGGCCGCCAGGTGACCGATGCCTTGCAGCACGCGCACGACCAGAACACCCTCCACCGTGACATCAAGCCTGCGAACCTGCTGCTGGATGTTCACGATACGGTCTGGATCACTGACTTCGGGCTGGCCAAAAGCCTGGAAGAGGATGCTTTTGACATCACTCAGACCGGCGAAGTGCTTGGTACTCCCCGCTACATGTCGCCCGAACAGCTCAGAGGAAAGGCCGAGAAACGGAGCGATCTCTATTCGTTTGGGCTCACCCTTTATGAAATGCTCAGCCTGCGACCGGCCTTCGATGCCCAAGACCGTGCTTCCCTGCTGAATCAGGTCATGTACGAGCAGCCCCCGCCACTCGATAAAGTCAACCCGCGCATCCCGCAGGACCTGGTAACGATCATCCACAAGGCGATCGCCAAAGAGCCGGAACGGCGTTACCAGAGTGGTGCGCTACTGCGTGACGATCTCGAACGATTCATCGAAGGCCGCCCCATCCTTGCCCGCCGCACCTCAAGCCTGATGCGGCTGTGGCTGTGGAGTAAACGCAATCCTGTAATTGCCGGGCTGTCAGCGGCCACCTTTCTCCTGGTTCTTCTTTCAGCAGTGATCGGCTGGAAAGGCTACGCGGACACCAGGCGCGAAAAACGTAAGGTCGATGTTCAGCTCGATCAGACTCGCAAAGAACGGGGGCGCGCCGAGGACAACCTGAACCTGGCACTCCAGGCATTCGACGAGGTCTTCCAGCAGATCGGCGGAGACGCCTCCCTGGATGCCGGAGGAGGAAAGCTCGCGCTCTCCCGGGATATGGCCAACATGATGGAAAGTCTGCTCATATTCTATACCCACTTCATTGAAAGGAATGCGGACCGCAAAGGGCTGGAGCTGGAAGAAATCCGGGCCCATACGCGCATGGGGCAGCTCTACCTCCGGCTGGGGCAGTTCCCCGAAGCCCGTGCCTCTTTGGAGAACGCGCTGATTCTCTACGACGAACTGCCTGAAGAGAAACGTCCGGATCTGTTCACCAGAGACAAGGCAAGACTGCTTCGTCGCATTGGCACTACGTACATGACTTGGTTTGAGACTTCACAGGCAAGGGATTTGTTCGGACGGGCAAAGCTGATCCTCGGTCGTGCTTTGGAGAAGGACTCGGAGAATGTCGAATTGCTTTTCGAGTTTGCCAACGTCTGCCAGGAATTTGCCATGCTGGCGCCGCCCAAAGGCATGCATGAACCTGCGCCGGAGGAAGAAGAACACGAACTGCCGCCCAAACCGGCAGCCGCTGGCGGTAAACTCATCCCGCCATTCAAGGAAGACGCGCTTACTGCACAGTCTATCTTCCGCCGTCTGATTCAGGAGTCCCCCAAGCATCCTGAATACAAAAGAAGCCTGGCACGAAGTCTTCGAAACATGGCCGAGCCTCATCTTGCCTTTTGGTCGACACTGCAAGACATGGCAGACCCGGTTCACTGATGTACATCCCGCCATCGAGGACCTGGTAAACCGTTACCCAGCGGTACCTGCGTATCGTGCCGCTCTGGCGGTGAACCATAATCTTGATGGCAGAAATAACGCTGCGGCAGGTAAAACGGCCGTAGCTGAAGCTCACTTCCGCCAGTCTGTTCAACTGAACAGTGTTTTACTCAGATATGATCCGAGCACCTCTCACTGGGAGAATTACGCCAGAGCAGGCACTCTGTGGTCGCAGATGCTGATGGTGCAGGGCCGCAGGAACGACGCGGCAGAAGCCAAGGAGGAGACTATTCGTGTGTACGAAGAGACCCTGAAGACCGGTAATTTCGGCAGCCAGCAATGGAGAATGCTCGAACTGCAACTCGATTCACTGGTCAGCTTGCTTGATGCAATGGGACGCGGCGGCGAGGCCCTCATCTATCAGCTCCGCGCCGAAGAGATCCGAGATGAATGGGGATTCGTGCCCCTGAATCAGTTGCGGCCCGAACTGGAGAATTGAGAGTCAGTGACAGGCCTGCATGCGGCCCGTTCAATCCAACTTCTTGATGATTACCGTCCCGTTATGGCCGCCGAAGCCGAACGAGTTGGAGAGTGCGACGTCGAACGATTGATCGCGTGCTTCGTTGGGGACGTAATCCAGGTCGCAATCGGGATCGGGAGTGGTGTAGTTGACGGTGGGCGGGATGATGTCGTTCAGCATTCCATAGGCCGAGACAACCACTTCCAGCCCGCCGGATGCGCCGAGGGCGTGGCCGAACTGCGACTTGTTGGAGCTGACCGCCAGCTTGTCTGCGTGGTCGCCAAATATCTTTCGGATGGCCTGGGTCTCGCCTTTGTCGTTGAGCGGAGTTGAAGTGCCGTGGGCGTTCACGTAATCAACTTCATCCGGATTCATGCCTGCGTCCTGCAGGGCGAATTTCATAGCGTTCGCCGGGCCGATGCCGTCGGGGTCGGGCATGGTGATGTGGCAACCGTCCGCGCTCATGCCGAAGCCCGCGAGCTCTGCGTAGATACGCGCACCTCTGGCTTTGGCGTATTCCATCTCTTCGAGGATGATGATGCCGGCCCCTTCACCCATGACAAAACCGTCTCGGTCGCGGTCGAAAGGCCGGCTGGCGATTTCCGGATCATCATTGCGGGTGGAGAGTGCTTTGAGGTTACTGAAACCTGCAAAGCTGAGCGGCGTCATCGCGGCTTCGCTTCCGCCGGCGACGACCACTTCCGCTTCCTTGCGTCGGATAACATTGAGGGCATCACCCATGGCATGGGCCGCTGACGCGCACGCGGTGACGACCGCCAGGTTCGGCCCCAGCAGCCCATGGCGAATGGATACCTGGCCGGGCGCGGCGTTGACCATCATCTTGGGCACGAGCATCGGGCTTACACCACGAGGGCCCTTGTCGACGAGCCCTCCGTGTTGAGTCTCGATCTCTCCGAGGCCGCCGATGCCGGAACCAAGAATACAGCCCACGCGCGTGCGGTCCGTCTTATCGAGGTCCAGCCCGGAATCCTCGATAGCCATATCGGCAGCAGCGATTGCCAACTGGGTAAACCGGTCCAAACGCCTTTCCTCCCGGCGGCTCACCCAATCACTGGTGACAAAATCAGTGCACTCCCCACCGAATCGGACGCTGAATTCGGTCGCGTCCCACGCGGTGATGGGGCCGATTCCGCTCCTGCCGGAAGTAATCCCTTCCCAGGTTTTGGCGAGATTGGTACCCAGGCTTGAGACTATTCCGAGGCCGGTAATGGCAGCTCGTCGGTCGCTCATGAGTGGTCAGTCTTTTACGGCTTCGGCGATGAACTTCACGGCCTCGCCAACGGTCTGAATTTTGTTGGCGTCGTCTTCGGGGATGTTAATGTCGAAGGCGTTCTCGAAGTCCATGATGAGGGAGGTGATATCCATCGAGTCTGCGCCCAGATCATTGATAAATGAGATCTCAGGGGTTACCTGATCTTCGGGGACATCGAGGACGTCGATGACGATTTCCTTAACTTTGGCGGTTACTTCTTCTTCAGTCACGGTAATTTCCTCTAAAAAGAGTTCTGGAATGCCCGCTCCCGTCGGGGCGAAGGATAATGATATTCTCGTTTGAATGCAGGCTACATGGCGATACCACCATCAACCTGAAGGACATGTCCGGTTATGTATCCCGCATTGTCACTGGCCAGAAAAGCAACCGCATCGGCGATTTCTTCAGGCTGGCCAAAACGGCCCAGCGGGATGGCGCCGGTGGCGTCATTTTTCAGCTCTTCTGAAAGTTCCTCGGTCATATCAGTGGTGATAAAGCCCGGCGCCACAGCATTGACGGTTATGTTACGGCTGGCCAGTTCTTTAGCCAGTGATTTGGTAAAGCCGATCAGACCGGCCTTGGATGCCGCATAATTGGACTGGCCAGGCTGGCCGATGATTCCGACCACGGAGGTGATGTTTATGATGCGGCCATACTTCTGTTTGACCATCTGACGCATGACGCCCTGGGTCGTGTTGAAGGCACCTTTCAGATTCGTTTGCAGCACGGTATCCCATTCATCGGCTTTCATGCGCATCAAAAGATTATCACGGGTAATGCCCGCATTGTTGACAAGGATGTGCGCGCCACTGTGTTCCTTGATGATATTCTTGAACAACCCGGCCACGCTGTCAGTGTCTGAAATGTCGCAGGGATAGGTCTGGATTTCACCGCCGGCTTCACTGGCCAGCCGAGCGGTTTCGGCAAGCGCTTCCTCGTTGCGAGCGAGGCCGCAGACGAGCGCGCCCTCTTTCGACAGCCTGATGGCGATGGCCCGACCGATACCGCGGGAAGCTCCGGTCACAATAGCGATTTTATCTGTGAGGCTCATGGTGAATACCTGGTGTGATCTTAAATGCTCTCAATGTCTGTCGGGGTACCAATGCAGGTGACAGCTACCGAACGATCAATGCGCCGCATAAGACCTGCCAGCACCTTGCCCGGGCCGACTTCCAGAAATTGGCTCACACCCGAGCCGATCGCTGCCTGGACGCAATCGACCCAAAGGACAGGGCTGTTCACCTGTTTCAATAGAGATTCACGAATCTCTTCCGGTCGGGTGACTTGCTCCCCGGTGACGTTTGCGATGACCGGCACCGGAGGTTCTGAGATCTCTACTTCCTCAAGATGGGGGGCAAGTCTTTCAGCGGCCGGAGACATTAGCTTGGAATGAAAGGCGCCGGCCACGGGCAGCGGGAACACCCTTGCCCCAGCGTCCTTTGCGGCCACGCATGCATGGTCGAGAGCGGATTGCTCGCCGGCGATGGCGATCTGCTCGGGGGAATTGAAATTGGCCATGCAGATTTCACCCGCGCTGGAAGCAGCTTCGCAGATGGCGCCCAGTTCATCACGGTTCATACCGACGATGGAAGCCATGCCGCCCGGCTGAGCATCGCAGGCATCCTGCATGAAAGTTCCTCTTTTATGGACGAGGGCGATGGCGTCGTCGTAGGCAATTGCACCTACGGCGGCCAGCGCTGTGTATTCGCCGAGGCTGAGCCCTGCGCACGCTTTGCAGGACGGCCAATCGAGCTTGCCGGCTTCTTTCAGCGCCTCGAGAGCGGCGAGGCTGGCGACGAGGATTGCGGGCTGGCTGATATTCGTTTTGTTGAGTTCTTCCTGGGGCCCTTCAAAGCAGAGCTGTTTGAGATCTAAATCGAGAATTTCATTGGCACCGTCAAAGACGGCCCTTGCCGCTGCCGAGCACTCGTAGAGCTCGACGCCCATGCCCACCTTCTGGGCGCCCTGGCCTGGGAAGAGGAGTCCGAAAGCTGCCATGCCTACCACCTCACTACCGCGGAGCCCCAGGTGAGTCCCGAGCCAAACGCGAGGAGAACCAGAACATCGCCCTTACTCAAGCGTCCCTCCTCCACTGCTTCTGCCAGGGCCACGGGCACTGATGCGGCCGAGGTGTTTCCATACTTCTGCAGGTTAAGGAAGATCTTCTCCTTGGGAATATTCAGGCCCTTGGCGGCTTGGTCGACAATGCGTGTGTTTACCTGGTGCGGTACGATGAGGCCGACATCGCTCTCAGTGAGCCCGCAGGCTTCGAGAGAATCATGAACGAGACTTTGAAATGTCCGAGCGGCAAATTTGAAGACTTCCTTTCCGTTCATCTTCATGTAGTGCATCCGACTGTCGATAGTCTCATGAGAGGCCGGCATCCGAGAGCCGCCGGCTGGAATCTCGATCAGATGGGCGCCAGTGCCATCGCTCTTCACAAAGGAATAGAGGATCTCTCTGTCCCCATCCGCAGGTCTGAGGACAGCCGCGCCAGCCCCGTCTCCGAAGAGCACACAGGTGGAACGGTCTGTGAAATCGATGTTCTGTGTGAGGCATTCGCTTCCTACGACGAGCACATTCCTGGCTACACCTGAAGCGATGAATCCTTCTCCGGCGGCCATCGCATATACAAAACCTGTGCAGGCGGCCAGGAGATCAAATCCTCCGGCGTTCTTTGCGCCCAGTTTTTCCTGCAGCACGCATGCTGAGGAAGGCATCACCATATCCGGTGTGGCTGTGGCTACGATGATCAGATCAAGATCTTCCGGGCTCATGCCCGCGTTTTCCAGGGCCTGCCGGGATGCCGGCAGCGCGAGGTCGGAAGCAGCTACACCTGGGTCCGCCATTCTTCTTTCAGAGATGCCAGTGCGCCTGACGATCCACTCGTCGCTGGTATCGACCATTCCTGCCAAGTCGTGGTTTGTCAGCACTTTGGGGGGCAGGTATTTACCAACTCCAGCGATGCTTGCGTGCGGAGCATTTGCTGCCATGGGTGTTCCTCAGTGAATAATCCTGAGTAGATGTTCCTGGAATAATCGAAGCCCTGTTAACCGGGGAGGTCAAGGGGGGAAGCCATAGGGCTGTGTTCAGACGCGCCTATTCGTCGTCTTCGTCTTCGATGTCTACGATTGGTTCTTTGCCATAGAAACCGCAGGTACCGCATATCCGATGTGGGAGCTTCACGGCGTTGCAATTGGGGCAGATGGATGTGCCCTTGGCGGTGAGAAATCGGTGTGATCTTCGCTTTCGACCACGAGATTTGGATATTTTCTGTTTTGGCAGTGCCATAATTCGGCCACCTCAGATTTTGGTCATCGGGCTTGTTGAGAATCAAGAGGGCGGGATTCTAACGCCATGCAGGAGGCTTGCAACGGGTGGTAAAGAGCAGACAACCATACCGGGAACTGGCCCGCCCGAGTCATCTCCACCAGTTTCGCTGGAGGTAGTCGAAATAATAGAGCGCATTGTCGACCGGAACGTTGCTGGGGATGTGATTGCCCACAGCGAACATGAAGCCGGGGCAATCGAACGCTATTTCCAGGGATGCATCGATCTGCCGGCGGATGTCTTCCTTCGTTCCGAAAGTCATGGTGCGGCAATCCACTTTGCTGCCGACGATCACGTGAGTCTGACCGTACTTTTCGATGACCGGTTCAAGGGGCATCATCGGCTCGAAGATGAAACCGTCCGCCCCGGCATCGGCAATATCGTCGACAAATTCGATCCAGTCCGCGTCCGAACAGTAAAGGATCTTCTTGCCGGAATCTTTGAGAACAGACCAGAGCTCTGCGTAGCGTGGAAAGATGACCCGCCTGTAGAAATCCGGGTGCATGAACGCTCCCTCAGACCACACCATGTCATCGTGCGAGATGAATACTTCGATGGATGTTGCCGCCCACGCTTTGTAATGATGCAGGCTGAGGCGGAATATGGAATCGAGGACCTTTTCGAAGCGCTCCTGGTCGGCCGCAGCCAGCAACAGCATCTCCCATCCGAAGGCCGCGATGGCGCCGGATACAATGGTCCTGTAATAGCCGCCGGGGTAGACCTGGCCCGGCTGGGACTCTTGCCTCTGCGCGTAGTGCGACTCATAAAAAGCAACGAGCTCATCGAAGTCAGGCAGGCCGTATTCTTCGACCGCGTCAAAATCGAGGACCTGTTCAGGATCGGTGAAGGGGGACGCCTGGGGCTTTCGATAGTCCGTGCCGCCTTCCAGGAAGACCGCGTGCCCCATGTCCGTGACGCGCCCACGTTTCTCCCAGCTGACCGGTCCGTCATTGGTAGACCAGGTGAGGTCGATTTCCCAGGCATCCTGAAAAGACTTCTCGCCGCTGTTTTTCAGTGCACTGACCAGAGCCGAATTCGAACAATACTCGGTATGTGCCAGCCGTTCGGTCGGTCTGAGATGAATCGTGTCTATCCCGATTTGGTAGCTCATGGGATCTGTTGGATTGTCTATCTATGGCAACTGATGCCAGACTGACGAAAAGAATCACCTGGCCTTAAAAGGCGCAGCCGATTGGAAGTGTGGGAAGGACATTTCAGGTCGGGATATAACACGGGCCACGCACATTAGCGAAGCAAAGTTGACCTGAGAACAGTAAAGGAACCGAGGCCCTGCTGAAATCCTGAATGAGTATCAGATATGTTCACATTTCAAGAACTGATCCCAGATGGGTTCCTTCGAGCGCATCAGGAGCGCGTTCACGGCCGTCTGAGTCACTGCGTGGCCCTATGCTCGATCCACTTGAGATTGCCTGTCGTCACAGTACCGACCATGTATTAGATTATCACTTAACGTTCGACGCTCATGCCTGTGACAGAACAAGGATAATGGTGGAGTTGCTCCAAGATCTTCCGCTTGATGAGTTGTTAAAGCTGTACAGTATCGGATCGGCGTCCGTGGTGTGGAGCGGTCCGTTCCTGGAAGAGGGAGAGAATGCCGATGATGGTCGTAACCTTGTGCTCGGATTGGGACGCTTGGGAGTCCGTGTCAAGGTCGAGCCTGTAAAGTTGAACAATGTGTCTACCGACCTCCCGCCAGATGAATATCAAGAATTGGAGACAGCAAGCCAATGCAGAATTACTGATGGTTTCATCCATGTGCAGCAAGTTCCGCCAGATTATTTTCAAAGAACAGAAGGTGCGGGAGCAGTTGTCGGCCGCGCAACATGTCCCTCATATCGATTGCCACTGGCCTGGGCAGCCAGATGCAACGAGATGGATGAGGTCTGGTTGGCGTCTGATTTCGCAATCGAAGTCTTTGCGGCCGCGGGCACGCCTCTTTAAGATTCCTCTGTCATTGGATGTGGAACGATTTGAGAATTCTGTGCGTTCATCAGAGAGAGATCATGCAGACGGTTTCTGTTTCCTCTCCGTGCTGCATTGGCGGCCGGCGAGCGCGTGGGCGCCACTTGTTCAAGCATACTTGGGAGAATTCAGAGAGGAGGAAGATGTCAGGATGGTGCTCAATTTCCTCGGGGTGCCCGAGGACTCCAAAGGTGATGTTTCAGAGGGTATTCGAAAGTTCATGAGCGAGGATTTGGGTATCTCCAATGCAACTCCAAGACTGGATGTCTGCCTTGGCCCCGTTTCCCCGGATCTCTATCGGTCGGCCCACACATATATTCTTCCCCATCACGCTGAGGGGTCTGAAAGTCACTGCATGGAGGCAATGGCCTCAGGGCTGCCGGTTATCGCAACCGGCTGCGGGGGGCATACGGAGTTCATGTCCCCTGAGAACTCGTGGGTGATTGACTTCACACTGAATGAGGTGCCGGGGAGTGTCACAACAGACAAGCAAAGCCAGGAAGACGAAAATTGGGCAGAGCCATCTGTGGTAAAGCTCAGAGCGGCTATGCGTTCAGCCTGCGACAGTCCGGAAGCCGGCCGGCAGAAAGGGCGCGCCGCACGAAGAACCATCTGTGATGGATTCAGCCGGGAGGCGGCAGGAGAATTGGCGAAGGCCCGGCTTGAAAGTCTCCTCAAGAGGTCTGCAACGCGCACCAAGAGGTCAGATGGGCCTCCTCACAGAAGTGCAAACGCCATCGAAAACACAATCATCAAAGAGCCTCTGGAACTGTTTCAGGCAAACAGATTCGATGTAATGGCGAAGTATCTCTACGCGAGCTTTCGCGAACGCCGAATCAGAAGCACGTTCGCTCTTCATCTTTATGCCGAGCATCTGCGCCTCTGGAACGGTTTCCAGGAATACGATAATCCCTCATGGACAAAAGCAGCCATATCAGGTGCGGGATGGAAAACGAGCATTTCGTCTCTTGGGGTATGGAGGACAATGAGCGAGCGCACCGCTGGACTAAGCTTGGATACCGCCTGCTCAGAACTCCCGGGGTTCTCTATCATCTCGAACACCCTCGAAGCGCTGACAGCAGTGAGAGGAACCCTGGCTTCCAGGCCAACGAGGAAGAATGTGAAAAAGTCAAAAACATGACCCCGGATCAACTGGTAGCCTACGTTGATACCTGGCCATGGCCGAAAAAGAACGTCTGAATCTCTTTGCCCAACCAGCAGGGCTCTTCCATTGTCATGTAGAGAGCGCTCGTTCCTCCCGTTCGATGATCTGCCAAGCCCGCTGGACGTAGAAGCGGTAGTTTGCGAGAGGAGTGCTGTTGGGAATTCGGTGGTCGAGGCCGAGCACGCAGCCTCCTGAGCGCACCATGGGCGGAATCTTGTATTCCAGTTCCGCATTGATGGCCTCTCTGCTTTGCCGGATGACGTGCTTGTCGATGCCGCCCTCCAGGGCCAGGCGCTGTCCGTACTCTTCTCTCAGTTTGACGATATCCATTCCGGCAGCCGGCTCATTCGGATACATGAAGTTGATACCGGCATCCATAAGCTGCGGGATAATGGTACGCATGTCACCGTCTGAATCCTGCTTGAAGAGCCGGGCGCCTCGAGAGCAGAGGAGTTCCCAGATTCCAAGGTAGTAGGGCCTGATGAATTGCTCGACCTGCCTGGGACCCGCCAGAGGCCCACTTTTGCCGGCCATGTCTTCATGCACGGAAAGCTGATCGATTGCTACTTCTTGGGACACCAACTCGAGAACTCTGAAGCCCGTTTCACCGATTGTATCGAGCATGTCGTGGATGAGCTCCGGCTGGTCGTAATAGGCCATGCAGAGCGCCTCTTCGCCCATCAACTGGCGGGGTTCGTCGAAGCCGCCGGGAATGCTGACAGTAACGACACGTCCAGCATCGAGATGCTGTTGCGCGGCCTGCTTTAAATCCTTGCCGATCCGTTCATCCGTATAGGCATAGTGATGTTTGATTGCCTGCCAGTCCTCCATGGTCTTTACGGGATAGTCCAGCGGAAGGGGAATCGTGGCAACACCTTTGCACAGCCGCATACGCCGCCCGCGCCTGTCCCTGGTAATCACATGTTCGTCCGTCTCTTCGAGCACTACTTCCGGGTCGCCTCCGATCCAACCGGTCTGGACGGGCAGGCCACCGTTCATGCCCCGGCGATAGCGAAAGGCCGAAAAATCAAGCTCCTCAGGCTTGGCGCCCTGCTCGGCCCATTCACGTTTCAGTCCTACCAGGGGCCCGAATATCTCAGTGAAGAGAGGGGGCGTGCGAGACCTGAACGTCATGTAATCCAGGTAGTCTTCGCGGCGCACCTCCATTGCACGATGGATAGCGAGGTCTGAATGCTTTTCGTAATCAGATGGCATGGGAATCGGTGGCCAGACGGACGGGACAGACGAATGGGGACAGACGAATGAATTAGTTCCCAGACGTTTAACTCGAAGCCTGTACAGCCGGACACTACAACCGAGAACCTACACTTCCGCAATCCGTAGAAGTTGCTCAGCGTGTTCGGGGGAATCGGCGGACATGCCGATCAGGAACTGTTTCAGCTTTTGTGCGAACTCCGTTTTCAGTGCCCGCAGGTTTTCTTCCGAGTTACATTGAATGAACAACTTCTTTCCCGCGTCGACAGTCTTGTGATAGATCGGCCACCAGCATCGATGCCAGGATGGCTTGTTGCTCGCCCCGGGTGTCCATTGGAGCATGTCGAGGCCCGGAACGGACAGAAGATGGTCGTGATGCGGCAGAGCCTCCGGTCCGTCCCAGTGATGC